>OATE01000019.1_pt1 | contig 169133 bp, 163 predicted proteins | sample 1475901 | NCBI WGS metagenome assembly OATE01 (sample SAMEA2579944, study PRJEB22360) | human gut metagenome | reverse complement strand
TGGATAAATCACAAAAAAAGAAAAAAGTTAGAGGGTACCCTTTTCGGACACCCTCTTGTTTATTAAAAGCCGGCTACTTCATAATACTTGAAAAAGTAGTATAGACAGTTTTTTCAATCTGCTTTTGAAATTACAGTATAAGTTAAACTTTTTTTAGCATAATGGCTGGTTTTATTATTGCATCTTAGTCGTAAATGTATTTTCCTGAGGCTATTTGGGTGCAAATTATAGTAAATTCCCGTAAATCGCGGATTAATCTACCATTTATTCTCACTTCTATACAATCTTTGTTTGCTGGTACTCTGAAAGTACGGAATAGTATATCTATAGTTTTCCTTAATGGACCATTTATATTAAAGTCTTTATCTGTAATAGTACAAGGAATGGTCATAGTTGCGTTTAATGGTACGTATTGTACAAAACCATCATCATCTGTTACAACACCACGTATGACTCTATATTGAGAAGCCTGTGCAAGCATCTTGGCTAAACGCTGTCTTTTTTGAGCATCAGTTTTTTCAGGTGCAAGTCTTGAGCCTATCTGTATTTTAAGAGATAGTTCTATACCGTTTTTGTTCCCTACATATATATCAGAGGACCTCGTGGCACTTTTAACAATACTATTACTTTCATCATCACATAGGGTGATAATACTGTCAGCACTTAGTGTGATATTACCAACTTCAATTTGGCCAGTTCTGAGTTCGACTCTCGATTTGGTAGGCTGTGGGAAATCAGGGAGTTCATTTTCTACTATTTCTTCTTGGTTACAAGAATATAAAATAGCACAAAATAGAAGCATAATGTTCCATAAACATTTCTTTTTCATAATAAGTCTAATTTAGAGTTTTACAATTAGGGTAATTAAATCACTCATTCTTTTGTGTAGCAAAAATATGAAATTAGACTATAACTATGTTATTTATTAAGAGGGAATTAACTTGATAGATAGGAAAATACCTATTTGTTGGTATTGATGTTCTATGATAAGAAAATGATTGCAAAACTATTTTGATTGATATCGGCAGAGAGAGGGAGGATTTCTAAATTCTTCATAATGCATCAATTTACGTTTTGATAATCGGTATTGGAAATAAAAAAAAAGAGGGAGTATCGGCTTCCCTCTCTCGGTTGTGTTAATGTAATTTGATGTTTAATATGGTTTCCGATAACTTATTTTTTATATCATTAAATGCACCTTCTAAAAATTAGCTACTTCATAATATTTGAAAAAGTAGTATAGAGCTACTTTGTGCCATTTGGTCAACTCCTTGTCTCCGGAAAGGATGGAAGAAACGGTACATTTGTCGATTCCGGTGTAGTTGCTCAAATGTTTATTCTTTAATCCAAGCCGTTCCATCCGTTTTTTGATCCAGTCGAGAGTGATACCATCAATGTCTTTACGGTCGAAGTTTACGGCGGAAACAGTAAGTTTCCAGTCTTCCGGAATTTCATCTTTGAACATGTCCCGGACACGTTCCGTCAGTTCTTTCTTTGAAAGGAACTTATCATTAACCAAGTCCTTTTGCTCGGCACGGACAATCAGCCGGCCTTCTGAGTAGGAGACAATCTCAATAGCGATATGGGCATATCGCTGATACTGCCTTGCGAACTCTTCAATACGCTTTTTACTCTCGGCAGAGAGAGGGAGGATTTCTAAATTCTTCATAATGCATCAATTTACGTTTTGATAATCGGTATTTAAAAAAAATGTTATTCGTTGTAAAGGAGGGGCTTTCGCCCCTCCGGATCACAATTTGATGAGTCTCATATGAGAGATGTCGAAAATAGCGATCTGTTTATTTTCACGCCCGAATCGCTTGGCTTCTTCAAGGTTGGTGAAAATCCGGACGGAATCAAAATAGAACTCTTGGTTCTCTTCATTCAACCATCCGCCGACCTTCTTTTCGTGCATCTCAGCATGGTTAAGAACTCTTTTCAGTCCTTCTTCTCCGAAACTGTCTTGAGTCTCGAGATAGGCGACTGAAATACCCTTTGTGACCTTTTTTAAGGTTGTGAGGTCAACCGTGAACCCATCGGGGTTCTGCTTTGCTATCGCGAGGATAGCTTCGAACAATTGTTCCATAATATAAAGAACTTATGCGGACGTCACCCGCGTTTATTATGACAATGCAAATATATAATAAAGTTTGCTATTAACAAACTTTATTGGGAGGTATTTATTTGTTCTGCATATTTTCATTCAGCTCTTGTTGTTTTCTCAGAGATTCATCCATCGTATACAGGGCATCGATCAGGAACCCTTTTTTTATTTCGGGCTTTTTGGTCATGTCTGACTGTGCGAGGGAGTCTAAAAGACGCATTTGCGAATCAAAGACGCGACCATTACTCTTTCCGTTTCCGGAAAAGATACGGGGAAAGCCATTGGCAAGATAGGCCAGGCTCCCTATAATGTACCAGTACATAATCATTTTCACTCTGTGGGGAAGATGGCTGAGAATGGAAGCATCTTTCTCCAGACGATTGATATTGAATGTTTTGCTTGTGTGCCATAAACAGGCCAGAGCATGGTTAATTTGTTCCGGGTCCTGATTCATGGCGTCAAGATAGTGTTGCAGGTGCATGAACTGTTCGAAGCGAATATCGAGCAGGCCATCTTCCGGACCACGGAATTTACGGAACCGGCAAAAGAATGCCCGATAGGGATTGACAGTGAGTTCCGGGTGTACATGGTATTTCATTTCGGTATCCTTTTCGCACATCAACAGGAAGTCGAAGAGTTCGGCCAGCCGATTGACTTCTTCAGGAAGAAGCAAATATTTCTTCTTGAGTGTCCGGAAAGGGATTTTATTGCCGGGAGTCCCAATGCTGATCTTTACTTGATGGCGATAGATATCCCGATACCGGCAAACATGTGCATTGAGACAATATAGCATCATGTGTACCTTCAGTTCTTCGATGGGAATATCGCTTTGTGTAAGATTAACCAGGTAGCTCAGTTGCTTTTCGGTGAGTTCATCCCAACTTTCCGGAACTCGGTAACAATCATCATTTATCTGAATGGTGTGCATATTGTTATGATATAGAGGTGAATATTCGCTTTTCTTTGGAGTTAAAGTTTATAGCGGTAACGGTTGGTGTGACTCCTAACTCCTCAGCATTTTCGGAAATGAAATTTTGTATCTTTCCGGCGTAGTAGGTCGCTTGATCGGCGAAGAAATTACCGGTTGCTGCCTGATCCTGGTAGATGGGCCGGATAATGGGAGTAAACTCCGGTGTGTCGTTGATGGTACGCTGTTCACGTGAGGTCTGTGATGTATAGAGTTCAGCGGTTTTGTTAGCGAGGTAACGGAGTATGTGCCCCAGCAGTACCTTTTCTTTAGGTATCAGTCCTTTCCCTGCGGTATGGGCATCAAGCAGACGTTGGTATAGGTCTTCTTTGAGCATTTCACGCACATTGCGTTCTTGCAACTGCCGGACAGTAGGTAGCATCATGCGGAACGATACGGTAGAATACTCGATATTGACTAAACCGGTATCTTGAAATTCTCTGGCATCACGGATGAAGCATGGAGAAGAATCTGTGACTTGTTTGCAGTGCTCAACGTATTCGGGGTAAGTTTCCGGATGATCGGTCAGAAAAGTGAGCAGCCGATCAAGGGCCTGCATGCCACGAAAGTAGAAGCTTTCTTTAGCGGCGGCAATTTTTGCTTCATTGGCCGGTGAGTAGGTACCTTGCTTGTTTTCGACCGTAATTCCACTGTCTCCGATACGTATGCCAAGTTCCGGAGTGGCAAGCATTAGGGTGAGAGGCCCCAGGGTGCGGAGAATTTTATCATTCAGCCTTTTATCAGTTCCGGTCAGTGCCTTTTCTACGGTTTTAATACCGATGTATGGCGTCAGATAGATATCCATAGCATCATCAATATACGGATTGATGGCTTCGTCAGGCAGTGTAGCATTGATTTTGACTACTTTCTTGAGTGTGTCGATGTCAGGGATGATAGCATTCATTTTTCTTCTGTTTCTGAGGTTAAACCTGTATTTTTAGTAGCTCCTGTCCCTTTGTCAAGTGTGGTAAGCTGACAGTTGGTGACGGAAAAGTAGATATCTTTCGGCCATCCGTTTACGGCTTTGGCAAAATAAAGGGGAGTGAGCGTGGCTTCCTGAAACATTTTCATTAAGGCTTGTTCGATGATGAACAGCTCACGTGCTTCAGTACCGTTAATACTCTTACCTTTGCCGGGAGCGGCACCAATGATGGAGGGATGTACATTCATGCCATAGCAGATGGTGTTGCTTACTTCCTCGCTGTCTTCAATGTATTCGCCACCCTTGAAGAAGGAATCTAAAGTATTTATGATGATATCCTTATCCTCAAATCCTTTTACTCGGTCATAACGAAAATGGGACACGAAGCCTTTACCTGCATTCTCTTCTCCGGCAAGAAAGTCATTCATGTCCTGAAGGAAGGTCTCCCGCCGTACAGCCTGGTCTGCTTCGTTCGTAATCTTTTCATCCGCGTATAATTTTCCCCAGAAATCCTCTTTGATGTAGACGATATAGCGCAATGCCATTTGATTCTTGATCAAAGCCTTCTTAAAGATAGGAATGGCATTCCCAAAGTCATACCAGCCGGAAACGAATACACTCCACCAATATGGTTTACTGTAATAGAATCGTCCGGGAGTCGCTATGCGAATGTTATGGATGAAGCGGCGGTCTTTGACGATCTCTTTTGTTCCCTTTTCATTGGGAAACAAACCCATTCGTGTCTTTAAATCCCGCAAAGGTGCCTGGCGGTCCAGTAGTGGCGTCGCAATTACATCATCCGGCATACCTTCATGCCATTTGGCTGAGTAACCATGATATTCACTCTTGCCGGTCCTCTCATCGATTACGCTAATACGTGAACAGGTTGCTTCCTTTGCCTTTACTTGTACCAGTCTGGGCTGAGTGTCCTGATTAAAAATATATTCGACGTATGCATCGTAGAAGATCACTAAATCATTCGCTATCTCCATCCGGATAAATGGTATGTCGTTGTTTTCTATAAAATCGAATATATCCGGGTATTCTTCGGGCAAGACTTCTTCTTTGATGATTTTTCGGGTTTCCTTATCCCGGTATTTACGATATACGAGGACACTATCTCCATATACTACCTTATTTTTAAATTCCACATTGCTGCCGACAGTTACGTTTGCTCCGATCTTCTTCATAATGTCATACATCATGTTGTTGTTCCGCCCTCTGGGAACAAACTTAATTGGAGCCGCTTTCCCTTTGGGAACTACTTCAACGGTAGAGGTCTCCCGGTCAGTTGTGATATCGCTATTATCACTGAACTTTATGATTCCTTTTCCGCCTTTGGTGACTGCATAAGTTTCATATCCTTTTTGAAATAATTGGGGCTCAGGTTGTTTCTTCTTCATTAGAAATAAACTTTGATGTTATTAAATCGTGTAATCAGACATCTCCGGATTTTCCTGGGAGCATACTCACCTATTTGAAGTATGTTGACAGTGCTTCCGCTACTATGAAATGAACTAAGTACCGCACGCTCGTAGGTAATGAGTTCACCGGTACTTTTTTTGCAAAATTCAATGGAGAACTCAATGGGTTTACCCTCTTTCCGTTGCTCCATAAGTTCCCAGACTTTACTTTGATGTATTCTGTCGCTTGGCATAATACGATAGTGCTATGATGATAAAAAGCAAAGGTATCCCGATACTGAGGCCGTTTCTTATGCCATCATCCGTACCGGTTGCTACTTTGCTATCTTTCCTGGTCTCTGTCCCGGATTCTCTTTGTATGGTTTGACCGGATACCTCTCTCTTTGAAGAGCTGTTCGAAGAGTGTACAGTGTCATTACTTTCCTGCGCGGTTTTACTCTGTTTTTTGCTCCCTTCAATCTCGATACCCGATAGCGGGGGTAGGCCGGTTGTGGGATCGGGTGTTTGTGTCGTGTCAAAATGGTACGTGATCTTCCAGGATGAACCGTGTTCGTCTTTAGTGGTTTTGACTTGTGAGGCAATGGTCCCGGTACCGGTATTGAGTTCATTGTAATTATGCTGAAAAGTTCCATTCTCTTTGAATTGATTAGAATGTAGAGAAGAAGAACGACAAGCACACAGCAGTATACCAACTGAAATGCAAGCAAAATAAATGATAAGGTGTACATGATGTTTCATTGTTTACGGTTTTGGCAAATTAAATCGGTACATTTCATGGTTTTAAGCTCTGTTATCAAACGATTGTTTTCGTTGATTTTCAAATCCATAGTCTCAATACGTTTGGATAATGTTTCAACTTTATTTTCCCAGCGTGCCTCACTATCTTCTTTATCCTGTTTGAGTGAGTTGATGTAACTTCTTTGATCGGTGATCATTTCCTGGTAGACATCCTGCATCGCTTTCATTGCGTCAGCTTCTGCACGTTTCTTGGTGTATTTGATAGTGACAAATGCTGTGGCGGTTCCGACTAAACCGCCGCCGAAGAGAAAGACCATGATATAATTTAGAATCTCATTCATCGCTTTTTTATTGCAAATGTATTGTGTACAAGCGCTTACGTAAAGGACAGAAAAACGGCACAATGTGCCGGAGCGGTATCGCATGTGCGATGATTTTTGAGGAGGGGGCAGCATATAAGAGAGAAAAAAAAGTTTGAGGCGAAACTTTTTCCGAGGGCGGTGCGTGGTCTTCCGACGGATAAAGGGGAAATTTTTCCCCTTTAAGACCCTTTTTTATTTGTGAATCAGTATTTTATTTTTTTTGCCGTGGGAATCTTCTGAGATTTAAAATTGCGTTGACATAAATTATAGGTTTACGCTTTTTCTTCCCAAAAGTATCTCTTTGTTGACCCAATGCGGGTTGATTTTTGAAAAAATGATTCGGATGTCGGAAAAATAATTTTGAGACAAGAGAGCAAACGTCTGTGTGTGATGTGTGATATTTATTTGTGGTATGTATTTAATACATTGTTTTACAGGTATTTATGTTTCCGTGTATGAAAAAAAAGTGTTATATTTGTAATGTAATCAAAAGGGGATAGGGTTGCACTCCTATCACTTAAATGTTTAATTTTTAACGTAAAACAAAATGAAAAATGTATCGAGCGCAAAAAGCGCAGAGGCTAAAGCCGTAGTGTTAAGTAATGTAGCTAATAAGAAGAATGAAACAGCCCCTCTAATTGTGCTGCCATCCCTTCCAACCGAGAAAGAAGAAACGAAAGAACAGGTCTCGGCCAAAGTTGAAACTCCCGTTCAAACTTCCAAGAAAGAGAGTTCTTCCGTAGTAGCCGCACCCAATAAGCGTCTAAGTATTGATGAACTGACCGATAAGGCGGAGCGTGTTTATCTGCTCCGTCAGAAATATCAAGAAGTGAGAGAAAAGCGGAAACAGCTTGAAAGCTTTACTATCTCACATGATAAAAATAATGCCCAACTTACTTTGGTAGACGCAAAAGGGCTTTCTATTTCTACAAGTAATCCCGTTGCAATTGGTAAGTTGTTATCTGATTGGATGTTAGATTTAAATAATCACTTGGCGAAAACCGAAGAAGAAATTCGTTCAGAATTGGAACGGCTAAATTAAAACAAAATCCCCCTACATCGTTGCACCGATGAAGGGGGAACAAAATCAAACCGAAGTTTAATTTTTAACGTACTGCAAAGATGGAAAATATTTTTGATTCTGCAAAAACAATTCAAGAAAAACGCACAATATTAAAAGGTTTATCAAAGCCGCTTCAAATTTTGGTGAAAGAGGCTGCTATTCCTACGGTAAACGATGGACTGAAAGCGATATACGCACAGTCTGGGCACACTGAACTTAAAACGCTGAAACAGTGGAATAAGGAGGGCAGGAGTATTAAAAAAGGTTCCCATGCCTTATGCCTTTGGGGTGCACCTAAGAAAGTAGAGACGACCCAAGTAGAAGAAGCACAGGGAGAAGATAATGACCCAATGAATTTCTATCCGATTTGTTTTGTATTCTCAAATTTGCAGGTATATGAAAAACAGTGATTTAACTACTTATGGAGAGTATTTGGAAAAGCTATCCCCAAAACACGGACGGGAAAAGGTATTTAATGACTTTCTGCAAATAGTCGTTTGTTGCCTCTCAATGGGACGTAAGGAAGAACTTTATTTCAAAACGATAAAGCCCTATGACAAAACAGAACTGGATTTGTTTTCACAGGCTTTTGCCGCACTTGTTATGCAGATGGACAGGCAACCACTGGTAGACCCGTTCGGAGACTATTTTCAAGAGTTTTTAAGCAACGCCCAAAACGGGCAGTTTTTTACACCGTTTGGGGTATGTGAATTAATGAACCAATTGATTACAGCTCCTAAAGTAAATGATCAGCCTAAACAGGGAGATCGGAGGGTATTAGACCCTGCATGCGGTAGCGGAAGACTCCTTTTATCAGCAGCCCAAAAGGATAGAGCATTGACTTTTGTCGGGATTGATATCTCATATACCTGCTGTCTCATGACTATCATTAATTTGTGCCTGAACAGCTTAAACGGAGAAGTATTACACATGAATGCCTTGACGGATCAATGTTGGCATCGTTGGTTGATTATCGTTGATAGTGTAACCAAGATACCGACCGTTTATGAAGTGGAAGCCGGAATAATAAACCAACCGCCTGCATGTGCGGATGATTTAAAGCCTTTACCGGTGACAGGGATCATACAGCCGGTAAAGAACATGATTCCCGCCAATTTTGTACGTTATACCCCTAAATGTTAGTAATATGGAGAAAGTTTTGCAATGTGTCAGACTTCCGCAAAATGGTAAAGGAACAATCGGGTTTAATTTGAAAGGAGAGTATTTAAAAAAATACGGTTTCCAGTTAGGAGATAAAGTAAAGGTGGAAATTAGCAAAAATAAGATTGTTTTATTTAAGACGGGTAATGTGCTGGAATGATTGAAAAAGTGGCACAGCGGGCAGCAAAAGCACTCTGACAGACCTTGAGAGAGGGGGGAGAATGCTTTTGCGTCGCCCGGCTGCGCCGGGGTGAAGCGGAGTCCGCCGATTGCTCTTTTGGCAGAGGGGGCGGGATTTTAAACGCCTGAAATGGCGGTTGTTTGACGTAATTTTAGCAATTACGAAAAGCGGTATTTTATTTCCGATTGAGGAAAAATATTCCTCCGGTGCCGGTTCCCGGACGTGTGAAGTAGAAATTCATGCCGAGCCATAATGTGTCGAAGGCATCCGTAACATGGGTTTTGTATTGATCCGGATTGTCCGGAGTATCGTCAGTACCTTCCGGAGCTTTGTCCTTCTCAAAACCGTTTTTACCCTGCTTAATACCGGTTTGCTCCATGGCGATCTTGAGGAACTCGTTTTGATAGAGATTGAAACGAATCCACAGGAATTGCGGATCACCTTTCAATGCGAGATCGATATTGAGATGTTTCCATTCATGTTTGGGTGCCTGTCCGACATATACCATTGCAGGAGTGTATCGGTTCTCTTTGAATACACGTTCAATGATATCCGCATAGGTTTCTGTTGTGGAGCCCGACTCCCAGGTAAAGGTATGATCATAGTAGACGACTACATCGTGATTGAGCTTGGGACGGTAATAGTCAGCTATCTGTTGTACCAGGTCTCCGAGTTTGGATGGGGTTTTGACATAGAACGATTTGATGATTTTCATCGTATTCCCGTCCAATTGTGCCACTACCGCTGTCGAGATTGACGCATTGGAGTCGAATGCAATATGCAGTTCTTTGTCAAAATCAAGGTCACCGTCTCCCAGGCAGCCGCAGGAACTCAGTTGCTTCCAATTACTTCCAAGATTCTTCAGCCTTCCGTTATCAGCCGGCTGATAGAAATGTATGCGGTCGTCCAGGGCACTGTAAAAGCCATTGGGAACTTTCATCAGCCGTTCGTTCAGGAAGGCGGTACGCCATACCAACGGGGGAGAATCACGCTGCATCTGCCAAATGAAGTCTTCTCCCAGGACCTCAAGGTTATCAAAGACATCATATTCACCATAAAATACAGTGTATTCCCGTTTTTTCTTATCATTCGGTTTGAGTGCAGGCTGAAACTTCCGGGCTATGTCAAGATCACGTTGAAGTTCCCGGATCATCCGCATGGTGTGTTCGGTCAGCGGTTTACGTTTGTAATCCTGAAGTTCTTTATACAGGTTGCGAATGAGTTGGATATGTGGGGGCTGCATCTCTTCCTGTTTGTCGAGAATCCAACGTCCCATGGATGATCCGGGCATGTCCGTTGAGTAACATACGCTGTGATGGTGAGGACAGTGCCCGAAATATTGCCGGTTTCCCCTGTTGGCCGGATTGACCTCGTTCTTTATCTTGTCATAGGAAAGGAACTTTGCCTCCGGCCCTATCACCCAGTCAAGCGACATGGAGTTTGCGGACATCCCTTGATTAAAGGAAAGAATGACCATGACCGTGCCATTCCAGAAATGGAAAGCATTACTCCATCCGTCTCCGAGTACCGGACGGACAGGTTTGGCAAAGCCCATGGAAGGTGGTGCTTTATGGCCAACGACATAATGGATATTTTGAATGTATCCCCATTCGGCGAGTGCTTTACAGATAGCCGGAAGGGTATTCCCCCATGCCTTGGCGTAACTGGGAGAGATCATTCCACCCAATGAACCGGGCATTTCCCAGACGTTTCTGAGAATGAAGCGGGCGTCGATACCTTCTGACTTACCGGTACCACGCGATGCAACGATGTATTCGTCATGTGCGGCAATAGCCATTGCCTGGCGTTGCATTTTGTTGAAGAACTTCCGTATCACATTGGCCTGTTTCATCCGGAGTTCGTACGCCGATGGTATGGGAGAGGCTTGGGCTGTCATTCTTCAATATCCTCCTCTTCAATGGTTTGAATATCTGTCGCCTGTTTGGTCAACATATCTTTGCACAAGCTGCGGAGTTCCTGGCGGCGTTGCTCCAGATTGTCTATCACTTCAATACCCTCAAGTGTCGTCACATCGTCAGAAGGTTCAAAAGATGGGGGAATAAGCTGACTGAAGTCGAATGCGTCATCGTCTTTGTCGGAACGGGTGTATTTACCTATCTTGTCGAGAGCGGCGGCAGCTCCTTTGGCATCTCCGTTGTCGATAGCGAGTTGAAATGCCTTCTTTCCTCCTTCTACGATCATGTAGCGATACCAGGATTTGGCCGCCAACTGGATGTTACCGACCAGCCGGTTGATCATACCGATATCGCGATAGGCCTGTGATTGGGAAACAGGTTCCGCTTGCCCTCCACATCCGTGCATGAGAAAAGTAACGAGCTCCTGGTCTTCAATTAATGGGCTTTCCATTTTCTTACTAACACAAAGCATCATCCGATTCTTAATTTCCATCTCCTTTGGTGATAACTGGAGAGCGGATTCACCCCGATCTTTGAACAGGGAGCGTTCGATACGGTCGTAGGTTGTGTCTTTTTTCGGCATAATTTAGTCGTTGATGATTTGTTCTTTCATGTATTTATCAGCAAGTGGCTCGGCCGCCGGACTTCCGGCCTTGGCTAACTTGATCACAGTTTTTCGGAGTTCGAATTTTGTTTGCAGGCGTCCCTGATGGTATGCTTCGTAGATAGGAGAATGATGATGATTTCTGCAAATATCACAGAAGTAGCTGCGTTCACCGGCAGGCAGTGAAATTAGAATGGCGATTTCTGCCGGAGGCAGCAGAGCTGCGGCCATCTCTCTGATTTGTTGCAAGGTTTCATCTGATAACTCCATTTCTATTCTAATATTTCGTAACTGATTGCTTGATTATATGCCTGCTCGAACATTTCCGAGAAGTAATTGAAATGCTTTCCGGAAGTGAAATAGAAACCATTTTCCCAGCGTTGATTCTGGTTCAGGTTCGCGGAACCGGCAATACCGAACTGATATTTGTCATTTTCCACCAATAACACTTTTGCATGACAGGAGTCAATCCGTATGCGTGGTGTGATGTTGGAGGCAAACAGTAACAAGTCAAGCTTGTGCCGTTTTACCGTCGTATCGAGCAGGAGGGTCAGACCTGTAATTTTTTTATCATCGGCCAGGAAGAAGAGAGGGCGTAAACTGTCCTCTGAGATACTGAATGTAGCGATCCTTATATCCGCCGGTCCGATTTCAGATAAAAGAGAGGGCAACACTTCATGTATTGCCCAGTCTCCTTTGTGCATGAACGGTTCGATAGAACCGGGACACAAAGTAAAAGGAAAGTTATCCTGAAACCTTTTCACCTTGTTCTGCCGATAATTCTGCCGTTAAAGCGGCTAATTCAGTTTCGTATTTAGCAATCCGGTCGAGTGCGTTTTGCAGAACAGCCTGCTTTCCCTCTTTCCCGGCCCTCTCTGCGGCTGTTTTGCTGTTCGTAATGTTCTGCTTCAGACGTTTGATCTGACGGGCTATTTCGAAGCCTCTGACCACTGCATTTTCACTATACTCCGGACGTTTAGCATCAAGCTCTAAGGTTGCCTGTTTGCCTTCTGCGTAATCGTCAATCTGTTTCCAGAGCTTGCGACGTTCGTCGTCCAGCTTGCAGAGTTCTTCTGCGAGGGGGTGACGTTCCTCTGCCGGGATATCCGGATTCGCAATATCATTATGGAGACTGGCGTACAGGGGAGCGATCTCTTTGATACGGGCGTATGCTTTACGTAGGGCAGGAGTGAGGGATTCTTCTGTTACGATCTTGACGCCCGGAGTATTCAAGGCATCCAGTTCGCCCCGGATAGCAGAGAGCTCTTTCATCTTCTCCTCGAACTCTTCATTCAAAGCGGAGAGTTCGTCAGCATGATTTTCCGTGTCACTCTCAAGTTCGCTGATACGGTTATGCAGTCCGTCGATCTCCTCTTGAAGTCGGTCGATTGCCTCTTTCCGGATATCGGTTTCTTGAGTCCGTTGTTCATCATTCAGTGTTTGAACGATCAGGATCTCTTCGAATGCAGCCGGGTAAACAGAAGGAGCATCTTTTATTTCCCTGGCTATTTTAGTCAGTATATTGACTAATTGTGTAAAGTGGGGATCGAAAATGTGAGGATTCTCCGGTGCCTGGGAAAGATAGTTCCCATAGCTGCTCTTGGTGTTTGCCTTTGCTAAGGCGTTAAAGAGTTCCATACCGTCAGCGTACCTACGCTGACGGTTTGACAACCATTTTTCTAACTGTTCGTTTCTTGTCATAAAATATATGTATTATGTTAACCTCCGGGACTTGAAGCCGGTTTCAGGCCTGCAATGACTTCCATGTCGATTGGTGTCCCTAAAACAACAGCCGATTCATTTGCGTCACAAGTGGCTGTATAGGCAGTTCCCCGCTGATCCGCGGCGAGCTTACCACCATCAAAGGAGGGTGATACATCGGCATACATGCCCGGTTTACCCATCAGGAATTGTTGGCCGTCGGAATCTTCGAAGACGAAGTACCCCGGAGTGTTCTTGACAAGTGTACTGAAAGCATGCATTCCCAGAGTATTGCCGGGAAAGAAAAACTCTAAAGTCTGCTTAAAAGATTTTCCGTCCGTTTCGCCTTGAATTTCCGCTTTATAACCTACTTTCCCTTTTGTGGAATACAAGTAAATCGGCTGAGTGTAGGTTCCGCCGCTTGGAAAAGTGAATGATCCTGAAGCGGTAATCAGGTCCTCATTCGTAGTAGGCTTTGCCGGAATCATTGGTACGGTTGAAGGAGCGTCATACGGAATAAAGAGCAGCCGTCCTTTATAACCTCCCATGTTGTTTTGCCCGATATTCCATTTTAACGGGGCAAATGCCGGACCGGCAGCCAGAACGGTTAAACCGTCTGATGTCAGAAGATGATGGCTGATCCAGTTTCCGGTATCCGGAATGGCCGCTTGTACTTCCGGAAACAAGAACAGGCAGCAGATAAGCAGGCATGAAATGCAAAGAATAAATCGTTTCATAATCAGGTAATTGTTTAGTTTATGTAGGGGAAGGTAAGAGTCCCTTCCCCCGGATTAGTTAAGTATAGGCTCCGGTAGCGGTGGCTACTTCACCGGCAACAACTGTAACCTGTGTATTTGCCGGTTTGGTCTTGCCATCGGCATCAGTGAACTCGATGGTGTATTTTCCCGGAGGAAGTCCAATGATGCATTGGCCGTTACCGCGTTTGGCAACTTTTCCCTGGATACTCCATTGGCCTTTGTCGGTGCCGGTGATGGCTACCTGCACTCCACCGGTTTTACAATAGTCGCCGGCCAGGTCGAGAGATTCGTTCTTCTGCTCGTTACAGCGGAAGACTTTCTCATGCCAGTCATTGATACGTGTATCGTATCCTGCCTGTAACCAGAACTGCCATTCGTTCGGGTCCTCGTAAATATCACGTATCTGGCAGAATTTAGAAGCTGCTTGAGTATTGAACGCCACGTCTATGTTACCAACTTTCTGAAGGGTCAGCCTGGAACCTTGGCCTAAAGCTTCGTGGGAGGAGACAATCAGGTTCGGACACATGGCGTCTTCCCGCAAGAGTTCAAGCATGCGTTGCATGGAAGGATATTCCTGCATGCGTAACTTATTACGTAATGCTGAACGGGCAGCTTTCAAAACGGTTTCAGCACACAAAAGCTGTGGTACACCGCCTATTGAAGAACGAAGGTAGGTGTTTGCCCCTCCGATCCATTCCACCAGATTCTCGTAAGCTGCATAATCTGTATCTGATGTTGGCGCGGCAAACTCTCCGGAAATAGCGAAATTACCACGGGCCGCATTTACATCGCCACGAGTGATCAGCATATCCATCTTGGTATAAATACCATCGAAAGCCCCGCCGGGTGAGTTGGAATCTTCATCCCGTTCGGCAGAGAACAGGCTATATACGATATCTTCCAAATGCGAACGTACCAGGGTAAATGCAACCTTGGTCTCCATCGGATGTTTTTTCGTAGTGTTGCTTACCGGAGTGCCACCGATGATCAGCAGTTCGTTGTCATCGTACTTCTGGGAATTTTCTTTGGTGATGCAGACAACATCTTTCGGCTCGATGACTGAGGGTTCGTAACCTAAGAGTTTATCGACCAGTCCGAAGTTCTTTCCGATTTTATACGATTGCGTACCACCGGCACGACGCCGCTCGTTGATACGTGCGTGTTTGCCTTGCAGGTCCATAACATTCAGCTTCAGTAGGTTTGCCACTTCGGTGAGGGTGGCAAACGGCAGCGCACGAAGTGCCTGGTCATAAATGACCAGTGCTTCGTTCAGTTTAGAGACATCAATTAGTTTATTTGCAGCCATTTGAATAGACTTTTTAATAGTTAAAGTTTAGGTTATTAATACAGGCCCTCAGCTTTTAATTTCTCGGTGATGGCTTGATAGTTTCCTGCGTTTTGGTCACAAAAAGCAGATAACTCTTCCTGGGTTCCGCTACCTTCAGGCTCTTGTTCAGGAGTCAGACCGGCATGCCCCGGTGTAGGACCGTTCTTCAGATTCTTCACTTGCTCTTCAAGTTGGGTGATTTTAGAATCCTTCTCAGTGATAGAGTTCTTGAGAGTACTGATCTCGTTATCCTTGCCGGATGTAGAACCGTTCAGCTCTGTAATCTTCGCGTTGGCAGAGTTAAGTTTCTCTTCAATATCGGTCTTAGCCTGTACAAGAGTAGCGTTCTCTGTCTTTAATCGTTCCATTTCAGCATGGATAGAGTCCAGGTTTTCAGCAGACAGTTCGGTGGTTTCCGCTTTATCTTTTGAAATTCCCAGGAAAGAGAGGAAGCCGGTCCATGATGGTTTGTAATTCATTGCCTTTTCTTTTGGGATTGTTAATGCTGGCACAATATTCGTGTCCATACCCGCTGCCAGTAAAACGGAGGAGGAACGGTCGTATAAGCGCACGGCATGGGAGTTGGCCGGGATATCCACGATGGAAGCCTCCATGATTTCTGCTTTGGTAACAGTTTCGCGTGTTTGTTCCGGAAGCAGATATTCTTTTTCGGAGGATGTGGCCAGGATACGTATACCAATACTTGCGGCCCGTAAGGTCCCTGCTTCGTATTTTGCGGCAATGGTCTTCGATAAATCGTCTACCTTGTCGAAAACAGGAATAGCAGAAAGCACGTCGTCCTCTATCTTGATATCGTCCCAATATCCGATTGCTTTGTAATCACACCATAGGGGTGATCCTTCATCACGGAAATGCCCATACAGCATCACCGGATTGTCAATGAAAGCTTCAAGAAGAAGTCCCGCAGTAAGAACCCGGTAGCCGTACCGGTTGAGTGATGAATCTGATAAGATGATGCGTTTTTGGCTCATTGCACTTATTTTGTTGCAATGATACGGCTATATATAATGATGCCGAAGGACGGTTATAACTCTGTAACAGGTAGTGGAGGATAGGCACCTTTTCCGGAAAAAGTGGCTTCAATTCCGGAGAGGTCGGAGGCCTTGGTTCCTGTTTTCTCTATCACGGTTCCCAGAAGCGGGTACTCTTTGCTTCCATACAATCGGATATTGCCATTCGCATCCTTGCATCTTACTACGCAACAACGTACATTGATAGTCCGCAGGATGTGAAGTTCTGAATCTGTCAGTCCTGTGCGTTTCAGGCGGATGGTAAGGGTCTGTTTATATAGCGTACCGGCTTGAGTGTCGTCCGCTTCCACATCTGGAGAAACTCCCATATAGGTGATAGGCAGGTTTCTCCAGGTATTGGGCCGGTGAAGGCTGATAACGGCTGAGTGATTGATGACTGAAAATAAACTTATTTCATCCGTGAACAGGAAATCTGCCTGAATGACTCCTCCGATATTGTTTGTATTCATATTCTGTTGATTTACAATATACTATCTGTGATTCTCTCTTTTCGAACATTTTTCACTCAAAAAAAGGACATTTAACTACGCTTACTCGATGAATTATTCTCGCTTTTTATAGCTCCTTTTTTCTTTTCTCCTCACTTTTGCCCTCCAACGCTGGTAGTGTTTGAGAAAAGCTTCTTCCGTAAGAGAATCAATTCCATATCTGCGCATGAAGAATTGCACTCCATCAATGTATTTGATTCCGTACCGGTGCTTCTGTTCGTCCAGGTATTCATGCAACTCCGCCCACATCATCAATTCTATTTTCCGGGAAATGATTACCTGGGAGCGAAGCCCTAAATAGTTGTAGGTCACTGGGGATTTGCCTATACTTCGTTCAGGCAGACAGATTTCTAAATTACCACGATCAACCGGAGCTTCCGACGGTCTCTTCTGAAGAAGGTCGAATATCACGTGATAGATATTCAGGTTATCGGGAAAACGGACCGGATCAGAGGTCAGGTTACAGTATTTGCCGCGGATATACTCACATAGATGCGGAGGAACTTCGATTTTGGTAGTTATCATTTAGGTCATAGAATGGTTTACGCTAATATACAAAGTTTTGCGGACATAAGCAAGACTTACCGGAACAAACTAATCCCCCTTGCAAAAACGGTACTCCTTTTTTGTGCAATTGTGTAAATCGTGCAGCCTGATTGTATAATGTACTGATTATAATCGGTTTATACCCGTACAAAACATGGTGCGTTTTTGTACGATTGATATGCTCTGCGTACAAAATGCAGTTTTGTGCAATTTAGTACGAATCGTACGTTTTTGTACGAAATTTGTGCTATGTTTAAATATTTGATTTATAGTGTAATAAATACCGAATTGCACCTGTCTGCACGAAAGCACAAAAATATTCTATATTTTTAAGGTAGTCTCTTTTACAGAAGAAAGAAAAAATAAAAATAATATATAGACACCTCGTTGCCGGCTTTACTTCGTCTCAGGCACAGTTGTTCAAAACGTTCTTCTAAGCAAAAGGGGGTAAAGGGGGAACGACGGAAAAAACAAAGCCGCGATACGCTGATGCGTACCGCGGCCGGATAAATGTTCCGACTTGTGCTATCGCAAATCATTCGGATAAAACACCTGAGATACCAACTCGTACTCACGGGGCAGTGACTTCACACCTACACAAACACATATACCTCTTGCTGCAAGCTCATACAACCGTTGTGTTGTGACGATAGAACCCCGGAAATGATAGTTACTGCAAAGCACAAAATATGCAGTTGCCAGGTCAAAGGAATAAATGTCCTTGCTTATGATCTTGAGTGCATCGGACGGAATCTTGGCAAAACCTAAACGGACGGCCAGGCGTGCGATCAACTGCTCACGCTCGACGGGATCAGGAGATATGACTACGAATATTTTATTCTCTTTTTTTATCATTATAATGTTGTGTATATCAAATAAAAGACGTATCTTTACAGGGTAATAAATTGGGATAATAGACTCCTATCGTCGTGAGTAGAAATGAACCCAGGATTTGGATTTTACGAACTTCGCGCACCGGCGAATAATTGTATAATCATCCGAAAACTCAAGTAATGCATCCGTCAACTCTTTCTGTTCCGTCTCTTCCTGAATAATCCAACATGCACACTTTATAAACAAGTCATAGGAGGACGCCTCACAGTGATCCATTACACGAATACTTCCGCATTCCGGAATGCTATCCAGCAGCAGATACACTGCGTTATAAAAGCGATTAAAGCGCTCCGGATTCTCTTTGTATACGGATATCAATTCGTTAATATTGGTCAGTTTAAAAGAAGATAGGTTCATGGCATGTCATTTTATGGATTATAACTCAATTTCTGCTCAGGTTCCGGAGGGAGTGGGGGAACATCCCGCTTGGGATCGAGCATTTCAATACTTTCGGCTACGATTTCAGAAACGGTTCTTTTCTGGCCGTCATTTGTTTCATACTTCCGGGTTGTGAATCTGCCTTCAATATACAGTTTGCTCCCTTTGTGGGTGTACTTCTCAATGGTTTCCGCCAATCCCCTCCAGGCTACGACGGGTATCCATTCGGTTCTCTCCGGAATCGTTTGACCGGCTTTGTTTGTATAAGCGCGCTCTGTACATGCAATGGAAAATTGGGCTACTTTGATACCGGTTTCAGTGGTACGGACCTCGGCATCACGTCCCATGTTGCCGATAAAAATACATTTGTTTACACTCATTGTTTTTATGTTTAAGTTAGAAAACGAGTTTACCTGTCGGTTGTGGTAACCGGCTATTATCTTTTTCCGGGATAGGTTGGGCTCCGGTTCCTACCGTAAAGTACTCTACACCTCCGGATTTATCATCTACAACTGCCTTCCCGTCCTTATCGACTTGAAAAGGTTTCCCGGTTATACTGTCATATTTGTGAGGATTGAATACATAACCTTTCCAAGAACAATACATTATAAATTTCTTCTTAAATGCGGTTGGTGATACAAACTTTCGTTGCTGATTGTCGTATTGGCAAAATGCGTCATATAAATCTTTCCGGGGTAAACGGACATTGAGATGCTCTTCTCCGGAGAAGTATTCATCAGCCCAGGAGATGAGGGTTTCACCCATTTCCTGACGCAGCTTTCTTTGCTCTAACCTTTCGCCGGGAGCCTGGACAACGCCATAAGTCAAATACAATTGGACGCAATTGGCCAGCAGGTTCCAGGTAAGATTCCATTGTTCAAAATCCCACTCCGAGAAGAAGAGGACCCCGAAGTCGTCAACCGGCTTATGGGTATCGTTATAGAAATCGGAGAATGCAAGCAGCCACTGGCGGTCCGTGTAACTTGAACCACTGCCACGGATGGCATGGTTGGTAGCAATATACATTTTGGGTGATCGCGCAAATGGTAAAGTGATCCTTCTACCTCCTTTATAATTTACTGACCAATCCCCGGTAATGTTGGGGAACAGAAATTCAAAGTTGAAGTTTTGTAACACGTCGTCAATAAAAACGAGTTTAGTGTTTTCCTGAATGTCATTCCATACAAATTGATCATTAAAAAGATCAGAGCGTTTTCCGGGAATATAGGCTGTAGGAATGATATTACGCATCAATTCCCCTACAAGTGATTTTCCGGAACGGCCGTTACTTTCTCCTACTTCAGATTGCTTGCCATCCATGCCGATGACAGCTCTGGCCACATTATTGTCTTTCGCTTCCATAACCATGTATCCGATTGCACACAGTTTACTAAGGAGATGGATACGATTTTCATTCTCTTCTTCCGGCTCTATTTCTTCAGCAGATTTTCGCCAGGTAAAGTTACTGGTGTTGATCAGGAACTGGAGGTAATGGGATTTCTTACCGGCCTCTGAAAGTTCGTAAGTAAATGTGTTGTCTTGCCGGCTAAAAGTAACCAACGGTTTACCCAGATATTTGGCCGGTGTCATTTTACGTTGCTCTTCCCAGATGTGGTGTGTGATATTTTCGTAACCGAGTTCGCTTACAGAGTCTCTTGTGACCAGCCAGCAATTTTTATCAAAATAGAAATACTGGGATTCCCGGTTGGGCTTAACGAAATTGGGCTGAATGAACTCAAGCAGGGATAACTTGTCCGGACCCACATATTGAGACACGCCTTTAATCAACATTTCATTTACCTCAGTCTTGCAATTATGCTTGGCAAACTGAAACAGGTAGTCACGGGCATCAGAGGCATCGATAGCACGAACGACAGGCGGTTCAAGGTGAATGAACTGATAACTCTTATCAATTCTCCGGAGACGTCCGAATCCTCTGTTTTGCAAGAAGTTTTGTGAGTTGACATAGCAGAACTCATATTCAATACGTTCATTTTGGCTACGATCATATTTTGTGACTTCTCTCCAGAACTTTTCATCATCGTCAAAAGGTTGTGCCAAGATTACTTTTCCATGTTCGTCGAATTTCCATCGATATCGGCCGAATAGGAATTCCGGCAGGTTACGCAGGAGGTCGGCATGACGCTCGGCAAAGACTTCATGAGAGTGGAGTCCCCATAATTCTTGCAATTTATGATCTGTCCAGGTAGTTACCTTGAACATCTCAATGTATTTGCCTAAACCTTTCTTTTCATTGCAGGCAAACTCAATATCGGCGGCCAGTTCTTCTTCCTTTCCACGCAGAGAATTTGCAAGCAGATCATCAAGGCCTTTGTCTCCTGCTTCGTTCTTATTAATGTGTCCGACGAATATTTCAACGAAGATGTTCCGGTTCTTGAGAGAACGCATATATTCTTTGAAATTTTTTGCTGCATAGAAAAAACAGCGGGGACGCTTTTCGACCTGATCATTGATCCGGATATTGGAGCTGATATCGTCCCAGTCCGAATCAAAGATAAAAGCAACCTCCTGTACCTCACAGGTAGAGATGATCTTCACCAGGTCTTCCGGAAGGGCACCGTAAAGACCGAGATTCTGTATACCGCTGACCGCGATAGACGGAATGCCGTGCTTACATGCTTTCTCCGCTTTCTTTTCACCTTCTTGAATATAGAGACGGGGTATCTTTGTCTTTGACTTATAGAGACTGCGTATGCGCTCTGGAATATAGATCGGAGTACCGCTGCCACGCGGGGATTTGTATTTGTAAGGTTTACCCTCTTTATCAAGGTGGGCATCCGGAAACTGCCATCTGATACGATAATATTCTTGAGGAGTACCAACGTCCCTTCTTTTATTATCTTTCCGGGTGAAGACAACGGGCATTCCTTCCAGATCATAATATTCAATGATGACATCATCTCCCTTAGTGGTTAACATTCCTCGTTCATCAATGGTACCAGGACGGAAAGTACGTTGTTCGAATATACTTTGTGTATCTCCTGTCTTATAGACCTTTGCTGTGACATCCTCAAAGGTAAGACCTGATTCTGCCAGCATCCTGGCACAATAACTGTCGACATCGATACCTTTGGCAGCCTTGCTGCCTTTTTTCATCTTTTTTGCCGGCTGTTTCTTGATGACCGGGCGTTGATCGAGAATGACATTGAATTTTTTGGCAAGGTAGTCAAGAGCATCATTGAAGGTCATTCCTTCAGCGGACATTAGGAAAGAAACCGAATCTCCACCTTTCAATTCTTTGCATCCAAAGCACTTAAAGACTTGTTTGGCCGGACTAATTGAGAGTTTCTTTGCGGCTTTGCACCGGGGACAATCGCAATTGTAATTCACTCCGGAGCGTTTGAGTTCATGGAAGTCTTGCGCAACATCAAGCAAATGTCCTGTGGCAGCATCTTTGATACGTCTTATCTCATCATCATTAAAATACATAGTTCAAGGGATTAGTTACATGATCAGTTCTGTTTCATTGATTCGGGGTCAAATGAAACCATTTACAATGGATTGGCAGAGGACTGTTTATGGGAGATCGTACTCTTCAGTAACGGATTCGTTCATCACGCTCTGCAGAAGTTCCGGATCTTTATAGATGAAGAGGACTTTAACCATACCGTCCTTTACAACTCCCATTTCCATCTCAATTTCAAAATCGTTTTCGTGGACCTTATCTACGATCCGGTCTACGACTTGTTTATCTAATTCGATTATATCTTTAAACATAGGTTTTCCTTTCTTCTTATACGATTTTGAATATTAATCTTCTTCAACGAAAGTGTTAGTCGTGTTTATCACACCAGCAGAATCAACACTCTTCCCATCGCGGATAAACACTTTCTCACGAATTAGCTCTTCATAGTCATACTGTGACATTCCGATGACACACACACGACCATCAATATACAATTTACATTTCATCAATTCAGTTCCTTCAACTGGACCGATGACATCTATTTGCATTGTTCTTTTATTCATATCTGTTCGGATTAGAGTGATTTCAATAGTTCTTCTTTAGATAAAGCATAGCCTCTCTCTAATTCAAATTCATAAACTTCCACCCTGTGTCCTGCACTTTCTCCTATACGTAGCTTATACTTGGGAGACAGTTCGTAAGGTTTATTGGTATCATAATTAAAGTGAGAAGTAACTTCAACTGTTTCTACCATAAATTCCTGCACTTTATTGTTATAAATAGCCCAAACCTTTTGGCCGGGCGTGAATTTAGTTTCTATTCTCATTTGATTCCTTTTTGTACTGTTTTGAGCCATACGGCAGACTTTTAACCGCCATATGGCAGTGTTATCACTCTTCTTCGAATTCATCTTTATCGTCCTTTTCTTCGCCGACATCTTGAAGACGGGAATCTATTTCACTTGACAATTCTTTGAGTAGATTTCGTTGTTCTCTGTTTGCAAGTTCGCTAAGGGACTCGTCTATAAAATCTAAAATTACGTATTTCATAAAATTCTACGCTTACCTATACAGCATTAGGTTCAAATTTTATTTGTTATATTTTAATCACCAATAATCTGACGAATGCTGTATTTCTGCTTTCCTTTGAAATCTGAGAAATCAACTAAGGACTGTTTATGATAAAGAGCAAGGGCTACTTTCCGAAATCTTTCATAATTATTCCGATCGATAGGTTGGAGACCCCATTTCTTCATATCTTCAATTAATTCCTTACGAGTATGGGCAAAGTGTCCGTGGCAGCTGTCTCTACCAAAATCATGGTCAATAGTATGGACATGGTATTGATCACTTTTAGACAGAAAGATTCTCAACCTTTCCAGTCGAGTAAAACTCAATCTCTCAATCCCCTGCCTGGATGTTTCTTTTTCTTCCAGCCAGGCAACAATCTCAAGGTCGTAAAAACCTTGAGAATAATTTCTTTTGTAGAAATAATGTATTTTCATGTTTAAACTATTAAGAATTTAACTTTTCATATATAAATCCGAAACACCATTTCATCATTCTGCGTTGCAGCCAATTCATGGGCTGAAAAACGGGGATAATTGATTTGGTGTATTCATGTACTAATTGAGCGACAGCCTTTGGTTGCTCAAAGAAAAAGGATGTCTGTTTTTCGTTCATATTTGTTTAGTTATACGTTAATACCTTGTTTCCTGTAATATTGGGCTATTTTCTCTTTTTGCTCTTCGATTTTCAGATCGAGTTTAGCAACACGATTAACGAGCCTTTCCCGTCTGGTTTCAAGCTCTTTCAGTTTAGCAGCTTGTTTTGTAATTAGTCTCATTCTTCCTCCTGTAGATATAGTTTCATACCCTTTTTAGTTAGTCCCAATGTATGTGTATCATCAGCCCATTCATTAGCCACTTTTATAGAATCCGCAGGGCAACCATAGGTAAGCCTTACTTCATATTCACCACCTGGAGAAATACTATCATCTCCATATCCAGCGACCAACTTGCTATCAAAAGCCATCAGATTACCATAGTTATTGGCAAAGTAAATACCTGCCTCTTCACACCCCTTATATGCTTTCTTTAGCTTGTTAAAAGCCTTTTTTTTGCTCGGCTGTTAGTTCACAGACCGGATATAATCTATCATCCATAATGTTCCTATTTTATCAATTATTGAATTAATTTTTCGGATATATGTAAAGAATACCAGACTTTTGCTTTAGTATCCGTGTCAATACCATGAAACCAGACCTTCCCGTTGCCTACAGTCTCAAAGGAAATTATTTCAGCTTTCTTTATGTTCCCTCTCGTATTGCGATAGGGAACAATATCTCCTACTTTAAATTTCATTTCTGATCAGTTATACGTTATTTTTCTCCTTGTCAAATTCTGCTAAAAACATCTGTAATCCTACTCCCATTGAGCACACACCATCGAACAATTTATACATCAGTTCCGGCTCTTCTTCCCAAATTTGATAGACTATTACTTTTTTCCCTGCACCTTTCATCCATCCTGCCTCCGAATGTGCAGAGCGTCCACAAGGCAATACAAGAACACAAACATCTGCCCATTGCATAGCATCAAAATCCGATTTGAAACCAGCTTGTGCAATGGGGTGTTCAAGTGCTGCCCTATATTGATCTGTACTCCAATTCTCCCAATCTTCATCAATCTGCGACCACTGGAATCCCGTTTTCCCGGCAGGATGTCTAAAGTCATAAACCTCATGTCCTTGTTCACGAAGAAAACTAACCACTTGGGGTTGATGTTGATTTCTCCAACTACTTGCTACATAAATCTTTGCCATATTCTTGTTCCTTTCTATTTGGTTTAGAGGTATTTCTTTAGTTCTTCTCGATCTATAAAAAAGGCACATGCCATATACTTACCTGGTAAACCCATTGTCTGGGCGAATGCATCATCTCCGCAAACTTTTTCAGTCCCAAAGCCAACGATTGAGCCGCGCGGATCATCTTTAACATCGACTATCGTAGTGGTCATTCTCAAACCTTTATTGTCATCTGCTGCCATTCTCTTAATAGCATCCAGAATTTTATTACCATCACTATTCATTTCTAATCTGTTTTACTTCAATTTACGCATCAATAAAACATCACAATATGCATCAGCATCTATTTTCTTTGAACATATCGTTTTGATTTCAAAGCCAGCTTCAAAAATTTCCGTAAGCAAATTATCAGCTAAAAAAGCCCCCCTTATTGCAATGTACTCCCCAGGCAATGTTAAACCTGATATTTCTTTCTGTACCCAATATCTAACCCACGTATGTGCACCGTAATTGGCAATATTGAAAATAATTTTTTCTATATCCATATTTTTATATTTATTGGTTATCTTCCACTGTAACAGATTCTATCTTTTCGTGATTGGGGTTGCTGCCTTTCAACAAGTCATTTTTTACTCTATCGGCAATCCGATCATTACTAACGGTATTTTTATCTTCGTAATCGTAGGATATGATTACGGTTATTTTTTTACTCTTCATAAATATTCCTTTCTTCATAGTATTGAGGGTTATTTACTGACGATAATATCATACAGTTCTTTGGCAGTCCAAAATCTATAATCATCTGATATATCCATTATTCGCTTATCAGAACCTTTGCAAAGCTGAATTATCTTCCGGGCAAACTCTTTACGCTTCCTGCTTTTCCTTGTACGCTGTAAAAGTGTACGATAGGCGAGCATAAGCCAGTAATCACAGACATGCTCTTTTTCTTTCAATCGTATATACTTTATCTGCATATTCTCATCGTTTAAATTTTAAAATAGCCGATTTCATAGCATCATCAGAAGCCTTTTCTATTACGCTGAATATACTGTCTGCTTTCTGAAAATCCATTTTAAAGCGATTATCGGAGGCGACATATATTGTATCTGTTATTTCTGTAACCCCTTTTACAGGGAATACGGTCAGATATATATATTCAGTTTTACAGCCGGTCAATGAGACGACTGCGAGAATTATTAGTATTTTCTTCATTATTTTATTGTTGTACGTTAATTTTTTGTCTTCTATATTACCTTCTTCCTCCTCGAGCTGGAGCATTGTAGGTAACTTGATATTTTTTTCGCAGCATTTCTATGTACTCAGGAGTTATATTTTGCGGAGCAACAAGTACATGTGTGCGGTTATCAAGGCGAACCATGACCTTATGCTGCTCTTTTTGTGCAGACTGCATGCGCATTTGTGCGATAGCTTCCGGATTTTCGTTTGTAAATAGATTAGCTTTCTGTCTCTTTGTTCCACTTGGAGACAGGCTTGGTGATGAATGTACTGTTTTCATAATGATCAAAATTAGTGTGGGCTTCCGGGAATCGAACCCGGCTTCAATGATTTTACATTGATATGCCTCCTTACATCAGGCCCATTTTGCCGGGATTCACATCCCGGCTCTTTTGTGTAACAAATCCCTAACCAGGGGCTTTAACCCTACGTGTGTCCTTTCACACGGCATTAAAAATGAATAAATCAATTAAACTTCTATGTTTGAGAAAATAAAGTATAACATATAACCGGATTCGCACCGGGCACATTCCTTATATGTGCTTTTAGTTAATAATATATGGTTGATATATAGAAGTTTTCATCGTTTCTTAATAGGATAAAGTCTTGTTCCGATTTGAGTTCCTAATTTATAGGCTTCTTGGGCAGATAAAATTTTTGTTTCCATATGTTGATTATATTTAGAGTGATGTTTAAGGGCTAACGATCAAAAATCTTAGTATTTATAACCTCTTCTATTTTATCTTTTGCAAGCTCTGGCACTTTTACAAGCCCACTTCGTATACAGAGGTACCTTGCATTCATCTGCCAATTTCTTGGCCATATTTGATGATTGACAAACAGGTAGGCTTCGGAGGTAAGTACGGATCGCCATAGCATCTTTCTTTTTTTTGCTTACTTTTTCTTCCATATTTATATAAATATTAAATTATTATCATTAGATTTATGATGCAAATATATAATTAAAATCAATACATCTAATTATATTCAATATAATAGTTGTTAAATTACTGCTAAAATATGGCCAACTTTCATTTAATCAGAGATTTATGTGAGAAAAATAAAATCACTATACGCGAATTGGCTTTGCGTATAGGAAAAAAAGAGAATACTATTCAAGCAATAGTTAAGAATGGGAGTACTAATACCACTACAATAGAAGAAATTGCCGCTGTACTTAATGTTCCAGTGGGATATTTTTTTGATGATATGCCTATTTCAAATCAATCTATTGCTAACGGGAATGGTAGTGCATCTTCCATATATGGCAATGTAACAGTTGGAATGATAGCTGATAAAGATAAGGAAATAGAACATCTAAAAGCGTTGCTTGAAGAAAAGGAGAGGACTATTCAAATATTGATGGATAAAAATAAGAAATAATGAAAGAAAAAGAAATATACCTTTATATTGTACAAGATGGTCAATTTAGCTTTGAAGTAGAAATTGATAAGATTCTTGGGAAAGTTGGAGATTGGATTTATATAAGCTATGAAGGTAATGAGTATGAAGTGAAAATAACTAAGATTGAAGATCATGATATTTATTGTTCGCAGGAAATTGGCGATTAAATAATTAAAATATTGCAATATGAAAAATTTAACCTTCAGTAGTCCATTTGTAGCTCAGGAGACTGTTAATTTATTGAATTGCAGTGCATTTATCATTCCGCCAGGGATTATCTATTCCATTTCTTTTATTCCTGTTTTTCGGACTGACTTTAGGAGTTCCGTTTATGGGATATTATTACGCACGTACCTATCGCGACAAAGTATGTGGCGGTTCCATCCGTTTTCTGCAAGCATGGGTATTTATTGTCTTTATGTATATGTTTGCGGCACTCCTTACGGCAGTAGCCCATTATATTTATTTCCGGTTCATCGACCATGGTTTTATTGTAAACACCTATATGGGAATGTTCGACGAATTGACTAATAAAGATGTACCAGGCGTAGAAGGTTATATCGGACAACTCAAAGAAGTGATGGAAATGATCAGTACATTGACACCGATAGACATTACCATGCAACTGATGTCGCAAAATGTGTTCTATGGCAGCATATTAGCCGTTCCCACTGCCTTATTTGTAATGCGAAAGCCCAAATCACCGGAGGTACAACCTCTATAATTTATAATATCTAATTCATATAAAAAATGGATATATCTGTTGTAGTACCGTTGTTCAATGAAGAAGAATCCATCCCGGAACTTTATGCCTGGATTGAGAAAGTGATGAAAGCCAATGGCTTTTCGTACGAAGTTATCTTTGTAAATGATGGTAGTACCGACCGTTCATGGGAGATTATCGAATCACTCCAAAAACAGTCGAGCACAGTAAAAGGTATCAAATTCCGACGAAATTACGGGAAATCACCTGCTCTATATTGCGGATTCGAACGAGCCGAAGGCGATGTAGTAATCACTATGGATGCTGATTTGCAAGATAGTCCCGACGAAATACCGGAACTATATCGCATGATTACCGAAGAAGGGTATGACCTTGTCTCAGGATATAAACAAAAAAGATACGATCCGCTATCGAAAACTTTGCCTACCAAATTATTTAATGCGACTGCACGCAAAGTTTCGGGAATACATAACCTCCACGACTTTAATTGTGGACTGAAAGCTTATCGTAAAGCCGTAGTGAAGAACATCGAGGTATATGGAGAAATGCACCGCTATATCCCTTATCTGGCAAAAAATGCCGGATTTCAGAAGATCGGCGAAAAGGTGGTACATCATCAAGCACGTAAATTCGGAAAGACCAAATTTGGCGGGTGGAACCGTTTCTTCAACGGGTATCTTGACTTAATCTCTCTCTGGTTCCTTTCCAAATTCGGCATTAAGCCGATGCACTTTTTCGGATTGTTAGGTTCGCTGATGTTCATACTGGGATTCATCTCAGTGGTTATTGTAGGAGCCAGCAAGTTATACAATATGAATCACGGCATGCCTTACCGCCTGGTAACAGACTCCCCTTATTTTTATCTGTCACTGACTGCCATGATTATCGGAACACAGCTATTCCTGGCTGGTTTCCTTGGTGAACTGATCTCACGAAACGCTCCGGAACGCAACAATTACCTGATAGAAAAAATAATATAATGAATGATAAATGAAACCTGTACGATGAAAAAATTAATAAAACTGATACTCTTCCTGATGATAGCTTACCCACTGACCGGTGTTATCTTTTCTGCTTGCTCGGAAGAGAGCGACTGCTCCATGACCGGACGTCCGATGGTTTATGCCAATATGTATACCATCAATCCGGAAACAAAAGCCGTACTGAACGACACTCTTGACTCTCTGACTGTAACAGCGTTCGGAACTGACTCAATTATCATCAATAATCAAAAAAAGGTTCATGATATCGCCCTTCCTCTACGCTACACAAGTGACTCTACCATTCTTGTGTTTCATTATACCCCCCTGTTAAGAGATACAATGGTTATCCGACAAACCAATACTCCCTACTTCCAATCTATGGATTGTGGATACAGTATGAAACAAAACATTATCAGTATTCATCCGATTGATTATACAGATACCAATAAAAAGAAATATCATAGCATAGACTCCATATATATCAAATCAAATGCAGCTAACATTAATGGAACAGAAAATCTTAAAATATTCTACCGCTACAATCGTTAGTCTGCTGTGTCTTGCATTCAGTCTTCCGCTCCATGCACAACAACAAAGACCGAATGCACGTCCCTCCACTAAAGAGAAAGCTAAAGAGGAGATAAAAGTGGATACGATTCCATTTTATAATGGTACGTATGTAGGTGTAGACTTATTTGGGTTAGGCAGTAAACTACTTGGAGGGGATTTTCTAAGTTCCGAAGTAAATGTACGGGTGAACTTAAAAAGGAAATTTATCCCCACAGCAGAAATAGGTTTCGGACAGACAGATACTTGGAGCGATAATGGTATCCATTACAAAAGTGCAGCCCCTTACTTCCGTATCGGAGTAGATTATAATGTCGTTAAAGAATATTTGTATGTGGGACTGCGTTATGGATTCAGCAGTTTCAAATACGACATCTCAAGTACACCCTTTTCCGACCCTATTTATGGTGGAAGTATGGCCAATCCGGGATTAATAGACGGTATCTGGGGAGGAAGTGTACCTTATCATTACAATGGACTAAAATCCAATATGCAATGGCTTGAGTTAGTAGCCGGAGTAAACGTTCAAATCTATAAAAGATTCTATATGGGATGGACCTTACGCTTTAAGTTCAAGACCTCGGCTTCAGTCAACGAACATGGAAATCCATGGTATGTACCGGGGTTCGGTGAATATGACTCTTCAAACATAGGTATCACATATACCCTGATTTATAAACTACCATTTTAACGACATGACAGGATTAGAAATTTGGCTGCTTGCAATTGGTTTAGCGATGGACTGTCTCGCTGTCTCTATTGCAAGCGGTATTATTTTAAAACGTATCCAATGGCGGCCCATGCTCGTCATGGCATTCTTTTTTGGACTTTTTCAAGCTATAATGCCTCTATTAGGGTGGCTGGGAGCAAGTACGTTCAGTCATCTTATCGAATCGGTTGATCATTGGATTGCCTTTGCCATCTTGGCTTTCCTGGGAGGACGGATGATTAAAGAATCCTTTAAAGAAGAAGATTGTTGCCAAAGATTTAATCCGGCAAGCTTGAAAGTTGTGATAACAATGGCTATAGCAACCAGCATTGACGCATTGGCTATAGGAGTGTCTTTCGCTTTTCTCGGTATTAAGAGTTGCTCGTCCATCCTTTACCCGGTGGGCATTATCGGATTTGTCTCCTTTCTGATGTCTCTTATAGGACTCATCTTCGGCATCCGCTTTGGATGTGGTATTGCCCGAAAGCTCCGTGCTGAATTATGGGGAGGGATTATACTGATCCTTATCGGAACCAAAATATTAATAGAACACTTATTCTTTAATAATTAGCTATCAACCACAAGCCACAAGACCCTGGAAAATCATAAACAGGTTTGTCGCTTGCATACTTTTATTCATTATGGAAAAGAAAACAAGAAAAAGCTTTATTTGGCTGGCTATCCTTCTGCTGGGAACGATCTGGATATTAGCTCAACGCAATAAACAGGTACCTTACAACAGTATCAACGGCCTTGTATTCGGTACTGTATATAATATTACTTACCAATATGACGGTAATCTGAAAACAGAAATTGACGCTGAATTAAAGAGGTTCGACGGTTCCCTCTCCCCTTTCAATGACACGTCTGTTATTACCCGTGTCAACCGTAACGAAGAAATTGTAACGGATAGTTTCTTCCAAACCTGTTTCAACAGATCCATGGAAATCTCAGCCGAAACCCAAGGAGCTTTCGATATTACAGTAGCTCCATTGGCCAACGCATGGGGATTCGGTTTCAAGAAAGGTGCCTTCCCTGACTCAACCATGATAGACAGCCTGCTCCAAATCACAGGCTACCAAAAAGTGAAACTGGAAGATGGCAAAGTAATAAAAGAAGACCCCCGAGTGATGTTAAGTTGCAGTGCAGTGGCCAAAGGTTATTCAGTAGATGTGGTAGCGCGGTATCTGGATAGCAAAGGTATTAAGAACTACATGATCGATATAGGTGGAGAACTGGTCGTAAAGGGACTGAATCCCAAAGATGAAGCATGGAGAATCGGCATTAACAAACCGGTAGACGATTCGTTATCCCTCAATCAAGAGATACAAACAACGCTCAAGTTGACAGATGTCGGCATTGCTACTTCCGGAAACTATCGTAACTTTTATTATAAAGATGGCAAAAAGTATGCCCATACCATCGATCCCCGTACCGGATATCCGGTACAACACAACATTCTTTCGGCAACCGTAGTTGCAGAGGATTGCATGACTGCCGACGCATTGGCTACAGCCTTTATGGTAATGGGATTGGATGAAGCGGAGGCATTTACAAAATCACACCCAAACATAGGTGCTTATTTTATCTACAGTGATGAAAAAGGGGAGTTGAAAAGCTATTTCACAAAAAACATGGAACAATATCTTGATAAATAAAAAGAATATCCCCGGAGAAATATGTATATCCTTTCTCCGGAGATATTCTTTCGGGAGATACCGACGCAAACTGCCTACTTCATAAACACGAAATATACAGCCGCTATCAAACAGACAAAAGCAGCCACATGATTCCAATGTAATGACTCTCCTTTAAACAGTAAAGTAGAAAAGACAGTAAATATGATCAAAGTGATCACTTCTTGTATTATTTTGAGTTGCATTAATGAAAATGGTCCCCCGTTCCCACTAAACCCCAATCTATTGGCCGGAACCTGACAAGAATATTCTGCCAGCGCAATGACCCATGAAAACAAAACCACGCCATACAGAGGCCAATTACTGATCATTTTTGTCTCCTGCAGTTTCAGATGCCCATACCAGGCAAAAGTCATAAAAATATTGGAAACAATCAATAACGAAATTGCATAAACACCTTTCATACTTATATTTGAAATTAAAATTCTACTTCTTTAGGCAGTAACTCTTCCTGTACATTCGTCATGCTTCCCCAAAGGCTATATCGGGCTTCCGGATTCATCTTTTCCAATTGGCGGAGTATTCCTTTCATATCACTACGGCTCGACTGCGATTCATATGGACAGTTTTTTACTTGCTTCCTGTATCCACGTATCTGCGCGAGTTCCAGCAAGTCTGCTTCGTGCACCAGACACATCGGACGAATAATAGTCATATCAAACTTATTCATTACTAACCGTGGAGGCATTGTGCTGAATGCTCCTTGATATGTAATATTCATCAATAGTGTTTCCAGAATATCGTCCATGTGATGTCCGAGAGCAATCTTATTGCACCCCTGTTCTTTGGCAACTGTAAACAAGGCTTTTCTCCGATTCCACGAACAAAGAAAGCAAGGAGATTTGCGGGTATCAGTAGAAGGATCAAATGAGGTTTCATAAACAACCAACGGAACTCCATAACTTTCAGCATGTGCACGAAGATAATCCAAATCACTCTGATAGGGAATATTCTTCATAACCACATGTACTGCCACCACCGAAAAACGAGGTTTGAAAATACGTGAACGCTTACCTAATAATCCCACCAATGCCAAAGAATCTTTCCCTCCCGAAAGACCGACAAGCACTTTATCTCCCTCTTCTATCAGTCCATATTGAACTATCCCTTTATTAAACCGTTTTTCGATACGCCGAATGGTTTTCTCTTCTTCCGTAATCTGTGCCATAACTCTTTTAAAAATCGGCTGCAAAAGTAAGAGAAAAGAATGATTTAAAGAAGAATTAACATAATAGAAGAAGAGAAAAAAGGTTTATTTCCAATTAATTTGTATTTTTGAACTTCCGAATAATAACCCGAGACCATTTATGAAGAAAAAAAATATTCTATTCTTTCTATTATGCTTTCTCCTGACAAGCGTATCGGCACAAACCTTGGAACAAGCAAGGGCCATGTACGGTAAAGGACAATATGCTGAAGCCAAACCCGTTTTCCAGAAATATGTTAAATCGCAACCGGCAAACGGTAATTATAATCTATGGTATGGCGTATGTTGTCTTAAAACCGGTGATGCAGCCGAAGCGTTGAAGTATCTGGAAACTGCAGTAAAAAAGCGAATTCCGAGCGGGCAGCTGTACCTTGCGCAAACTTACAATGATCTATACCGGTTTCAGGATGCGGTAGACTGCTATGAAACATACATAGCTGACCTATCAAAACGGAAGAAACCCATAGAAGAAGCAGAACAACTGCTGGAAAAGGCAAAAGGAAATCTTCGCATGCTGAAAGGAGTAGAAGACGTATGTGTCATCGATAGCTTTGTAGTAGACAAGGTCGACTTCTTGAAAGCTTATAAAATAAGTGAAGAGGCAGGTAAACTTTTCACTTACAATGATTATTTCAAAACCAAAGGTTATCATCCGGGAACGGTTTATGAAACAGAAATCGGAAATCGCATTTATTACAGCGAACAAGGAGAAGAAAACCTGAATATCCTGTCCAAGACCAAAATGTTGGATGAATGGAGTCAAGGGAAACCACTTCCGGGAAGTATTAATGCCTCGGGAAACGCCAATTACCCATACGTATTGTCGGATGGAGTGACTATCTATTATGCTTCCGACGGTGATGGTTCTATGGGAGGATACGATATTTTTGTAACCCGATATAACACTAATACTGATACCTATCTGGTTCCGGAAAATGTAGGAATGCCTTTCAACTCTCCTTACAACGATTATATGTATGTCATCGATGAATACAATAACCTGGGATGGTTCGCTTCCGACCGTCACCAACCCGAGGACAAGGTTTGTATATACGTTTTCGTACCCAATGAATCCAAACGGACTTATAATTACGAAGCAATGAATCCGGAAGAAATAATCGGGTTAGCTCAACTCCATTCTTTGGAGAGTACCTGGAAAGATCAGAAAATAGTGGATGATGCCCGCCGACGCCTTGAAGCAGCTATTAACCACAAACCTGACATACAACAAAACTTCGATTTTGAGTTTGTTATTGACGACCATTCTACCTATCATCATTTGACGGATTTCAAATCTCCTAAAGCCAAACAACTGTATTTGAAATACGAACAGATGGAGAAAGACTACCGTCAGCAAACTAACAAACTAACTAACCAACGTGAGGGATTTGCACGGTCTAACAAAGACGAACAAACGAAAATGGCTCCGGCTATCCGTGATCTTGAGAAAAGGATATTCCAAATGTCGAAAGAACTGGATAAACAGGCTATCGAAGTCCGGAACGCAGAAAAACAAAATTTAAAATAACCCAATTATGGATGTACTGATCATCATTGCATTGATTGTTGCAGCAGTAATACTCTTTTTAGTTGAACTGTTTGTGATTCCGGGTATCAGCCTTGCCGGTATTTCGGCTTTGGTTTGCATCATCTATGCCAACTATTACGCTTTTGTCAATCTGGGGACAGGGGCGGGATTCACAACACTTATCATTTCAGGAGTCGCCTGCATCGGTTCGCTTGTCTGGTTTATGCGATCGAAAACTCTGGATAAGCTCGCATTGAAGAAAGATATAACATCCAAAATAGACCGAAGTGCTGCCGAAAAAGTAAAAGTGGGCGATACGGGTATCACAGTTACCCGCCTGGCTCAGATTGGCAATGCTGAAATCAATGGGAATATCATAGAAGTAAAATCAATGGATGGTTTACTGAATGAAAAAACTCCGATTATAGTCAATCGGATCACTGATGGAATAATCTTTGTCGAAAAACTAAAATCCTAATATTCATTTAAAATCAAGCACAATTATGAATGTCGAACCCATGTATCTGACTATCTTCTTGATAGCAGGAGGTATTATCTTCCTGGTTCTCTTCTTTCATTATGTACCTTTCTTCCTGTGGTTGTCAGCCAAAGTATCGGGAGTTAATATTTCACTGGTACAACTTTTCCTGATGCGTATCCGTAATGTTCCGCCCTACATCATCGTACCCGGTATGATCGAAGCACATAAAGCGGGATTGAGTAACATAACCCGTGACGAACTTGAAGCACACTATCTGGCAGGCGGTCATGTGGAACGGGTAGTTCATGCGCTGGTATCGGCATCAAAAGCCAATATTGAACTTCCATTCCAGATGGCTACTGCTATTGACCTCGCAGGCCGTGATGTCTTCGAAGCCGTACAGATGTCAGTTAATCCGAAAGTTATTGATACACCTCCCGTAACAGCTGTTGCCAAAGACGGTATCCAGTTGATAGCCAAAGCACGTGTGACGGTACGCGCCAATATCCGCCAATTGGTGGGTGGTGCCGGTGAAGATACAATCCTGGCACGTGTAGGCGAAGGTATCGTTTCGTCAATCGGTTCCTCTGAAAACCATAAGTCAGTACTTGAGAATCCTGATTCTATCTCAAAACTGGTACTACGCAAAGGGCTCGATGCAGGTACTGCCTTTGAGATCCTCTCTATTGATATCGCCGATATCGATATAGGTAAGAATATTGGCGCTGCTCTACAGATAGACCAGGCAAATGCCGATAAGAATATTGCGCAAGCCAAAGCAGAAGAGCGTCGCGCAATGGCTGTGGCTACCGAACAGGAAATGAAAGCCAAAGCAGAAGAAGCCCGAGCTAATGTGATTCAAGCAGAAGCAGAAGTCCCCAAAGCCATGGCTGAAGCTTTCCGCAATGGAAATCTTGGTATTATGGATTATTATAAGATGAAAAACATCCAGGCTGACACCTCAATGCGTGAAAATATAGCTAAGCCGATTGGCGGATCTACCAGCAAACCACTGGGTGATTAAAGAGAAATCATTCACCACAAACTACACAGCATACCACAACTGATTGGAGAAGAATAATCTCTTAAAAAGAGTGGTTAATCTATGTAATTTGTGGTGAACTTATTTATAAAACTAAAACCTTTCAATAACATGAAAAAGTATTTTCCTTCCTCCGAATTAATCATTAATGAAGATGGTTCGGTATTTCATTTGCATGTAAAGCCGGAATGGTTGGCAGACAAAGTTATATTGGTAGGTGATCCCGGACGGGTGGCTCTCGTAGCTTCTCACTTCGAAAACAAAGAATGCGAAGTGGAAAGCCGCGAATTCAAGACAATAACCGGAACTTACAAAGGCAAGCGAATAACGGTCGTATCTACAGGTATCGGTTGCGACAACATCGACATTGTGATTAATGAACTGGATGCTCTGGCAAATATCGACTTTCAGACACGGGAAGAAAAAGAGCACCTTCGGTCATTGGAATTAGTCCGTATCGGTACTTGTGGGGGACTGCAACCCAATACACCGGTTGGAACTTTTGTCTGTTCCGAAAAATCAATCGGTTTTGATGGTCTGTTGAATTTTTATGCCGGACGCAATGCCGTTTGCGATCTTCCTTTTGAGCGGGCATTTCTGAACCACATGGGTTGGTCTGGCAATATATGCGCTCCTGCCCCTTATGTGATTGATGCCAATGCTGAATTGATTGACCGTATTGCTCAAGATGATATGGTACGTGGAGTTACCATTGCAGCGGGAGGTTTTTTCGGACCGCAAGGACGTGAACTTCGTGTTCCTTTGGCTGATCCCAACCAAAATGACAAAATCGAAAAGTTTGAATACAAGGGTTATAAAATAACTAACTTTGAAATGGAGAGTTCCGCTCTTGCCGGCCTCGGCAAGCTGATGGGACACAAAGCCATGACAGTCTGTATGGTTATAGCCAACCGTTTGATCAAAGAAGCGAATACGGGCTATAAAAATACCATCGATACATTAATAAAAACTGTTCTTGACCGAATCTGATGAATCTATCATTTGCCGCCATTGATTTCGAAACAGCCACAGGATACATGGAAAGTGCCTGTGCCGTAGGTATTGTCACCGTTACCGACGGAGAAATTACGGATGAATATTACAGCCTGATTCAACCACCGGAGAATGAATACTGGCGTGCAAATATCCTCGTACATGGAATAACCCCGGAAATGACGGAATCACTTCCGGGGTTTCATGCCATTTATCCTGAAATAAAAAAGCGGTTGCAAGGAAAAGTAATAGTTGCACATAATGAGCAATTCGACCGTAATGTACTAAAACGCACCATGCGGATGTACAGACTGGACTATGACGAGCTATTACTTCCGGAACATTGGGAATGTACCTGCCGAATCTACCGTTCTTTGGGATATAAACCAGTCAATCTGAGTGCTTGCTGCGAACGGGAGGGAATTGAACTTAAGCACCACGAAGCCCTTTCCGACGCCCGGGGATGTGCAAAACTTTATCTTAATTATCTTGAAAGATACCGTCCGTTTAATACCCTATGGTGAAACGTTCCTGATGATGGTCCGGCTTTTCAAGTTCATCAACCATGGCAGCGGCATAATCTTCTACGGAAATATGACTGTTACCCACAATATCTACAATCATATCATCCTTACCCAGACGGTATCTTCCGGTACGTACTCCCGGAGCCATATCTGCTGCCGGTGAGAAGAAGACCCAATCAATCTCTTTTTCCTTCTTCAAAAAATCAAGGTAGAAATCACTTAAAGCCCTCACCCCGGGCAATATTTTTTCGGGAACTTCTCCCGAATCAACGAGACGAATACCCGGAGCAATAAACAATGAACCGGCCCCTCCCACCATTAAAAAACGGTTGACTCCGGCCTTTTTCACACCATCAATAATCGTTAGATAGACCTCAATGGTTTCCTTATATATATTAGGATTATTCCAACCCGGATTAAAAGCACTAATCACGGCATCGGCACCTTGACAAACTTCACAAACTTCATCTAATGAAGAGACATCGGCTTTCTTCGCTTCCAGATTCTCATTCTCAATCTTAATTTTTTCAGGATGACGAACTACCGCCGTCACATGAAATCCACGGTTCAAAGCTTCATTTAGAATAGCCGAACCCACGAAGCCGCTGGCTCCGATTATCACAACTTTCTTCATAATCCAATTTATCTATACAGTATTATTTGTTTTCTACATAACACACTATATCATAAATTGTTGCATCGAAAAACAGGCTTATCTTCCCTCCCGCAAATAAGCTTTGATAGTTTCTCTCAGCTTTTCCAGAGGATAAGGTTTCGCAATCACTTCGTTACACCCTGCTTCAATAGCCTGCTCCCCTTCCGGACAGAATGCATATGCTGTAACCGCAATAATCGGTACCTCTTGCGAAATTGCACGAATTTTAGCTGTCGCCTGAATACCATTCATCACTGGCATTCGGATATCCATCAGAATCAGATCGGGCTTCTCACGCATGAAACTTTTTACTGCTTCCTCTCCATTTGGTACCCAAAGAATTGTATATTCTTTCTTCAAAAAGGCATTAATCTGCAGATAACCGGACTCCACATCTTCCGCTATCAGTATCTTCTTCTGCCGGTTGCTCAGTCCCACAGTGACGGTTGCATTTCCTCTTTCCGCAACCGTAACTTTTTGCTCTTGCTTATTGGGCAGATAAAGAGTGAAAGTACTCCCCTGCTCAAGCTCGGATTCCACTTCGATCCGACCTCCTAACCGTTCCACAATACTTTTACAGATAGGTAAACCCAATCCTGTACCTTGTACAAAATCATTCAACTTCTCAAAACGGGTAAATATCAAAGGGAGCTTCTCTTTAGAAATGCCACAACCGGTATCTGCCACATAAAATTTCACCCATTCTTCCTCTTTTACAAGTCCAAAGGTGATGCTCCCCTCAATCGTATTTTTAATTGCATTCGATAAGAAATTAAACAATACCTGTGTTACACGATTTCTGTCCGTCGAAATCCAGATTTCATCTGATGGACGAATCACATTTAGTTCGACCCCTTTCTTCATTTTAAGACGGTGTACCTTATACACTTCATCTGCCAGCCCGCTTATTTCTGTCAACTGACAGTGCATTTCCGATTTACCAGACTCTATGCGTGACAAATCAAGAATATCATTGATCAGTTGCAGCAATAGATTACTATTCTGCTGGATAATCCCTAAATACTCCTCTTTCTCCTTTTCATCCTCAGTCAGAGCTATTATCTCCGAGAAACCGACAATCGCATTCAAAGGAGTACGTATTTCATGGCTCATATTAGCAAGGAACAGCGATTTCATCCGGTCCGCCTCTTCTGCCCGCCGTTTAGCATCAAGCAATTCTTGCGAGCGACGTATCCGGTCACCTATATCATGAATCAGAGCTAATACCTTATTCCCCTCAAACGGAGCAATACGCGCCTGAAAATAATGCCTACCGGTTTCTACATCTAAAGGATATTCTATTTCTTTCAGTTTTCCACTTTTCAAACATTCACGTATACTACTGATAAACAATTCGCTGACCTCCGCTGAATAAATAGATCTCCCATCTGCTCCTTTCAAGACTTCTACCGGATGTAAAAGTTCCGTACCGGGTGCCATCAATACATCCGTGATAAAGAAATTATCATCAAAAATAAATATAAACTCAGGGAGTGCCTCAATAATTTTCCGGTTTCGCTCTTCAAGCTGTCTGATCTGCACTTCTTTTTCACAGCGTGAAGTAATATTGGCAGTATATGCTATAATTTTATCAGAACCATCCTCCTTATTCTTCTTATACGCAATGAAATTATCTTCAAGCCAAATTGTTTCTCCATGCTCTCCCAAGCAACGCACTACTATTTGAGAAGTCTTTGTATCCGACTCAAGCATGCGGTTAAAAGCTGTTTGATAAGAAGTAACATCATCCGGATGAGCAAACCGATAAAAGTCATTAATTTCTCTGAAAACAATTCCTGCTTCCTTTAAACCCAAGATACTAAGATATTCATCTGTAAAATTACATTCGCCCGTGGGAATATCGTATTCCCAGAATGCAATCTGATGTCCGGCCAAAACAGAAGTGATCTTCTGGTAATCCTCTTTTAATTTTTCAATATTCTCCATCCCCGAAAATGAATCTTTTGCGTGTCCCATAGCCATAAAATTTGTCTTGCTGTATGCGAGCAAAGATAAAATAATAAAGCATAACTTCTATCTGTTTACTCTGTTTTTTACAGAGAAAGCTCTATCTTTGCCACTCAAAATGAAATAGATAATGAATCAAGACACAATTTGCGCCATAGCAACCGCTCAAGGAGGAGCCATCGGAAGCATTCGTGTTTCCGGTCCTGAAGCAATAACCATCACCAGTCGTATTTTTACTCCGGCTAAACCCGGAAAGCTGCTGAGTGAACAAAAGCCTTATACGCTAACTTTCGGCCGAATTTATAACGGAGAAGAACTGATAGACGAGGTTCTCGTCAGCCTTTTCCGAGCCCCACATTCCTATACGGGGGAAGACAGTACTGAAATCACTTGTCACGGCTCATCCTATATTCTACAGCAAGTAATGCAATTGCTGATAAAAAACGGATGCCGTACCGCACAGCCGGGAGAATACACTCAACGAGCTTTCCTCAATGGTAAGATGGATTTAAGTCAGGCCGAAGCTGTAGCCGACCTAATAGCCTCATCTTCTGCCGCCACCCATCGTCTTGCTCTGAGTCAAATGCGTGGCGGATTTAGCAAGGAATTGGCAATATTGCGCGAGAAACTATTGAACTTCACATCAATGATTGAGCTGGAATTGGATTTCAGTGAAGAAGATGTGGAATTTGCCGACCGATCTGCCTTGCGCCAGTTAGCTGACGGAATTGAGAAGGTGATCGCACGCCTGGTAGACTCGTTCAGTGTAGGAAATGCTATAAAGAATGGTGTTCCGGTAGCTATTATCGGAGAAACCAATGCAGGAAAATCCACCTTACTTAATGTTCTGTTGAACGAAGATAAGGCAATTGTCAGTGACATTCACGGCACAACACGCGATGTCATTGAGGATACTGTAAATATAGGTGGTATCACTTTTCGCTTTATCGATACAGCCGGCATTCGGGAAACTAACGATATGATTGAAAGTCTGGGTATCGAACGAACTTTTCAAAAGCTCGATCAGGCAGAGATTGTACTATGGATAATTGATTCAGCAGACGCAATCTCACAGCTAAAATTACTCTCCGATAAGATTCTTCCTCATTGTGAACACAAACAATTGATTTTAGTCTTTAATAAGGTAGAACTGATAAATGAAACTCAGAAAAATGAACTTACCTCACAACTTTCCGAGCATGTCGGTTCGGAAATAGAATCTATTTTTATTTCTGCGAAACAACGTCAGCACACGGATGAACTCCAACAAAAACTTGTAGCAGCTGCCCATTTACCAACAGTCACACAGAATGATGTTATTGTAACGAATGTCCGTCATTACGAAGCACTGACACGTGCGTTGGATGCAATTCACCGGGTACAAGAAGGATTGGATGCAAATATTTCCGGGGATTTTCTTTCACAAGACATACGTGAATGTATTTTCCATTTATCCGATATAGCAGGGGAAGTGACCAATGATATGGTGCTACAGAATATATTTGCACATTTTTGCATCGGGAAATAGGTGGTGATTACCAACGATTAGCATACATTACTATTGATTAATAAGGCGTTGAGGTTCAACGCCTTTCTTTTTGCGCTTATTATTGATATTAGTCATTGATAGTGCATTTTCAGCTCTTTTTTGTACCGTATTTGGGTCTCGGAGGTTTGCAACCTATTTCTCACCAGATAGGTGATAGAGAATTGAGACATCATGAGACGTGGTGAGACGCCATGAGACAGTTTTGGAGAAATAACAAGCGAAAAGAAATGAGCAGTAACATTGAAATCAAGAAAAAATGTGAGTGGTGTGATAACGATTTTATCGCACGAAAAACAACAACCGCCTATTGCTCCCATAGGTGTGCAAACTTAGCCTATAAGGATAGAGTGAGAAAAGAGCGTATTGCCACTTATCAAAAGGAGCTATCCATCAAAGAGCATAACGAACCTCTAAAAGATTTAGAACTAAGAGAGTTCTTCAATCCGATCGAAGCTGCCAAGCTTTTAGGAATTAGTCGAGCTACTATTTATCGCTACCTAGCAGACGAGGTCATAAAGTCGGTTCAACTAAAAGGGAAAACTCTTATCAGACGAAAAGATATTGATACTCTTTTCGAAAGGTCGGTCGCCTATAATAAAAGACTACCAAAAGAGAAAGCTCCTATTACCGAGTTCTACACCACAGCCGAAGTCAAAGAGAAATACAATGTAGTCGATTCATGGATATTCATTGTAGCCAAGAGAGACAATATTCCCCGAACCTTTAATCGTGGCAAAACCTATTGGAGTAAAAAGCATATCGACAACTATTTCTCAAAGAAAGCTGCTAATCCGGAAATAACCGAATGGTACACCGTGCAGGAGATTCAAGATAAATTCGATATGACATTAGCAGCTATCTATACGCTTGCCTCAAAGAATGCCATTCCTAAAAAGAAAGAAGGCATCATGGTTTGGTACTCCAAAAAGCATTTTGATATAGCCAAAGGTATAGCCCAGCCCGAAGAACCGCAATACTACACGGTAGCAGAAGCAATGGCTAAATTCAATCTCACTAGAGACCAGCTTTACCATTACGCCAAGTATCACAATATCCCTAGAGTGAAAGTCGGCAAATACGTCAAGATCTCCCGACCTGAACTTGATAAATTGTTGGGTGATCCCAAAATAGAGTAAGTTATTCATCGGTGACGGTAGCCACCATATTATCACCGTTTTTCTTTGCAATCATAAAACAAGTATAAACATTTAAATAACAATCGTATGACGCACACATGTACCAAAGTTACGGTTCGCCAAAGAGCTATCCGTAACGACAAAATCTCTCTTTACCTTGATTATTATCCAGCTATTCGCCACCCCGAAACCATGATTATGAGCCGTCGGGAGTACCTCGGCATCTACATCTACGCCCATCCGAAAAACGAGATGGAGCGTGAGTTCAACAACGATATGCTGAACAAAGCCGAAGCCATCCGCTGTATTCGGGTGCAGTCACTAATCAATGAGGAGTTCGGTTTCTTAGATAAACACAAAATGAAAGCCGACTTTCTCTCCTACTTCGCCAAGATGATGTGTACCAAAGATCAAAAGTGGAAAGTAGTCTACGCTCACTTTTCAAACTTCGTGCAGGGCAAATGTTCCTTTGGTGAAGTGAATGTGGATCTCTGTAAACGTTTTCGGACTTACCTATTAAATGCCAAACAGCTAAAACATACTACACACAAAGTATCGCTCAACTCGGCAGCAGGCTACTACTCTACATTCAGAGGTTTATTGAAAATCGCTTACCGTGATAAGCTACTCCGTGAAAACATCAACGACTTTTTAGATAAGATTGAGTATGAAGACGTAAAGAAAGAGTATCTAACATTGGATGAGGTAAAACAATTAGCAGCTACCCCCTGCGACATCCCTGTGCTAAAAGCAGCCTCTCTGTTCTCCTGTCTAACAGGACTTCGTATCAGTGACATAATGAACCTGCAATGGTCGGACTTCGGTATCGCCCCCGATCAAGGCTACTGCATTCGCATCCGTACTCAAAAGACCAAAACCGAAGCCACACTCCCCATCAGCCACGAGGCTTTTGAACTATGCGGAGAGGTTGGAACGGGTAAAGTTTTTAAGGGGCTTAGCCGAAGTATGATAAATTATCCATTAAAGAACTGGCTAAAGCAAGCTAAGATATTGAAACATATCACATTTCATTGCTTTCGGCATTCGTATGCCACCCTCCAAATAGCCGCAGGGACAGATATTTATACCGTCAGCAAGATGCTCACTCACCGCAATGTGTCAACTACACAAATATATGCGGAGCTGGTGAGTGAAAAGAAACGCGAGTCGGCAAACAAAATCTCATTGAAATAGAAATATAGTTCATCAACATATCATATAATAAATAAATAGCATTATATTTGCATATTATATGATATGTTGCAGTTATGGCAAAGAACACAATGGGGACTAAGTTACCTCGCAAATTACAGCAAAAAATGGAGATTGTAGGTGAGCAAATCAAATTAGCACGCCTACGTCGTAATTTGAGTGTGGCGCAGGTGGCAGAACGAGCTACCTGCTCACCTCTCACAGTCTCTCGTATCGAAAAGGGTGTTCCTACCGTTGCCATAGGTATTTATCTTCGTGTGCTTTACGCTCTGCAACTGGATGAAGATATTCTCTGGCTTGCCAAAGAGGACAAATTGGGTAAATCACTGCAAGATTTGACCTTAAAGAATCGTGAGCGTGCATCTAAAAAGGAGTAAACAATGAAAAAGCTGCTGGTATATGCCGATTTTGATTGGCTAAAAGATATTGAATTCATCGGAGAGCTAAGCTACGAATCGCTTCGTGGTTCAGATAGCTATGCTTTTAAATTCAATGATGAATGGCTGAAGCGACATGGCAACCTATTTATTAGTGCAGACCTGAATAACTACAAAGGATTGCAATACACACAACCTGAGAAAGATATTTTCGGATGCTTCTCCGATGCCTTGCCCGACCGCTGGGGACGTACTCTACTTAATCGTAGAGAACAGATCTTGGCTGCCGAAGAGAAACGACCTATCCGTCGGTTATCCTCGTTTGATTATCTGTTGGGAATTGATGATTCATCTCGCATGGGAGGATTCCGGTTTAAAGAAACACCTGATGGCGGTTTTATCAACTCAAGCAATACGCTACGCATCCCACCATTAACCAGCATCCGTGAGTTGATTCATGCCAGTGGGGAGGTTGAAAAAAGCGAAGAGGAAAACAAACTACCTGATAAGAAGTGGCTCACTCAATTAGTACAACCCGGCTCGTCATTAGGTGGAGCCAGACCGAAAGCCAGCGTAGTTGATACGGATAAAGTGTTGTATGTTGCCAAATTCCCTTCTCGTAAAGATGATTACAATACAGGGCTTTGGGAACACTTCTGCCATCTATTGGCTAAGAAAGCAGGAATCAATGCAGCATCTACACAAGTGATTTCGACAAGCGACAAACACCACACACTCTTATCACGTCGTTTTGATAGAACCGATGACGACAAGCGAATACATTTTGCCTCTGCCATGACATTACTTGGACTCGCGGACGGTGCTAACGCAAGCACCGAAAACGGCTACTTAGATATGGTGGACTTCATACTTCAAAATTGTACAGAGGTAAACAAGAACCTTCAGGAGCTATACCGTCGTATAGCTTTTAACATTTGCATCGGTAACTCCGATGATCACTTCCGCAATCACGGTTTTCTGCTCACATCTAAAGGTTGGACACTATCCCCTGCTTACGATATGAATCCAACACTGAATGAATATCAGAGTCTACTTATTTCTAACTCTTCCAACAAAGCAGACTTAGCAATTTTATTAGATGCTTGTGAAGACTATATGCTACCTCAAGACGTAGCCACAAAGATTATAACTGAAGTGACAATAGCCGTTAAAGACTGGAAAGCATTGGCTACAAAATTAGGAATAGCGAACAGCGAAATGGAATTATTTGAAAGTACCTTTAGTAATAGAATTAAAGAGTACATCTAATTCTTTGGCAAAACGAATAGTTATTTATCCTACAAGGTGGACAAACGCTGCCATATCAGCGCCAAATGCGGACAATTACACAAACATTTTGGAATCAATAAGTTATTAGCATATATTTGCGCACAAATGATAACTATTGATTAATATGACAGCTAAGAGAATCTACTACATTATTATATATTCTTTCTTATGTGCATCAATATTGAGTATTGCTGTGATAGCCCGTATGTTCGCAGTAACAGAACTCAAGATGGATGAGTTCTCTGGTCTTATGGTCTTTTTCGTGACTTGCCTTTTGCTTGGTGGCTTCTATTTTAGTTTCCAATCCATATTGAATGATTGTCTTTTGCCTGTGGTAGAGCGGATTTTCAGAAAGAAACACCCACACTTAGAGCCTGAAATTGTAGTAGAACCGCTTGTAGAAACACCACAAGAACAAGAGCAGGAAGAGCCTGCCGTGCTTAACTATGGAGAATATAAACAAGCCGCACAACATAAATTTGCGCAAGAGCAGGCACAAACTTTGGAAAAGGTTCTATCCTATACGGGCCAAGAGATGGCATTGTATATGACCGAGAAAGATTTGCAACAGCTTTGCGAGCATATCCATGCTTTTCAATTCGCAACAGAACAAGAGTGCGAACAGATAAAAACGCCCGTTACTGTTGATGCCAAACTAAAATCCATTGACCTGATGCACTTTGGTTGGAATATTGGTAACCAATTCAAGAAATCGGGCATTGAGACGACAACTTTCATCAAGTACATTTTCGCCAAAGAGTTGAAAGATAGCGAAATTTCAACTATCAAGCGAAAACTGAGAGCAGATGGAACGTGTAGGATAAAACTTACAGAGAAGCTATCTGCCAATGTTCGAGATTTTTAGACTATATTTGCAGGAGATTATCAATCAAAAAATAGAGAAAAATGAATGTAATCTTACTTTCAGTACTGATAGGTATTGTTGTAGGAGCAATAGACGCTCTTCCTATGATTCTCAAAAAATTGCCAAAGCGTGCTATCGTTTCAGCATTCTTGCAATATCTATTTGTCTCGGTAATAATTATCAATATTGACTTGCCTAATGTCGTTTGGTGGATTGAGGGGGGACTAATAGCACTTATGATGGCTATTCCAATCATAATAATCATTGCTGAGACAGATAAAAAATCAGTTCCTATAATCTTGGCAAATGCTGTTGTGTTGGGCACGCTAATAGCTTTGGCTGGACACTTTCTAAAGTAAATCTTCACATTTATAGATCTTCAAGGCGATCACATTGCGTGGTCGCCTTTTTTTGTGCCATAACCTATTGGTATATAGCAACAATCACCACTGATAAGTTATTGATCAGTTATATCTTGGTGACTAATTTCACCATAAAATCACCAGTTTTCTTTGTACACGAACTATTAAAATCAAGAGTTTATGTGTAAACAAGAAATCACTTTTGATAAGTTACCGCAGGCGATAACTTATCTGACCGAACAGGTCGCAGAGTTAAAACAATTGGTATCAGAGCTTCAGCCACCGCAATCTGAAAAGCATCTGCTGGTTGGCATTGATGATGCTTGCCGTATTATCCAAAAAGCCAAACCTACCGTCTATACCCTTGTGCGTAAAGGATTGCTGCCTTCTTATAAAAAAGGGAAGCAGCTCTATTTTTATGAGGATGAATTACTGGCATGGATAGAAAACGGTCGGAAGAATACTTCAGAACAAAACTACGACCAGATGCTCGCTTCGATGCAAAACGGAGTACGCCGTAAACCGAAATCTGGTTTTAACCTTTAATCCGTCAGAGTTATGGAAGAGAAATCAATAACTCCCGAAGGAATTATCAATCAAGCAATGGGAATGAATATGTCTTTTGCAGGCGCAGAATTTCCAGTTGAGATATTTCCATCCAAGATTCAGCAAATTATACACGAGGTGTATGAGTGTCAAAGTTATCCTATTGATTACACGGCTGCTTCTATCCTGACTGCCATTGCAACAGGAATAGGCAATACCCACCTTATCCAAATGAAACAAGGTCGGGTAGAGAGTGCCATTTTGTTTGTAGCATTGGTCGGCCGACCGGGTGCAAACAAAAGCTATCCCCTCAGCTTTGCCATGAAGCCCTTTATTAACTTTGACTATCAGCAAAATCTGGAATTTGGAAAGCTGTATGCTAAATATGAGCAAGATATATCTATGAGTAAAAAAGAACGTCAGGATGCCGGTGCGGAGGAGTTTCCACAAGAGCCAATCCGCAAACGCTTTCTGGTTTCGGACATTACACCCGAAGGATTAAGTTATATCCATGCACAGAATAAACGTGGCCTTTGCCTCTGGTCGGACGAGCTTTCGGCATGGTTTAAAAACTTAAACCGCTATAATAATGGTTCGGAAGAACAGTTCTGGCTGTCGGTATTCAGTGCCAAGACTGTTATTTCCGATAGAAAGAATACTAAAAGCTCCGTTTTCATCACCCGTCCATTCATTCCGGTGATCGGCACCATCCAGAAAAAGATTCTCAGCGATTTAGCTCATGGCGACCGTTCAAGCAACGGATTTATTGACCGTATCCTGTTCATCATGCCCGCCATTCAGCAAAAGGCCCGATGGAACGAGAAAGATATTTCTCCCGATTTGGAATCCCAATGGCATACACTACTAAATGGACTTATAAACATAGAGTGCTCATTTGACGAGAACAAGGAAATTCAGCCTTCAATTGTAACCTTCAGCGAAGAAGCTCGCAGACTATTGTATAAATGGCAGCATAACCACGCAGACCTATGCGATAATCTCAGCAATGAAATGCTTTTAGGAATATATTGCAAACTGGAAATCTATATTATCCGCTTTTGCTTGGTGATACAGATAACCCGTTGGCTCTGCGGGGAGTGTGGCAAAGATCAGGTAGACACAGAAACCGTTCAACGAGCGATTCTGCTAACGGAATATTTCAAACAAACTGCTACCAGAGTGCAAAATCTAATTAACAAAACGGCTCTTACAGTCCAGTAACAATCCGTTCTATTTCAACTCCCCGAACTCTTCACCACTGCACAAGGCATAGAGATAGCAGCCAGCCAAGGAATGAAAGAGCGGGCTTTTAAAGAGTTCCTGAATAAACACACAGGAAGTCTTTTCCAAAAAGACCGTCACGGAGAATACAGAAAAGTATAACCGCATTATCCACACGATCCACATTTTGAGAAACCAAAATGCAGAAAATGTCGAAAATGCACTAAAAAGAGAATCAATGACACACAGATTTATATTAGAACCATACAAAAGCATTGCCTCCCGACACACCTGTCCGGAGTGCAAGCACAAAAGATGTTTTTCCCGATATGTTGATACGGAAGGAACAATCTCCTTTCCCGAATACGTCGGGCGGTGCAACCGTGAACAGAAATGTGGTTACCACCTTACACCCAAAACATACTTTGAACAGAATCCTGAACAAAGCGGACAGTCACAAGTGCGTGAACGTTTGTTCCGTCCGGCTCCACCTCCATCACCAACAAGCTATATAGACGGAACTCTAGTAGAACGGTCAATGAGTCATTACAAAGAAAATAAACTGTTCCAATTCCTATCTACTCAGTTTGGTGAGGATGAATCATTGCGACTAATGAAGCTTTATCAAGTAGGAACAGCCAACCATTGGCAGGGTTCAACGGTATTTTGGCAGACAGACACACACGGCAAAGTGCGCACAGGAAAAATTATGCTATATAACCCAGCAACAGGTAGGCGTATTAAAGAGCCTCACAATCATATCACATGGGTACACTCCATTCTTCATAAGAATGGCTTTAATCTGAAACAATGTTTCTTTGGCGAGCACCTATTGTCTAAAGAGAGTACAAAGTCCGTGGCCATTGTAGAAAGTGAGAAGAGTGCCCTTATCGCCAGTTCCTATCTGCCACAATATTTATGGATCGCTTCGGGTGGCAAGAATGGCTGTTTCCGTGAGGAGAATCTCAATATTCTCAAAGGCAGAAACGTCGTGCTCTTTCCCGACTTGGGAGCTACCGATGACTGGTCGACTCGAATTTCCACAATGCAACGAATGGGAATTACTGCTAAAATTTTCGATTATTTAGAAAAGAATGCCACTTCTGAACAGCGGAAAAATGGATTTGACATTGCCGATTTTCTATTGGAGATGAAGCAACCGCAAGCTATTTTACAAGCTATGATTGCAAAGAATCCAGCTCTCAATTTGCTGATAAAAGAGTTGAATTTAAAGCTCATCGAAGAACCTGTACGACCTATTTCCACCGCAAAGAGAAAAGGATTCAAGCTTTAAGTAAAATCGTAGATTTTGAGATAGCAAGTTTATGTTTGGGGTGTCTCAAAACCTTGCCTTAATCCCGTTGGTCTACAAAATTGAATAAAAAAACAACGTATGAAAGTATATAATAAAGGTGGAAGACCCACCAAGTCATTGATAGAAAAACGCACCTATCGGGTGAACCTAAAGATGAATACCGAGGAGTATTACACACTCAAAGCCCGTGTATCGGAAGCAGGAGTTTCACCATGCGATTTTATCAGAGTTGTAATCCTAAAGACTGAAATACGGCAACGACTTTCGCCCGAATGGATGGAATATATTCGCAAACTGTCAGGCATGGCAAACAACCTGAATCAGATTGCACACAAAGCAAATGTGGCAGGTTATCCGGATGCTCGAATGGAATACCTGTACTTAGCCGACAAGATTGATCACCTTTTAAACCAGATACAACAATGATGGCAAAAATAGTAAAAGGAACAACTTTTGGCGGTGTAGTGAAATACATTCTCGACCCGGCAAAACAGACTAATCTGTTGGATTCCGATGGTGTACGCCTAAAGAATTTGGGCTCTATTGTTCAAAGCTTCGAGGCTCAACGAGAGCTAAACCCACGAGTAAGCAAGCCTGTGGGACACATCTCGTTGGACTTCTCAGCACAAGACCGAGCCAAACTAACCGATGAAGTGATGACACAGATTGCACACGACTATATGAACCGCATGGGTATAGTAAACACACAGTACATCATTGGCAGACATCACGATAAGGAACATCCACACCTACATATCGCCTTTAATCGTGTGGATAATAACGAGCACACCATCTCCGACCAGAACGACCGTTTCCGTAGTGAAAAGATATGCAAAGAGCTGACGGCCAAGTATGGACTATACTTCGCAAGCGGTAAGGAGCAGGTAAAACAGCATCGCCTAAAAGAACCTGATAAAACCAAGTATGAGATTTACGATGCTCTGAAAGCAGTTGTTCCTCAATGTAGAAACTGGCGAGAATTATTGGAACGTTTGAATAGTGAAGGCATCACTGTTGAATTTAAGATGAAGAGTGGAACCAATGAGCCACAAGGCATCAAGTTCAGCAAGAACAGCTACCACTTCAACGGCTCAAAGGTGGATCAACAGTTCAGCTTTTCAAAGATAGACTTTGCATTACAACGAAATGTTCATGCAGATCAGAAGCAAGAAACAAACATCCAACCACCATCACAGAAATCTCAACAGGGATTTACCTCTCCTGATTCTGATAGTTTGCTGAGTGGCATAGGTGGATTATTTGATGAGATACTCACACCTAGTCCTGCTTACGATCCCGAAGAAGAAGCTTTCCGTCGCCAAATGCAACGGAAGAAAAAGAGAAAAGGAATAAGAAGATAACAATCTAAAAACAAAGAAAATATGGATATAAAAATTATTATTTCTATGTTCGAGGACTTGAAAAAGTTAACCTCGGAACAGTTTAGCAACCTTTCGAAGTTGGTTGAATCTTTGGCTAATGCCAAATCCGATCAGCCTGTACTGCCAATTATACCGCAGGCAGACCTATCAGAATTAGAAAACCATGTGACTGAAACTAATGAACTTATCAGAGAAAGGTTCCAGAAACAGCAAGAACAATTACATGAATTTCAGCAGAAGTTAGAGAAACAGAAGGATAAGCCCCTACTCGTTCAGAAGCATCTTCATTCCATAGAGTTAAAATCGTCAAAGGTAGTCATTGCATTGGTCTCGCTTGGCATAGCACTACTCTGTTCTATGAGTTGCAACATCTATCAGTTCTCAGCAAACAGCCGTTTGAGTAATAACGATATTAAGTTCCGTTACATCAAAGTATTTGGCGAAATCACCAGCGAAAACCTACTGAAACTCGAAACCATTTTCGAATACGAACCTGACAAACAGAAGCAATACTCCCTGCGAAAGATGGTTGAGGAACACGAGCAACGTATCAAACAACGAGCCCGAGACCTTGAACAAGCCCGGCTCGATCAGCTCCGTAAAGAAGCCGAAAGTATTAAACAGAAGAAATAGAGTATCAACCAATTGAATAGATGGAGATTTTCAGCATTCTCCATCTATTCGCTATTTTAAACCTAAACAAATACATATCACCCCACCATTAAAATGGCAAAATCACCATTTTATTAACGCAAAAGCTGATATATTTCTCCTTTCAGAATGTTCTTGAGAGGGAAAACATTATATTTGCACATATATATCAAGAATGTATAACATGGAAAAGAAAGACATGAATCGTCTAAAAGTAGTGCTTGCTGAAAAGAAGCGTACGAACAAATGGCTTGCAGAGCAATTGAGGAAAGATCCGGCTACTGTCTCTAAATGGTGTACAAATAGTGCACAACCCAATCTTGAAAATCTGATAGAAATAGCTAAGTGTCTTGAAGTAAGTGTGAATGAGTTAATTAGAAATGAATAAGAAGAATAGTCCATATACAGCTACAATAACCGGATGCGCATTTCTCTATAATGAGTATTTGCGTATACTACCATTATTGATGTCCGAAAACGCAACTGAGCTACTGAAGGATGAAGTTAAGGCCAACCAAATCTTACAAGTAAATTCACAGAAGGCCCGGCAAACCTTTATCACGGAATTTAAACGCAGATATAATGCTGTTCCCGCTACCTTTTGGGTGAATTTTCAGACAATGACTGAACAAGCCCAACGTGCCGGTTTACTCTATGCCATCCTAAAAGCTTATAAATTAGCTTTTGATTTCCATTTTAATGTAACAGTCAAGCGGTGGAACTCCGTGGAGCAAACACTAAAAAAGAACGACATTATGATGGAATTTAATGAGCTATCTGCCAGAGATGAGTTTGTAGACAGTTGGACTGACAACACGAAAGACCGTTGTGCCAGCCAGTATCTGACCATCTTGCGTCAAGCAGGCTTATTAAACAGTAAGACAGATGAACTGAAACCAATTCATCTTGAACCATCCGACTACACATTTTATATCCGTAGCGGCGAAGAGTGGTTTTTGGAAGCTTGCTTGCTTTATCCATACGAAGTGAATGATATAAAATCGCAAATAAAATGAAGAATATGACCCTGCAAGAGCTTTATGACTATCTGAATAGTCCGGAGTTTCAGAATGTGAAAAGTGGAAATATTTTCTACAATTATTATATATACCAGTATCCTGCAACCAAGGAGTATGAAATGCGACGTCAAATTCTGGTGTTCAAGCAAAATATAGAACGCCCTAGCAGTTTTATAAATGCCATGTTACTCGATCTGTTTCAAGTGTTTTGCGACTATCTGAAAGCTGAAAAGTTTGGTATGGATTCGTTGTTCGATCTCACATTGGAAGATGACAAAGTTCAACCCGATATAGTTACTACTGAGTTGACCAACGAAGCCAATTCCGATCACTTTATTCAGTATGTACATAGGCGAATAGACGAATACATGCAAGTAAACGATGGGCTAAACAAACCATACATCTTTATTCATGGCATTGGTAAAATGTTCCCGTACCTTCGTACCAACAGGTTCCTTACTCGTTATGAGAAGTACAATGATACTTCTCTCTACAAGATTATACTCTTCTATCCCGGACATCAGGAAGGTAATTCTTTCTCATTGTTCGATACATTGGAAGACTCGCATACGTACCGTGCCACGTTATTAGTAAACAAATAAATCCAATACGATATGAAATTTAAAGACTTATATGAAAAAGGACTCGACCGAAAAGTTAATCCCGCCGTATCAGCCTCCGACCTCAGTGAAGATACTGTACTCACCGAAATTGTTGAATACGTCTTTACACAAGAGATTATTGTAAACCTCTATCATATTCTTATCAATATCAAGATAAATCAAGGTAGTCATGTCGGTATATGGATCAATGGTTATTATGGTTCCGGAAAGTCTCACTTCCTAAAATACGCCAGCTATTGCTTATCCAATAAATATAGCGAAATGGCTTTTATTCGTTTGATAGAAGCCACACAAGAGATGATGCTTGGCGAAAAAGATGTCACTGCACTTGAACAAGCAGGAGTATCACTTTCAGAGCTAAAAGCTCTTCAGAGTTGGTATGTTAATAAAGCAGATGTAGAGATGGTGATATTCAACATTGGCGATGTACACGATGCCAATGCCGATCAAGCCACCACATTCACTACTATTTTCTGGAACCAGTTTAATGCAAAGCGTGGTTATAACTCATTCAACCTCGCCATGGCCCAATATTTGGAGAAAGCATTGGACGATGATGGAAAATTCCAAGAGTTTAAGGACTATGTAAAGAGCAAAGGGTATGATTGGGAACGAAACATTTCTCGTTTTGCCGCAGGCCGCCTGGACCTTGCCCTACAGATGGCAAAAGAAGTAGATCCCGCATTGGCTATCGATGTGATCCGCGAACGTATTTTGAAGAATGATGTGAATGTTTCGGTAGAAGCCTTTGCGGCTGAGATGAAGGAATATCTGGATCATAAAAACAATCGGAATTTCCGCATTCTGTTTTTCATCGACGAGGTTAGCCAGTTCATCGGAGAGCATCGGGACCTGTTGTTGCAACTCCAATCACTTGTAAAGCGGCTGGATGAAGTCTGTGAATCTCAGGTTTGGATTTCGTGTACGGCACAGCAGACTCTGGAAGAAGTGGTGACCAAAGTCGGTGGTAGCATTTCTAATCCGGAAGATGAAGTGGGCAAGATTTTAGGGCGCTTTGAGGTTCGTGCTTCCCTTCAAGGCACCAGTCCCGAATACATTACCCAAAAACGTATTCTGGATAAGAGAGGGGAAGTGGAATTACAACTTTCCGAACTCTTTGAAAAGAAGAAAGCTATGCTCGATGCGCAATTTATTCTACCAAGTACATATCAAGCCTATAAAAACAAAGAAGATTTTGCAGCCTTCTACCCATTCGTCCCCTATCAGTTCCAACTGATTATGAAAGTGCTCGACTCTTTTGTGAACATGAATTATGTGGATAAGCAAGTGAAAGGAAATGAACGTTCACTGCTGAACATCACGTTCTCCATAGCCAAAGAGACTGCAGAATGTGAAGTGGGTGAGTTTATCCCGTTCGACCGATTCTTTGGTGCCATGTTTCAAGGTTCCATGCAACATATCGGCCAGCGTGCTATGGCAAATGCCCGCGAAGCGCTCGATTTGGTGACGGATGAAGATAAACAAACTTTCTATCGCCGGGTAGTATATGTGCTTTTCATGGTATGTAATCTTTCAGAAGTAGACAAACAGAGTTTCTCCGCCACCATTGACAATATCGTCACGCTACTGATGACAAAAGTAGATGCCAATAAGGCAGCTATCAAAGAAGAAGTGTCTCAAGTGCTTTCTTTCTTGATGGATAAAGCTGTCATTCGTAAAATAAAAACGGACAATGGGACTGAGGTCTATGAGTTCTACACAGAAGAGGAATCTAAGGTTGCTCAGATTATCAAAAACCAGAAGGTGGATAACAATACGTATACCGAAGAACTTTATAAAATTATTAGCGATCATTTTAGCTTCAGTGCATCTACTAATAAAGAAACATTTGTAACTCGCTCCTTCAATGTTGGTGGGAATGTAGATGGTAGAAATATTCTTTCCAATAACCCCGATGTCGTGGTCGACTTCCTTACCACAGCAAGTATTGATTCTCCCGAACAATACGCATTTACCAATCAACCCAATCACTTGGTATTCTTCCTCTATCCATTGTTCAAGAATAATGCAGAACTTCGACAGAATTTTCTGGAATATTGCCGGGTGCAATGTTTCGCACAAGAACAAGCCATCAGTGAGGAGCGTCAACGTACGAAGCGTCTCTTTTCCGACCGTGCAAAAGAGTTGTATAAGAACGAAATAAAGCCACAATTCCAGCAGATGTTGGATACTTGCCCTGTCATTTCTGGTCAGAATATACTATCGCCTTCCATTCTTGGCTCCTCCAAAAACAAGGAAAGATATAAGGTGGCACTGACCAACCATTTGAAGAACCTGTATGATTCTGCCCATCTGGTAAATGGTTCTGAATATCCGAAAAATCAGAGTGAGCTTTCAGATAAAATTCTTCGTCCGGTAGAAGCTACATTGGTAGACCTACCGCTTACCACGGCCGAAAAGAAGGTAAAGGATTATCTGGACCGAGCACCTCACGATGTGACTGTAGCCGATGTGGTGCGTCAGTTTGCCAAAGTACCTTACGGTTGGGCGGACTGTTGTAGCATCTATGTGGTCAATGAATTGGTACGCAGACATCTGTATGCTTTCAATTACAATAACAACCCCAATGTGAGTCGTGAAGACACTGCCCGCAACATTGTGCGCGATGCCAATCGATTCACAATCGAACCGGCAAAAGCCATCTCGCAGGATATCCTGAACGAGTTTATCGAAGCTTGGAAGCATATTTTCAATGTAGTCACTCTCAAAGGAAGCAATGACTCCACTGAACTTTATCGCAATTGCAAAGAGACTGACGACAGTGCACTGAACCGATTGTTAAGTAATTATCGCAAACTATCCAGAAAGATAAATGGATGTCCGTTTGAATCTGTGATTGATAAAGCCATCACCTTGATGGAGAAATGGACCAATATACGCGATCACAAAGAGTTCTTTACCACTATCACAGAGGCCAAAGAAAGTGCAGCTGCCTTATTCGATCGTTGCAAAAACATTAATACGTTTGTCAATGATCAGTTTGAAGGGTATCAAAAGATAAAGCTATTTATTCAGGAAAACCGGGATAATTTTGCTTTCTTGCCAGAAGATCAGAAAGAGGCGCAGAATAGGTTGTGTGACATCCATGACGATATGGAACCGTGGGAAAATATGCCTGCCTACCTGAAAATGATGCGTAATTTGAATGGACGTTTAGAGGAATGCAAGGCAGCCCTTATTGAAACTATCAAGACCAATTATAATAAGGCATTTGATGAACTGGAAGAATATGCTGCCAGTATGAAAGTAGGCAGAGACAAGTTTGCCAAACGTGACATTACAATCAGTCAGAAAATCAATACAAGCAACTTCTATGCACTTCAAGCCAATGCTGTCATTGCTGGCTTCTATGAGGAACAAATGAGGAAAATCAATGAGGCTGTACCGAAGTCGGTTGATCCGAAGCCTTACACACCGATAGCTGAAGGAGGGGAAGGCGTTGTTAAAGAACCTACCACTACCCCTCGTGCTCGTAAAATGGTGCATCTCCATACACATAGCACTCAGCCTATACAAACCGAAGCTGATATAGATCGTTATCTGCAAAGGCTGAAAGCCGAGCTCATGCAACATATCGGTGGAGATTATGATATAATCATTTCGTAAGAAGAATTAAAATGGAAACAAACAGATTAAAACGCTTCGCTTCCGAAGCACGCAACATATTGATGAGTGGCGTTAAGCAACGTCTCACCGCACTTGGCTTTCAGACAGATGGTTCTCTCTCCACCAAGCTACCTGAACTGATGGGTGGCGGCTCCGTCTTTATGGGCGAAGTACAGAGTGAGGATTTTTATCATAAATGGATGTCTTTATACCATCGGATTCAAACCCATTCTTATAGGGAAGTAGCAGAAGAAGCTGCTTATACATGGTTCAACCGATTGATGGCCATCCGCATTATGGTGAAAAACGAACTGGTACCGGCGGTACTGGAATACGAAAGTGACGAGGTACGTATTCCGCTTCTGGTAAGCGAAGCCCGTCAACGACGTTTCCCACAGATGAATGAGGAGAGCCGACAAAAATTGGAGGCTCTATTGAACAATGATGCACTTACCGACGAACAGTTTGCGGTACTTATTGTGGCGTATTGTCATAGTAGCCCGATCATTCATAAGAGCTTTGGAGCTATTTCTGATTATACAGAGTTGTTGTTGCCAAGTAATATACTGGCGAAAGACGGTTTTATAGATAAGCTGAATGCAGACGAATACATTAGCGACGAGGATTATCGTTCGCCCGAACTTATCGGTTGGCTTTATCAGTTCTATATTTCCGAACGAAAGGACGAGGTATTTGCCAAGAAAAGTAAGTTTGAAGCCGATGAAATACCTGCTGCCACGCAGATATTCACGCCCAACTGGATTGTGAAGTATATGGTGCAGAATACTGTGGGACGCATTTATCTCGACAATAATCCGTATACGGACATCAAAAAGGAGATGCAGTATCTGGTAGAGCCTGTCGAACCCACTCCAGCCGATGCCATCTATCAGTTTGAGAATATTCACGATTTGACGTGTGCAGACTTAGCTTGTGGTTCCGGCCACATTCTAAATGAATGTTTCGACCTACTCTATCAGATTTATATTGAAGAGGGTTACAACCGAAGAAAAGCTGTAGAAGATATCTTCCGTTATAATCTTACGGGAATTGATATTGATACACGTGCCAAGCAGTTGGCTACTTTTGCATTATTGATGAAGGCTTGCCAGAAGGATGCAAGTTTCGTAGATGCACATTGTATGCCGAGGGTACTGGATATGCCTGTACCGTATGCAGAAGCGATGGGCAAGACATTTAATACCCCCGATGAGGAACGAACTTTTATCAGGTCTGTACTTTCAGAATATATCATGGGAGGAAATGCAGAGGTTTTGGATGAATTGACGGATGCTGTATCACTGATGAATGATGCTCAGACATTGGGCAGCATTATGAAGTTTACTATTTCGGAACGTACTCGTAATGTGATTGCGGTAAGAACGGCTGAATATGAACAGCAGGAGGTTCTGTCGGAAGATATTCGGAAGATATTGCCTTATATGCGGATTATTCTTACGCTGACGCAGAACTATGCAGTATTGGTGATGAATCCGCCTTATATGGGTGGAGGGAATATGAATGAGGTACTAGGTAAGTATGTGAAGGAAAATTACGAAAATTCTAAGGCAGACTTATTCTCTGTCTTTATGGATCTTGCCATTGACCGACTGAAACAGGAAGGTAAATATGGTATGATTAATATGCAAAGTTGGATGTTTCTCTCTTCTTTTGAAAAGCTTCGCAAAAAGGTTCTTGATAATTATCAGATTGATTCCATGCTGCATCTCGGTCCACGCACTTTTGATGAGCTGAGTGGTGAAGTGGTACAAAATACGGCATTTGTTATTAGTAGAAATCATAAAGAAAATACTCAAGGAACATACTTTCGTTTGGTTGATGGGAAGAATTGTGGTGATAAAGAACAGATGTTCTTAAATCACAGGGAGCAAGGAGCAAAGATATATTATCCTGCTATTCCTCAATCAAATTTCGAGAAGATTCCGGGGTGTCCGATTGGGTATTGGGTGAGTGAGAAAATCAGAGAAGCATTTACATCAAATCTCGCGTTGTCTGCGGTTGCGAGCCCTTGCGTAGGGCTGCAAACCGCAGACAACGCGAGATTTCTCCGCCTTTGGTCCGAGGTCAGCCAAAACCGCATTGGTTTTGGCTGTGAAAATGCCGCGGTAGCGGCACACTCGCAAAAAAAATGGTTTCCCCATAATAAAGGAGGATCTTTTCGCAGATGGCATGGAAATCAAGAGTTTATTATTAACTGGGAAAAAGATGGAAAAGAGTTGCGAACCTTTAAAGGCGCTGTTATTAGAAATCCATCTTTTTATTTCAAACAGAGTTTGAGCTGGCCGAAGGTTTGCTCTGATAATATCTCGTTTCGGTATTTTCCAAATGGATTTATTTACGATTGTGCAGCAATGAGTATATTTTTTAATAATGAAAAGATGTACTTTTATTATGTTGCATATTTGAATTCAAAAGTCGTTCATACAATTCTTGAAGTATTATCACCAACATTAAATTTTGAAGTTGGACAAATATCAAAAATACCGTCGTGTGATATGAAAAATAATTATCAATTAATAGTTGATATTGTTCAGCAAAACATTTCCATCTCCAAGCAAGACTGGGACGCTCACGAAACCAGTTGGGACTTTACCGAAAATGAGTTCGTCAAATATTCAAAAAGGAATTCAGATCCATCACTATACAACTTCACAAGTGAAGGCGAAAATATACCCATGGAGTCGTGGAGTGACAAGCACTTTGACTTTATAAATAAAAACGCAAACAGTTTAGAATGTTTGGCAGAACAAATAAAAGGGGAATGGGAAGATAAATTCATGGAGCTTCACCATAATGAAGAAGAACTGAATCGTCAATTCATAGAAATCTACGGCCTGCAAGACGAACTTACTCCCGATGTACCGCTAAGTGAAATTACCATCCTACAACAAGGAGAAATTTCTATCGAAGGAGATAAACTGCGATGGAACGACGATGTATTAATAAAACAACTCATTAGCTATTCCGTAGGTTGCATGATGGGACGATACAGCATCGATCGTACCGGACTTATTCTTGCCAATCAAGGTGATGGTCAGAAAGAATACGAAGCACTTGTACCTCATAGTCGCTTTACCATTGATGACGATGGCATTATTCCGCTCATGTCAGTCAACACGGAATTTACAGATAACATCACATTGAGATTCAAAACTTGGCTCAGTATTACCTTTGGCGAAGAATCATTAATGGATAATCTAAACTTTATAGAGCGATCACTCGGCAAGCACCTAGACGATTACTTCGTGAAAGATTTCTGGAAAGACCATAAGAAGATGTATCAGAACCGACCCATCTATTGGTTGTTTAGTTCTAAGAAAGGTAGCTTCCAGTGCATTGCCTATATGCACCGTATGAACGCGTATACCGCAGAGAAGATTCGCACCAATTATCTGCTGCCTCATATCGAATGGCTCCTCAACAAGCAAAACGAGATGCAAGCCAACGCCGCCAACCTCTCTACCCGCGAGCGGAAAGAGCAGGACGGCATCGGCAAGCAGATTGATGAATGTCGAGAGTATCACGACCGCCTGCACGTAGTGGCAGACCAGCAAATCGGCTTCGATCTGGATGATGGTGTCGTAGTGAACTATGCTAAATTTGGTGATGTTCTGGCAAAACTGAAATAAAAAAAGAATGATGACAGCAGAAGATATACTAAAGCTAAGAGACCTCGGTGAGGTAAGCAAGGTGCAGTTCAAAGAGCGGCTTCTTGACAAATATGATATTGGATGCGAAATCGTTGCATTCAGTAACACCCATGGCGGACAATTAATAGTAGGTATCAATGACAAAACCGGTGAAATCAATCCGCTGTCCTTTCAAGAAGTTCAAGAGACTACCAACCTATTGAGCAATATAGCTTCAGAAAATGTAGTGCCTGGCATTCTTCTCACTATAGATACAGTGTCAGTAGAAGGCGGAACAATCATTGTGACTACTATCAAAGAAGGGCTGAATAAGCCTTACCATGATAACAAAGGCATCGTCTGGGTAAAGAATGGAGCTGATAAGCGTAAAGTATTCGACAATGCTGAATTGGCAGAGATGATGTCGGAGTGTGGTAGCTTTATTCCGGATGAAGCTGCAGTGAATGATGCCACTGTTGACGATCTGGACGAAAAGACACTCAAACTGTTTCTTAGTAATAAGTTTGAGACTGCACTGAAAACAAAAGGAATGACTGGTGATAGACTCCGTGAAGCCTCATTGGATGAAGTATGCGGAACCATTGTTCAAGGTCATGATAAGCAGAAACTACTGCGTAATCTGCATTTCATCCGTCCCGATGGAAAACTGACTATTGCTGCCATTCTATTATTTGCCAAATATACACAACGCTGGTTACCAGTGATGACAGCCAAGTGTATCAGTTTTGTAGGTAATTCCATAGGTGGAACACAATTCCGTGATAAAGTGAATGACACTGATATGGAAGGCAATCTGCTTCATCAGTTTGAAACCATCATGAGCTTCTTCACCCGAAACCTAAAAACGGTTCAAGTGAAAAAGGAGTTCAATTCAATGGGTGAATTGGAGATACCCTATACTTGCTTGGTAGAGCTTGTTGTGAATGCTTTAGTTCACCGTTCACTCAATTGGAAAGCACCTATCCGTATTTTTATCTTCGATAATAGAGTAGAAATACATAGTCCGGGGACACTACCCAATGGATTGTCTGTGGATGATATAGTAGCAGGAACCTCCATGCCGCGCAACAATTTTCTCTTTGCCAATGCCATCTACTTACTGCCCTATACCGGTGCAGGAAGTGGCATTCAGCGTGCATTAAGTCAAGATAAGAAATTATCATTTTCTAATAATGAGTCGTTGCATGAGTTTGTGATAACAATTGAAAGAGAGAGTGTCATAGTTGGTGTTGACTTAGACACTTTTCAGCAGGACTCTGACACTAACCCCAACACTAACTTAGACACTTCACAACAAGACTTAGACACTCAGCAGGCTGTTTTAAGCACTAGCCTAGACACTTCTCAGCAAGACTTAGACACTCAGCAGGCTACCTCTGACACTTCAATGCGTATAAAATTAAGTAACAAACAAAAGGATATTGTTAACTATTGTAGTGTACCACGAAGTAGCAAAGAGATACTGGAAAGAGTTGGGGTAAGTAATCATAGCAAGAACCGCGAAAGGTATGTTACGTTTTTAGTGGAAGCAGGTTATCTGGAAATGACAAATCCTGAAAATCCGAATGCCAGTAATCAGAAATATCGCAAGAAACTGAAATAATGACAGTATGAATACATCACAACAAAAGATATATAACTATTTTGAACGGGAATCGGAATTGAAAGTGCTATTCATCTTCAATGACGAATTTCTGGCAGATGAGCTTTCAGTAGTAGCATGGAAAGCTGGCTATCGGTATATTGATTTTAAAGGGGATTGGTTTACCACCAAATATAAACTCGATACGGAATGGGCAGATGAGAAAGTGATTCTCTATTTTCATCAGCCATCCCCTTTACAAGTAAAATCGCTGCAAGAAAAGTTTCCATTGCTCGACTTGCTTGTAGCCAATATGGAATATCACCATCAGGATTATGCCGCCTATATGCAGCAATATGGTCTGCCTTCCAATATGACCCTATTTGTGGAGAAAAACATTCAGCAACTACAATCAGACCGGATGCTCCGGCTACTTCAATCCCATTATGCCGATGGTAGTATTTCTGTAGATGTAGCTGTAAGAGCATTTCTTTCCTCTTACTTGCAGCAACTGCGAGTGTTGGATTGGGATAACATTATCCTGAGAATCATCCTGCAAGGACGTAACAGCGAACGTAGTAAGCAAACGGATTTCTATAGCAGGATAAAAGCTGCTCCAATGATGAAAGCCGTATTAGACGAACGGCTGAAAAGTATTTTCGGTTGTACGGTCGACCTGAATACAGAAGTCAAGGTTGAAAAACTGATTCAAGTACTGAAGTATAACTCCATCGTGCAAAATCTGGCACCGGTAAATGCTGACAACTATAGAGCAAATAGAATCACTGATTCACTGGCTCTACAACAGATGAATCGTATTCTGGAGTTGGCATTAAGTTCCTCTAAGACCGCTACGGCTTTGCTGGAAGTCATGATTGAATTGGGCAGTGATATCCATGATGATGAATTGATTAAATGGTATGGGACAGAAGCCGACTACTACTTCCTGCCCGACCCACTTTGTGTACCTATTCTGCGGACATTAATGGAACAATCCATCGCCGAAGAACCTCAGAAAGTGATTAACCGATTACAAGAACTGATATTCAAGCATAGTGGAAATGAAGACCTGAATATCGTGATGGATTATTGCTTACTGGCAGCTCGGTTCTATGAGTGTGCTTTAGCACAAGGATCACTTACGCTAAACACTCCGGATGAGTATCTGGAGCGTTATCGCAATGAATATTACTTGATAGACCAACTGTATCGCCTGTCGATTGAGAATTATTATAAGATTAGTCCCTCTATCATACTTTATGAGACAATCCAGAAGGTGAAATATGCATTAGACGCCCACTATGCCAAAGTATGCAACCGCATCAACCTGGAATGGATGCGTTGTGTAAAGGAATCCGGTGGACTTTCTTCCGTACATGCGCTTCGTCAGCAGAACTTCTACGAGAATCAAATCAAGCCTATCCAGAAGAAAGTAGTAGTCATCATTAGTGACGCTTTGCGCTACGAAGTAGCACAAGAATTGATAGGTGCCTTGGCTAGAAGAAAGCATATTGCACACCTGAACACGGCTATTGCTATGCTACCTACAGAGACTAAATTTTGTAAACCGGCGCTGTTACCCCATCGTGAACTACGTTTGTATAGCGAAGTGGACGGAGAGCAGAATATGGGTGTAGACAATCGGATACTCAACACTACCGCCAAACGAACAGAGCAAGTGAATGCTTACCGAACCGGAGCAATCTGTGTGGATTATGATGAAGTGGCTAAATACGATCAAGTTAAGAATAGGGAAATTTTCAAGCATCCACTGGTATATGTGATGCACGACACCATTGACGACAAAAGTCATGGAGCGACAGCCAAAGAAGTTGCAAACAGTTGCCGAGACGCAATCAATGAATTGGAGATGTTGGTTCATAAAATACATGAGACCTATAATGTAACTGAAGTATATATCACGGCAGATCATGGTTTTCTCTTCAATGATCAGCAGTTCGAAGAGAAAGACAAACATAAGGTTACAGAACCTGTATTGGAAAGCAAATCCCGTTATTACCTAACCTCCTCTGCGGATAAAATGCCCGCCATAACAAAATTCCCGTTGGTTGAAGTCTCGGGGATGAATGCCGAAAATATCTACGTGGCCGTACCGGAGGGAACCAACCGATTGGCTGCCAAATCAGGGGGATATATGTTCACCCACGGCGGGGCATCTTTACAGGAAATAATTATACCGGTTATTATTAGTCGTCAGGAACGAGAGGACGTAAAGCAACCTGTTGGCGTAATGGTGCTCGACCGTAATTTATCTATTCAGGCATCTCGCCTACGCTTCAAGTTGCTACAAACAGACGCTGTGAGTATGGATATGAAAGCACGTATCATCCAGGTAGCCCTTTATAATAATGATAAAGCTGTGACACCGGTAAAAGAATTTATTTTGGATAGTACAGATGTGCTTTTAGACAACCGAAAAGTCTTAGTCGATCTCACCCTGAATCAAAATGTAGATGCTAAAGTACTTCAACTGAAGGTATATGATACAACCGATGAGTTGAATCCTCTTATCAAAGAGAATGTGACAAACAACACACTCATTGGCAATGATTTTGACTTTTAAAAATTGAACGACCATGGAATTACATGATAAAGTAATGAATGCCTTTATAGGTAAAGTGGTAAGAAAAGACTTGGCTTTCCTCGTAAAAGGAGGATTGCCGGTTCCGACATACGTATTGGAATATTTATTGGGACAATATTGTGCCAGCGATGACGAAGAAGTGATAGCCGAGGGACTGGAAAAAGTAAAACAAGTCATTCAGCATAATTATGTTCATCGTGCAGATGCAGAATCCATCAAAGGAACCATCCGTGAAAACGGGCATCATCGTATTATTGATAAGGTGACAGTGATACTCAATGAAAAAGAAGATGAATATCATGCTTCTTTTGCCAATCTCGGATTAGGCAATGTGCCTATCGGAACGGAATATGTGAGGAAAAATCCGAAGTTGCTAAGTGGAAACGGAGTTTGGTGTATTGTCACCGTTGGCTATATCCCTGGCGAAGATGTAAAGGTGAGATGGGAAATTCAAAATCTCAAACCAATCCAAATTAGTAATGTCGATGTGCAGGAGTACATTGAACAACGTCAGGCCTTTGCTACCGATGAATGGATTGACTTTCTGATACACACCATCGGCTTGAATCCGGAAAAGCTAAACAGACGCGAGAAATTCATTTCTTTAGCTCGTTTGTTACCTCATGTGGAGAACAATTTCAACTTCATGGAGTTGGGACCAAAGGGAACAGGAAAATCTCATGTCTTTCAGGAACTATCACCATCTGGTGTACTCGTCTCCGGTGGCGATGTGACAAGTGCCCGCCTTTTTGTAAAAATGAGTGGTAACAGAGAAATCCTGGGACTGGTAGGTTATTGGGATGTAGTGGCGTGGGATGAATTTGAACAACAAAAAGGCCGTACTGTGGATGCTGTGATGATTGATACCATGCAGAACTATCTTGCCAATAAATCTTTCAACCGAGGCAAAGGAACTCATGAAGCCTCTGCTTCTATGGTTTTTGTAGGAAACACCAAACACACTGTTCCTTTTATGTTGAAAAACAGCCATCTATTCGAGAGTATTCCCGCCGCATTTATCAAAGGAGCATTTCTCGATCGTATTCATCTGTATAATCCCGGATGGGAAATCAGGATGCTTAAGAAGGAATCTTTCTCGAAAGGATATGGACTGATTACAGACTATATAGCCGCTGTGCTCCATGAACTGAGAAACAGGGACTTTTCTAGTGATCTGAATTCTTTTGTAAAGTTCAGTGGCACACTTTCGGAGCGTGACCATTTGGCTATCCGCAAAACATTCTCGGGAATGATCAAGTTACTCTATCCGGACGGTAAATATACCGATGAAGAGGCGCTTGAAATAATTGAGTTTGCCGCCGAATGTCGTAAACGCGTGAAAGACCAGCTTTATATCATCGATGAAACCTTTAGAGCAGAACCTGCAAAGTTTGAATACCTCATTCTCAAAACCGGAGAAACAAAACAGGTTGAAACACTCGAAAGGATAGAGAACCCTACAATAACAGAGAGTATTCAAACAGAGGAAACGGCAGAAATAGCTTCTGAGACTTCTGTTATTACTCCCCGTATTAATACACGTCCACGCATTGTTCAACTTGCCTCCAAACAAGTTGACATCCGCCTGAATCAACGAGGGGTATCCTACAAATCTCTTTTTGGTGATTACATACGAACCGCTAAGAGAATAACCATTGTCGATCCATTCATAAGAGTGGGACACCAAATTGACAACCTGATTGAGTTTATACAAATGACTCGTGAAGTATGCCTAACTCCTGAAGAGCTGGAAATAGAACTTCACACGCAGAATGAGGAGGAAAAGATTCCTGAAGTAATTGATATCTTCAATGAATTACAAGAAGAGCTTTCATCGTATGGGGTGACTTTCAACTTCATGTTCGATGCCGATCATGACAGAAAAATTGATCTTGATAATGGTTGGACTATCAATTTGGGGCGTGGGCTGGACATATTCGAAAAGTTCTCTCGCTTCTCATTAAGTAATAGCCGTCAAGAGAACCGCCGTTGCAAAGAGTTCAGTGTGACTTATATGTATAAGTAAAAACAGAATAGAATATGCCATATCCGATAGAGAATAAATTAGTTATCGCAGTAGCATCAAGTGCTCTGTTTAACTTGATAGAATCCGACAGTGTTTTCAAAACACAAGGAGAATCAGTTTACAGAGAGTATCAAAAGAAGCATCTTGATACTCCATTTGAGAAGGGAGTTGCATTTCCTTTTATAAAAAGACTTTTATCATTGAATGAATCTTTCCCGGAGGAACAACCTATTGAAGTAGTGTTACTTTCTAGGAATAGCCCTGAGACTGGACTGAGAGCATTTAGGTCTATTCAAAGCTATGGATTAAATATCTCACGTGCTTGTTTCTCTTCCGGACAAAATAACTTTCAATATTTGCCGGCATTTAATGCCTCCTTATTCTTATCTGCTAATTCTAACGATACTAGGTTAGCTATTGATAATGGATTTGCCGCTGGCACTGTTCTAAATAAAGTCGTTGTTGATGACGATAATGATATGGAATTAAAAATAGGATTCGACTTTGATGGTGTACTAGCAGATGATGCATCAGAGCAAGTTTACAAGAAAGCAAATGGCAATATGGATGAGTATTTTGCACATGAGAAAGAACATGCTTCCGATCCTTTGGCTAAGGGTCCTGTAGGAAATCTACTACAAAAGATTTCCTTCTTTCAGAAAATGGAAAAGAAAAGGGTTAAGACAGACCCAACTTATCGCAGAGTATTAAAAACAGCTATTATAACAGCTAGAAATGCTCCTGCACACGAACGTGTTATTACAACTCTAAAAAACTGGGAAGTTGAAGTAGATGATGCTTTCTTCTTAGGAGGAATAGATAAAGCGAGAGTATTGAATATATTAAAACCGCATATATTCTTTGATGACCAAATGGTACACTTAAATCATATTGATAAAATTCCAGCAGTACATATTCCTTTTGGGATTGCAAATAAATAACGATTAACACCATGGGAAAAACAATAACAACATATCTAATTGACGGAGATCCAAAAGGAACTCAATATGTATTCATTAGCAATAAGATTTGCCAGATGTTTGTAATTCCACGTGCAAATCTATCAATACTAAATGAACGGACAGATCTCCAAACCCCAGCGTTCTACATCCTGCTTGGGGAGGATGAAAATATAAAACCTAAAGCATACATTGGAGAAACTGAAAATTTCAGAGAACGGGTAAAAAGTCATGATAGCAAGAAAGTTTTCTGGCAAAAAGCATTAATCTTTATATCTAAAGATGCAGCGATGACAAAAGCAGACGTGCAGTATCTTGAGCATCGTGCAATCGCAGATGCGAAGAAAGCTAATGTTTTTGTACTAGATGAAAACAAACAAATACCTAAATCACCAAACCTTCCGGAATATCAAAAAGATTCAATGGATGAGTTTTATGATGATATTAAGTTCTTGACTTCCTTTATTGGATGTAACATATTTGAAATCATTGAACCAAAAGATAAGCCAATATTCAGAATCATCAGTAAAAAATGTGACGCCAAAGGATTTTATGATACATCTGGATTTACGGTACTAAAAGGTAGTAAAGTCAGTGATAAATCAACCGATTCTTTAAGTTGGAGAGATAAACGGGCCAAAATGATAGAAGAATATACTGACAAGAAAAATGGAGTACTCATTCTCAAAGAGGATGTCACTTTCTCAAGTCCGAGCAAAGCTGCAGATTTCTGTTTAGGTAGTAGCAGTAACGGCTGGATTTCATGGAAAACAGAAAATGGACAAACATTAGATTCTGTTTATAGAAAACAATTAGAATAACGGACGAATTATGAACAGAGAGCAGAAAACATTGGCCTTATTGACCCAATTCAAGGAGCTGGGTATTGACAAGCAGATAGATTACGATAAATTCTATCTCTATTCTATTATTACCCATTCAACAGCTATAGAAGGTTCAACTATCACTGAAATAGAGAACCAACTTCTTTTTGACGAAGGTATCAGTGCAGAAGGTCGCTCGATGACTGAGCAACTGATGAACTTAGACCTGAAAGCGGCATACGAACAATCCATTGCTTTTGCAAAGAGCCATAGTGATATTACGGTTGAGATGCTTAAAAAGCTATCCTCTATTGTTTTGAAGAACCCAGGAACAACCTATCAAACTGCTTTGGGGGAACTTTCGTCAGCAAATGGAGATCTACGTTTACTGAATGTTACGGCAGGCACCGGAGGACGTTCTTATATGAATTACTCAAAAGTGCCTACAAAACTGGCAGAACTCTGCGAAAATATAAATCAAAGGCGAAAGGCTCTTTCAAAGGCAAATACTATAGAATGCTACAAATTGAGCTTCGATGTTCACTTCCATTTGGTAACTATCCACCCTTGGGCTGACGGTAACGGCAGGATGTCTCGTTTGTTGATGAATCAGTTACAGTTTGAATATGGGATAATCCCGACAAATATCAACAAAGACCGTAAGGCTGAATACATTGAAGCTCTTATTGCGACTCGTGAGAATGATGATATTGAGTTGTTTCGCAACTTTATGTTTGATGAGCATATCCGTAATTTGGAGCAGGTAATTCATAATTATCAGGTTTCCATAGAAGATGAAGGTTTAGAACCTCGTGCCGATGTCGGTATAAATGTCGGTACAAATGTCGGCATAAACGAACAGCGCACATTAGAACTAATTCGAATTAATAATCGGATAACAGCAAAAGAGGTTGCCGAATCGCTTTCTGTATCCTTGCGACAGGGTGAGCGCATCATGGCAACATTAAAAGAGAAAGGCTTAATTGAACGTATTGGCCCTAATAAGTCGGGGTATTGGGAGGTTAAAAAATGGATATAGTTCTATCAACAGATGATAAGAAGCAATATTTAGACCTGCTACTACTTGCCGATGAGTCGGAGTCAATGATTGACCGTTACTTAGAGCGTGGAGAACTATTTGTGTTTAATGATAACGGTGTAAAAGCTGTTTGTGTTGTCACCGATGAAGGCGACGGGGTTTGTGAACTCAAAAACATTGTTGTAACTCCTGAATCACAACGACAAGGATATGGTAAGAGACTGATAAAACATCTACTCACCTATTATTCGGGGAGGTATAATCAGATGATAGTCGGCACAGGTGATGTGCCAAGTTCTGTCGGGTTCTACAAAAGTTGTGGGTTTGAATATTCACATCGAATAGAAAACTTCTTCACAAACAACTACGATCATCAAATGATTGAGGATGGTGTGCTGCTGAAAGATATGGTTTATTTAAAACGTAATATTCCAGAGAACATCACCGTAAAAACCTATTACGGTCGGGTTCCTGCCTGCGGCGTATTTTGCGGTGGTTGTCCTATTTATACACGAGACAAGAAGCCTTGTTTAGGTGCTGAGCTAAACAAAGATCGGTGTGAGAAATGTAAAACATTCCATCTTTGTTGTGTCGAAAAAGAAATCACTCATTGTTATCAATGCGAAGTCTTTCCATGTACAAAATTTAAAAGCTTTGCAAAACGATGGCTGAAATATGGACAAGATTTTATTGAGAACCAAAATGTTTTAAAGCAAGTTGGGGGAATAGAGTTTCTGAAAATTTATAATGAGAAAACAAACAATGAAGATAGATTATAAGGTTGGCGAATTGATATACGACGCAAATATTTATGATGGGATGAATACCCATGTGGAAGATTTACAATTCTATAAAAAGTGGCTTCCGACCAACAAAGATGCTCGAATACTTGAACTTTGCTGTGGTACAGGAAGGCTTACGCTCCCGATTGCCAAAGACGGATACAATATTTGCGGAGTAGATTACACTCCGTCGATGCTTGAACAGGCAAAGTCGAAAGCAGCCGAAGCAGGATTAAAGATTAATTTCATTCAAGCAGATATTAGAACGCTCAACTTGCAAGAGAAATTCGACCTTATCTTTATTCCATTTAACTCAATCCACCATCTATACCGAAACGAAGACCTGTTTAAGGCGTTAGCGTGTGTTAAGAACCATCTCAAAGAAGGGGGATTATTTCTGTTAGATTGCTTTAATCCGGATATTCAGTATATTGTCGAAAGTGAAAAAGGGCAGGTAGTGATTGCCGAATACACAACGGACGATGGTCGAGAAGTCTTAATAAAACAAACCATGCGTTACGAGAGTGCAACCCAAATCAACCGTATTGAGTGGCATTATTTTATAAACGGAGAGTTTCATTCAACCCAGAATTTGGACATGCGATTGTTTTTCCCTCAAGAACTGGATTCATATCTGGAGCAAGCAGGGTTTGATATTGTTCACAAGTTTGGAGGTTTTGAAGAAGAGCCATTTCGCAATGAATCAGAGAAACAGATATATGTTTTATCTATTACAACCTAAATTCTCAAAGTATTTCCATGTAATAAGACCGGGTTTGATGAGCATCTATACAACCGGCATATTAATAACAGAATGAAAGAGGTCGGTGTTGAGATGTATTATGAAGAGATAAAAGATTTACCCAGATATTAATTGAAATGGTTACTATAAATCCTGATAGAACAGATACGCTTATCGAGGCTTTGACCACATTGTGGGAGGCATCGGTACGTTGTACGCATCATTTTCTGACTGAAAATGATATTCAGAAACTTACCCTATTTGTAAAGACGGGGTTGTCCGGTATAGAAACTCTTGTCGTTGCATCTGAAAATCATAAACCTATTGCCTTTATGGGGATTGAAGCCGGTAAAATTGAGATGCTTTTTGTATCGCCCGATTACTTCGGCAAAGGGGTTGGAAAGCAGTTAGCAGAGCTTGCGATTTCACAATACGAGGTGCAGTATGTGGATGTGAACGAGCAAAATCAGCAAGCGATAGGATTTTATGAGCATATCGGCTTCGAAGTATTTGAGCGTACCGAAGTTGATGAACAGGGCAATCCATTTCCGATTCTAAAAATGAAGTTGAATGATGACAGATAAACGAATATGATTATGCAAGATTGTTCCTTGCTCTGCAAAAGGAGTTCGGTAGTTTTTACGAATATACACTCTCATTTTTTCCAGACCGTCAACCAATCGACAATCATTTAACCTCTTTGAGCGGAGCTCCAGCCACCTCGCCCGAATCGGATGCCATGAGCCGTGATATGAAAAAGCGAGGATTTAAATTCTTCGGCTCGACAATTTGTTACGCCCACTTGCAGGCTTCGGGGTTTATCAACGACCATCTAATGGATTGTCTTATGAAGAGACAATTGCTATGTATAATCAAATACAAGAGGAAAATCACACCCAATCGGGTATAGTGGCAAGCTTTATAAATAATTTCATACCCTAAAGGGTATAATATCAGACAATTTTATTATATTTGTACCCAAAAGGGTATAATATGAATACTGCATCGTTGTCAGATTACGTCAAGCAGATGCGCAAGGAGCACAGCTTGACTCAAATAGAACTCTCCGAGAAATCGGGAGTTGGTTTGCGTTTTGTGCGTGAACTTGAACAAGGAAAGCAGACGTTGCGTCTGGACAAAGTGAATCAAGTGTTAAATCTCTTTGGGGCTGAGGTAGGCGTTGTTCCAATGACTAAATCCAAGAATCTATGAGACAAGCTAAAATATACAATCACAACCGCCTTGCAGGAGTTTTGACAGAAGATGAAAATGGCTATACTTTTAGCTATGATGCAGGTTATCTTCAATTAGATGAAGCCGAAGCGATTAGTCTCACCATGCCTTTGTCTGAAAAACCTTACAACGAAAAAATCCTATTCCCATTTTTTGATGGATTAATCCCTGAAGGTTGGCTTTTGGAAATTGCCGAGAAGAGTTGGAAAATCAATCGCCGTGACCGTATGTCATTACTGTTGGCTTGTTGCAAAGATTGCATCGGTTCGGTTTGTGTCGTACCAATCATAAACGAAGAATCATTATGAACAGATGCCTATATTGTTATCAAGAGCTTGCCGAGGATGAGGTCGATTTTCACCCACGCTGTGCAAAGAAGATTTTCGGAAGTGCAACTGCTCCGATTCTACCTTACACCAGAGCTGATATTACTGAACTTGCAGAGCAGGTGATTCGTTCGCAAACCACACTTACGGGCGTGCAAGCAAAACTCTCACTCGACATATCATCTTCGGTAGGCGAACCGAAACGATTCACTATTGTTGGGTTATGGGGGCGTTATATTCTCAAGCCGCAAACGGAACTGTTTAAACATCTGCCCGAAGTAGAGGATTTGACGATGCACCTTGCAGAACTTGCTAAAATAAAGGTTGTACCTCATTCGCTTGTTCGTTTTGCCGATGGAGAACTATCGTACATTACCAAGCGGATAGACCGAGGTTCAAAGGGTGAGAAATTACCAATGGAAGATATGTGTCAACTATCTGAACGCCTCACAGAGTATAAATACAAGGGTTCGTATGAGCAGGTCGCGAAACTGATTATGCAATATTCCTCTGCCCCGAAACTCGATGTGGTAAATTTTTGGGAACAGGTTGTTTTCTCGTGGATAACAGGCAATGCAGATATGCACTTGAAGAATTTTTCGCTATATAGCTTGCGTAAGGGATACTATTTGTTAACCTCAGCGTATGATATGGTGTCAACAAAACTTGTTATGCCAGAGGATACTGAAGAGTTGGCTCTGACGCTCAACGGCAAGAAGCGTAAAATCAAGCGTTCAGATTTCCAAACTTCGATGACCTGTAGCGGTTTAGAAGAAAAGATCATCGAGAATCTATTTGCTAAATTTACTAAGGTTTCCGATAAGTGGTTTGAGTTTATCGAGACTTCATTTCTGCCCGATGAGATGAAAGAGCAGTATAAACAGATTGTACAAAATAAGTTAGAGGTATTGAAAAAATAATAGTGGTGACATATAAACACCACCACCACTCTCTTTAATCATCCAATGTCTCTTTAATGATACGACGTACAGTTCGCTTGTAGTCTAATCGATCATAATGATTTCCCTGGCAGAGCATACAGCTACATGGAGTTCCCGTTGTTTTGTACACTCGACACCCATGTTGTTTCGCCAATTCAAACCAATGCGGATGATTAATCAAATTACCCTCTTTATCAAAAGCGTAATAACCGCAAGCTACCAATCGAATTAATCGGGCTTTAAATACCCGATGACATTGTTGTTTTCTCCAAAGTTTGTCTCGTTTTTGTTCCATCGTCTCTTTCCTTTAAAATTAGAATGAGCGATGATTGTATTCTCTTGAGACCTAAAGTATCCATATCTTAACGTTTTTAATAGACTGTAATTATTGCTATCATGGAACTGATAGTAGCACAAATATAACAGAATTTCCGCAATAATCACTACCTTTACACTCGCAAACTATTTGTAACCCCACAGCGGTAATGAACACATAATCAGGATACAAAAATTGATTTGGAACTTTCCGCAAATGGACTAAAAAAATGCGGTACAACACGTATATCGAAAAAACTGAAAACCAACACATTGCATTTGTGCCTACTTTCAATGTAATTGTAAAAAAGAGGTTTGTACCGTTTAAAAGAGCAAAACGCTAACACTCAATAGTGTAAATATGCTGCATCGGCAAATAGAAGCCGATAAAAAGCAATTAATCCTTATTAGTAACGATAGTTTGAAATTGTACCAAAACTTATGTAGGCTAATTTTTGCCTACATAACAGCTTACATTAGAATAGAGGTTATCCACTATTTTGTTTACCCCTGCCTTTCACCCGGTTAACTCCCTATTCACCAATAGCTTAATAATAAGTATTTTAATGCTAACCGCTTCATATATGGCAATAAAAAAAGGCTATCTATCCCAGACAGCCAATCTTTTGTTAACCTTAAATCTAATACTATGAAAAACACATTGCAAAGATACGGACTTCTGGTAATTTTGCAAATTTACAAAGCAAAACAGGATATCTTATAACATGGTTTAATAGAAGAACCGTGACGTTAACATTTAGCCTTTCTTTTGTTAACATTTAACAGACTTATAAAGATTTAGCGAAATAGAAGATACATAGATGCTAAAGTCAGGCAAATGGTGCTAAAGAGGGTTTATTCGGATAACAAATTCCCCAATAAACTGTTTTTGAGGATAATAATCCTCAAAAATAATCCTATATGAACAGATTTGAAAATAAAACAGCCGTTATCACGGGCGCTGCCGGTGGAATTGGCGAAGCAACCACACGCCGCATTGTATCCGAAGGTGGGAAAGTTGTTATAGCCGACCATTCAAAAGAAAGAGCAGAACAACTTGCTACCGAACTCAATGCTTTAGGAGCAGATGTACGCCCGATCTATTTTTCTGCAACAGAATTGCAGAGTTGCAAAGAGTTGATCGCCTTTGCCATAAAAGAATACGGGCAGGTAGATGTATTGGTAAACAACGTAGGAGGTACAAATCCTAAACGGGATACCGACATTGAGACACTGGACATAGATTACTTCGACGAAGCTTTCCATCTTAATTTATCTTGTACCATGTACCTGTCCCAACTGGTTATCCCCATAATGAACGCACATGGCGGTGGCAATATTGTGAACGTAGCCTCAGTCAGTGGAATTACAGCTGATGCGAACGGCACTCTTTATGGAGCAAGCAAAGCAGGAGTCATCAATCTGACCAAATACATTGCGACACAAACAGGAAAGAAAAACATACGATGCAATGCTGTAGCCCCGGGACTGATTCTCACACCTGCAGCATTAAACAACCTGAATGAAGATATACGGAACGTATTTCTCGGACAATGTGCGACACCATATTTAGGAGAACCGCAAGACATCGCCGCAACAATTGCTTTTCTGGCTTCCGAAGACGCACGATACATTACCGGGCAAACAATAGTAGTAGACGGCGGTCTGACCATACACAATCCAACGGTAAACCTGGCATAAAAGATTCTCCTTTTACCCCAAACATATTATATCCCAAACAGTAGAAAAGTGCTGTTTGGGAAAAATATTTCTCTTTTCCTCTCGATGTTACCGATAAGAAACATATTTTTGTGACCGATCAGTAACAATAATATAAAGTCATGGAAAAAGAGTTTATCAAAAACAGACAGGTAACAGAGCTAATCCTCATCAAAGCAGTAGACGAATTAATCGAAGAGAAAGGTTTCGAAGGATTAGGCATCAATGCAGTAGCAGCAAAAGCAGGAGTATCAAAAATGTTGATCTACCGTTATTTCAACTCTTTAGAAGGTCTGATAGCAGCATATATCGGCCAACATGATTATTGGATTAACTTTGACGGAGCACTACCGGATAAAAACCACCTTGGTGAATTCATCAAAGAGATGTTCCGGAAACAAATCATAATAATGCGAAAAAGCTACACTTTGAAACGGCTATACAGATGGGAACTCACATCAAACAACAATTTTATAAAAGACCTCCGCGAGAAAAGAGAAGCCAAAGGCATTTGGCTGATAGATGCTGTAAGCAAACTGTCAAAACACCCGCAAAAAGAAATAGCAGCCCTTGCCACTATCATTACAGCAGCCATCAGTTATCTCACGTTGCTGGAAGAAAACTGTTCTACCTTCAATGGTCTCAAACTTCAGGAAGAGAGCGGTTGGAAAGAACTGGAAGACGGAATCAACATATTAGTGGACCTATGGTTAGAAAAGCAATAACAAAAAATGAAAAAGATGATAACGTTTGGAATTTGCATACTGGCAATATTACTCAACGGATGCAATAAAGATATAATAGAATACAGCAATAATGATCTCAGATCGACCTATTAATTATGGAAACAATAACAGATGACTATCTATTCATGATAGAACAAGCCACTAAAGCTCCTTCGGGACATAACACCCAACCTTGGTTATTTCGTATCGTAGAAGCAGGTATTGAGATTCATCCGGATAAAACTAAAACACTATCAATTGTAGATGGAAACCGGCGTGAAATGTTCATCTCCCTGGGATGTGCAACTGAAAATTTGTGCCTGGCTGCACAAACTAAAGGATATTCAACCCAAGTAAACATTGCAGATAATGGAAATATCACAGTAAAACTCCAGCCCAATGCAGGCGTAATTACCCCTTCTTCTATCATTGTACAAATTGGCAAGCGGCAAACCAACAGAAGTATATATACAGGACAACTGATTCCGGAAGAAATGATACACAAGTTGCTTTCAATACCGAAAGCAGCAACAGTACACCTCCATTGCTGGAAAATCGGAACGCCTGAGTTCGACAAAGTTCGTTACTATGTTCTGAGGGGAAATACAATCCAGATGACCGACTTCCACTTCAAGAATGAGTTGAAAAACTGGATGAGATTCAATAAGAAGCATGCAGAATCGACTAAAGATGGTTTAAGTTATGCCGTTTTTGGTGCACCTAACTTACCACAATGGTTATCTCGCCGCATCATGAATGCTTGTCTGACTCCCAACATACAAAATAAAAGTGATGAAAAAAAGCTCCGATCGTCTTCACACATCATGCTGTTCTGTGCCGAGAAAGATACTCCGAAAGATTGGATTAATCTGGGAAGATCTTTAGAGTGCTTTCTGCTGAAAACAACGGAAATCGGTGTGTCCACCGCTTTTATCAATCAGCCATGCGAAGTGGAAATCCTCTCTGAACAAATGCAAAGAGAACTGCTAAACAATAAAAAAACTGAAATACCGTGTGTTTTACTCCGTATGGGATATAGCAGTCCAATGCCCTACTCGCCAAGAAAAAATCTTCATGAAGTGCTGATGCCCTAAAAACTTCCTTTTATAAAACCTAAACCTTTGGACAATTGTTAGTATCTTCGCCCTACATTTTAAATCTGAAATATCGTTTTACCAATTAAAAGAATCCAATGATTATTCGTACCATACTCGATACAGACCTTTACAAATTCACTACCTCGTATGCTTACATTAAACTATTCCCGTATGCGATGGGCACTTTCAGTTTCAAAGACAGGGATGAAACTGAATACAGCGACGAGTTTGTAGAAAGACTGAAAACTGAAATCAGTCGCTTATCGCATGTAGCACTGACTGGAGAAGAACTGGAGTACATGGTGAAGAACTGCCGTTTCCTCCCCAGAGTCTATTGGGAATGGCTCTCTTCTTTCCGTTTCCAACCGGAAAAAATAGAAGTCCGTTTGGACGAAAATCGACACCTCCACATAGAGATCAGTGATTACCTTTATAAGGCAACGCTTTATGAAGTACCTTTACTTGCCATCGTTTCCGAGATAAAGAATCAATCATCCGGCAATATCGCCAGTATGGGAGATATCTTGTGTAAACTATCCGAAAAGGCAAAACTATCCAACAAGCATCAACTGTTTTTCTCTGAATTCGGAACACGGAGACGCTTCTCATTCGACGTGCAAGATCAAGTCATCGGACACCTGAGACAAACAGCCCGCTATTGCATCGGCACCTCCAACTGCCATTTCGCCATGAAATACGGCATGAAACCCATGGGTACACATCCGCATGAATGGTTCATGTTTCATGGAGCACAATTCGGTTATAAACACGCCAATTACATGGCTCTTGAAAATTGGGTAAATGTATACGACGGGGACCTCGGCATCGCCTTGTCCGACACCTATACATCTGCCATCTTTTTAAGCAACCTGAGTCGCAAACAAGCCAAATTGTTTGATGGTGTAAGATGTGACTCAGGCGATGAATTCAGGTTTATCGACCGATTGACTGCCCGTTACAAAGAGTTAGGCATTGACTCGACTACCAAGACAATCGTATTCAGCAATGCACTGGACTTTGACAAAGCACTGGACATTCAGGAGTATTGCCGGGGAAAAATCCGCTGTTCATTCGGTATCGGCACAAACCTGACTAATGATACCGGATTCAAGCCATCAAACATCGTCATGAAGCTATCGCAGTGCAAGATGAACCTGAATCAGGAATGGCGCGAATGCGTGAAGCTATCAGATGACATAGGGAAACATATCGGCAGCCCGGAAGAGGTACGTGCCTGTTTATACGATTTGCGGCTGGAATAAACTCCAACCGCAAATACATTTCATCATAACAATGCTTTGATAGCGTCCGTTATCTCTTTATCGGTTTTCTCCATTCCATATCCCTGAATGACTTTTCTGACCACGCGGTCCTGATCTAATATAAAGAAGAAAGGTGCTGCGCCATATGTCCGGTATGACTTGACAATGCCTTCATCACCACATAAGAATCTATAGTTTATCTGGTTCTTATCCGCATAAGTCCGCAGCGAATGAGGTTTGCGTCCCCAGGTTTCTATAGAAACCACTTCAAATTCATCGGCATTGAACTTCTCTTTCAGCCCGTTCAGAAAGGGAATGGATGCATGACAAGCACCGCATCCGATACCGGTCAGATTCACTAAAAGCACTTTACTCTTAAGATTAGATAATGACACCGGATTCTCGTACATATCTTTCAACATCCAGTCGGGAGCTTTCTTCCCTATAAGTTCTCTTGCCGAAAGTTGGGTAGTCTTTCCTTTCTCACCATACTTGCGGATTTCATAGTCTTGGGGCAAATAATCATATAAGTTAAAATCGGCCATTGACAATTGATTCAACACTACATCCGAACATATATTGGCAGAAATCTGATGCGACATTTCCCTGCGGACTTTATAAGGCAAATCATCCGATTTATTAATCCACAGTTCGTAAATCGAGGTCGGGTCCCCCAAGTCAAAAGGAGGTTTCGGTATATAATATGCCTTTCCAAAAAATTCAACCTGTCTGTCTTCATGTATCACCAACTTGAAGTAATACGCTTCTCCTAAATCCTTCCATTCGGTTGTGATGCTATCCCCCGTACTCAAAGCATATCCGATGATATTCCGGCTGTAACAGAAAAACGGAGGACCCACCAACCTGAAAGGAAGTTTTCTGGTCGTGAAATCATCGATCATAATCCCTTTATGCTCATGAAAACTTATCATTTTCACTTTTCCATCATAACCAAATTCAAATCGCGTCGTATCTTTGGCGTTAAGAGCCACATAACTTGCACCGATAGTCGAATCAGAAGGATTAGTGTATTCTTTAATAAACCGAAAAGAATTAGTTATAGCAGTCGTATCACCGGGTTGCCAGGACTGAGATTGTTCATGATAAGAAGCTGATTCTACCTTATCAAGATTACTTAGAACTTTTTTCAAATAAGTTCTCATATCCACATCATTCTTACCACAGACATTCATGACTAATAAGAATGAAATAACAGATAATAAAATGGACTTCATAGTACTTTATATTTTAGACATACACAAATATAGCCAATGAAAGTAGAAATCAACAACCGGCATCTTAACTTTTATACTTAATAATAATATTATAGTATCTACTAACTTTTCATAGAAAGTCAGAGTTTTAAAAGCCTAAAAACAAACAGATGCATATATCTCTATTTTAACATCAAAAAGAAACTATTTTCCCTTTTTGAACAACACACTTTATATTAAAAACCGGTGTAGCAGAAGAATACAACGCATAGATATGACATTTACATACAGAAAGTTGCATCATATTGAGTAAATATGCTATTTCATATAACAAAAGACCTTACTCTTTTCCAAAAAGAAGTAAGTGTTTTCCCGAAAAGAAGTTAGTCTTTTGTTCGGAAGAAGCTAATCTTTTGTCCGAAAGAAGTTAATAACGCAAAAAGAAGGCGTAAAATACAAGTTTCCTGAAATTATCGGAGGCTTCAGAAGGGATATGTGTCAACTATCATTTTAAAGGTTCAATCCGACCTACAACGACAGAAGATGTCTAAAAACAAGGATCACCAACCATATGCTTGATAAAAAGGTAAAATCACATCATTTTGATTCTGTCTGATGGGAAAATAAGAGCCTTTTCGGAAGCAGTCGCAAACGAGGCCGGAAAGAAACGAATACAGACCGTATTGAAAATACAGAATGATACTTCATTGTGTATCTGTCAAAATGCAAATTTTCGCCTCAGCCGTTTTCCTTTCCTCTGCTCTTTACCACTCTTACTTCTTCCGCACCAAAAACTGCCTGATCTTCTCCCTGTCTCCTACCACCCAAACCAAATCTCCCAATTGGAAAACTATAGCCTGATTCACCGGAACCAATTCACCCTCTCGTTCAAGGGCTACGACGAGACTATCATATCTTTTTCCTAACCGGGACTGGGCAATGCTTTTGTTCAGAAACGGAAAATCTTCATCTACCGTGAATGAATGAAGCGTCACATCTTGTTTTATGTTCTTTTCATCCGGCAAATCCTGTCTGTTCTCAAGTTCCGTCCGGAACTCTTGCAGCTGTCCGCCTGTTCCGACCACTACTAACTTATCCTGCGGATAAATTCGTTCGGAACTTTGTGGAATGTATATTCTCCGCTCCCCTCTGACAATACTTACTATATTGACACCAAACTCCCGCCTGAAAGGGAGTTCATCCAATGACTGACCGATATAAGACGAATAAGGAGACACCCAAACGGAAGTCAGCTCAACATCTTTGTCATTAAACTCACTGTTAAAACGACTTTTCAGAGGATAACGTTTGCGGGCAGCTTCTTCCCTTCCGTTCAGATTGGTCAGGAAGTGTGTTTCCAGATGCGAATATTGCGTGAGGTTCTCCCTGAAAATAAGAATCAATGCCAATACGGCAACGGCTATCACAATGCCTATCCCATAATTGAGGCTGAAGTAACTGATAACGACCCCTGCAATGAAAAAGACGGCAACCGACACACGGAACAAAATCAGCGCGACCAACCGTCCGTGATTGTAATTATCATCATTCCACAACTTTAAAAATACATCCGGGGAATTATACTTATCTGAAACAAGTGCCCACAGGAAAGGTGTCATCAACAGAAGTGTGACCAGACACATCCCTATGTTTACCCATCGCCCGGGAGCATCGAACATCTCATTTATCGTGGGATAAACAGTTTGCACAGACAATAACCAAATCGCCGTGAGAAGGACACTATAGATAATCACTCTTCCAACAATCGTCTTCAACAACCGCTTCCAATCGCTGTCATGATTGACCGTCTTCTTACCGGAAGCATAGCGGTCCAGACTTTCCCTGGTTTTAGGCGGAAGTATTTTATAAAGCCATTCGGCAAACGGATTTGCCAACCGGATGAAATAAGGAGTTGTGAATGTAGTAATCACCGATACCGCAACAATAATCGGAGGGATAAAACTATCCAGTACTTTGAGTGAAGCCCCCAGCCCTGCGATAATGAAAGCGAACTCTCCTATCTGAGCAAGGCTGAATCCTGACTTGACGGAAACCTTCAACGGTTCACCGGATAATAAAACTCCCAATGAAGAAAATATGGATTTACCCACAAGAGTTACCAAAGTAATGATGACCACCGGCCAGGCATACTGCACCAAGACAGCCGGATTGACCAACATACCGACAGAGACAAAGAAAATAGCTCCGAAAAGATCTTTCACCGGCTGGATGATATGTTCTATGTGTTCGGCCTCAACCGTCTCGGCAAGGATAGATCCCATAATGAAAGCACCCAGTGCAGCCGAGAATCCTGTACGGGTAGCCAACACAACCATTCCCAGACAAAGTCCCAGCGAAACGATCAGTAAGGTTTCGTTATTCATCAGCCGTTTTGCTTTTTTCAAAAAGAACGGAAGGATAAATATCCCAATCAGGAACCATAGGATCAGAAAGAAAACAACCTTCAACACACTCATCAACAGCTCTTCACCTACAAACTCCTTACTCACTGCCATTGTAGAAAGGATGACCATCATCAGGATAGCGATCAGATCTTCAACTACCAATGTCCCGAATACAACACCCGTGAAGCGTTGGTTACGTAAGCCGAGATCATCAAACGCTTTGATAATAATCGTTGTTGACGACATAGACAACATACCCCCCAGAAAAATAGAATTCATTGTGCTCCAACCTAACAGATGTCCTACCATATAACCGATCAGCAACATGCTGATAACTTCGGTGGTTGCCGTGATAAAGGCAGCTGACCCGACATTTATTAATTTCTTAAAACTAAACTCCAACCCAAGGGCGAAAAGTAAAAAAACAACTCCTATCTCAGCCCAGATATTGATGTTCTCAATATCACCTACAGTCGGGAAAATCTGCACGTAAGGTCCCGCCAATAATCCGGCGACGATATATCCCAGTACCAAGGGTTGTTTCAACCATTTGAACAAAAGAGTAATGATACTTGCGGACATCAGTATTAGGGCAAGGTCGGCAATTAAGGTAGGTAAGTGTGACATGGCATGTATATTTCGTTAGTAATTCATTCCGTTTATGCTCTTTTATTTGTAAAAAAGAACAATCGACAGTCTATTTGTGTTTCGTCTATATGACATTTATTTTGAAACAAAGCGCCGTTGGTCATTGCACAAAATTGAACTTTTCGTGCAAAAAGTATCCACTCTATCCAATATTTCTCTATATTTGTCCCCGAATTGGTTCGGAATCCGTGGTCAACGGACGAAGATTAAAAGGGAATCGGGTGTAAATCCCGGACAGTCCCGCTGCTGTGAAGCTCTATATAACATCTTATCAATAAACCAATTACAAACCACTGACGGAAAAAGAAACGTCGGGAAGGTCCGATAAGATGTAGAGTCAGTCAGAAGACCTGCCATTCAATGAATAAGAGCTTTTTTACCTCGTGGGTTAGGAAAGAAAGCATCGTTGTTAAGCCCCAAATCGTAGAAATACTGTGTTTTCATCGGGTGGACTCATGTCCGCAGGGTGGAAAGCATGAATATGTGTATTCCATTTAATTGAGAAATGAATATGATTAAAAGAATCTTAGTCGCCAACCGCGGCGAAATAGCCGTGAGGGTGATGCGCTCCTGCCGGGAGATGGAAATAACGAGCATTGCCGTTTTCTCGGAAGCGGACCGAACAGCGAAGCATGTGCTCTATGCCGACGAAGCTTACTGCATCGGCCCGGCAGCATCGAAAGAGAGTTATCTGAATATAGAAAAGATTATCGAAGTGGCAAAGTCGTGCCGCGCAGACGCCATCCACCCGGGATACGGGTTCTTGTCCGAAAATGCAACCTTTGCCCGTCGTTGTCGTGAAGAGGGGATCATCTTCATCGGTCCGGACCCGGAAACCATGGAGGCGATGGGAGATAAGATTTCGGCACGTATCAAGATGATAGAAGCCGGTGTACCGGTGGTTCCGGGTACTCAAGAAAACCTGAAGAGCCTTGAAGAAGCGGTAGAACTCTGCAATCAAATCGGTTATCCGGTAATGCTGAAAGCCTCGATGGGAGGTGGTGGAAAGGGTATGCGGCTGATTCATCGTGCAGATGAAGTGGAAGAGGCCTACACAACCGCCAAGAGCGAATCACTTTCGTCATTCGGCGACGACACGGTTTACCTGGAGAAATTTGTAGAAGAACCGCATCACATTGAGTTCCAGATTCTGGGCGACAAGCATGGCAACGTGATTCATCTGTGCGAACGTGAATGTTCGGTGCAACGCCGCAACCAGAAGATTGTGGAAGAGAGCCCTTCGGTGTTCGTCACTCCTGAACTACGCCGGGATATGGGAGAAAAAGCAGTGGCCGCCGCCAAAGCCGTGAACTATGTCGGAGCGGGAACCATCGAATTTCTGGTGGACAAGCACCGCAACTATTACTTCCTGGAAATGAACACGCGCCTGCAAGTGGAACATCCGATTACCGAAGAGGTAGTCGGCGTAGATTTAGTGAAAGAGCAGATTAAAGTGGCCGAAGGACAGGTGTTGCAACTGAAACAGGAGGATATCCAACAACGCGGACATGCCATCGAATGCCGCATCTGCGCAGAAGATACAGAAATGAACTTCATGCCCAGCCCGGGTGTCATCAAGCAGATTACGGAGCCAAACGGCATCGGGGTGCGCATCGACAGCTATGTATACGAAGGTTACGAGATTCCGATTTATTATGACCCGATGATCGGCAAGCTGATTGTATGGGCAACCACACGCGAATACGCCATCGAACGAATGCGCCGTGTACTCCACGAATATAAGCTGACAGGAGTAAAGAACAACATCAGTTATCTGCGCGCCATCATGGATACTCCCGACTTTGTGGAAGGGCATTACGATACGGGATTCATCAGCAAAAACGGGGAAGTGCTCCAACACTGCATCACCCGTACCAGCGAACGTGCAGAGAACATCGCACTGATCGCCGCTTACATGGATTACCTGATGAACCTGGAGGAGAATAACAGCGGACTGGCTGCGGACAACCGCCCGATCAGCAAATGGAAAGAATTCGGACTGCACAAAGGGGTATTAAGAATATAGAAGAGTATGGAAATACATATAGGGAATCGCGTGGCCGAAATAGAACTGGTCAGCAAAGAAGATAACAAAGTGGTACTCACCATCGACGGAAAAACGTTCGAAGCGGACGTTGTCATGGCAGAGAACGGGAATTGCAACATCCTGATGGACGGACGCAGCTCCAACGCCCAACTGATTCGCAAAGAGAACGGAAAGAGTTACAAAGTGAATACACACTACAGCAGTTTCAATGTCGAGATTGTGGACAGTCAGGCAAAATATCTGCGGATGCGCAAGAAAGGTGAAGAAACACAGAACGACCGCATCATTTCGCCCATGCCGGGCAAGGTAGTGAAAATCCCCGTCAGTGTGGGACAGGAGATGAAAGCCGGAGAAACTGTCATCGTCATCGAAGCGATGAAGATGCAGAGTAACTACAAGGTGACTTCGGACTGCCGGATTAAAGAGATTCTGGTACAGGAAGGTGATAATATCGCCGGAGACCAGACGCTGATAACGTTAGAATAACGAATAATAGAAAGACAATGGAAGAAGTAAATAAAGCCTATGCCACGTTCGAAGAGCGTGACCGTATCGCTTCCCAAGGCGGAGGCGCTGCCAAGATTGAAATACAACATGCGAGCGGAAAGATGACTGCCCGCGAACGCATCGATATGTTACTGGACAAGGGAACATTTGTGGAACTTGACAAGCTGATGGTGCACCGCTGCACCAACTATGGCATGGACCGTAACAAGGTTCCGGGCGACGGTGTGGTGTCGGGTTACGGAAAGATCGACGGCCGTCAAGTGTTTGTCTACGCTTACGACTTCACCGTTTACGGTGGTTCACTCTCGGCATCGAATGCCAAGAAGATAGTCAAGGTACAACAACTGGCTTTGAAGAATGGCGCGCCGATCATCGCACTGAACGACTCGGGCGGTGCACGTATCCAGGAAGGAATCGAAAGCCTGTCGGGCTATGCCGACATCTTTTACCAGAACACGATGGCAAGCGGCGTGATCCCGCAGATTTCGGCTATCCTCGGTCCATGCGCCGGAGGTGCCTGCTACTCTCCGGCACTGACGGATTTCATCTTTATGGTGAAGGAGAAAAGCCATATGTTCGTCACCGGACCGGATGTGGTAAAGACGGTGATCCACGAAGAAGTCAGCAAAGAAGAACTGGGCGGTGCCATGACGCACAGCAGCAAGAGTGGTGTAACGCATTTCATAGCAAACACCGAGGAAGAATTGCTGATGTCGATCCGCGAGCTGCTCTCCTTCCTCCCGCAAAACAATATGGACGAAACGCGCAAGCAGAACTGCACCGATGACATCAACCGCGAAGATGCATCACTCGGCAGCATTATCCCCGCCGACCCGAACATACCGTATGATATGAAAGAGATCATCGAACGGGTTGTTGACGAGGGCTACTTCTTTGAAGTGATGCAGAACTTTGCCAAAAACATCATCATCGGTTTTGCCCGCTTAGCCGGACGCTCGGTAGGTATCGTGGCCAACCAGCCGGCATACCTGGCGGGTGTGCTCGACATCGATGCCAGCGACAAGGCAAGCCGTTTCATCCGCTTCTGCGACTGTTTCAACATTCCTCTGATTACGTTCGAAGACGTTCCGGGCTTCCTGCCGGGATATACGCAGGAGAACAACGGCATCATCCGCCACGGTGCCAAAATAGTGTATGCCTTTGCCGAGGCCACAGTGCCCAAGCTGACTGTGATCACCCGCAAGGCCTATGGTGGCGCTTACATCGTGATGAACTCCAAGCAGACGGGGGCGGACGTGAACTTTGCCTACCCGAGTGCGGAAATTGCCGTGATGGGTGCCGAGGGAGCCGTAAACATCCTGTTCCGCAAGGCGGACGCAGAGAGCAAAGCCAAAGAACTGGATGCCTACAAAGAGAAGTTTGCCACTCCATACCAGGCTGCCGAACTGGGATTCATCGACGAGATCATCCTGCCGAAGCAAACCCGTAAACGCTTGATACAGGCATTGGAGATGACGGAAAACAAAATGCAGACGAATCCGCCGAAGAAACACGGAAACATGCCGCTGTAGGCACAGCAGGCGGACCAAGCAGAGAGAGGGTATATGCGCGGGGGCAAGGCGACCGGAACAAGATTTCGCACGTCTCCCCGCATTTTTCAGGAAGTTTTATCCTATATTTGCGTCAGCTAACTCCAAAACCTTTCATCTTATGCCCACTAAGCGCCTTTTCGTCCCCGATGACATTCTCCGTCCGGCACAGCCGGGTGAAAACAAGAACATACGCCTGCTCCAATACGTCAACTCTACCACACAGGAAAACTTCGACGCTTTCCTGACGCACCATGCCCTGGTATACATCCTCTCCGGGGTGAAGCAGATCAAGGTAGGGAGCAATCAGTTTGACATCCGCCCCGGAGAACTGTTTCTGATACCAAGGGGAGAGTACGTGATGTCGGAATACATTACCGGCGAACATGGGTTCCGCAGCCTGATGTTGTTTTTCAGCAAACGGGTTGCGCAAGGACTGGCCGAACAACTGAGCGGATGTTTGCCGGAACGTATATCGGAAAGGATGCCGACAAAAAGAGAAGCCATAAAGATCATTCCCCACAACCGGGAAATAGAGAAACTGTTTTCTTCGTTGGAGGAATACAGCAAGAGTAAGAGTCCGTTTATGTGCGAACTGATCCGGCTGAAATTTACCGAACTGGTATACCTGCTTCTGGACAGTCCTTACCGGCAACTAATAGCTTCCTTCCTCCTGGATGCGGCACGAAGCGAAAGCCCGGCACTGTCAGCCGTGCTCGACCGGCATTTGTATTCCCCGGCCACCGTCAACGAACTGGCTATGCTTTCCGGCAGAAGCCTGTCGAGCTTTAAGCGGGAGTTTGCCCAGGAATATGGTGAAGCTCCCCGCGGATGGATACGCAGAAAAAAACTGGAACGCGCTGCTTATCTGCTCGACACGTCGGACAAAACGATCGAAGAAGTAACGGACGCGAGCGGATTTGTAAGTGCGGCACACTTTGCCCGGCTCTTTAAAGAGCAATATCAGATGACACCTACTGAATATAGGGGGAGGAATGATGAATGATGGGCGAAAAGCGATGAACGATGGACGAGAAGTGAGAAATGGAGATGATCGAAGACCTATATATAAGGTGTGGGAAGCTGCCGGAACGAAGCATTCGTAAACGTACCCTGAACCAAACAGACCGGAGACTGAACCAAACGGGCAACAACCCGTTCTCTATTTGCCTGTATCTTTGCTGCATGAAATTCATCTTATGAAATACAAGATCAGCTTATGAAAACTAAATTCTTTACTCCCATCCTATTGATCACCTTCTCGGCTACCGCTCTGTGTTGCCAAAGCAAAAAACAAAACCAGCCGACGGAAAAGGCACAGCAACCGGAAACAACGATCATCAGTGACAGCATTCGTTTCTGCGAAAGCACGTACCCCTATCAGGGAGGTATCCTGATCGCCAACTTCGGAACGGAGCAGCTCAATCCACTCAACACGGAAGGCAGGGGATACATCGCCTACCATAAAGATAACCGGACGGAAATCCTGATTCCTGCCGACGGCAACCTCTCCGGACCGAAAGGAATGTTTGTTCGTGACGAGCACCTGTTCATCTGCGACGTCAACAAAATCGTAGTCTACAACCTACAAGCACCGGAGAAAGCACCGCAAGTCGTCCTGCTGCCCGAAGGCAACCTTTTCGTAAACGACCTCGTGGCGGAAGGGAATACACTTTATGCTTCTGTCACCAATACAGGAAAAATCTTCAGCATCGACATCAGTGACCCGGGCGCAGTAGGGATTCCTGCCGAATGGGTGAGCATCGCCGGACCTAACGGGCTGATTATCGAAAACGGAACCATGTACGTCGCCTCTTATCCCGCTGACGGGAAGACAACGGACAACAATGTCATCTATCAGATTACCGACCTGAGCAAACCCGTTCCGGAGAAGTTCATCACCACCCCGGGACAATATGACGGTATCGCCCTCTCTGCCGACAAGAAAACGATGTACATCACCAACTGGACACCCGCACAAGTTTGTGCCGTCAACATGAATACCCGAAAGATCACGCCACTCGACATTAACCCGGAGAAACCGCTGTCCGGCCCGGCAGATATCACGGTAGCCTCCGGAACGATGTATATTCCGGACCTGCCCAACAGCAGGGTCATCGTTTATCCAATGTAAGATTCGGTTCATAATCCGTCATTACTTATACTAAGAATTCCCTTATCCCAGCTTTTCCCATCCATTGAGAAAGTTGAGATAAGGGAATCTTCCGTCTATCGGAAGGCCGTTTTCGGGATGATTATCCTTTCAGGAACTCCGTTCAGAGAGCCCCCCCGATTAACGGTCTATATAACCCCGCGCTCACCGCTCCCGCATCTCTGCCACGAACTCGTCGGTGGTGTAGACCTTCTCCGCCAACAGGGTGAAGTTGATGAACGCTGCCGTATCGGCGTCCAGTCCGGGGAGCTTGGCAGAGGCCGTGGCGTCAAAGATGACGGCTGCCTCGAATCCGCGTTCCTGCAACTCGCGCAGATGGGACTCCGCGCAGAGGTTGCCGGACATGCCGCACACCACTACCTTGTTCACCCCACGCTTGCGGAGTTGAAGAATCAGGTCATTGTTTTCCGGCCCGTACAGTTTGTGGGGTGCCGTGACGATGATATTCGTGCCCCCGTCGATATAGGGTTTGTAGAGTTCCAGCCAGTCGGCACCCGAACCTTCGAAACCCTCGCCGGTCAACTGTCCCCGGCGTTCGAACATGCCCATGTCGTGCATCAGTTTCTCGATGGGACCTTCGAAAAGCCATTGGTGATCATGCTTATAGTAATAGTGCGGGGAGATGAATACCAGCATGCCTTTTGCGGCTGCCACCTCGAAGATGCAGCGGAGGTTTTCCACCGTGCCATTCTTCTGTATATTCTCTCCGAAAGCGCCCCAGCCCAGACCGTTCTCGCTCAGGAAATCGTTCTGCGGGTCTGTCATTACAATCGCTGTGTGTCCGTCGATGACGAACGGGGTGTTGATACCTTCCATAATCTTTTTTTGTTTTTAGACGTTTATACTCCTTTTAGCTCAGGGTGCGGCGTCGGTGTACCGCTTGTTTTCCGACTTTGCAAAGATCGGCATTCCACACAGGACAGGAAAGGGCCATATGGCCGGATAAGTTAGCAATTCTTCCCGAATAAGAAGAAAATCATGCTATCTTACCCTATGAGGAAAGGAAATGGATCAGAAGAGGGAACGGAGACACCTATTTATATATAAAAGTCTTATAACAAACAGGTTTTAGAGAGTGGAAACGCCACTCTTCCCCGCCTTCGGGAACAATTGCCTATTCAATGTGTGATATCGCTCTTTCCCGAGCAGCGATAAGCACCGATCTTTGCAACATCAGATTTAAACAACTAAAACAATCCCGCGAACGTTATGAAAAAGAATTTATTAATTTTAGTCGCACTGCTGACTTCGGCAATGATCTCGGCACAGAACGGAGGAACCATTATGAAGAAGTATGAGAACCAATTGCCGCAAGCCGGCAGGGGAAATGTGCACGTTGCCTACCAGGGCAAGGCCATCGACCAGATGATTTACGATTTTATGGAAGAACAGGGAATACCGGGCATGACGCTTGCCATCGTACAGGCGCCTTACATCCCCCGGGTGGTGGGCTACGGAGTGACTGACTTCACGAAAGGAAACCTCGCCGCCGCCAAGACGCTCTGGCCCATCGGTCCCATCTCGCAAGGATATGCTGCCGTGGCGGTGATGCAACTCTACGAACGGGGCAAACTCGACCTGAACGACCCCGTCGGCAAGTACCTGAAGGATGTGCCGGAAAGCTGGAAACCGGTCAGCATCCTCCAGTTGATGCAGCACAGCTCGGGCATCGCCGACTACCGCGCGCAGAAGGGTTTCGACGTCTCTGCCGATTATCGTCCGGAACAGTTGATCGAGACCGTAGCCGCACTGCCACTGGCCTTCGAACCGGGAACGGATGTGAAGCAGAGCGCCACGAACTTCCTGCTGCTGACTTCCATCATCGAGAAGGCGGGCAAAATGCCTTACCACGATTTCGTGAAGAAGTATCAGATTGACTACCTGGGACTGCGGCAGACTTTCTTCGGAGAAGACCTGGCGAAAGTAAAACAGGAGGACGTGACCACTACGGGCAACGTGCACCAAACATTCAAGAAGGACCGGGACTATATCAACCCCTCGGAAACAACGACCGGATACGTTGAAAAAGACGGCCGGCTCGTCGCAGCGCCTGCTGTCAGCCCTACGGCACTGAAAGGTTTCTCCGACATCTGGGCATCGGCAGAGAACGTTTCCCATTGGGACATCGGACTGGCGGGAAGCGCCTTGATCGAGAAACCGGAAAACCGTGACATCGTGTACAAGCCCACCCGGCTGGCCAACGGCAAGGTGGTCCCCGCCATGGCAGGCTGGCAGTTCTATAACCACAACGGGCTGATGGACATCAAAGGCGACGTATCGGGACATTCGGCTTTCCTGAGCCGTTTCACCGACGCTTCGGAACTGGTATGCGTCACCCTGCTCGCCAACAAGGAGGGAGTGGACCTGACGAACCTGGGACGCCGCATTGCCGCCGCTTTCGACAGCGCCAAGATGGGCACGGGAGCCAACGACAACCTACTGTACACCTACGAGAGCCAGTTCAGCGTAGACGAGACCATGGGACGCATTGAGCAGACGCTCCGGGCAATGGGAATCCCTGTCTTCGCCAAATTCGACCACGGAAAGAACGCAGAAGAGGTAGGCTTGACGCTTCGCCCGAACCAGGTGATTGTCTTCGGTTCGCCGAAAGTGGGCACAAAGCTGATGCAGGACAATCCGAGCATCTCGATCGAATTGCCGCTGAAGATCTCCGTTTGGGAGGATAAGAACGGCAGTGTATGGGCCACTTTCCCACAGATGCAGGTGATGGCGGCCGAATACGGGCTGGAAGCGGAACCGGTGATCGGAAAGATGCAGGAATTGCTGGAAAAGATCGTGATTAAGGGGGCAAGCGTGTATTGACTCCATGCCCGAGGGCATTCTTAAAATAAACACAGAAACGGGGAAATCACAAGCGGTTATGGGACAACGCGCAACGTGACTTTCCCCGTTTCATTCGGGTCCTCCCCGTTTCTATTTTCCTCCTACCGGCAAGCAGACTTCAAACCTCGCCCCCTCACCCGCTTCGGACTCCGCACGAATCTCTCCGCCGAAATGTTCCACAATCGTCTTGCAGATGGCAAGTCCCAACCCTGTTCCTTGAACAAAAGAATCTCCTTTATAAAAGCGCTCAAAAACATGCGCGATCACCTCCTCCGACATTCCCTTCCCGGTGTCTTCGACAAACAGCTCTACGTCCTTCTCCCCCCTCCGGCGATAGCCTATCCGGATGCTGCCCCGGCTCGTAAACTTTATCGCGTTATTGATCAGATTGTTCACCACCTGCTCCAGCCTTACCGGGTCCGCAGTAATCGACACATCCTCTGCGGGCAGATCCGCAATCAGTTCTACACCGGGCTTCACGTTCAGACGCTGCATGCGGGCTATGTCGGCAAACATCTTGTTCAGTGAGAAAACCGAAACGTTAAACTCCATGGTGTTCGATTCAATCTTCGAAAGATCCAGAATATCCGAAATCAGGAACATCAGCAACTGCCCGTTCTTCTCTATCAACGCAGCATACTCCTCGATGTCCTCCGGCCTTAAATCGGACTGCTCGCTCACCAGCAGTGTGGAAAAACCCACGATGGCATTCAGCGGAGTACGGATCTCGTGACTCATATTGGCCAGGAAAGCACTCTTCAATCGGTCGCTCCGCTGTGCCTTCCGGAGGGCATCGTTCAGCCTGTCCTCTATATCTTTATGCCGCTGCGTACTCATGCAGATACCTACAATACGGAACGGCAAATCTGACAGTTGCCCCACATAAGTAGACTGCCCCTCGAACCACTCCCAGCCCCCGTCTCCCCGGCGCAGACGATAAGGTACGGGTGCCTCGTACAAGTTTCCCGTCAACTGCCCGGCAAGGGCGTCGAAAAGTACCTTCCGGTCATCGGGATGCACCAAGTCGGAAAACTGTTCCATGGTCAGTGTATAATCTTGAGTCGGAATCTTCAGGTAGTCGAAATAACGCGGGTCAATCACCATCAGGTTCCGCTCCATGTCGAACGACCAGGAAAAGATATGTGTTTTGCTCAGGGCGATATTCAGCACATGCCGTTGCGTCCGTTCTTCAAGCACATTGCGCAGGTAGACGATCATCTTGATCAAGCGCCCGCTTTCATAAATCCCCACAATGCCGCCTTGAATCAGGAAGCTGATATTGGAACGGGGTTCGCGAATGAAGCAATTGGTAGAAAACAAAATGTTGCGCTTTCCGCTCTGTATCTCTTCCAGAAACCGGGGCAAAAGGTTCTCCTTGTCCTGGATCAGTTCGATGATGTCAACTGCCTGCCGCCCGGCAACCTGCCTCAAATCCAGTTGCAGTTCTTCCAGCAACAACTTGTTCATCCGTTCTATCTTCCCGTCAGCGCCGAGGACAAGAATGCTCAGCGGCCACACATCAAACAGTTGCCTGCATACGGCATCTCCCACCAGCGCCTTTTTGAGCGCCCGCCTCTGCCCGTAGAGGCACTTCACCGCCACACACAAGGCAAACACGACAATAAGCAGCAAAACAATAACCGTAATCAGACTATTGTCCCCAATGGCCAAAGAAGAAAAAAAGACAGGAAAAACAAAGGTGTTGAATGAAGATCGGTTCATATAAATTCAGTTGTGTCAAGGCACAAAGATCGTACTAATATCAGTTATCGGCAACGGATCGGGTTGGAAATAATATTCTATTATTCTCACAAAATATTCCATCGTGTACGGATTGACCACTTTTAACTATGACAGGAAAAGCCCCGTACAGAATTAACAAGTCATTAACTATATTAGACCATAATATAATGACTTTTGCAACCAAAAAGGGATCTCAGCGTTATAGCAAACAAAAGAACATGCTTACTCCAGAATTAAATATATCGGCCAATTTCACCACTGCCGACCGCATCAGCAGCGAAACACTGTGGGCATATTGTGCCGAACTCAAAAAGACAAAAGCCGTCATATTTGCCCTCTGCATACGGGGGCGTGTCAAGGCAATGATCAACCTGGTGCAATACAATATCGGTCCCGGTACGATGATCGCTATCCCCTCAGAAAGTTTCGTACAAGTGCTGAAGACATCGGACGATGTGCAGCTGCATGCGGTACTCTTTTCACTTGCGTTCATCCACGAAACCCACTTGGACAGATCGATCATCCATACGTTCTACATCATCAACGAACACCCCTTGCTCCCATTGTCCCCGAAAATTTTCGGCATCTACGTCCAGACTTTCGCGCTTTTGACACACATCCATAAAGACGCTCCGTTCCTCTTCAGTCATGCCACACTGAAGTCTATGCTTGAAGCACTCCTACAGGGGTTCACAGAGCTCAGTCAGCGAAAAGCGTTGTCGCAGGTAGCGCCCGCCAACAAACATTCCGCCGTCTTTCGCCAGTTTGTCCGACTGGTACAGGAGAATCATGCCCGCCAACATCAGGTACAGTTTTATGCGGCCGAAATGGGAATGAAATCGACTACCCTCTGCCACATCATAAAGAAAGAATCGGGCGGACAGACAGCAATGGAAATCATCAACAGTATCCTGATCCTGGCTGCCCGAACCCTGCTGCGAACCACACCCACTCCGGTGAAAGACATTGCCTTGAACCTGGGATTCAACAACGCGGCGTTCTTCAATAAGTTTTTCAAGAAGCAAGTGGGGATGACCCCACAGAAGTTCCGGAACGCAGAGAAATAAGGTCAGACCTACGAAACAGGCGGACCGAAACGAGTTTCAACAACTATACAGTCATCTCAAACCCCGTATCCGTCCGCCTGTCCTATATTAGTCGCACTTATTGGATGGTCTGTGTGCGGATAGTGAAAAGTTTATTATCCTTTTTCCTTCAGAATCACGTCGTGTGCCCCGCCTTCTACGATACTGGTAGACGAAACCAATGTAATCTTGGCGTTTTGCTGCAAATCGGGAATGGTAACGGCACCGCAACTGCACATCGTAGCTTTGATCTTGCTCAGTGTGGCAGCCAGATTATCTTTCATCTTACCGGCATAAGGCACGTAACTATCGACTCCCTCTTCGAACTTCAAAGATTCCGTTCCGCCCATATCATAGCGCTGCCAGTTCTGGGCACGGTTCGAACCTTCTCCCCAGTACTCTTTCACATAATTGTTCTTGATGCAGAGCTTCTTTGTAGGCGATTCGTCGAAACGGGCAAAGTAACGGCCCATCATCAGGAAATCGGCCCCCATGGCAAGGGCAAGCACCATATGATAGTCGTGCACCAGTCCGCCGTCGCTGCAAATAGGCACATAGATGCCTGTGCGTGCCTGATATTCGTCACGGGCACGAGCCACGTCCTGCAAGGCAGTCGCCTGTCCGCGTCCGATACCTTTCTGTTCACGGGTGATGCAGATAGATCCACCGCCAATGCCCACTTTCACGAAGTCCGCACCGGCTTCCGCCAGATAGAGGAAGCCTTCTTTATCTACCACGTTACCGGCACCTACCAGTACTTTATCCCCATACTGCTGCTTGATCCATTGCAGAGTCTCATATTGCCATTCCGAATAGCCGTCCGAAGAATCGATGCAAAGCACATCCACTCCTGCTTCTACCAGAGCAGGTACACGTTCCTGATAGTCACGGGTATTGATACCGGCACCCACCAGCAATTTCTTATCGGGGCTTGACACCTCGTTAGGGTTTTCCTTGTGGCTGTCGTAATCTTTGCGGAAAACGAAATAAGCCAGACGGCCGTCCTTGTCGATGATGGGAAGAGTGTTGAGTTTGTGGTCCCAGATAATCTGGTTCGCTTCGCTCAGTGTCAGTCCCACTTCGCCTACAATCAGCTTGTCGAAAGGGGTCATGAAGTCTTTGATCTTTTTGTCCAGCGGATCTCTGGAAAGGCGATAGTCGCGGCTGGTTACCAATCCCAGAAGATGTCCGTTCGGTGTGCCGTCATCCGTGATTCCGATGGTAGAGTGTCCGGTCTGACGAAGCAGGCGAAGTACATCATCCAACGTATGTTCCGGTGTCAGGTTCGAGTCACTGGTCACGAAACCGGCTTTAAATTTCTTCACTTTCCGCACCATTTCCGCCTGACTGGCGATGGGTTGCGAGCCGAAGATAAACGAGAGTCCTCCGTTGCGTGCCAGCTCGATAGCCAGTTCGGGACCGGAAACCGACTGCATGATTGCCGAAACGAAAGGAATGTTCAATTCGATTGCTGCTTGTGTGCCTGCCGCATGTTTCACCAGCGGGGTGCGTAAAGATACATTGGAAGGTACACACTGTTTGGTGGTAAGACCGGGAATAAGTAAATATTCACCGAAAGTTCTTGATACTTCTTCTACGTAAACTGCCATAAGATAAGTTGTTTTTTGGCATGCAAAATTACATCTTTCTTTTTAATTATGTGACAGGGACAGGGGTATTTTTTTCAATTATCCCTTCACAGCATCCTATTCTTCTGCCGTCCGTCCATTCAGGCACGGATATTATTGATAAGTCTCAAACGTATGTCCCTCTTTCCGGAGTTGGCCGGCATATTGCTGCAAGGCGGTATCGGATATGCCCAAAGGTTCTGACAATACAGACATAGCCTGATTTCTTTAGTTCACCGGCAAAGGTAATACAAACCGGACTACGTCATGCTTTCCTTATAGATTTAATCCGAAACCGGCATCCCTGCTTTTAAATTAACAGAAAACAACGCCATTTAGCAAACACTTTCGTACCTCCGGTGTTATTCATTACCATACTATAAATAACTACCGCTTATGTCACAAGAAATGAAAGCATTCTCCGGAATGAAAACTACACGGAATTTCAGTTTCAGTCATTCCGAAGTCATTATCAACAGCACACCGGGCAGAAAAGTTGTTCTGGAATCGACTCTGTTGGAACAGTCGCCAATTGAAAAAGGATGTGGAGATGCCTCTTCACAGGTATGGAAGGCGACTCCGGCAGAAAGCCGGACAAGGCCTGTGTATAACGAAATCTGGTATACATAAGCAACCGCCTTTCCTGTTTTTATTCAATCACACACAAGAACCGGATACTTCGGTTCCATCCGGAGAATGCGTCGTTTGGATGCGCATCCTACAGGGGGACATCTGTTACCTTGAATGCCGACTTCATTTACGTGCCGGGATAAACGGTTTTACGTGCCGGGGTAAATGGCTTTACGTACCGGGGTAAACGGTTTTACATTGAAAGAAAAATATAGGTAAATACAATCTGCTGATTATCAAGATTACCGGGACGGATGTCGCAACTACGCATTTCCCAGAGAACTCCTATTTTAGACCCGCCAACCTCGCCCTGTACTCCATCGGCGAAACCCCTTCGTGACGTTTGAAATACCGGCCAAGATAAGATTGGTCGGGGAAGCTCAGGCGGTCGGCTATCTCCTGGATACTGAGGTCGGTGGACTGGAGGAGGACTTTGATCTCCAAGGCCGTGAAATCATCAATCACTTTTTTGGCTGAGCCGCCCATAAGGGAGCGGCAGATGCTCGTCAGGTATTTGGTAGAAATGCAGAGACGGTCAGCGTAGAACACAACGTCGCGCTGCGAACAACAATGCTCGTGCACCAAGGTGACGAACTTATGAAAAAGCTCGTTCGGACGGTTGCCGCCTTCGATCTCTTTATGGGTGAAAAGGCGGTGCACTTTGTCGTATACATCGAGCAGGAAGCTTTGCAGGTGGTTGCGGGCTATCTGGTTGCGGAAGCGGTGGTCGGTGTCGGCGAAGATGGCGCCGGTGGCGTGCAGAAGACCATTGATGGGGGCGGTAAATTCGGGAGGGAGCGTATAGCAGGGCTTCTCCTTGAGGAAGCGGAAGAAGGAGGGTTCGAAGCGGATGCAGGCTTCACGGAACATCTCGATGTGGGAGGCGAAAAAGGAGATCTGCAGGTCTTCGCTCTTCTCTTCAAGGGTGATGACGGAGCCGGGCAGGAGGACAACCTGGGTATTGGGGGTGATCTCGTATTTCTTCAGGTCGATGGCAAGCGTGGCATGACCGCTGCGGCAGTAGAGAATGATGGCACAGTTGAGCTTGTGCAACCGGTTGTAGAAAGGGGCGAAGTCGTCGGTTCCTGCCACGAAGGGCTGGTCGAGAGTGAGAGTGAGCGGATTACTTTTTTCCATATCGTGTTCTTTATTTCGCCTGCAAAGGTAGGTCTTTTTAGTGAATTAGGCGAAAAGTTGTTCCGATTATGAACAATAGTGGGGCGGGTATGAAAAGCTGCCGAAGGGGAAAACGCTCTACCTTTGCCGCGACAAAATTAAATAGGAACTATGATTGAAAAGGTAAGTAAAGTGAAACAGGCCGTGATACTGGCCTGCTGTCTGGCCGTCGGGGGATGCAAGCAAGCACCGCAGGCAAACGTGGAGTCGGGATACAAAGTGATGACCCTCGCGCCTGCCGACCGGACGCTATCGAGTACGTATTCGGCAACGATACGCGGACGACAAGACATCGAGATCTATCCGCAGGTAGGCGGTACGCTGACGCAGGTGTGTGTCAGCGAGGGGGAACGGGTGAAACGGGGACAGTCGCTGTTCGTCATCGACCAAGTGCCTTACGAAGCTGCCTTGCAGACTGCCCTGGCAAACGTGGAGGCGGCAAAGGCGTCGCTGGCCACAGCACAACTGACGTATGACAGCAAGCAGGAATTGTACAGGCAGAACGTAGTGTCCGCCTTCGACCTGAGCACGGCAAAGAACTCCCTTCTGGCAGCGCAGGCGCAACTGGCGCAGATGAAGGCACAGGAGGTGAACGCACGCAACAACTTATCGTATACGCTGGTGAAGAGTCCGGCGGACGGAGTAGTGGGCACGCTGCCCTACCGGGTGGGAGCACTGGTGAGCGCCAGCCTGCCGGAACCGCTGACTACCGTTTCGGACAACTCGGACATGTACGTCTACTTCTCAATGACGGAGAACCAGCTCTTAGGACTGATCCGCCGTTACGGATCGAAGGAGGAAGCCTTGAAACAGATGCCGGAAATCGGCCTGCAACTGAACGACCGTTCGGACTATCCGCAGGCGGGACGGATCGAGACGATCAGCGGGGTGATAGACCGCACGACGGGAACGGTGAGCCTGCGGGCGGTGTTCCCCAACCGGGAAGGGCTGCTGCATAGCGGCGGCGCCGGAAACGTGATCGTGCCGACGGAGAAGACGGGAGCGCTGGTGATTCCGCAAGCGGCCACATTCGAAGTACAGGACAAGGTATTTGTATATAAGGTAGTGGACGGCAAGGCGCAATCGGCTCCGGTACAGGTGACGCGCGTCAACGGCGGACAGGAGTACATCGTGGAGAGCGGGCTACAGACCGGTGACGTGATCGTGGCCGAAGGCGTCGGACTGCTCCGGGAAGGAACGGTTATCAACGAAAAACGGTGAACGCTCATCGTATGCAATAAAACAAAGAACAAGACTCACCACAGAGTGACACAGAGTTTCACAGGGTTCTCCTTCGTTGATTTCCACTCTGTGGAACGCTGTGGTAAATCAAATCCCAAACTATAAACCCATTATGAACTTACGAACATTCATCGAACGGCCCGTCCTATCGGCCGTTATCTCCATCACCATCGTCGTGGTCGGGATCATCGGGCTGTTTACGTTGCCCGTCGAACAATACCCGGATATTGCCCCACCAACCATCATGGTCTCCACCAGCTACTTCGGAGCCAGCGCGGAGACGTTGCAAAAGAGTGTCATCGCCCCGCTCGAAGAGGCCATCAACGGAGTGGAGGACATGACGTATATGACCTCCAGCGCCACCAACGCCGGAACGGTCTCCATCACTGTCTACTTTAAACAGGGAACCGACCCGGACATGGCGGCGGTGAACGTGCAGAACCGGGTCTCCAAAGCCACGGGACAGCTCCCCTCGGAGGTGAACCAGGTGGGTGTCACCACCTCGAAGCGGCAGACGAGTATCCTGCAAATGTTCTCGCTCCACAGCCCGGACGACTCTTACGACGAGGCTTTCCTGGCCAACTACATCAGTATCAACCTCAAGCCGGAGATTCTCCGCATCTCGGGCGTGGGCGACATGATGATCATGGGAGGCGACTACAGCCTGCGCATCTGGATGAAACCGGACGTGATGGCGCAATACCGCCTGATCCCCTCGGACGTTTCGGCGGTGCTGGCGGAACAGAACATCGAGTCTGCCACCGGATCGTTCGGCGAGAACTCCGACGAGACGTACCAATACACCATGAAGTACAAAGGCCGCCGCATCACCCCAGAGGAATTCGGCGAGATCGTGATCCGCTCCACCGACGACGGGCAGGTGCTGAAACTGAAGGACATCGCCACCATCGAGTTAGGGCAGGAAAGCTACGCCTACAGCGGAACGACGGATGGGCATAACGGTATCTCGTGCATGCTCTTCCAGACTGCAGGCTCCAACGCCACGGAGGTGAACAACCGCATCAACGACTTCCTTGAAGAGGCGCGCAAAGACCTCCCCCGCGGAGTGGAACTGACGCAACTGATGTCCAGCAACGACTTCCTCTACGCCTCCATCCACGAGGTGGTGAAGACGCTGCTCGAAGCCATCCTGCTCGTGATCCTCGTCGTATACATCTTCTTGCAGGACATCCGCTCGACACTGATCCCGCTGGTGGGCATCATCGTGTCGCTCGTCGGTACGTTCGCCTTCATGGCGATGGCGGGATTCAGTATCAACCTGATCACGCTGTTCGCGCTGGTACTGGTCATCGGTACGGTGGTGGACGACGCCATCGTGGTGGTCGAGGCCGTGCAGGCACGGTTCGACGTGGGCTACAAATCGTCCTACATGGCGAGCATCGACGCCATGAAAGGCATTTCGAACGCCGTCATCACCTCGTCGCTGGTATTCATGGCGGTGTTCATCCCCGTATCGTTCATGTCCGGCACATCGGGGACGTTCTACACGCAGTTCGGACTGACGATGGCCGTAGCGGTAGGCATCTCCGCCGTGAACGCCCTGACACTGAGCCCCGCCCTCTGCGCGCTGCTGCTGAAACCGTACATCAACGAGGACGGCACGCAGAAGCAGAACTTCGCCGCCCGCTTCCGCAAAGCGTTCAACGCGGCGTTCGACGTGGTGATAGACCGTTACAAGGGCATCGTGCTCTTCTTCATCAAGCACCGTTGGCTGACGGGCGGACTCCTCGTGGCAAGTATCGCCCTGCTGGTGGTGCTGATGAATACGACGAAGACCAGCCTCGTGCCCGACGAAGACCAGGGCGTAGTGTTTGTCAACGTCAGCACCGCCGCCGGCAGTTCGCTGCGCACGACGGACGAGGTGATGAAGCGCATCGAGCAGCGCATGGAACAGATCCCGCAAGTGGAACACGTGCAGAAAGTGGCGGGCTACGGACTGCTGGCGGGCCAGGGAAGCTCGTTCGGTATGTTGATCCTGAAACTGAAACCGTGGGACGAACGCCCCGGAAAGGAAGACAACGTGCAGTCGGTCATCGGCCAGGTATACGGACGGACGGGCGACATCAAGGACGCCACCGTATTTGCCATCTCACCGGGAATGATCCCCGGATACGGTATGGGTAACGCCCTCGAACTGCACATGCAGGACAAGACGGGAGGCGACGTGAACACCTTCTTCCAGACCACGCAGCAGTATCTGGGCGCGCTGAACCAGCGTCCGGAGATCGCCATGGCCTACTCCACGTTCGACGTCCGCTACCCGCAATGGCTGGTTGAGATAGATCCGTCGAAATGCAAGCGCTCGGGCATCACCCCCGACCAGGTGTTGAGCACCCTCTCGGGCTACTACGGCGGGCAGTACGTGTCCAACTTCAACCGCTTCTCGAAAGTATATAAGGTGATGATCCAATCCGACCCGCAATACCGCCTCGACGAAACTTCGCTGGGCAACACCTTCGTGCGGATGTCGAACGGCGAGATGGCGCCTCTGAGCCAGTTCGTAACGCTGACCCGCACCTACGGAGCCGAGTCGCTGAGCCGCTTCAACATGTACAACTCCATCGCCGTGAACGCCATGCCGGCCGACGGTTACAGTACGGGTGACGCCATCCGTGCCGTACAGGAGACAGCCTCCACCGCCCTGCCCAAGGACTATGGCTACGACTACGGAGGCATCACCCGTGAGGAGACGGAGCAGAGCGGCACGACGGCGATCATCTTCGGCATCTGCTTCCTGATGATCTACCTGATTCTGAGCGCGCTCTACGAGAGCTTCCTGATCCCCTTCGCGGTGCTCCTGAGCGTGCCGTGCGGACTGATGGGTTCGTTCCTCTTCGCCCGCCTGTTCGGTCTGGAGAACAACATCTACCTGCAAACGGGACTGATCATGCTGATCGGTCTGCTTGCCAAGACGGCGATCCTGCTCACCGAGTATGCCGCCGAACGCCGCAAAGCGGGCATGGGGCTGATAGCCTCCGCGCTGAGCGCCGCCAAAGCCCGTCTGCGCCCGATATTGATGACGGCACTGACGATGATCTTCGGGTTGTTCCCGCTGATGGTGGCGAGTGGCGTAGGGGCAAACGGTAACCGTTCATTGGGAACGGGCGCCGTGGGCGGTATGGTCATCGGCACGCTGGCACTGCTGTTCATCGTGCCGTCGCTCTTCATCGCTTTCCAGTGGTTGCAGGAACGCATTCGTCCGGTACAGGCCGAACCGACGCACGACTGGCAGATCGAGGAAGAGATCGTAGCGAGCGACCGGGAAAAGAAGGAAGCGAAAGGAGGGGCTTTGAAGGAATAAAAGGTTCTTTTCACCACAGAGGAACACAGAGTGACACAGAGGAAGACAGGTTATTGGTATGAACGATCAAAGGAGCAAGATTCACCCGGTGATACTCTACCCGGTGATACTCTGTACTACTCCGCGATACTTTACTTCGTATCGCTCTGTATGACTCCGTACCACTCCATATCACTCTGTGATACTCTGTGTTACTCTGTGGTGAAAAGAGTTCTTCCCCCGTTCAACCCTATTTATCATTAGCAGCCCCCTCCCCTCCTCTTTCACTGGAGGAACCGGGGGAGGGAGGCTCCCATAAAACAAGCAATCATGAAAAAGTTAATCATATCCCTTGCCGCCACGCTGGCACTCAGCAGTTGCGGCATTTACTCCAAATACAAACCCGCTACCGAGGTTCCCGACGGCCTTTACGGCCAAGAAGGCGCGAATCCTTCCGACTCCGCCTCCAACCTCGGCAGCCTCCCCTGGCAGGAGGTCTTCACCGATCCTTGCCTCCGCACGCTGATCGACACCGCCCTCGTGCGCAACACCGACCTGCGTACGGCCCACCTCCGTGTGAAAGAGGCCGAAGCCACCTTGCTCTCCGCCCGACTCTCCTATCTGCCCGCCTTCTCCCTCTCTCCGCAGGGAACGGCCAGCAGCTTCGACGGCGGGAAAGCCTCGCAAACCTACTCACTGCCCGTCAGCGCCAGTTGGGAGATCGACATCTTCGGCCGGCTGACGAACGCCAAGCGGCGTGCACAAGCTGTCGTGGCGCAGAGCCGTGACTATGAACAGGCGGTACAGACGCAACTGATTGCCGCCGTCGCCAACAACTACTATACGTTGCTGATGCTCGACGCCCAGATCGAGATCTCCACCGCCACCGAAGCCGCCTGGAAAGAGAGCGTTGCCACCACCCGCGCCATGAAAGCTGCCGGAATGGTGACCGAAGCCGCCCTCTCGCAGACTGAGGCCACATACTACAATATATGTACCACCCTGCTCGACCTGCGCGAACAGCTCAACCAGGTGGAGAACGCCCTTTCGCTGCTCCTTGCCGACGTCCCCCGCACCCTTCCCCGCGGACGCCTCGCCGAGCAGCGCCTGCCGGAGAACCTTTCGGTGGGCGTGCCCTTGCAGATGCTTGCCAACCGCCCCGACGTGCGCAGTGCCGAACAGTCGTTGGCACAGGCATTCTACACTACCAACGCCGCCCGTTCCGCCTTCTACCCCTCGATCACGCTGAGCGGCAGCGCCGGCTGGACAAACTCGGCAGGTGCGATGATCGTCAACCCGGGCAAGTTCCTTGCCACCGCCGTGGCCTCGCTGACGCAGCCTTTGTTCAACCGGGGAGCGAACATCGCCCAGCTCCGCATAGCCAAAGCGCAACAGGAGGAGGCACGCCTCAGCTTCGAACAGACGTTGCTCAACGCCGGAAGCGAGGTCAACAATGCCCTGGTGCAATATCAGACGGCACGGGACAAGGCAAACTACTTCGAGAAGCAGGTGGCTTCCCTCGAAAACGCCGCCCGCAGCACACAACTGCTGATGAAGCATGGCAACACGACTTATCTGGAAGTGCTCACCGCACAGCAGACGTTGCTCAATGCGCAACTCTCGCAAGTGGCCAACCGGTTTACTGAAATCCAGGGGGTCATCACCTTGTATCAGGCATTGGGGGGAGGAAGAGAGAGGAGTTAAAAAGAGGAACTCACGAAAAAAATACGGGAAAAACAAGAACGAGGGAAAGAAGCTGATGGAGCCGGGCCATGCGAGAGGAAATAGACCGCAACGTTCCTGTCTCACGACAGACCAAACCAGATGAACGCGGCTTTCGTCCCTCTCAGCCCTTTGCCCCACCTTTGCAAATCGACACGTACTTCAGTCGCTTCTTCCCTCGTCTCTCTTTCCGCTCACTCGCTTCAATTAACTATATCATTATTAACACTTGTCTCCATAGGCTCGCGCAGGTACTTGCCCAGCACCTTGTTCAAGGCTTTCTCGTTGATGGGCTTCACCAGATAGCCGTCGCAACCGGCGGCTATCGCCAGTTCCTTGTCGGCGTTGAAGGCATGGGCCGTGAGGGCGACGATAGGCACTTCCCGGTTGGTCTTCCTGATTTCACGGGTAGCTTCCAAACCGTCGAGCCGGGGCATCTTGATGTCCATCAGCACCAAGTCGAAGTGTTCCGACAGCACCTTTTCCACTGCCTCGACGCCATCTGCCGCACGGTAGCACCGGTAGCCCTTGCCTTTCAGCAGGATCTGCATCAGCAGGTAATTGCTTTCTATATCTTCCACTATCAGGATCCGCTTTTCACTTGCGGGCGAGGGCTCGCGGACAAGTTCCGGACATTCCGGAACGTCCACCGGCTCCGGAAGCGCCGGCTGCTGTCCGCTCACGATGGCAGATGCCCGCATACTTTCCGGCATCGCCATCTCCTCCTCGTTGAGTTCGGCGGACATGCAGGAAGCAGCGTCGGTAGTTGCACCGGCCGCTTTCTCCACCTCTTCCGGACGTTTGTATTCGCAGGGAACCCATGACCAGAAGGTCGATCCCACGCCCTCCTCGGACTCGAAGCCTACCTGTCCGCCGGAGGCTTCGGTGACCACCTTGCAGATGACCAGCCCCAGCCCCGTGCCCTGGGCAAACTCGTTGAGCTTCTCGAAACGCTGATAGAGGCGGGGCTTGTTCGCCTCCGAGATGCCGATGCCGGTATCCGAGACGTAAAAGCGGATGCCCTCTCCCTCGCAGCGGTAGCCCATGTGTATGGTCCCCTGCCGGGTGCATTTGATGGCGTTCGTGGCGTAATTGAGCATCACTTGCGCCAACCGGTTGTTGTCCAGCAGCACCATGAAACGCTTGTAGGGGTTGTCGCAAACTAACTTTACTTCGGGGTGGACTACGAGCGGGCGGATGGAGTTGCACAACTCCTCAAAGTAGATGGCCAGGTCGAACTCGGCCAGTTTAACGTCGATGGTGCCGGACTCGATCTTCGACAGGTCGAGCACGTCGTTCACCAGCCGGAGCAGCAAGTCGGTGTTCGACGTGATGATCTGCTTGTATTCGTCCATCTCCTCCTTCTGGTCCGTATTCATCAGCAGGCTTGAGAAGCCGATGATGGCGTTGAGCGGTGTGCGTATCTCGTGGCTGATGTTGGCCAGGAAAGCGGATTTGAGCTTGTCCGACTCTTCGGCGCGCTCCTTGGCGTCGCTCAGCTCTTTGAGCAGTTTTTTAGTAGGCGTGACGTTGCGGCGGAAGCCGGTGTAGAGCACCACCTTGCCCGTTTCGTCGCGCAGGAAAGGGGTGGCGTTGACGACGCAGTCCTGCCAGTCGTCGTCATAGTCCGATTTCATGCGCACCGAGGTTTCGTCGACAAAGTCGGCTCCCTCCTCCATCATCCGGATGTAGCGGCGGATGCACTCCAGGTCGTCCGGATGGATGGCTTGGGTATAATCGGCCGGGCTGACCAGGAGGTTGTCGTCGTAATGGGTCAGCGGCTCGTTGTGCGAGGTGAAGAGATGGGTGCGGTTGTCGTACCGCCAGTGCACCAGGTCGGCGGCCTGTATGGCCTGCCGCGCCAGTTGGATGTTCTCCTTCAGTTGCAGTTCCTGCTCGTGCTCACGGGTGATGTCGTTCATGATGAAGACATAGTTTTGCATGGCTCCGTCAGGGTCGAAAATGGGCGCTCCTTTGCTGCTGATCCGCTTCATCGCCGTGCCGCAGGTGGTCTTGTAGAATCCCGTCTGCCGCACGACGGAGAAATCGTAGTAGGACTCCGCCTCCACCTCCTCTTGCTGTTCGAAGGCCTCCTTCAATTCTTCCGGGATGACGGGATTCTCCCTGATGGAAGCCGCTCCGATCACCTCTTGGCGGTCCACCACGCCGAAGATCCGGCAGGCACAGTCGTTGATCCCTACCAGGATTCCTTCTTTTGAGTAAATCTCTATACCGACGGGGAGGTTGCCGAGGATGGTATCGGTGCGGAGTTTTTCCAGGTTCATTGCGTTCCGGGCTTGCGCCAGGGTACGGACCATATTCCGCCGGCATCTGACCATCAGCACCAGGAAGACAGCCAGGATCAATACGAGGCTGAGAATAATAAAAGCATATAGGGGGGATAAGTGTATCATGTTTCTATTAGTGGTTTCATATAAAGATAATTAATGCCAGTGCTTCGCATACCCGGACGAGGGTGCTTCGCATACTCGGACGAGGGTACTTCGTATACTCGGACGAGGGTGCTTCGTATACTCGGACGAGGGTGCTTCGTATACTCGGACGAGGGTGCTTCGTATAAGAAGACCGGTACTCCCCGGCATCCGCCTACGGGAGGAAAGACTAAAATACCATTTTGAGGGAGTACCGGATTCCCGCCAAAGAGTTGAGCGGTCATTATGCTGTCGGATCATCTACAATGCCCCCATCTCCACTGTCGCCTATCGTGATGGGATGTGGCAACTCAAAGGTACGTGGAGTTTTTGTCAGAACCTTGCCGCCTTTGCTATACTGGGTGGTCACCTTCACCCGCCAATCGCCGTCCGTTATTCCGGCGGGAAGGACGAATTGCAGCTTCTTTGCCGTGTTCGGGCTGATATCCCCCGGCGCGATGGCGAACGATTTCGACGGGGTGGAGACGGAAGTCAGCGTGATGCCCACCGACGGGTCTGTGCCCACCACCTTCAATCCCTCTCCGGTGATGACCGCCATCTTTCCGGCTGCCATCGGCGCGCGCGTGGTGGCGGCGGCATCCGTATAGGCGGTGCTCGTCATGCCGGCAATGTACGGCCCGGTCACTGCCGGCTGGGTGAAGAGGGTGATATGCGCCTGAGCCATCGCCTCCTTCATGGCGGAACCCTGGCTAAAGCTGGCGTAGACTTTCACCTTCTCCCGGTCTACCGGAAGCGAGAGTTCCTCTTCCATCACCACGCCGCTCGCCATGGGGCGCACGTAGCAGAGGGGGGTGGAGACGCAATAGCCGCTTGCCACCGCTTGCGCCATGGCTTCGAAGCCCATCTCAAAAAGGCTCTTCACCTCCGAAGCCTCAAATTTTCCGGAACGGGCGGCCACGTCCGCCGCTATCTCTTCCAACGTCAGGCTCTGGCTCTGGGTGTTCACTTTCACGATATAATCCGTATCGATATCGGGAGTCAGTTCGTTGGGATAGGCCATCAGGGCCAGGTCCATCTTGTAGTTTCTTGTCTTCATAAGCTTCATTAGTTCTTTAAATGTTCATATATTAATAAGATATGCGTATGTCAGAATTCAGCCGGAGGGGGGAGGGAGGTAGGCGCCGATGGAATGCAGGGGGGACGATACCGGCAAGCGGTTATGTTGATAGGCTGTTTGATCTGGTTCATGATTCTAAATCTTTGACCGTTCCGGAAAATTACTTTCTAAGTAACGGCAGTCGGGGAGGCCGTCGTGCGGGAAAAAGCGTTTTCCGGCGGCACGAATGAAGCAGAAATGAAGAGGGATGTATCGAAAATACCGTGCATCCGGAACCGGTGCCGGTTCATCTCCACAATAAGGTAGCTATCCGTTTTTAAGTACTGAAAATGGAAGGAAGTGTCTACGTGCTTTCGCAGGATAGGTGTTGTGTCAATATGTGTTTGTATAATCTTAAGGTTGTCTTTTCCAATAAATTTTAGTGGTTCGTGGCAAAAACTGTCGATAATATTTGTGTATCTGCAATAATCTTAGCACTTTTGCGGTCAATATCTGCCGTTACTTAGAAAGTAATTTTTGTCCAATCCGTTGCTTTACAAAGCACTGCGGGTCTCTCTTCCTTTCTCTTTCCACCGGACAACAGAAGAAATTAATTTATTATTCTCCCTGTCGATGCGCTTGTTCCCGAAAGGTTTCAGATACGTCTCCGTCACCCGGACGGAAGAGTGCCCCATCGCCTCACTGATGATCCCCACCGGCGTGCCCTGATAGTAAGCTAACGTCGCCCACGTATGCCGGGCAGTATAAGTAATATTTAGAAATGCAATAAAAAACAGAATGACGATAATTAAACGTAAAACGTTTATAATTAAGCATTTTGCGAGAATTGCAGAACAGACAGACCTGCAAAAGAAAACAAAATATTGCGACGTTTCAGTTACCAGACTGTTAGCCGCCTGTTTCGGAAACGACGGCAGGTAACCGAATTTTTACCGATAAGAACAAAGCGGATTTGTATTCACTGTTTCTCAATGTTTTGCATGCCAAAGGACGCTTTTCAAAGGAGTATTTTTACAACCTAAAAAAGAGCGTTATGAAAGTGGAAAAATTCAAGGTGCTGCTCTACCTGAAAAAGAGCGAGCCGGACAAGACCGGCAAAGCCCCGATCATGGGACGGATCACCCTCAACCGCACGATGGCGCAGTTCAGCTGCAAGCTCTCCTGCACCCCCGGGCTGTGGAACGCGCGTGAGAGCCGGCTGAACGGCAAGAGCCGGGAAGCGGTGGAGACCAATGAAAAAATAGAAAGACTGCTGCTTGCCGTACACTCGGCCTTCAATTCCCTCATGGAAAGAAAAAGGGATTTCGATGCCGCCGCGGTCAGGGACATGTTCCAGGGCAATGCGGGCATGCAGATGACCCTGCTCAAACTTCTCGACCGGCATAACGGGGAAATGAAGGCCCGTGTCGGTGTGGACCGTGCGCCCACCACACTCTCGACCTACCTCTTCACCTACCGCACGCTTTCCGAATTCATCAAGGCGAAATTCAAGGTTCCGGACCTTGTCTTCGGGCAGCTCAACGAGCAGTTCATCCGCGACTATCAGGATTTCATCCTTCTGGAAAAGGGATATGCCGTGGACACGCTTCGCGGCTACCTGGCCATCTTGAAAAAGATCTGCCGCATCGCCTACAAGGAGGGCCACTCGGAGAAATACCATTTCTGCCACTTCAAGCTGCCCAAGCAGAAGGAGACAACACCGAAAGCACTCAGCCGTGAGAATTTCGAGAAGCTGCGTGATCTGGAGATACCGGAAAAACGCAGGTCACATGTCATCACCCGGGACCTCTTCCTCTTCGCCTGTTACACCGGCACCGCCTATGCCGATGCGGTAAGCATCACCCGGAAGAACCTCTTCCGGGATGACGAGGGCAGCCTCTGGCTGAAATACCAGCGAAAGAAAACCGACTACCTCGGACGTGTCAAGCTGCTTCCGGAAGCCGTCGCGTTGATTGAGAAATACCGGGACGATACCCGCGAGACTCTTTTCCCGCCGCAGGACTACCACACGCTCAGGGCCAATATGAAATCCCTGCGCCTGATGGCAGGGCTGAGCCAGGACCTTGTCTACCACATGGGACGGCATTCTTTCGCCTCGCTGGTCACGCTCGAGGAGGGAGTGCCGATAGAGACCATCTGCAAAATGCTGGGACACTCCAACATAAAGACCACCCAGATATACGCGCGCGTAACCCCGAAGAAGCTGTTCGAGGACATGGACAGGTTCGTCGAGGCAACCCGCGATTTGAAACTTATCCTTTAATCCCTAAACAATCATTATCATGCGCAGTACATTCAAGCTCTTATTCTACATCAACCGTAACAAGGTGAAATCGGACGGCACGACCGCCGTCCTCTGCCGGATCAGCATCGACGGAAAGAAATCGGCAGTCACGACAGGCGTCTATTGCAAACCCGGGGACTGGGACAGCAAGAAGTGTGAAATCAAAACAGCCAGGGAGAACAACCGCCTTGCCGCCTTCCGCAGCCGGTTGGAAGAGGCGTACGGGAACCTGCTGAGGAACCAGGGAGTGGTCACGGCCGAACTGCTCAAGACCACCGTGTCAGGCGCCAATTCCGTACCGGAATACCTCCTGCAGGCCGGAGAGGTGGAACGCGAACGGCTCAGGGTCCGCTCCAAGGAGATCAACTCCACTTCCACCTACCGCCAGTCGAAGACCACCCAGCTCAACCTCAGGCAGTTCATCGAATCCCGCGGGATGAAGGACATCGCCTTTTCGGACATCACCGAGGAGTTCGCCGAATCGTTCAAGGTCTTTCTCAAGAAGGAGCTGGGACACAGGAACGGACACGTGAACCACTGCCTGTGCTGGCTCAACCGGCTCATCTACATCGCCGTGGACCGGGAAATACTAAGAGCCAATCCGATAGAGGACGTGGCATACGAGAGGAAAGAAACACCTAAACTAAGGCATATCAGCCGCAGTGAACTGAAGCGGATGATGGAAACCCCGCTGCCCGACCCGATGATGGAGCTGGCACGCAGGACGTTCATCTTCTCCTCGCTGACCGGTCTGGCCTACGCGGATACGAGGGCTCTCCATCCCCGTCACATCGGAACGACTTCGGAAGGAAGAAGGTATATCCGCATCCGCCGCGCCAAAACGGACGTGGAGGCGTTCATCCCGCTGCATCCCATAGCCGGACAGATACTGGAGCTTTACAACACCACGGATGACGACAGGCCGGTATTCCCGCTGCCGGTCCGCGACGTCCTCTGGTATGAGGTACATGGAATGGGCGTGGCATTAGGCATGAAAGAGAACCTGTCCTACCACATGGCCCGGCATTCGTTCGGGACCCTGACACTGACCGCAGGTATTCCGATAGAGAGCATCGCCAGGATGATGGGCCACACGAACATCGACAGCACGCAGGTCTACGCCCAGGTCACCGACCGGAAGATATCCTCGGACATGAACCGGCTGATGGAAAGAAGAAAGCCCGCGGCCGGCAAGGAAGCCGCAGGCTAAATAAAAACTGCCGCCGGAATCGTAAATGCAATTCCGGCGACAATCCTTAAACTTAAATACGATATTATACCAATGCAGGGTGATAGTTCTCCTCCAGCAGCCTCTCGATGTCCGACTGCCTGTACAGGATCTTCCCGCCAAGCTGGATATAGGGAATCCGTCCTTGGTCCCTGTAATCCTGCAGGCACCTGCGGCTGATCTTCAACATCCCGGAAAGCTCCCTGTCGGTCAGGAACCGTTCCCCGTTGAAGGGAGGACGGTTGTCACGGGCAAGACGTTCCACTTTTTTCTCCATGTCGTCCAGCAGGGCAAAGAACCTGCGGACACGTTCGTTCTCCTTGTCGATAATGCCTTCCATCTCTTCCGCTCTTTAAAGGTTTCCGTTCTTCCTTCTTTCTCTCACCTCCTTCTCCTTGCGTCTGATGCCGACGTAGACCATCAACTTCTCCACATCCCCGGGCTTGTAATAGAACTTGCGCTGGAGGCGGGTGAACGCCAGCCGTCCGGTATCGCGGAGAGTCTGCAGGGTACGCGGCGAGATGTCAAGGCGCAGGCAGACATCCTGGCCGTCCAGTCACTCTCCGGGTTCCTTACAGCGGTTTCTCTCATACAATCTGTCCACACGTGCGGACAGGTTCTCGGCGCGCGCCAGCATCCTCTCAAGGACACCGGCCTCGATGTAGCATATTTCCATATTTTCAACTCGTTTAAATATCAGTGCGAATATAAGGGAAGAAACCATGAGAGGCAAGCACGACCGGCACACTGGCAGGAATAGTCATGGATAGTCGGTTTTTGTCATATGGGAAGGAAAAAGAAAGCCGAAGCAGGTCTGGATCCACTACCCCCTTTGGGTATGTGAAAGGAACGTTGTGGTGAAAGAAAAAACTCCTTTTCACACATGGATGAGGCAATGCCGGAAGTCCGGCAATAAAAAATGTGGCTTCTCTATCCGGGTAAATGCCATGATTACAGACTTCTTCCTGTTCCTATACCATCAGGTCGGTTACCTTCAGGTTAACAACTTATCCAACCTGTGATAGATCCGGATGTGAAAAGATTACTTTGGCTGGCTATTACAATATAATAAGTAGAATCATGTCAAATCTACTGCTGCTATTGTTTGTTGATAATGGCTGGCAGTAGAACAAACTTTCGTTAAACCAATACGTTCATTCTTTATTATCAAGTTTTTAGACTACCTTTGTATTTTATTAACTCATTTACCAAACATTATGGGACTACTCAAACCGAATCAAGTTTTGAACAAAGCATATAGACAGGTTGCGATTGAAACAACAGATTTTGACTTATTCAAAAATGCCCTTCGCACATTGAGAGACAATATTGTGGATGGGCAAAGAGAACACACGCAAAAAGAACATTTACGTAATTTTCTGAGTGAAACGTTCTACAAGCCATACTACATGGCTCCCGAAGAAGATATTGATTTGGCTATCCGATTGGATAAAACTATCAAGTCCAATATAGGGTTATTGATTGAAGTAAAGAGTACCACCAACAAAGGTGAGATGATTTCTAATGACAATCTTAATCGTAAGGCTTTGCAGGAATTATTGCTATACTATCTTAAAGAACGTGTCAATAAGAAGAACAATGATATTAAATATCTCATCGCTACTAATATTCATGAATTCTTTATTTTTGATGCCCATGAGTTTGAACGCAAATTCTATCAGAACAAACAATTACGTCGTGAGTTTCAAGACTTTGTGGATGGACGCAAAACCAGTAACAAAACCGATTTCTTCTATACTGAAATTGCAACAACCTATATTGAGGAGGTGAAAGATAGCCTTGAATACACTTACTTCAACTTACAAGACTATCAACACCTGCTTGATAGAACAGACAGTAGCGCTTCACGCAAACTTATCGAACTTTATAAGATATTCAGCGATACACATCTTTTGAAGCTATCGTTCCAAAATGACAGCAATTCGCTCAACCGTGGATTCTACACTGAGCTGCTACACATTATTGGTATTGAGGAACGCAAAGAGAATAATAAAACCGTGATTGTACGCAAAGCTGTGGAACGGCGTGACGAGGCTTCATTACTAGAGAATACTATTAACCAACTGGATGCAGAAGATTGTTTGCGTCACATAAATGGTCGTTTGTATGGGAATGATTATGAGGAACGGTTATTCAATGTTGCAATGGAATTGTGTATTACTTGGATGAATCGTATCCTTTTCTTGAAACTGTTGGAGGCTCAGATGTTGAAATACCACAATGGAGATGCAATCTATAAATTTCTTTCAATAACTAAGATTCATGACTATGATGATCTCAACACACTCTTTTTCCAAGTGCTTGCACGTGACATGGGCAGCCGCACACACTCCATTATGCGTGATTTTGCTTACGTTCCCTATCTTAACAGTTCTCTTTTCGAGGTGACAGATTTGGAAAGTAAAACAATTAAGATAAACAGCCTTTCACAACGTACGGTACTTCCTGTCTTGGCGAGTAGCGTATTACGAAATAAAAAACGCAATCTACAAGTCAACGCATTACCCACCCTGCAATATTTGTTTGCTTTTCTCGACGCTTATAACTTTGCGAGCGAAGGCAGTGAAGAAGTGCAAGAAGAGGCTAAAACACTCATCAATGCTTCTGTTTTAGGGCTTATATTCGAGAAAATAAATGGTCACAAGGATGGTTCAGTATTCACTCCAGGCTTTATCACTATGTTCATGTGCCGTGAAGCAATCACCAAGACCGTGTTGCAAAAGTTTAATGGTTATTATGGCTGGAATTGTACCACCCGTATAGAACTATACAACCATATTGACAATATAGTCGAAGCTAATGAACTAATTAACAGTTTGCGACTGTGTGATCCAGCTGTTGGTTCGGGTCACTTTCTTGTGTCTGCTCTCAATGAACTGATACTCTTGAAATACGAATTAGGTATTTTGGTAGATGCTACCGGTAAGCGTATCCGCAAAGCGGACTATCAACTTGCCATTGAAAATGACGAGCTGATTGTTACCGATACCGAAGGTAATTTATTTGCTTACAACCCACTCAATGCGGAAAGTCGCCGCATGCAGGAAACTCTTTTCAAGGAGAAGCGTCAAATCATTGAGAACTGTTTATTTGGCGTTGATATTAACCCCAACTCTGTGAAGATTTGCCGCCTACGACTGTGGATTGAATTGTTGAAGAATGCTTACTATACGGCTGAAAGTAATTACACTTATTTAGAAACCTTACCAAATATCGACATTAACATCAAATGTGGAAATTCTTTGCTTCACCGATTCGCTTTGACAGACAGTATTCAGACCGTACTGCGAGAGTCTAGTATCAGCATCAGCCAATATAAGGAGGCTGTAGCTAAATATAAAAATGCCCAAAGTAAAAGCGAAAAGCAGGATTTGGAAACGTTTATAACAGAAATCAAGTCGAAACTGAAAACAGAGATCAACCGCCGGGATGCACGATTGGTTAGATTGAACAAACGCCGCTCTGAGTTGGCAAACTTACAAGCGCCTCAACTGTTTGAACCGACAAAAAAGGAAAAGAAAGCGTCGGACAAGCGCATTGCCGATTTAAAGAAAGAAATTGCGACTTTAGAAAATATATTTGAGGAAATACGCTCCAACAAAATTTATCTTGGTGCATTCGAATGGCGTATAGAGTTTCCAGAAGTACTCGATGCCGAAGGCAACTTCTTGGGATTTGACTGTATCATTGGCAATCCACCTTACATTCAGTTACAATCTATGGGTAAGAGTGCCGATGTATTAGAATGCATGGGTTACATAACTTATGCACGCACTGGTGATATTTACTGCCTCTTCTATGAGTTGGGTATGAACCTGCTTACTCCCAATGGTTTTCTTTGCTATATCACGTCTAATAAATGGATGCGTGCAGGGTATGGTGAAGCCTTGCGAGGTTATTTCGCAAGCAAGACCAATCCTATTATGTTGGTAGATTTTGCAGGTATAAAAATATTCGATGCAATAACGGTAGAAGCAAATATTCTTTTATCTCAAAAAGCAGCAAATATTTTTAACACACAAGCTTGTTTGGTACAAGATTCGAATGGCTTGAATAATTTGAGCGATTTCGTGCAGCAACAAGGCGTGAAGTGTAACTTTGCAGATTCTATCCCATGGGTGATATTGTCTCCCATTGAACAGAGCATCAAGCAGAAGATTGAGTCTGTGGGAATACCCTTGAAGGATTGGAACATCCAAATCAACTATGGGATAAAAACTGGTTTCAATGATGCTTTTATCATTTCTACCGAAAAGCGTGATGAGATACTAGCGAATTGTCAAACAGAAGATGAACGTGTTCGGACGGCTGAACTTATACGACCGATTCTTCGTGGCAGGGATATCAAGAGATATGAATATGAATGGGCGGACTTGTGGATTATAGCCACATTTCCTTCGCGGCATTATGATATAGAAAGTTATCCTGCGGTGAAAAATTATCTTCTGTCAATTGGCATAGAGCGTTTAGAACAAACAGGAGAAACTCATATTGTTAATGGCAAAAAAATAAAAGCCCGAAAGAAAACTAGTAACGAGTGGTTTGAAACACAAGATAGCATCAGTTATTGGGAGGATTTTTCTAAGCCAAAAATTGTATGGAAAATAATCGGAAACCAAATGGCTTTTGCATATGATGCCAACAATTATGTAATGAACAATGCCTGTTATATTATGACAGGCGATCATTTGGATTATCTGTTGGCAGTATTGAATTTTCCAATAACTGAAGTAACCTTCGTGTAATCATACGAGTCTGTGATTTCCTGCGTTTACGCAGTTTGCTATAAGCAAGATAGGCACGGCGTACATCAAGATACTTGTTACGGGGACGTTGTATGTGCAAGGTCTGGCAATGTTTGCACAGATGACGATGAAGCCATACAATACCTTCCCATAAGAGTTTGGTATCAGTAGGAAAACGCAGATGACTTTCATAACAGGTGGCATCGGTCATACAGACATGAAGGTTCTCAAGATAAGGTTTCCAATGCTCGGCAAGAATGAGCTGGAGGGGCTCAACGTCAAGGCGATGCGCTAGTTCCTGACGAATTGCACTAACGATTTTAGGATTGGTTAGTGGATGAAGCGGATCAATCTGAACACCACAAAACAACTGGTAATGAATATTACCGTTTAAATGCTCAATCAGTTGTGCATCGGAAAAGTTGGTATAGGACTTCAAGACCATCAAGGCTATTTTACCTTCGGGAGAAAAATAACTTTTACGACCCAAAGCAGAGGACTTCAAATGCATTTGTCGGGCCAGTTCCGAGAAAGGAAACAGAGCATGGAGGCGACCTAATTCACTCGTTGCAAAACTTTGACGATATTTTTTTAGCATATCGAACTCGGTAAAACCTAAACGAGGTTCGATTTCTGAGATTTTTTGTATCTTTACCATGTGTTTTTATTTTAGATTACCCCCGTTTTGGCCGTCAAACCGTTTTTTGGGGGGAATGCTTAAAGATACAAAAAAGGCAACTAACTCGCAATGAATTAGTTGCCTTAAATTTTATTATTTTAGGAATATCCCTGTTTTAATGATTGGTGTCTGGAACTGGTTGAGGAGTTATACTATAGACATTTACTGAATGTCCCTGTATAGTGTCGATAATATTAAAGAAAAACTTGTTATCTCCCTATATGCCAAAGGAATGAGCGTGTCAGACATAGAAGAGGAGATGCGTGAAATCTATGAGATAGAACTGTCCACATCAGCTATTTCCATCATCACGAACAAAGTCAACCAGGCTGCTCAGGAATGGCAGAACCGCCCTTTGGATCCGGTCTATCTCATCGTTTGGATGATTCTACCTATTTTGACTTTTCAGCCTATTAATTGTTTTGGTAACTTCGTTCATTAGCTTTTGATTGGAAGTTCTAAATGTGTTAAGTTCTTTGATTATATCTGCTTTATTATAGTATAAATTATACCAGCCTAATGTTTCAGCAGCCAATATGCGAAGTTCTTCTTCTTGGCTTTCATTTTTTATAATGTTCAGTAATGGCTCAATAGCTTTAGCAATAGGTTTATTTCGGAACCTACTTATTTCGCTTTGTATCTGTTTGGTAGTACTTTCCGGACTGTCAATAAGTGCAAAATCTCTTTCAAGTCCTTTCTTTTGGCGAGGAAGGTATTCTAACAATTCATTCACATAGGAAGAATCGTAGAAAGACCAATCGGCAGCCTGTTTCTTCAATTCATTCAAAGCCATATCATGGTCGAACGTGTTGATAGCACTAAAAATTCTGAAACGATGGCGGTTTTCATGTCCGCGTAATAAATAGCTTTCTATCCATGCCGGCAACAATTCCGGATTGCAATTCTTTTCAACGTATTCCACCGCATAACGACGGATCAGTTCATAACTGTCGTTCATGGCTGTCTGCAATACATCGGCAACCTCTGTCGGATAGTTCAAAGCTAATAGGCGTAATGCTTCCAACCGCACAACGAAATAGTTCGATTCGTGGTAACTTTTCTTCAGCAACTCAACGAGACCACTATAATTTGCCATTGACAATTGACGGAGCGCCATTGCCTGCATGTCAGCCATAGGGGAATTCAGCTGTTTTTTCCAGAATGTAACATTTCCTTCCTGCGCAACTAAAGCTTGGTTGATGTCCATATCCAGCCCGGCATTATTGGTGAAGTGAAAAGTCGGGTCACCGATCAGATGATTTTCCAAGAAGCAGGTAAAACGAGTGAACTGCCCGATGCGCATACCGGCAGCTAACAAGCCGAGAAATTCATCCGGCCATTTATCTTGAATGGTGTTAACCGTACATCCCATAGTAGCAATGGTCTTACCCTTATTGAATATATAAGAGCCTACAATGTTGTCATCCAAATGGAAAGAACCGTTGAAACAAGCATCGAACAATATAAAACGCGCATTAGGAGTCAAAAGACGAATATCTTCAGTATAGATATCCATATTACGGTTTACAATGGAATCCGATTTTATTTTCTCCTCATCGAAAGCTTCCGCACACCAACTTTCAGGCACCCCATACTGCTTGGCATATTCTTTGATAGCAGCTTCACGCCCATGTTTCTTGGCGTATGAAGGCACTTTGCTTCGCAAGAATATTTTGGCATTCTCAATACTCAAATTAATACCGGAACCATTTTCATAGCCATTGATATACTGCATGGTGGGGCCACCGTGGTGATGGAATAGCATGACATCTAATCCTTCGCGCTGAATCTCGTTCAAGTATAATGGTTTCATCGGATAGCGCATGTTAAAATCATAGAACTTCACTGTATTACCCGATTTGAATATTTGCGGCAATTGCTCACGTAAGGCTATTTGCTCACCGCTCCATGCCAAAGGATCTTCAGAATTGTAACCATGGCCACGGGCCATAGTCAGTTGGTCAAATGCATTTTGCTTTGCTTTTTCGGCAACTGCCTTTTTTAAGTAATCGCGTAGCATCTGATAACGGTTCTCACCTTCTAAATGTAATGGACGGATACGGGCCGAATAAATATCCGGTGAAATATACTGTTTAGAATCAGCACGCAATGTCATATAATGATAGTCAGGTATCAAACTGTCTTGTTTAATATAATCAAATTTTAATCCGAAGTCATCATAATAACGGTCGGAAGGAACGCTTGATTTCTGCCAATTGGCTTTGGGAGACCTTTTGAAAGCCGAAGATAGATGATGTGCATCACGAATCATTGGAATAGGGATGTCACCTATAAATACGCAACCCTCCAAAGGCGTTTTCTCATTCTCATGCAATTTGACAAGTTGCTCACGAATAGGTTCGGGCCTTTTCCAATCATCAATTAGCAAGTAAGTACCTAAACCTTCTTTTTCTATACTGGTACGATAAGCATCAATTTCACTTTTCGCTTCATCATAACTTTTCTGATCGACTACAATTGCAAAAGTAGTCTTTGTTTTTATACTAGGATGTACAACTGTTTGCGCCTGCATATCCTGTAAGCACAAAGCGGTAATTGCCAAAAGGATGTATTTATTCATATTTATAAACTTAATCTTTTGATTGTCTGTTCAAGCTCTGCTTTTAAATCTTCCGGAAGATTGGCTGTTTGTTGCATCTTCTTTATTTCTTCAAGAATGTGTGGCCGTTGTACAGAATTAGTAAACCAACCTAATGCTTCGGCCATTACTACACGTACTTCCTGTGGATTACCGGCATCACGAATTACATTCAAATAATCATCCACGTGGAAATGGAATGTATAGTTACGCACATTGCGGATTGCACTGATACGTTTTGCTTCCGGTGCAGCTACATCCATCAAGGTCTGATGGACTTTTGCCTCTTGTACAAACATTCTTTCCAGGCTTCTTAGTAATCGTTTTTTCTCTTCGTTTTCATTCAAACGGTCAACTTTTGCATAAAAGTCTTCTATTGTCTTTTCTACTTTCTCTTTCGGATAAAGGCTTAAAGCCTTGTTGGCACTCATTTGTACGCGTAAGCGTTCATTATGTTCGACCAATGCTTCCACAATAGCGGGCAATAAGGAATCGTCACCTACAAATCCAGCATAAATGGCACTTTGGCGAGCTACCATTTCATAAGTATCGTTCAAACCTTCGCGTAATGCTTCGATGAAGTTGTCGTCCTGATAACGGCTCAACAACTTGATAGCTTCCATACGAACCGTATTGAAGCCACTTTCCCGGTACTTCTTCAGGAGCAACGGAGATAATTCCTTTTGGGTATCGGCGTCAGCCAGCATACGCATGGCCAAACTTTGTACATCAGCGTATGGGCTGTTTAACAAATTCTTCCAATAGGCTTTGTCATCTTTGTGTATTGTTATATCGGTACTTAAAGTATTGGCTTCGATAGGAGCAAAACGGAAAGTGGGATCACCAAACAAATGACCTTCAAGTGATACGATTAGCTTATTGTATTGCCCGGCTCGTACACCATGGGACAACAAACCAATCATTTCAATAGTCCAGCGGTCTTGCAATACGTTACGGGTATTTCCTTGTGCTACTAATGTCTGACCGTCATTAAAGATATATTGTCCTGCTATATAGTCGTTTTCGTGAAAAGAACCGTTGTAGCACGCATCAAACATTATCATCTTCGGATTAGTGGAAAGATTTCTCTTCATTAAATCTTCCGTTACGATACGTTCATCAGCGTAGTGAAGAGAGTCTGCTTCCCAGAACTTAGGATTGTCCAGGTCTTTAAAAAACACCTCATTCACTTGTCGTTTTTCCTGCATCTGAATACGTAAGGTGTCTTTGTCACGTTTTCCAACATGGGACATGACTGCATTATAAAGTGTACTCTTCAACATTTTATAACGATTATTGAAATCAGTGCATGCCAATTCATCATTAATAAGCTGCCCTGTTGGCATTCCATGTTCATGAAACATAAATAAGTCAAGGTCCTTTCGTTGCAATTCGCTGAATAACTTATATTTCATAGGGTGTTTCATTCGGAAGTTCCAATGTTTGAATCCCATTTGACGACCAAAAGCTAATGGAAAGTTCTCCATATAAGCTTTTTCGTCATCCATCCATACAATCAGGCAATCGGAATTGTAAGAAGCACCATTGAATGAGAATACCCGATCTAATTGATTATGCTTATCTGCCTTGGCAGCAGCAGCTTTCTTCAGATATGAGGCAATGGCCGCATATTTATCCCCTTCCTTTTTTTCCGGATACTTGATACGAGCTGAATAGAAAGTAGGATTTAGCCGCTGGGGACTGTCTTCTGTCAATTTGTAGTAGAAATGCTGATGATTTACTGAGTCTTGCCTGATGAACTCAAACTTTAAGTTCAGATCATCATAAAAGCGGTCGGTAGGTACGGAAGACTGATCCCAAGGAAAGGCTTTCTCATTCATTTTGAATGCAGTAGTCATGTGTTGCGCATTACGTACCAATGCGACAGGCACATCGCCGATTAAAACCAGACCTTCCAATGAAGGGCATTCTTGATATGTTTTGATGATTATCTGTTTGACTTGATCTGGATTTTGCCAGTCACCGCTGATCAGATAAGTTGCCAAACCATCATCTTCAACCGCAGTTTTGTACTGATGCATGGCATCTTTGGTATTTGCATAAGTTTGGTTATCTGTTATGATAGCAAAAGCGGTAGGTTGTTTGACCAATGGCTTTATGACTGTTGTTTGTGCATTTCCTGCCAATGGCAAAAGAAATGCCAGATATATTATTTTTTTAATCATGGCCAATTAATTTTTAAGTCTGTAATATGTACGGTCGGCTTCTTCACGAAGGTTCTCGGATAAGCTCTTATCTTTTCTCAGTTGATCGCATACCCGAAGGATGTCAGGCTTCCGATAAGAATGAGTGAACCAAGCAAAAGCCTCCAATAAACAGGTTTTTAGCTTTTCACTTTCACTGGAGTCGGTAAGTAAAGCCAAGAGGCCGTCTACACAGGCATGTGCCATATGATTTTTCAGAGAATTGCAATAAAGGATGCGCCAACGTTCGGAAGTTTCTTTGCTTAATAACTCTTTTTGCATGCTACGACTATTATTGGCATTCTCCAAAACCTTACGCATCTCCTCCTTGTCTTGCAACACATAGGTCTCAGCCATTACTTTATCAATTGCCGCCTGTACGGCTGCCTGATCAAAGACTTGAAGCCCCAAACTCACATTAAATGCCACACGCTCGGATAGGTTGTCTTCTACATAGGCTTTGATTTGCGGATAAACATACTCGTTCAGTCCCACATGTTGCATCATACGAACAGAGGTGCGACGAATAAATTCATAGGAATCCGTAATGGCCAAGTGTAAGACTTCCCGGAAGTTTTTGTCACTAATCTTCTCAAGCAATGCCAAGCAGGTGAAACGTACCATCATGAACGAGGAAGTTTCAAAAGTTTTTCTTAATAAATCAGAAATACCCGGATAGTCATTGCGATAAAGGTTGTGCAAAGCAAAATTCTGTATGTCGGCATAGGGCGACTGTAATAACTCCAACATGCGGGACTCGCTATATGGTTCTTTGAACAAAGCATTGGCATCTACCTCATTGATAGATTGAAAACGTAGAGTAGGGTCACCGGTAATGTGCGATTCGAGAATATTCGTCAATTTAGCCCATTGCCCCACTCGTGCTCCCATACCCAACAGGCCGAGCATCTCGTTTGCCATTTTATCTTGCAGTACATTGACTGAATTGGCAAAAGTAGTTACGCATTTTCCTTCCGACATGATATAACGTCCGGCAATGTAATCTTTTTCCCGGAAATCACCATTATAGCATGCATCGAAAATTACCATACGGCTATTAGGCTTAAACTCTGTAACTTCCGACAGGATAATACCGGTGCGCAGGTCTAGTAAAGAATCTTCTGCAATTACTTTGGGATCATCATAGCCTGCAATCCAAGTAGTGTCCAAACCGTATGTGTTTTTCATCATATCCAGCATTTCGTCGAAAGACTTTTTGTTGTTTTGCTTTCTACGCGCTAAACCACGATAATAGTACTTCATTGCATCTACATGAGCATTCCACCTATTAGTAGCGGGACTACCGGAAAGATATTGACGTTCGGGCATACCATGCTCATGAAAAATAGACAAGTCCAGATCTGTGCGTTTCAGCATATTAATGACATCGTCCTTGGGATAATCGCTGAAATTATAACGGATGAAACGGGCCCGTCCCTCTTTATCGAATACGCCCGGCATTTGTTCGCGAATAGTAAAGGTTTCCGGTGTCCATGCAGTCAATGAGTTAGAGTAAGAGCCATCACCTGTATAGGAGAAGAATTGGTCTAATTTATTGTTTATCTGGTGCTCAGCCACCACTTTTTTAAAATAGCGGCTGATTTGCGCATGCGGTTCTTCGCCGTTATCAACAGCTTTGACACGTGCAGAATATATGTCACACCGAATTTGCTGTGGAGATTTTATAGCCAAATAATAATAGAAGAAATTATTTTCGACACTGTCCTGTTTCAAAAAATCGAATTGTAGGTCGAAATCATCGTAGAAACGGTCGCTGGGCACTGAAGAATCTCTCCAGTCATTGTTTTTCTCATCCATTTTAAAAGCGGAAGTCATATGCTGGGCTTTGCGGAGCATTGGAATAGGGATATCACCGACAAATACCACTCCTTCCAATTTATCCTTTTTGTAGAGCTTAACAATAACTTTCTTTACATCTTCCGGTTTATTCCATTCATTGTATACGATGAACGTAGGCAACCCTTCCATTCCTAGAATCTCCTGATAGGCTTTAAGCTCGGCTTCACAAGCCTGAAATGTCCCTTTATCTGTAATTACAGCAAAAGAGGTGTCCTTTACTTTCACAGCCGGTTTAACAAATGTCTGTGCCCGCAGAGATAATATGCTGCAGAGCATCAAACTTCCAGTTATTAATTTACGCATGTTTTGTAATATAGATTTCGTTATGTAGCATTAAAAATTACATCCTAAACTTATCGATAAATGAGTACGCCCATCATAATCATAGTCAGAGGTATTTACACGATCGAATACAACTTTTGCAAATAAGTTCATACGTCTGTTTTCTCTGACTTGTTGCGAATACGTTATCGACCCGCCAATACGATAGTAATCACAGGTATAATAATTAGTCAGCCCTTGTTGTAATTCGGTTACAGTTGGATAGTCTGCATGGCTGCCACCATATACATATTCACCTCCCAGATTATTGTTATACGCAACATGAACATCTATTAAAAGCCTGCGATTCAAACTATTGCCTAAAACAAAATTTTTTTTGCCACCTAAGCCTAAAGATAAATTTTCTGCATTCTGTACAGAATTAGGCATTAAATATTCATCGTCTTGCTTGGTATAATTCACATTTAATTCTGCTTTCCAACTATATTCATTCCCGCGGTTTCTGCTTAATGCATAATTAAGAGAAGCGGTTTGTGCCTTGTACGTAGAACGGATGTTATTATATAATTCCACCCAGCCACTTTGTGATTCAGAGTTATCGCGTTGAGAAATATACTGAATACCATCGATGTTACGATTTGTATATGTGGTTCTCATATAATTGGTATAGTCCTTTCCTTCCTGAATCATCGTTAAAGAAACATGAGCAGTTTTATCTTTTACACCGGCTATTTTTTTAGGAGTCGTATAGCTCTGCTGAACAGTTTCCGCTTTTACATCGTAACTGCCCTCAAGCAGTAAATTGAAAGAGGGCATACTGAAGTTGTACTGGAGAGCTCCACCGAAACGGTCTCCAATATAATTGCTGGTTACACCGCTGCCTATTCCTTTTATGGCTGTTCCCAAACCGTATAATATATAATAGTCCTGATCCACATAAGAGTTGACATTACTCATTCTTGAGTCTTCCTTGATAGAACTATACTTGAAACTTGCACCAAACTTGTGTGAATTATTCAACTTGTAAGTAATCCCCGGCGTCAGTCCCAGCGTATAAAAACGGGTATCCACACGCGGGTCGCGCTGTTTGGCAGCTAATGTAGCTACATAATTACCTTCCAACCCCAATGCCCAATGATTACCAAGTAAAGGAGTAGCTGCACGAAACTTCAGATCGTAATATTGATTTCTCCATTTGCTTAAGTGCTGGTCTGCGACATAGTAAGGCATTCCCCTGAATGGATCGGCAATGGAGGCGTTATATCCGGCATCTGTCAGATTTTTTTGTGCAAAATTAAATGCTCCCCACACATATGCATTTTTCAGATTGATAAAGCCTTCACTGGATACACCTACGATAGCCTCTTTCTGCCCCTCTTGCGGACGGCAATAGTTTCCGTCCTGTAAGTCATATCCCAATATAACATTCGAATAATTCTGAATATCATCGAATGGCATACCGGCAGCATTCTGTGAATGAGACCATAGTCGTCTTGTTTTCAATTGTTCCATAGCGGCGGGAGAGAAGCCCTGTGCCGCTCCCACCATACTTACAAGGCAGGCTATCATTACCAGCAGGCAGCTTTTCATATAGTTCATATATTGTTTTTTCATTGTTCTGTCTTTTTAGTTAATTATTACAATGTGTGATTCCATGAAGGCATTTTTGCTCCATTACGACGCATTACAGGAACAACGCCACGTTCAAAGTCATCCGTACTGTTGTTTGTATCCTGATATATATATGTACCTGTTTCTTCGCGAATAATAGGATTACCTTCTTCGTCTGTGGACAATTTGCGAGCAATACCTAAACCGCAATAAGTAGCTCCTACCCAAGTAATACCTGCATCAAGTACACCGGGGACACGTTTTGCATTCATCTTTGACTCATTGTTTACTGCTTCAACAGCATCCAATACATATTTAATAGGTATTTTTGCATAATAAACATTGCTGTTCGGTTTGCTAAGATCTGTTGTCTTCATATTTTCATCGTTGACCGGATCCCAAGCTTCTCCTTCAGGAACACGAAAAATCACATAAGCACCTCCGAATACGGATGTCAAATATTGTGGTATACTTCCCATCTCTGCTTTTCCTTGGTAGAAAACATGTTGCATATCATAAGCTGCCTGGTCAGGGAAGTTTGGATTATTCATATTAAACTCAAACTCAGAACTACTGCCGTCTATAGGACTTTGAGGGTTATAGATGTCCAACTGATGGTTAGCGGCAAATTGAGAAATGATGCAAGATTCACCTGGCGCTAACGGATATTCGGTTCCATTTCCTGGAAATTTCCACACACGTTCTCCATATGCATAATTATTACCGTCCGCTTCCGGCCAAATAGGTAATTTAGTGGTAGCTGTACCCGGAGTTAAATTTGCGAAATAAATACCGTCCAAATACAAAATGTCAGCAGAGTTATTGTATATCTCATAGAACTGGTCTCGGAAATAGACTCCTCCTTTTTCCGGACGGCTACCGCAATAATAAATCTCCTTGAATATTAATGGGCTCACTTTAAGCCCTTGTACTTCAATATTCAATGCGCTACCATGCTTAAATAATGCCGCATTTACAGAATTGCCATTGATGTAGTATTCATTGTTTTCTGTATCGATCGCTGTACCGGATACTGTTACCGAATAAATTCCGGGGATAATTCCGTCAACTTTCACACTATTATCAGTTACTTCTTTTACATAATGTAAATCTTCATCGTAATTGTCGAACTTTACAGTCAGATCTTTCAGTGTGGATATATTTTCAACGGTAATATCCAAATATACATCCACTGTGATAGGATTCACTTCTGCTGTGCCAGACATGTCCCTGAACGAATCGCATCCTATCAAAAGGGTACTTGCCAATGTAAACAAATATATTAAATATTTTTTCATAACTTCCTAAACATTATAAAGTGAGTGATAATTCCAGCCCAAAGAAAAATCGGTTATTCAATTGAATATATGAACCCGGATTACGTTTGGATTCTCTGCGCGGATAACTTCTGAACATATTGTTGGCAAAGAAAGAAACACGTAGCATATTGCTAATTTCTTTAGTTACATTCAAGTTAAAACAAAAATAAGGACTGTATGATTCTTTTATAGCATTATTATGACTTACATTATTCAACATATATCCATATCCTGCATCCTTTACTTGCTGGGTAGTGGTATATTTCCCCTTGGGAAACATATTTACAGACGCATCTTCCAATGCTAAATAGCCCACAGGTATAGAATCGTTTCCAAATGTATTCCAATTAGACTGCTGCCAAATAGCTTGTGCTGTCATCGTAACAACAAAACCGATACGCGGGATATTGTGAGTGGCACGTAAAGTCGTTACAAATTGTTGTTTGTAACTTGCATTGCCTTCTTGAGAATAAATGGCCACCGGTTTACGGGCTGAAGCAGCATCTTCGCTATTGTCATAGAAGCTATAACCCTGACGCCAACTCTTAGTACGCATCCATGAGCCATTTATTTGGAAGGCCGTACGGATAGCATCAATACGTCCGATATTCAAATCAAATTCTAAACCTTTAGTTTCTATATTTAAATTATTAGTTGGTTTTGCATAAGTAGACAATACCGGTAGGCTACTACTAAGCTCTATCCCGTTTTCTGTGCGCTGGTATTCATTGTAGATAAATGTATTGAAGGTGTTGAAGGTTTGGCTCATTACATAACCATCCTTCAGACGCTCCTTATAAGCTATTACATTCAGATTGGTTTTACCCACTCGTAAATTAAAACCGACTTCTGCTTTATGATTTTGGGCAATCTTCAAATCTGAGTTATCTACTTGCCGAACTTCTGTGGTAGTCATAAACAAGCGCTGGCTTTCCGGAATATTTTCATTGGTAAGCTCATTTATATTGATATATTCAAAATATGCATTTTCTGGATATAAATAGAGAAGAGAAGGCATCTTTGCAGCAATACCGTAACCTCCCTGAAGACTTAATAGATTCGGAATCAAATCAATGGATGCATTTACACGTGGCGAGAAAATGCCTCCTACTACTGAGGTATGATCATAACGCACACCAGCCTGAATGTTCAAATCATGCGTACCGCTTATGGACCATTTGAAATTATCTTCCACATATGCACCAAATTGGTTAATGAAAGGAATATCCTTATAGTTACGTGGACGGAAAGATGAATTATGACCGTATTGACTACGATAAGGAGGAGTACTTGGATCATAAGTTTTTCCTTTACCAACGTTACCGTCACTCCGGAAATCCGCACCAATCAAGATGCGGTTGTTTACATGACCGCTCGCCTTGAATAGAGAACTCGTCACTTTAGCAAACAAATTAACTTCACGACTATCGATCTCATAGTGTCCCAAATAGCTGCTTGGTAGATAAACAGCATAATGATTTATGTCTTCCGGTCCAAAATTAGTAATTTGATTACCATTGGCATCATAGATATGCTGACCTGCAAAGTTACTAAGTACCGCACCGTTTGTAGTGGTCATGGAATAAGGAGATGTAGCAGAACTGTATACGGTTTCATAATAACTGTCTTTATCCATATACGTACCTGACAATACATAGCGTAGTGTTTTTAACCAGCCCTTATTTATATTCCATGTACCATTGGTATTCAAAGTAAAACCTATATCGCGGCCTTCCGAAGCTGTTTTAGTTTGTTCATCATCAGGATTACGTTCACGTTGATCCTTACCATAAATAAAATCAAAGCTGGAATTGGTACGTAACTTATTATTAAAGAAAGTATTTGAATAGAGCAACTTTGTTGTGGCACGCTGATAGTGCTGGTAACTGGATATTGGATTATTCGTATTATAAGCATAATCTGCACTTACATTTAAAGCGCCTTTCTTTTTTCCAAGTTCAAAACCGGTTCCCATAGACACCTGATAGATATTGGGATTGGCTTTTGCTTTGACACGTAGCGGCTCACGACCAGCTTTTGTATTAATAATTACTGCTCCTGAGGTCAGATCACCATATTCAACAGAAGGGATACCACGAACGATTTGTATAGACTCTATATTTTCAGTAGAAATACTACGAACATCGGTTCCACCAGCCGGCGAGGCACCTCCGGCCAATGAAGCGGGTGTTTCCGTACCACTTAATACCGTAGGGCTCATCGCAGATAGATTAGCATTATTTGAGATGGGGGCACCATCACGAATTATTGCGGTGCCCATAGCATTCATCGGAGCTTCCGGACCACTGGAACTGGAAACTTGACGGATGTTAATCTGTTGTGCCGAACTCATATCTTGATTCTGTGAAATTCCACCTGGCATCAATGACATTACATCATATAAACTGGTCGCTTGCATATGGTCCATAGCAGAGCGGGAAATGTGAGAAGATGTGGATTTGCCTGAACGGCTGTTGGTTGCAGTTACTGTAACTTCTTTCAACTTAAAATCCTCATTCCTCATTGTAAAATTAAGAACCAAATCCTTATTTACATTTATTAAGGTGTCAATGGAGACTTTGCCCAAATATTGAATTTGCATACGAATTTTACCAGTAGGTACGTTTTCCAGTATGTATCTACCATTTTCATCAGAGGTTGTCCCTAGTGCAATTTCAGGAATAGACACAGCTGCAAATTCTAAAGGCAAACGCTTGTTGTTGTGGTCGTACTCATAAACAGTGCCTGTAAGTTTTACTTTGTAATTGTTTTGCGATTTGATAGGGAGGGCAATTCCTATGCAAATAAGTATAAACAAGTATATAATATTACACCCCAAAATACCTTTTTTCATAAGTAACATCATATTTATTAATAATGCAAAATTATATGTAAATTTTAAATTAAAACAAACCATTGTGTGTAACAAAACTAAAATTATTAAAAATACATGTTGTTTTTGTTGGTGCCGTTGCATAATCTCACAGACCTCAACCGTCTGTTGTCTAACAATATAGCAACTGCATTATATTTAGGAAAATCCAATATATATTAGTACTTTATTTAAGTTCCATACATAGTAATACGGATCTTGAGTGATTAAAAGCAAACTGCAAATCTAAATAAAAAACGGGATGGTTGTAGTTCTGATATGCTATATCTTAATACAACGCAGATAAATACTTATATTTTCATTGATAGATCTAACTAAGTTAAAAAACGGATTTTCTCCAAAATTCTTCTGATAGCTCCGTTCCAGCCTCATATTTATCGCACTTTACAGAAGCCCCAGTTCAAATATAAGGAAACTGTATCTCTCTTCGATAAAAGATCTATTTTAGGACGCAAAATTAGATATTACAAAAGATTATAAAAATACCATTTTTTGGGTATAAAAACGCATCTAACACCTATATATAGGTATTAAATATCATTGGCAATGTATGTTCCATTTCATTAAGCAAACAATTTTTTGTATAAAATACAAATAGTACTTTTTTACCCACTTAAAAAGTGCAAGAATGTATAAAAGTCCATGTGTCAGCTATAATAGGGGCATGAATAGGCATCCGTTCCATACCTGTCCCTATTTGAATCGGTCACCCCACAGTGACCGGACATTACTCACCCAATTCGGATTCTCATTACAGTAGGCAACGAAAATCTGTATCAAGTTCCAAAGCCCGAGAATCATTCCATTAAACCTGGCAGGAATTGTGACAACATGTCTGCTTGAAACAGCTACTATTATGGTATCATGCTGTATTGTTATGCTATATACCATGTTCTAAGTCAAAACTCTTTTTTTTTAGAATTGAAGGTTTAAGGCTCCATCCGAAAGTCAATATCACTTTCTCAAAATTCTTTTCTACAGCACCCTTTGTATAAGTTAGGATGTCTTTCTCTAGAAAATTTTTGAAATCAGATGAACTCATGTCTCTAAAAATGTTTATATATTCTTTTTTAAGAAATTCATTTATGGCATGTGCCGATATCTTTTTTTGCGTGCACTTTTCTATAACATATAAGTTGCTTGGTACCGGTACCATCGTGTCCAGCCCCATGAAGATATTACAGTCTACCATAAGAGTATAAGCGCCGCTCTCGGCAAGAGGTGCGGAAATGCAGTAATTGGCTTGCTCAAGCAGAGAATCCACCAGTTCTTTTGTGGAAGAACTGATACTATTGGCCAATTGTTCATATCCTCTTAGATTCAGTTGGGATATGGTCTTTTCGATAGCCGGGATGAATTTCATTCCTGGACCCAGGTTCAAATCAAATCTTTTGTAATAGACAAGAAGCTCATTCCAATCTTTGTACCGTGAAGGTTTGATGATATTTACATTGTCTATACCATGTTGTTTAAGATACTCGCCGGAGGAAAATGCATCTTCTTTGAAGGTCTGTGTGTTTCCATCCGGGAAACTTAAATAGATGGTCTTATATGTGTCTCCAGTGTTGGTCCTTGCAAAAGCTTTACATTCCTCACCTTTGAGATAATATGCTGTGGTGATGTCAAAACCATTACCGCTGGCATCATTGTCATAGCAACAATTCCACTTTACCTTATCAGATGGGAATATACGGCTTATATTCTCTATTTGGGATTTGGTGACATATCCCCCCGTGCTTATGAATGCGCATGTGGTTTCTTTAGTATAATGGTTTATTTCGTAGAAACTCATTGCGTCAATAGCGGATTCAAAGAGATATATGTCTGTAACCTTGTCAAAAGGAACAAAATTGGCCATCCAACAGCTTTGCGCCTTGTCACCACCCGTGGCAAAGGCTTTATAATTGGTATTGGTCTCTGCAAAATAGTTCCTCATTTCAAAGTTAAGGATTTCCATCTGGGAGGGTTTGCGGAATGGAAAGCCGATATGATTGTTTTTTCCTACCTGGTAGATGAACAGTCTATTGGCGAAATCCTCCACAGTCTGTGGAGAGAGCTTCCTTTGGACGGTCAAATATGGATTATCCTTTTTGATAGGACGAGGATTCCAATAATTCAAATTGGATTCAATATCATTTGGATTCAGTCCCAGCAGAGGATTGTTTACCGTTTCGGTATCTTCATTGGTGATCTGTTGAGTAGGCATTGGTACACCATCAATGACGAAGAGAGGCTGGGTTCCTCCTGTGACGGAGTTGACACCTCTGATTCTGAAAGTCATTCCGCTTGACAATGAACCGTCTGTGGGGATAATCTGTACTCCGCTGATTTTGCCTTGTAGTGCTTGCAACGTCTGCGTAGAACTACTGTTTACAATATCTTTTATATTCACAGAAGCAACGGCGGTTGCAATATCACTTTTTCGCTGGCTACCATAGCCTACAACAACCACCTCATCCATCTCTGTGACTGAAGGGTCTAGAATGATATCAAATCTTCGGTTCTTTCCGATAGTGATAGTTTTGGGCTTATATCCCAGATAACTGATGACCAGTTTTTCAGAAGGAAGTACTTTTATCGTGAACTTTCCTTCTAAATCGGTGATTACTGCATTGGTGGTACCTTCGATATTTATCGTGGCACCGATAAGAGGTTCACTCTTCTCATCCAACACTTGCCCTGAAATAGTTACTTGCTGTGCTAATGCTACAGTGAAATGTAGTATTAGAAACAATGTGCTTAATAGTACTTTTCTCTTCATAGTGCAGATATTAAAGTTTATAATAAGGATTAATACAATTAGATTTAAAATGGTAGTGCAAATAAAGCGAATTATAATATCCATGTTTTGACCTATTGTACTTTTCTCTTGACCAAATTACAGACTTTTTCTTCAAAGGTAATCGCTTTCTATTAATTTCATTTATCACCGCGTAAAATTATTCGATTGGACTTTTTATAGTGAGTATTATCATGGGGAGTATTAAAAAAGATTGGATATGAAAAATAGTATGTTAAATCATTCTGTTTTCTCAAATATGCAGTGGGGTGTGAGCGCAAGGAAAAATATCTGTAGAAATTGATAATAATGTATTTTATTCAAACTTTCCATTTATCCAAACTCTATCAGTTATCTGCACTTAAATCAGGCTTTGATATTTCAAGAGTTTGGATAAATGATTAAGGATTCAGTCTGCATTAATACCGAACATAGCAGTCAGTGAACGATTGATACCTTACGTTCGCATCGTGCGAAGTCTATTCCTTTCCACACGGTTTTGCGTCCGGCTGAAGATGCACACTCGGCTTGCGCCTTGTTCCTTTGCTGTTTCTTTATACTTGAAGTTCTACAATTCGTTTCACAAAGAATTACCCTGTGGAAGTCTGCCCGCTTTCGCGTAGGGTGACGTTGAAACCTTTATCCAGGGCATTACACCATGGCATTCGCTTTCTCCACAATCCTTTACCCGCACCTCATTCGGCCGCTCTTACAATTGGCCACCCATCGGTTATTGGCTGACGGGAGAGATACGGGCTTACCAAGTTTCGCACAAATAACTGACGACCGACTTAGACTCCGCCTATCCACCAGCAGTGCGACATCCGTGTAGCACGATGTAACAGCGTACTATCCTGACTGCTTGCCTTTTGGAATGGCCCATAAATATCCGTGAGCTAATTCATAGTCACGATGGTACGGCGATTCACTTAGGTTACTCATATCAGTCAGCTTTGACATTCTTCGCCTATGATGCTTAGGTTGGAACGTCGTTGTCAAGAGGGCTTCGCACCCGACCGTTGCCAGTCACGTACGCCTCTTCAGGCTACTATTGATGGAACAATAGGTTCAGACACGATGCTGAACAATTACTTGTGTGACCTCTTGGCGCACATTACACTACTAAGGTAATGCTTTTATAGGAGAAGTCACATCTGTAAAAAACTTATTATCATGCAATTATCTTACTTTATCTTAGGCTAAAAGCCCTTATTCAAGGTGTCTGTATCCTATCATCCGCTACCGCTCGGTATCGGATTCCTCCAGACCGATGGCATGGCATATCTCCTCCACCAGTTCAGGAAGGCCGGAGTCTTTCTCCTGACGGGGATCGGGTGGAAACAGCGTGGAACGAAAGACACCCTTACAGACAGGGTCCGCCTCCTTGTTGTAGCGGAGGGTGTTCGGAATGTGTGAGGACAGCAGCCGCAGCCCCATCCTGTGGATGACCCGGTTCCAGGCATCATACAAATTCTTCCGTCCCCTTCTATCCACCATGTTCCAGAACAGCCGGATTCCTTTCAAGTTGCAGTTCCCCTTGGCGATCAGCTCCTCTTCCAGCACCTTGGTAAACTGCAGGGAACTCTGCATGACGATATTGTCCGCCTTGAGCGGGACAAAGATATAGTCCATCGCGGCAACGGTATGAACCACCCCCTCGCTGCGGAGCGTTCCGGGAAGGTCGAAGAGCACGATATCGAAAGTCTCCCCTTTTTCGTCCATATAACGCCGCAGGTCTTCCACCGCCTTTTCCGGGTCGCTTTTGATGACCGGATAGGCAGGTTTCCGGATTCTCTCGTACTGCCGGTACAGGTTCACCTTCAGGTCGTCATTTTTCATGACACCCTCCATGTCCCTCTCACGCATCAAGACGATGCTGTGTTGTGGGGAGTCACAGTCCACAACCGCTACACGCAGGCCTTTACGATAATGCAGGACACTGGCCAGCAGTACCGTAAAGACGGATTTTCCCACGCCACCCTTCTGGCTGGCGATGGCAACCAACAACTCTTTTTCTTTTTTCATCATACTTCTTTTTCATTAAAAGTTAAACACTATTGTTTCAGAAACAAAAATAATGCTCCCATCGGGGGAGATCCCCTGTCATGGGGGACGAGCCTTTATGACCGGGCCGGGCAGGGACTCCTCCAGAATCATGTCCGTCGTTTCCCTGTATTCTTCCAGATGCCGCGAGACAAGGTGGTTGATGAACCCCTCCAGAGTGACCTTTCCGTTTCTCGAGGCTCCCGCCAGGATGGACAGTTTCCGGTGCAGGGCGGCGGGAATATGCAGCGACCGACGCTGCACGCCCGCAATGCCATGCAGGTATTCCTCCCCGTAGACGGACGGTTGCATGGGGCCATTTTTCCTTGCGGGACGTATAATGTCGTTACCGGACGTTCCACGTCTCTTCCGGGGACAGGCAGGCGCTTCCCCCATGATCTCACGGATGCGGTCCGCGTCCATCCCGCCAAGACCAATCCGCTCTTTTACGTTCTTTCCTGTCATGATATGCCTTCTTGGACAATGACAACGTTTTATCGGCGAGGTGTTCCTCCCGGCTGTCCGTCCTCATCCCAGGGACGGTAGACCTCACCGAGCAGGGAGGCGATGTCCTCCCTGTGTTCCTCCATATGGAGTTCCAACAACCGGATGATAAAACCGGAGATGCTGCCGCAGCCGGCGACCCTGACCAGCATGGCGATCCGGCGGTGCAGTCTCCCATCAATGTAGGCGGTCTTCCACTCAGCGGCTCTGGGAGCGGGAACCAGAAACCTCCTCTTGTATTCCTCCGGACCTGTCACTTTCCCTGCCCGGACCTGACTTCCATGACTTGGTATCTCCACCACTGGTTCCAGGGATGGGGAAACGGGAGCTGACAGAAGGTTCCCCGTGAGTCCGACCCTCTCGAGAACGATATCGGAAAGCCGGTTCTTTTCCTTTTCTGAATCCATATTTTAAAATCTTAAATTATTAAATTACACAACTGGTATTGTCTCGGAATACAAAATAAAGGAAGAAGAGAACAGGATGAAACCACCTGTCACTTATAGTCATCCAAAGTCAGTTATTGTCATGATACACATGACGGGGGGGACGGAGATGCCGTTCCGTTCGGACGGTTCTTCCTATGCGGAGGCGACATCAGAGGCCCGTAGTGGTGTGGAAAAGCGAGCGGGATTCCGTTTCCTTGTCCACCGTTCCTTTTTAATCCTTATGGGCAGGCGTGAGAGCGCGCATCCGTCCGGATACGGATTCTTAAATTATCGGTCTATGGGAGTGTAAAAGTATTAATCCGTTAATGGAGAATTATGAAGGAAGACCATAAGGTGTACACGGCTACATTCTCCATTTGCAGAAGTGTAGAAGTAGTAATCCATTAATGAAGATAATGCAGAAAAACCATAAACCATATACGGCTCACTGCCGCTCTCCATTTGTAGATGTGTAGAAGTAACAATCCATTAATGGACAATAGGGCATGTAAAGGGCAGATTTCCCGTATATTCGCCTCCTTATTCCCGAATTATGGACGTAAGTCATATGATTATGGAGAGATATCCACCCTTTTATGGGGAGAGCAGCCGGCAAACACCTGATGGAAATGCCTCGTAAATCACAGGAGAATAGCCATACAATGGGCTAATACACAATAATTATTGGATAAATGTGGTCCGCTCCTGCGGACAGCAAGTTGTGTTTTCGTTTAACGAAAACAGGACGGTTTAACGGAGAATACACCGATAAACCGTTACTTATTTCAAGCTCCAGCGTCGCTTTTTACATATCTAATTATAATTCATTTGAAATCACAAAACAGATTGAACCGAATGTGGTTAGTTTGTCTGTTTATTTCATGTCCGAATCATTAGTATGCTATGTTGCAAAGTTCGTATTCATTATGAAAAAATCCGCTTACGAGAACAAGATATTCAGGTAATTTGCCATCCTTTCCCCAAAGAAGTTCGATGTTAAAAAGTTCAGAAAGCGTTTTGGCTATGTCAAATCCGAAGGCTTCGAGTGACGGACGCACTTTTTCCGGGTGTCGGCATGGTGTGCCGCAGTTACGCGTACACTCGTTATCTGAGCAGTGAAGACATTTACCTATATAGGCAAATGAACGCCCTCCATATTTCCGTTCCATATCCAATAATTCGCTCTCGATTCGTATCCGTTCCGGTAAAATGAGTTTTTGTGTATATTCAATCGGAATATCTTTGTCTTCAGGGATTATCTTCGTTGCCATAAGATGTGCATACTTGTATTGTCGGAGAAACGATTCCGTATCAAAATCAAATGGAGGACACCCCCAACTTTTACCGTAATTGGTACATTGTTTGCAAAGTTCAAGAAAATGTGGTTCGTCACGGAATTCGGCGATGTATCCTTCAACAGTGATGTCTGAAGTAAAATTTTCTACAGTGTATATACTCATTGTTTCAAAATCATTGTACCGCATAAGGAGTCGAAACGGATGTTTTCATTTTGGAAAAGTCTGTCAATGTATCCGCTTTTCTGCATTTCAGACGCGGTCAAGCAACTTAAATTCGGGGTATCTAACAATGCTATCGAATCGCACATGGACAACGCGATGTCAAGTTCATGTGTCGAGAACATGATACATTTTTTCTCGTCGTGAACAAGCCTACGAAGCAACGCCACAAGTTCGTAGCGATTAGGCATGTCAAGAAAGGAAGTCGGTTCATCAAGGAGAATGATAGGAGTATCCTGTGCCAATGCACGAGCAATCATCACACGCTGGCATTCGCCATCCGACATTTTATCCATCGTGCGGTTTGCATAAGCCTCCATTCCCACCGAAATGAGCGATTGCATGACTATCTCCTTATCTGTTTCTTGCATCCTACCTATCCAGTTGGTATAAGGAGCACGGCCTATGGCTACGACATCCTTGCACCGCAGGTTGGCGATGCGCGTGCGCTCGGTCGTGACGACAGCCAGCGTTTTTGCCATATCTTCGGTTTTCATGCAGGCGATGTCGTGCCCGTCGAGAATGATTTTTCCGGAATAACACCGGTTCAGACCGGCTATGGCGCGGAGCAACGTCGATTTTCCTGTCCCGTTTCTTCCGATAAGGGCTGTCAGTTGACCTTTTTTTATCGTGGCATTTACCTCGTGGAGCAACGAGTTTTCTTTGTAACCTATGGAAAAATGCTGTAATTCTATCATGCGGTGATGGATTTGTTGCGTAAAACCACCCATACGACGATTGGGATTCCCAATAGAGCTGTAATGGCGTTGATCGGCAAGGTGAATATTTTAGAAATGATGTCGCAAAGAAGCAATATCGATGCTCCCGAAAGAATTGTTCCGGGCAGAAGGACATGATGATCGCTATTTTGGAAAAGCATTCTTGTGACATGAGGCATAGCGAGACCTATGAAACCTATCGGACCGCAAAAAGCGGTTATCGTTCCGGCGAGCAGCGTTGTCGAGAGAAACAACAGGCTGCGTGAACGCCGAATATTCAGTCCCATTGTTACGGCATATTCCTCTCCGAACAGCAGGAGGTTAAGCGGTTTGATGGTCAGTACAGCCAACAGCAGTCCGGCAAACACCGATGGAACAAGAATCAGAAGTTGTCCGGAGGTGACGTCACCCAAAGCCCCCATCGTCCAAATGACAAAGGCTTTCAGCGATTCCTCTTTGCTGAGGTACTGCAATATCTGCACGACAGCACCTACGCCCGATGAGAACATCATGCCCAGAATCAGGATTACCATGATGTCTTTTATTCGCTGTCCGACGGCAGTTATCACGAGCAACACGACAGCCGCACCCACCCACGCTGCTCCGGCAATGCCTATTGATGAACCGATCCCGGCAAGTACCACAAGTGCCACACCGAGACTTGCACCGGAACTGATGCCAAGGACATAGGGACCGGCAAGAGGATTACGGAAGAGGGTCTGCATCTGAAGACCGCTGACCGATAAGGCAGCCCCGGCCAACAGTGCCACTATAGCTTTTATGAGGCGTATGTTGAGTACGATTTTTTCCGTGGCACGGGAACAATTTCCCCCGGTCAGTGCTGCCCATACATCGCGGATCGGAATGTTGACAGCTCCCACGGCCAAGTCCAGTAAAAAAAGACCGACCGTGAGCGTAATCAATATGGAGAATAATATAGTCGAACGGGAACGCATCTATTTCAGTTGCTTGTAATACACACACTCTTCCTGCACCAGTTCAGGATGGAATATCTTCACGAGGTCGCGGAGCACGATGTCAGGATTCACGACGGCAGACTCGTAATAGTCGTTACCCCCGGCTGTGTTGGTACGGGCGTTGTTGTTATACACCTCTCCATTTTTGAAACATCGGGTATCGGTGAATTTCGGACATGATGCCTTCAAGTCGTCAAGGGAGTTCGCCATTCCCACGTTCAACCACATGTCCGCATCCGACGCGAGCAGATATGCTTCTTCTAAGTCAATGGGGATAGAAGCGTTTCCCGTGTTCTTCTGGTAGATATAGCGGCCTCCCGCATCAGTAATCAAGCGGGCTACATAACTTTGGGTTGAAGGCATGAACCACGAGTCGCCATAGGGAACATTAAGCATAACCGAAGGAGTGCCGAGGGTACTGTCGGCCACTTTCTTTTTCAAGGCGTTGTATCTGACCGGGATTGCGGCAAAGGCTTTTTCACCCTTCTCACGTTTTCCTGTGACTTCTGAAAGCACTACCATCCATTCGGCCTTGCCGAGAGGCGACTCTTCAAGATAATCGCCGACATACATGAACGGTATGTCGAGTTCTTCGAGTTTGCTTTCCATTGCGCTTGCGCCGTTCACCCCATAGAGCAGAACGAGGTCGGGATCGAGCGAGAGCAGCAACTCGTAGTTGATGTTCCCTTCATAGCCGACATCGCCAATACTGTCGCGGCGGGCTTGGATGTCTGGGTTGGAAATGTAGTCGATTCCCGAAACGCCGGTTATACACCGGACTTCACCGATTGCGTCAAGCATGGCGATATGAGTGGAAGACATCGCCACGATACGTTTGGCGTCTCCTTTGAGTACCTGTCCTGCAAACCCTTCGGGAACCTCTTCACCGTTGCGGACGATAAACAGCCATGTGGTTACACTGTCCGCTCCCTGCCAGGGATTCCTGACGGTTATCAGTACGCTTTCCTTCCCGCCCGCCCCTTTGATGTCGAAGCCGGAGGCATATTCGGGAGCATAAAGCAGCAGGTTGAAATCATTGATTTTTGAGCTTTTGTTGTGGCAGCCTGTAAATGCCAGAGAAAGCAACAAAATCAGGCTTAAATTCTTTAATGCGTTCATATTGATGCAGATTATCGTTTACTATTTTTGTTTTTTCCGAACTTGGGTGTTATGCCGATGAATATCTCGAAATTGATGCCCGGCATGGGACGGGACAATACGGAAAGGTATTCTTCATCGAACAGGTTGTTGATGCTGCCCTTTAGCGACAGATCGGCCCATCGGAAAGAGAGCTGTTTTTCCAGTGTCACGTTATTCATGAAGTAAGGGGGCAGATAGCCCGTCAGGGTATAGTCATTACTCGACATGGTATAACGCTGGCTGTAATAACACCATTTGTAAAGCAGGCTCCATGTCCGCCATGACAGACGTCCGGTCACCGTTGCGGAAAACTCCGGCACGTATGGCAACTGTTTGCCGACGGATTGGTCTGCCGGACTCATCGGTTCGCTCTCGTTGATCGAGGGAGTCCACGAGAAAGTTCCGTTCATATCCAGTTTCCAGTCCTTTCCGAGCATTATATCAAGGTGGGCGTTGGTCTCTGCCCCGTAAGCATGTACCTTTTTGAGGTTTCTGGGGGAGAAGAATCCCTTGGTTGTGGGTAGCCAGATGATCCAGTCGTCGATGTGCGAATCGAACCAGTTGATACCACCGCTCAAAGCATATACATTTTCTTTCCCCACCGAGAACGACAACCCCACGTCGTATGTGAAGCCGTGCTCGCTTTTCAGGTCGGGATTACCGCCCGGCAGAAAATAGAGGTCGTTCAGCGTGGGAAAACGGTAGTTCCGGGAGATGGATGCTTTCGCCACGATATTGCCTTTTTTCGACAGTACCCCGTCGATGAAGAAAGCCGGGATAACCGGGGCCCATTCCGTACCGAACATATCCTCGCGAAGGACAAGCGAGGCGGCAAAACGATCGACAGGCCGCCATTTCGCAGAAACGGAACCGGAAAACTCGACACGTCCCTTGTCATACCCGACAACAGCCTTGTTACCTTCCTGCGAGATGATATTTTTGTCCGCGCTTTCCACCAAATGCTGGTGTACGGAAACACCGGCCGTGAACAGCCATTTCTCTGAAGGAGCATAATCCCCGTCCGCACTTCCGTAGAACGTGTTAATCTTACTGCGTGAGCGGGTCATCGAAGCCATTTCGCCGTTTCCCTTGTCCCGCTTGTAATCATAGGCCATCCATGTGTGTATATAGCCGCCTTTTACACCGACCTTCCATTTCTCCCGCACGCGATCCCACGAGAGGACGCCGCGAAACGTCTGCTCCCTTTGGCGGTTCTCGAAGTCCATGTCGTTCCCGTAATCCGTGCTGAGCATCGCCAGTTCCCGGTTGGAATTGATATACCAGGCGTTTAGCCCGAACTTGTCGCCTTCGCCCGTGTTATAATAAATTTCCTGCAAGACGTGCAGATCCTTATAAGCCCCGCTGCGGTTGCGTTCCGTCGGGTAATAGGAACCGATGATGTTCTTGTCCTCGTCATAGATGTTTTCCTTCTTGTCCCGGTTTCGGTATTTGTAGTCGTTGGGGGAAGAGGAATACACCACACGGGTGGAGGACTGCCAGTGTTTGTCACCGTAGGTCAGGCGGAGAAACTCGTCGAACGTGCTGAACGACCCCACTCCCTGCACGTACTGCAACCCGAACCCTTCATGGTTGGCCGGAGAAGTGGAGAGCCTGACCAGACCACCCAAGCCGCCGCCCGTTTCGTTTACCGATGACGTTCCGTGCAGCAGCGAGGCATCATCGATAAAGTAAGAAGGGATGGTGGAAAAATCCGTCATGCCCAGCATCGGGTTGTTAATGCGCATACCATTCCACGTCACTTGGGTATGCGAGGGAGAGGTACCCCGGAAAGCCACGGTGGATAACGTGGCGCGTCCGTAGTTCTTGACAAAAACGGATGAGTTGAATGTCAGCACATCGGCCATAGACAAGGCGATGTTCTCTTTCATGGCGATGGAATCGAAACGGGTTCGTTGCACGCCTATATCCTTCATAGGTCGTTTGCCCACCACCGTAACCTCCGGAATACGTAGTACCCTTTTGGTAATGCTGACGGAATTTTTCTGCTGGGCGGCAAGCAGAAAGGGCAGGCTTACCCCCACGAACAATAGAATAAGATGTCTTTTCATTTTTGTCCTCCTTCCTCGTTATTTCCAGCAGAAAGCTCCCGGAATGATTCCCACGTAAAATTCATCGATCAGCTTGCCTTGCGGCGAATAGCGATACACGATACCTTGTTGCTGGTAATCAATAGCGTCGGCCACATATACCTCCCCGTTGTTGGGATTGACCGTAAGGCCGTAGTATTTGGTGTCCCGAAACTCCAGAAAAGGCCGGACGGGAACACGGTCGGCTTCCACCGGCATTCGCCAAATATCGTTGTTGATCCAGTAAAGTGTATCCCGTGTACCGTTGAGCTGGACTTCCGAAGGCCAGTCGCCCAGCTTAAACTTGAACTGTTTCTCTACGGTGAAAGTCTCGGCGTCTATACGATAGAGAGACGGTGCCTCGTAACCGTATGGGCTGCCCTCGTAACCGCCATCCGTGATGGTCCACATCTTGTTGTATTTGTCCATGACCAGCGAAGTAGGTTGTATGCCGATGGTCAGTTCGTCCACGACCTTGTCCGTCTCCGTGTCGATTTTCAGGATGCGGTTCTGGTACGACCAGCAGTTCACATAGACGTACTTGCCGTATTGTACCATTTGTTCGGTGGAACCCGATTCCATGTCCATGTCTGGACATTCGATATAGCCGGTAATCTCGTATGTCTTGGGGTTGATGATGAAGATACGGTAGTCCCATATCTGCGTCACATAGGCTTTCTCATCCGACAGAAAATGGATATACCGGGGTGAGGTGAAACCTGTGATACGGCCCACTTCCTTGAAAGTATTGATGTCGATGGCGAAAATCACATGCGAGTTGTTCACCACGATCCAGCCTATACCGTCCCGGATAACCATAGACTGGGCCACATCGCCCAACTTGAACCCGTTGGCACGGTAAAACACTTCATTCTCCACTTCGCACGTGGCGGGATCGTAGTAGGAAAGCGTGGCATTGCTGTACTGGAAATTCCCCTCGTTGGTAATGAAAAGACCAGAGGCCGATACAGAGAAATCTTCCATCTCTCCGTAATCCCATTTCATGCAACTGCCGAAAACTGGCAGGCAGAAAAGAAAAAGGCAAATCCGTTGTATTGTTCTGCTCATTGTCATTCGGATAAAAAAGAGTACCCGAATCATTACGGGTACTCTGGTTAAGGTATAAGGTTTAATCCTGCTGCGTATATTGTTTGTCCTTCATATTTTGGAAGGTTGGGTTATACCCACATTTCGTCACGCTCCAACTTTCCCCCGTAATCATTCCGTTTTCTATAAACTTGCCGAAGAAAGTGTAGTCGGTAAATTTCGTCAAACCGTCAAAAACAACCCCATGCAAGGTCTCCAACTTCTCCATGGAAAGTGTTTCCTGAGAAAGAGAAGTCGCACTTTTTATCTGTAGCGTACCATCTATAGTCTGTAATTTATCACAAGTAATGCCTGTTGCTTTATTAACGAACAACCCTTCACCTCCTACGTGAAGCAATTCCGGAATATCCAGCGATTTACTTTGTAAAGATATTGCTAACGAACCCTCTCCCTCTTTATAATATACAGGAGAAGCTGAACAACAAACTTTGGATAGTAAGGGCAAGTTACAACTGGTAAAATTTCCAGATAAATAGAACTGTCCTCCCACTTCTTTCAAGACTGGCATTGTGATTGAAGCAAACATGGGTATTTGGATATATCCATATCCATCTATGATTTCCAAGTCGGGAAATTTGGCATTGCTTCGCATTTGGCCTGTCACATTTAGATTTCCATATACATGTTGAATTGTCGATATGGTATAATCGGTATTGTTGGTGGTTGGCTTACAAGTGAAGTCTTTGATATTCTTGAACGTGATTTCAGGGAACTTATTATTCGTGAGACTGGTGATGACAAAATTTACATTTGACAAATCTTCGGCTGTTTCAATTTTGGAGAGCTGCACCTTGTTTATAATTTCAATCTGGGGCGCTGTTTCTCCGAAGGTTTCAAATCGGGCGTTCGGCAACAGCAGTGTTCCGCTCACATCTTCAAGATAATCCAGCGTGATGCTTCCAAGTGTGGTGATCTTGCTCCAGTCGGGAAGTTGTTTGAGTGCCGTGAAATTCTTTATCTTTATCTGTCCCTTTATCGTTGTCAGTTTGTCCATTCCACCGAAAGCCTGAAGCACGTCATTTCGTTGGGGAACAAAACTACCGGTAGGAGGAGCTTCCATATTGGCTTCCATAATAATACTTCCGTTTACTGTTTCGATTTCCGGAAGGTTGATGGTTTCCAACATCACGGGGACGGTATGGAAATCAAGGCCACCGGTCTCTTTCAGCTTAAGGAAGCTCATGGAAGTCAGCTTGGCAAGATTGTTTACGGACAAGACCCCTCCGACACTTGTCAGTTCCGGTATTTCCAAAGACGCAATCGAACCGGCTGCTGTGTTCTCTTCATTGAGTCCTTGAAGATTCAGATCCTGACCTACAGTAGTCAGAACCGGAAACTCAAAACTCTGTAACGACGACGCATTGAACATCACGCTTCCTTCAATAGTTGCCAGTTTCTCGAATAGGACATACGTCACTTGGTCGTTATATACCGATATGTCTCCGGAGAGCGTTTCCAATGCTTTCATGGAAATCATGTGAAGTTCCGTAGCTTTCGAGGCGACATCGGTCGAACCTACCTGTAAACCTCCGGCAGAAACGATATTATCCAACCCTGTCAAGTCTGCACCGTTGTAACTGTTACGAATGACAATGTTGCCAGTAACCTCTTTCAAAGATGCCAATGCAGATATGTCAGTGATTTTTTCTGCCTCTTCCGCATCAGAGCCGATAATCAGGTTCCCTTTGACAACGGTTGTTTTGGTTGCGGCAAAAGAAGCTACCTCCTCGGTGGTCTTCAACTCCACATCTCCGTCAGATTCTATCTCGCTTTTCACGACCTTATAGGTATATTCGCGGGCATCTCCGTTATAGGATGTCACCCGGAAGGTTCGTTCGTTATCCCAGTCCGTTACCGTTTCAGGATCAGGTATGATTGTTGCAGAAGTTGTGTACTTGAATTCCACTTCGGCGTTGTTCAGCGATACCGTATAGGGAACGGTTATTGTTACTGTATTGTCCGTAATGTCGGCCGTGTACGATTTCCCGTCCACGGTCATCACGACCGATGTGATGAAATTTTCATCTGCATCTTCAGGTATAATTTCATCGTTTTTGTCACACGCTCCCAAAAAGAACAAGGATAGGAGCATGGGAAGAAAATAAATTTTCATACTTGTAATTTTTATTATTTGGTTAGATCCTCAAAAGAAAATACCTCCGTAGAAACTTCGCCCAGCCAGCCGCTTTTGGCCAGAACACCGCATTGTATTTTGATAAAGTCAATATATTGCAGATTGGCTTCCGTTCCATCGGCATGGATGGCATTGGAAATTTTGAAACCGTTCCTTTGTCCGCTTCCATCCACCGTACTGCCGCCTTCTATCTGGTCGTTTCCGAAATTATCCACGTACCCCCAGTCATAACTCTGATTATCCCAATAACCGGTTTGAGAATCTTGGGTGTTGCGGGCGGCCAGACAAGTGCCTGTCAGGGTATAACTGTTTTCCGAAATCCAAGCCGGATAATAATAGTCTTGTGTATGATAAGCGGACAGATAGTCTACCCAGCCGTTTCTACCGTCGGAACTGATCCATTGGACATCCATTTTTTTGCCTTCCGGACGGTAATAGGTCACTTCAAAATTCTGTATTGTTTCTTCCTTGCCTGCTTCAGATCCTTTCAGTTCGTACCACTCGTCATCCGGCAATCCGTTTCCGTTTATATCTTGCATGACCCATACGATACCCGGTTCGGAACTGCCGTCAAAGGCGTTCCCCTGAACACAGAAATCATATTGGTTACCCGAATTGGGAATACTGTGGTCGAAGCCGACGATGATATACCCCCCGAAAGAACCTAAAGAGACGTGCAGTTTGTCTTTCAAACGCTGTGTTGCCCATGCGACAGCCGCTTCAGGGGATGTTTCGTTGCCGGTCATACCGCCTATCGTGCTCGTCTCGTTGATAAATTGGCCGGGAGCTGGGGTATATTCATAGACTTTATTCCAGAGCTTGGAACTTCCCGAAGCCCGGAAGCCGTCTTGTTCCTTTTTGTCCACACAAACGACTTTTACGGTGGCAGTGACAGCCGTTTTCCCTTTGTCGATATTCCTGCTTATTTTTTCCGTCGGTGTGTCTTCCGACACAGTACAGGAGACGGTGTATTCTCCGGGTGCGGACGGCGTGAACTTGAACATGCGTTCCACTTCTCCTTCCATGACCTGACCGTCCACACTCCACTCAAAACGGGGATTGTCGAAATACTCCAACAACGGACGCAGGAAAACAGGACGGTCGGCAAAAGTGTACCTGTCCGTGGATGTTTGCAGGTAAGACGGGGTCGGGAATTTGACAACGTAGGGCATCGTTTCCACGACCTCTACGCTTACGTCTTTCGTTGTTGTCCCATCTATATTGGAAGCGTTGATTGTCACCGTATAAACACCGAGTTCTTTTTCATTGAAAGTATAAGTATTCTCGGTGGAAACGATTTTTCCTTCCCGTACCCATTCGATTTTGAACCCTTCGACATCCGAATGCTGAATATCGGGAGTAAATGTGTAATCGGTATTCCGGACGACTTTTAGCCCCTGCGAAGGTAGTGCCAGTGAGATGACCGGAGGGGTGAGTTCTTTCACTTCTACTTTCAGTTCCTCTTCGGCATAGCCTTCCGCATTGTCTACTCTTAGTTTGACATAAAAATCCCCGCATTCATTCCATGTACGTTGAAGAGACGGACCCGAAGAAACCAGCGTACCGTCTATCGTCCAAGCAAAAAGAGCATCTTCAACATTCTGGTATGTCGGGGCGATAGTCAATTCGTGATCGACCTTGACCGTGTAAATACCGGTCTCGCTGTCAAGTTCTATTATAGGTTGTCCTCCTACTTCTTCGGTAATGACTTCATCCTTGTTGCAGGAGGTGAACAGCATACAGGCAGAAATAATAAAATAGTGAAAACGATGCATGATGTGTGGATTTTAGAAAAATAACAGGGATACCCCCGACAGAAGGGATATCCTTGTATTCTTTTTATTGTATGGTGATATCATCAATACAGATATAAGCCGGAGTATTCAAACCGTATGCTCCCGAATCCGAACCCTCGAAGTTGAATTTCACACTTTGCACCCCTTCGGCATTGATTTCCCAATAATCCCATGTCGTGATAGGATCAACCTGTTGTTGGCCGTTACGATAATCGGCTAAAAGACGTTTGTAAGTGCGGATCAGACCGCCATTCGCATCATAACATTCCAGATTCACTTGGAAATACCCTTTCATCTCTTTCAGAGGAGTCGCTACCCCCGTAGAACCGAACTGATTACCATAAGTAATGACACCATAAGTGTATGAGGTGTTGCAGATCCACAGGCCGACCAATTTCCGGGGAACATTGAAATAAAATTCTGGTTTAGCCATCCATGCCTGATTGTAAGCATCCACATATCCGTAAACGACACCGAAATTGGAACCGCTGTGCCCGGCTTCCTTATTCTGTCCTTCCGCTTCCACCGCAGTGTTATAGACAGAACATTGGTTTAGATAAGAATACCACCAGTCTCCGGTATTTCCCGACTGATTGGAGCGGATGTTCCAGTTGGAAAGTGCGATGCCGCCGCTGGAATACTCTGTGCTTCCACCTACAGTATTAAACATTGAAAGGAAGAGATATTCTTCCGGAGTATTGTCGTAAATGGTGGTTACTTGAGGATACCCTTGGTACGAATAAAGATTTTCTCCGGCCGAGGTAGGTCCTGCTAACATGCCGGGATCGAAATCATCGAAAGTGATAGTTAAAGTACCGTCCGAATTTGTCACAGCACGGGTTTGCGAAGTTCCGGAATCAACCGGGTCCATCAAAAAGTCATCGTCCGAGCTACAGCCAGAGAACAAAGCGGTTGCGGTAAATAGACAGGCACCTGCCAGAAAGCGTAATTTTCTTTTCATAGGTCACTCATTTTAATGTAAAACATATTATTAACAAACACAAAAAATTCCCGTTCGTGCGGACTTACACGAACGGGAATATGTCTGTCTTCAAATATTGAATGGCCGATGAGCTATTCCTTATTTGATTACGACCCGTATATCCCGCAGGTGTAAATCTCATTCCGGTCATGGCAGGTCTTCTGACTCGTCCCGGTCATCGTGCCTTCCCGGTATTACACCAGTGGCAAAAGTTCGATGTCCGTTTTTGTGGACTCACAGCAGCGGGTACTGTCCCGGATTTTCACCGGGTTCCCTTTTCATTCGGAAGGCGTAAACCTCCCGAAACCATTTCCCGACTGCAAAATTATCTATATTACATATCAATTCCAAATAATTCATAATATTTATAATAAAACACACAAAGCATGACAACCGTACTGTTTTAATTAGAGCATTCAAGTTTACGACAAACGAAGACGGTAATTATCATACACAATATCCATAAACCAACAAAACAGCTTGCCATTTTCCATAACAATGCGTTCTGGAATAGATAACTGTTAGCTGCAATTATGCAAGCAAAAAAAGCAGACAGAATAATGACTATTAATATCATGCACCAGAAATTAATCCTATAAATTTATGGAAAACAAGTAAGGGAATGGAAGTTCCGTTGCCGCATGGATGCAGGTGAAGGACCTTCTCTTTTAACGTTGGATACGCCAATGCACGCCAACGGAAAACTCTGATATTATCTGTTTGGAAAGGATATAGGATGTGCGTTACTTTGTCGCATATTCAGAATCTTAAAAAGAATTTTAGTATGGAACTGACAATTATTGAAACAAGCGCGTATTAGGAGTTGAGAAAGCTGGTCAGCACGCTGGTCGTACAGATGGGCGACTTCCAGAAAAAGATTGCCCCGCCTGCGCCGGACAAGTGAATGGATGCGCAGGACGTATGTGATGGACTTATGCCCAAACACTTTCTGAAGAGTTTCCAGCAGCATCCCCTTGAGTATGGCCAGAACGGCAAATGCGTGGCGTCCGATGTGCGGGGTGACCTCGCCCCGGAGTTGCATTTCCTGCCTATGATTCCAAGACTGAGCCGCATGGCATTGTATTCACCTACCGGAAAGACACATTCGGGGAGTCTTTCTTTTCATCCGTACCCCTATATTTTTCAATCAGTTCGATAGCAATGGGCAATAATTTTACGACATACGCCACTCCCGTTTTTATACGGTTGCCCATCAGCCATGTACCGCCGTCGGAGTCGGTATGGATATTATCGTATGTTATGGCTTTCAAGTCCACATAGAAAAGACCGGTGAAGCACATGAACAGGAACATGTCGCGCATGGCACGCTGGCGTTTGTATCTCGGTTCTATATGGATTATCCTTTGCAGTTCCTCTTCGGAAAGGAAAGAACGCCTCTTGTATTCGGGCATACACTCGAATGATGCGAACGGATGAACCCGTATCCAGCCTTTTTCCTGCGCGATATACATCAGCCACTTCAAGGTATTGACACGCCCGAAGACAGTGGAGTTTGCCAAAGCGCATGTACCGAGCATCCAGTTGTAGTAATCCTCGATGAATGATTTCTCAAGTTCTTCGATGACAATATCCTCTGCATTCTTCTTGCTTTTCATGAAAAGCAGGAGACTCTTGTAATCGGCAACCAGACCGCAGTAGGTGCTTTCGGCTTTCTCTATGCCGATTTTCTTTTTATACGGTTCCAGCTGTTCCCTGAAAAGGTTCATAAGGGTGTGGCATTCCTCTGAGAAGCCGACATAGCGGTTATAGACTTTCTTGGCTGTAACAAAACTGTCGTGGTCGCAGATGTACTGGTAGTGCCTGGTGATTTGCGCCTTGATATTGTCAAGCTCCTGATTGAGTGTACGGGCCTCCTCGGACTTGCCTTTGGCCCGGTTGGTTTTGACGTCCCACAAAGCGAGGGACACTTCTTTCTTACAACTGAAACCGGCTTGGGTTCCATTGATGGTGATACGGCCCATAATCGGTGTCTTTCCGTTTTTTACAGACTGTTTATTCTCAAAACACTTAGCTATACATGGTCTGCGATAAGCTAAGAGAGATTCCCCTTACACAAAAGCATGGCATCTCCTTGTCGTATCTCGCCTTTATACTTTTATGTATAGTAGTCTACCGGATCGAATGAACAAGACCTATCCCATACATAAACCAATTTAGACTGCTATGTTATTTTTGAGGAAGAAGATGGAATGAGACCAGATACCCTCTTTAAGGCTGACTGTAAGTCGATTAAATGTAGAAAAAGATTGCTTTTGTCACAAGTAAAGTGTATATTTGCATTGAAAGAATCGTTCTTTGACAGAGGCAAAAGAAAACAGAATATTGTAATTCGCTCGTTTCTAAATCGTTACCTGATATTAATTAAACAGAAATAACTGTTTAATTTTCAATTAGATAGAGATTGTATGATGTTTCGCGGTGTACGAACTGACCTTCGTCCCCGGCAGCAACTCCGCCGCCAGCCTCGCCAATCCCTTGTTGAACTCCCTCAGCGCCAGCAGATAGCTCCGGTAGAGCTCCCTGCCCTCCTCCTTCGCTCCCGGCAGTATCGGGAACAGGTAGACCGACTCGTCCCCCGTCCCCCGGAACCTCTTCATCAGCGGCACGGCCTCCTTCGGTATCCTCACCGTTATCTGCCGCCCCGTCTTGTGCCGTTGGTAGACGATCACGCCCCCTCGCACATCCTTTTTCCGCAAGTGCGCCAGGTCGATGAACGGCATCCCCCGGAAGAGGAACATCAGCAAGAAATAAGCCAGCACGCGGCGCTGCTCCTCCGGCAACGTCGCAAAGTCGGCATTCATCAGCGCATGTGCCTGCCGCCCCGTCAGTGCCCGCTTCGTCCTCGACTCCACCTTCGTATGTACGTCGGCAAACAGCTTCGGGTCGTGCCCCGCGCTTCCCGGCGGCGAAATCCGGTTGTACACCGCCCTCAGCGTCCGCATATACGTCGACACCGTGTTCCAGCTCCGCTCGTTCACCCTCACCAGCCACTCCTCGTAGCCCTTCAGCCGCCCTGCGCTGAACACTTCTTCCATCGGCATCGGCGTCCCCTCCCCGCCCGCAAATCGGGTATACGAGTTCAGCGTGCACTGGTACGTGTGCACCGCCGCATACTTCTTCTTCTCCTCCAATCCCTCGATCACCGCTTGCATGTAAGCCGGCAGGTCGGTTGCTCCCCCTGCCGGGAGCGTGCAAACCTCCGGGGCAATGTTCCTCGCTCCCGTTCGCGCGGCAAACGCTTCCGCCTGACCAACCTCCGGCGACAAGCCCTTCTCTGGGGAAACAACCTTCCCCTCTTCTCCATTCTTCTTCATTGCATTCATAAATCAATTATGTTTTTTTAGTCACCACGCCATGTGGTCTCAGAACAACGGCACTGAGATAAGAATGTTTGTAAAGACCCGATAAAGAAAGTGAGGAAGCAGTAAAAAGGAAAGAGAAGAAGAAACAAAAACATCCTGCTTCATCGGACAGGGATAAAACAGGATGTAAAAAAGACAAGGAAAAGGGGTTATGCGTTCAGTGCCTGTTCGATGTCCGCTATAATGTCATCCGCATTTTCGATTCCTACGGACAGACGGATCAGGTCCGGACGGACACCGGCTTCGATCAACTGCTCGTCTGTCAGCTGCCGGTGCGTATGGCTGGCGGGATGGAGCACACAGGTACGCGCGTCGGCCACGTGGGTGACGATGGCGGCCAGTTTCAACGAGTCCATGAACTTGATGGACAACTCGCGTCCGCCTTTCAACCCGAAAGAGATCACACCGCAAGAACCATTCGGCATGTACTTCTGCGCCAGTTCGTAGTATTTATTACCCGGAAGACCGCAATAGTTCACCCAAGCCACCTTATCGTTCTGTGCAAGGTATTCGGCCACCTTCTGTGCATTGCCGCAGTGCTGGGGCATACGCAGGTGCAATGTCTCCAGACCTAAATTCAGCAAGAAGGCATTCTGCGGACTCTGGATACTGCCCAGGTCACGCATCAGTTGAGCGGTTGCCTTAGTCATGTAGGCACCCTTGCCGAAAGCCTTTGTATAAGTCAGTCCGTGATACGATTCATCCGGTGTGCAAAGTCCCGGGAACTTATCGGCATGGGCTTCCCAATCAAAGTTTCCGCTGTCCACGATACAGCCGCCTACGCTGGTGGCGTGTCCGTCCATATACTTGGTGGTAGAGTGCACCACGATATCCGCTCCCCATTCGAACGGACGGCAATTGATCGGTGTCGGGAAGGTATTATCAACGATCAGGGGCACTCCGTGGCTGTGGGCAATGCGGGCAAACTTCTCAATATCGAGCACTTCGAGCGACGGATTGGAGATTGTCTCACCAAACAGCGCTTTCGTGTTCGGGCGGAAAGCAGCCGAAATCTCTTCTTCATCGGCATCGGGGCTGACGAATGTGACATCGATGCCCAGTTTTTTCATTGTCACCCCAAAGAGGTTGAACGTTCCGCCATAGATGGCCGACGAACAGACGAAGTGATCGCCTGCCTGGCAGATATTGAATATGGCATAGAAATTGGCAGCCTGGCCGCTGGAAGTCAGCATGGCTCCCACACCTCCTTCAAGGGCGGCAATCTTGGCAGCTACGGCATCGTTCGTCGGATTTTGCAGGCGGGTATAGAAGTAACCGCTCTCTTCAAGATCGAACAGACGGGCCATCTGCTCACTGGTTTCGTATTTAAAAGTAGTACTTTGATAGATGGGCAGCACGCGCGGCTCGCCCTTTTTCGGAGTCCATCCTGCTTGTACACACAGGGTTTCGGGCTTGAATTGTTTTGCCATAATGTTATTGAGTTTACGATTATATTGCCTTAAAAAAGTTATATCGACGCAAAAGTAGAGAAAATTATTGGTTTAAAAGGCTATCTTTGCGGGCGAAAAAGCAAAAATTCACCATAGAAGTCAAACAATTAGGTACAGCAGCCAAGCCTGCATCTTTTATACGTAGCAATATGAAAAGGAAACTCTGTCTTCTCCTGTTCTTCTGTTCCTTATTTACTGCCCCTGCTTTATGGGCACAGCAGAAAGCCACTCCTAAATCCGGTGAGGGAATCTCTTCCTTCCTCCTGCGCCACAACCGTGCTCCAAAGAAATATTATGATGACTTTATCGAACTCAACAAAACCCGATTAGGCAAAAGCAGAACTCTGAAGATGGGTGTCACTTATCTGATTCCTCCCGTCAAAAAGGCATCGGACACCACTCCTGAGAAAGCATCCGAAACGGGGTCTGCACGCCGGCCCAAACGTACGGAAGTCAACGAACCGCTGTTCGGAAAATGGCTGGCTAACGTCAAGGTAACCTCCGACCGCCTTGCCGGTGCCTGTTTCTATGTGGTCAGCGGACACGGCGGCCCCGACCCCGGTGCCATAGGCCGTGTTGGTAAACACGAACTTCACGAAGACGAATATGCCTATGACATCGCCCTGCGCCTGGCACGCAACCTGATGCAGGAAGGTGCCGAGGTACGCATCATCATTCAGGATGCCAAAGACGGTATCCGCGACGAGGCCTACCTGTCCAACAGCAAACGGGAAACCTGCATGGGCTCTCCCATCCCTCTGAACCAGGTACAACGCCTTCAGCAGCGTTGCGATAAAATCAACACCCTCTACCGGAAGGATCGCAAGAAATTCAAGTACTGCCGGGCCATCTTCATCCATGTAGACAGCCGCAGCAAAGGCACCCAAACCGACGTCTTCTTCTATCACTCCAACCGCAAGGCCGAAAGCAAACGTCTCGCCAGGAATATGAAAGCAACCTTCGAATCCAAATACGGCAAGCACCAGCCCAACCGTGGCTTCTCGGGTACCGTAAGCGGACGCAACCTGTATGTTCTGGCACACACCACACCCGCCTCTGTATTCGTTGAGCTGGGCAACATCCAGAATACTCTCGACCAGCGTCGTCTGGTGATCCCTTCCAATCGGCAGGCACTTGCCAAATGGTTGATGGAAGGGTTTATAAAGGACTATAAATAAAGCCGAGTCTCTTGTTTTTCTGAAAGATTACAAAAGGATGTGAACACAGCAGGAACGGATAACCGGAATGAGCTGATTAATCCTATATTTGTCTCCGGATGTAAAGTAAAACTTCTAAAGTCATTCTTATGGATCAGCTATCTTTTGTAGAATCATTCCGGACTTCTCCTTTCATTCTCACCGAAGGCGCTATTGTAGAACGTTTGCGTCACGAATTCCAGATCCCGTTGGACAAACATATCGTCCATGCCGCCCTGATTTACAATGACTCTTACCGTGAGACACTGGCGGAAATCTATCGCCAGTATCTGCAAATTGCCGCAGACTTCCGCCTGCCGCTGATGCTGATGACTCCTACCCGCAGAGCCAATATGGAACAAATCGCAGAATCGGACTACCGGCATAAGAATGTATTGGCAGATAACGTATCTTTCCTTTCCAGGTTCCGCACCGGAACTTCCATTCCGGTTTACATCGGTGGGTTAGCCGGATGCCGCGGCGACGCGTACGACGGACGTTATTGCCTGTCCGTTGAAGAAGCGATGGAATTTCATTTTCCGGCAGTCCGCATGATGGCGGAGGCAGGAGTAGACTATCTGTTTGCCGGCATCATGCCTCAGCTGACAGAAGCCATCGGAATGGCGAATGCCATGGCGGCAACCGGGTTACCTTATATTATCAGTTTTATGGTATGCCGTGACGGACGCCTGATAGACGGAACCTTTATCCATGACGCCATTGATGCTATCGAAAAGGAGACTTCCACCCGGCCTCTATGTTATATGGCCAACTGTATACACCCCGATATCCTGCATCAGGCATTGCTCCATCCCCGGAATGACACTCCTCTGGTGCGTCAGCGCTTCCAAGGTATCCAGGCCAATGCGGCCAACCTTAGTCCGGAAGAACTGAACGGGTGTGAGCATCTGATTTCCTCTCCGCCGGAAGAACTGGCAGACAGGCTGATGACACTTTTGTGGGATTTCCCGTTAAAAATCTGCGGGGGCTGCTGCGGCACTAACCAGCAACATATGCGTCGTTTTACCGAAATGCTGGCTTGCCGCCGTGACAAGATGGGGCGATAATTGTCCGTACCGGGCCTGCAATACCCCCATCACCCCTTCCTTCTGCGGTTCAGATACCTCCGCAACAGGGTAGGTGTAAAGCAAAACACTAACTGAGCCTTGCTCCATTTATAGCATTGCTGAAAGACAAGCATGCCAATAGTAATGAACAAAGCGGCACCTATGGCAGCCTGCAAAGGTAACCAACGTATTCCCTCCTGTGGGATAATCAACGGTATCAGTGCCAACGCACCGGCAGGGGCAAAATACTTTCCGGTCCATTCGAAGATGGCAAACAAACAACAGATAACAGACAAGGCGACAATTGTTTCGGGCAAATGCAAATAAGAGTGTCCGACGATCTGAAAGGCAGTACCCAGACTGGCTCCGGTCACCAAAAACAGAAACACCTGCATGGGACGGTTTCTGAAGCCCGCTTTGGAATTGACAATCTCGGTAAAGGTGACAATCAACGGAGGAATAATGAAATAAGCATATCCGCAGAAAAGCGAAAAGGCAGCGACCAGAGAAACAAAAAACAGCAAAGCTCCCCAACGACAACTCTCTTTTTTCCACTCACGCTCCGGTACGGCATAATTGGTTTCTTTACGCAAACCAGCTTTTTCCATAAGTCTCTGCCCGCTGACAAGAATCACGGTAAGGAAAAATACGGCTGTCGGATAGATCCATGTCTCAGTATGCAGCAACACAGGCAGCATGCAAGCCGAAATCAATGGGATCAATGTGGTCCGGCTGAACATCAGGCAACAGGCAGCAAAGGTAAAAGCCATACATAAATTGCAGAGCAACGGCAAAGGAGAATAACGCACGATACAAACTCCTGCAATGGCTCCTGCCGTCATCATCCATATTATTTGCCAACGCCTGACTTTCCAAACTCTCTTATCAATCACCCACATCCCTATAGTGAGTGCTGCCATCTCCGGAAAAATAATTTCTTTCTCCCCTGCCCATTCCGCCAGGCCTACCATCAGAATAACCATGAAGGCAGAGAAAACGTATCTGATCTTTTTCGCTTTGTCCATAATGAAGTCTAATAAAGAACCGCAAAGATAGTGATTTTCAGAGTTAGCGGTTGCAGACATAGTAAATTAACCGTAAATCCCAACCTCTATGTAATCATAATCCTCTCTTTTTTGTTACTATCTCTAAGTTTAACATCAAATCCTTATTATTATGTCCGATTTCATCCGAAAGCCGTCCGATAAGCTGACGAGCAATGAACGTAAAGAGTTAGATACTTCTGAGTTCGGTATTCCTGAGTTGAGGGAGTTTCCTATCCATGACGCTGCGCATGTACGTGCGGCAGAAGCTTATTTCAGGTATGCACCCGAAGAATATAAAGCGCAATTGGCACAGAATATTCTCGCCAAAGCACACCTGTTCGGGGTGAATGTAAAGAGTCCGACCATTCTGGAGTGGGCGGAGAAATAACAGGAGACAACAGAGATTTGGGTATTAAAGAATGATAAGCAGGAGAAGCAGGAGATTTAAAAAGCAAGAGAGCTTAAATTAAAAAGGTAATAGGGCTAAAAGACAGCCAAGCCTTAAAAAGACAGCAAGATTTAAAAAGACAGTAAAATTTTAAAAGGGCTAAAAAGCAATAGGTTACGAATAAGCAAAGAGAATCCCGAATTATTTTCTATTTTTGTATTCGTAATGCTAATTCACTAATAAAAACTGCTGTATATGAGCTTCTCGGGATTTGTTTTTGATATGATCAGGCGCAATAAGGAAAACAGGGATCTGCTTACTTTGCGCTGGGAACGGATGAAGGACCTCCAAGGTAAAATGTACCGGAAAGGAACGTTTCAGAATCCGAATATTACTATTGAGGAGCTGGAAAAGATAGAAAAAGCCACCCGGGAAAAAGAAAAAGCGGAAACACAATACTATCTCCGCTCCACACTGATCTTTCTGGCTGTGTTGGCAGTACTGGCACTCCTACTCTGGTGGATCTTTTAACAGTCGCATGGGACAAATGGTCCGGCATCGGTTACAATCCACCGTATCATATCCCCGCTTGGTTTTACCATAAGTATTTTTTCGGCAAGTAACTTTCTTATTTCTTCTTTCATATCCTTTGTGCGGGGAGCAGGGTTTGTTTTATGGATGTATTCTTGTTGTACGGCACAAAAGTAAAGAAGTTCTTTCGAATCACGGATTTATTTGTACTTTTGTTGCACCTTGACTTTACAAAGCACAAAAGAAATGGAAATCAGAAAGTTAGCTCAATCAGAAAAAAGGATGGCGATGGACCTTGCCTGGGAAGTATTTATCGAATTTGAAGGACCGGACTATCCGCAGGAAGGGACAGATCATTTCCGAAGTTTTATCGACAACACAGAAATGGTGGGAGAATTGGAAGTATACGGTGCTTTCGATGGCAACATACTTGCAGGAATGATCGCTCTCCGCAGTTCCGGCAGTCACATTTCCCTCTTTTTTGTGCGCAAAACGTATCAGCAGCGAGGCATCGGCAAGCGGCTGTTCGAGACTGCGATACGAAACGGGCACGCAGAGACGATTACCGTCAACTCTTCTCCCTATGCCGTCGGGATTTATCACAAGCTGGGCTTCACCGCCGTCGCCGGAGAGAAAACCGAGAACGGCATCCGGTTTACACCTATGGAATATAAATCAGAACTAAAATCATGAACGCAAAAACTTATCCACGCACCAATGACTCCCAAACGATCTATCTGAATACGGTCATCCGGAATCCTAACATCACGGTTGGGGACTATACCATATATAACAATTTTGTCAACGACCCTACCCTGTTCGAAAAGAACAATGTGCTGTATCACTACCCGATCAACGGAGACCGCCTGATAATCGGCAAGTTTTGTTCCATCGCCTGTGGAGCTAAGTTCCTTTTCAACAGTGCTAACCACAGTCTGAAATCATTGTCGGGCTACACCTTCCCCTCTTTTTCGAGGAGTGGAATTTGGACAAGAAAGATGTCGCTTCCGCCTGGGACAACAAGGGGGACATCGTCATCGGCAACGATGTCTGGATCGGTTATGAAGCCGTCATCATGGCAGGCGTACACATCGGCGACGGAGCCATCATCGCTTCCCGGGCAGTCGTAACCAAAGACGTGCCTCCTTATACAATTGTAGGCGGCACTCCGGCAAAAGAAATACGTCCGCGTTTCGACCGGGAAACCATCCTCCGGTTGCAAAGCTTACGATGGTGGGACTGGGAAGTTGAGAAGATCCGCCAAGCCCTGCCTGCCATTATGAAAGGAGATATAGAGGGGCTTGCGGCTGTGGCCGGATAATGCTTGGAGAGCATAAAAGAAAGAAAAAAAACAGGATACGGACGGCACACGAATAAAAAGAAGTATCATTACCAAACTTTCCCACCATCGGAAAAACAACCATAAGATATAGATGTTAGTTTGAATACAGCATATAAAAGAATAAAATGAAAACAGTATTTATCCTTATCTCCATGCTTTTCCCTGTCGCAGTTATGGCACAGAAAAGCGTAAAAATATCCGATGACATCAGTATCACCCAACTCTCGGACAAAGTGTACACTTATGTATCCCTCGCCGAAATCGAAGGATGGGGTATGGTACCTTCCAACGGGATGATTGTTATCAACAACCACCAGGCAGCGTTGCTGGACACACCGATCAATGACGCACAAACGGAAACGCTGGTCAACTGGGTGACAGACTCTTTGCATGCCAAAGTCACCACGTTTATCCCGAACCACTGGCACGGCGATTGTATTGGCGGACTGGGTTACCTGCAAAAGAAAGGTGTCCGATCATACGCGAACCAGATGACGATAGACCTCGCCAAGGAAAAAGGATTGCCCGTACCGGAACATGGATTCACCGATTCACTGACCGTCAGCTTGGACGGCATGCCTCTCCAATGCTATTATTTAGGAGGCGGGCATGCGACCGACAATATCGTGGTTTGGCTGCCGACAGAGAATATCCTTTTTGGCGGATGTATGCTTAAAGACAACCAGACGACAAGCATCGGCAACATCTCGGACGCGGACGTGACGGCATGGCCGAAAACTCTCGATAAGGTAAAAGCCAAGTTCCCCTCGGCCCGCTACGTCGTGCCCGGACATGGTAACTATGGCGGAACCGAACTGATAGAGCATACCAAGCAGATCGTGAACCAATATATAGAAAGCACTTCAAAGGTCTGTATACCGATAGGAAGTTTGCGCAATATACCGTCCATAGCTATTCTTTTATTTTTTAAGTAATCGTTCATCATTAATTTAGACAATAAGAAGATTAACAAGAATTTAGTTCAGACAGAAGAACAAAAGAACGAAAAGATAGGAATAAAGTCAAGAGACTTCCCTTAATAAGGTTTTTAGCGAAGCCCATATATCCTTTTGTTCTTCTGTCTAAAATGATCCATATATCAAACTATTTTTGATTTACTACTTAATCATTCAAAGATAATCATTATTTCCGTTTCAGGCATGTCAATAAACGATGTTTTACTTTTATTTGTGCCCCGAAAGCAAATATCCCCCGCCTGCCATAATCAGAACAAAAATGAAAATCCCCGCAATACCCCTCCTGCTTTTAGAAACCTCTTTTTCACTGCTCAAAGCCTCTGCCTTCATAACCGAATGAACAGAACGGCTCACCGAATCCGTAACTTCCTTCCGAACTGATACTTCTTTGCTCCCTCCTTTCAGCAGTTTTCTGTCAATACGTCTTCTCGTGACAGCAGAAAGCAGCTTACGCTGCCCTCTGCAATCCGATGTGGAATCCGAATCTCCCTCAAACACCAACACCGTCTCTTCTATATGCTCTTCCGTCACTTCCCCCTCCCGTTCAAAAGAGGCTTTTTCCTCAACCCGGTTCTCCACGCACCGCAATTGCCCTACAGAATCCGCCATCACCCGACTACTGCCCCGTACCGTCTTCCCGCTCCCGCATGCTGCCAACAGAAACGGGAACATCAACGCCGCAAGCAACAGAAAAAGCAATGCTCTTGCCGACCGCATAAACTCCTTCACATCGAAACACGGGCAGGCCTTCAGATACTCCCAAGGCTCTATCAGCCCATCCCCGTTCCTGTCCGGTGACGTATCCCGATGACCGACCACCAGGTCTATCGAAGGATAATCCTTCTGCAATTCGATGATCAATTGATAGAGCACACGCCTTTGCGCTTTCGTCATCGTGTCCGCAGGGTGTCCTTCCGCATCCAGACCGCCAATGTAGCAAACGCCGATACTCCTCACATTCCAGCCCCGGCAATGCGCACCGGGCAACGCCACGTCCCGGCCCTTCTCTATCTGTCCGTCCAAACGGATCACATAGTGATAGCCTATCCCGTCAAAGCCCCGTTCCCGATGCCACCTGTCTATATCGACCGCCGTAAAATCCTGCCCGGCTTTTGTAGCCGAACAATGCACTATAATCGTATCTATTTTCCGTATCATGGTTTATTCATTTTTAAATTAGAAGATTCATTTTTTATCAGGTATGATCCTGACATCAGTAATCCGAAGGCGGGATGCGCCCCACGCATCCCCTTACCTCACATTTCTTCACCTCCAGCTCCTTTTCCGCCAGCTCCACCTCGTGACAACGGTTTATCCAGCTCAGCTTTTCCGCCTGCTCCTTGTGCAACTCGGCATAAAGCTCGTCTATCTTCTCGTCACGCTGCGTCAGCCGTTCTTCCAGCCAGTCCACCTTTTTACGGCGGTTCTCCTCCTCCAGTTCCACTACCGAAGCCGTCTCTTTTCGTGCGTCAGTCTTGCGGCAGGTGATGAAACGTACCATCCACTTAACCGCTTCCAGACCGCCCATAGCGGTGATGAAAGCCAGAATCGTCGTGATCTGCATCAGGCTGTCGGATCTTCTACAAAACTTCCGTCATCCTCCTCGTCACCCGCGTTGATGCGGTCCACATCCTTCAGTTTCAGCCCGTCGCTCCGGGTTGCCGCGCCCGTATGCAGGCGGATATCATTGTTTGCACGGAAGCAGATGCGCAGCCCGGTGATGTCCTGTGCCGTGAAGTCCTCCATCTTTGCCGCTCCCTTGCTCTGTGCCGCCAGGAAGAAATATCCCAGTCCCTCGATATTTACCGAACGCCCCGTGAGTAGTGTCTTCTTCAACAGCGCCCGGAAGTCCTTCAGCACACTGATCGTCTCACCCTCGCTCACTCCGGAATTGCCGCTGATCTCTTTCGCGAACTCGCCCAAAGTAGCTGCGTTGTCGTACTTGTACGTCACCACCGGATATACCTTCTTTACCGAACTCTTATTTGTCGGATCGCTCGAGCGAAGCACTTTCCTGAATAATACTGCCATAACTTTGTTCCTTTCATTTTAAATTTTACTTCATGATTATCGATGCATCGACAGAACAAAGCTCACCAAACAAAAGCAATAAAAAAAGAGGACTCTGCACCAGAGTCCCCTATCAATTATTTATAAACATTTGTATATCAACCAAATGTAAATTCATTATTTTTTCATTTTCCTATTCGGTTGTATATTAAACCTATACTGGGTCTTATAAAAAACATATCCTTCACTAAGAATACAATGCATCCAATTTAGCAACTACCGGCTGAGGTACTTTGTCACCGTCCCAATATTCACAAGCATAAAATTTCGCGTCTATGCATTCATGCATACTGCTATATCCACCAAAACTTTTATTATATTCTTCTTTTAAAGAGTCTTTTTGAAGTATATCTATATCTGTTCTTTTATAGATGTCAGCAACTTTCTGGTTCTTACAGACATTGCATTCAAATACAATCAGACTTTTTAAAACAGTATTAAATAAAATATGTCCTTGTAACAATTTGTGCGTATCGTATTTCAAGTACCCCTTTGTACGTAATATGGAATCATATTTATCCATTTCTGTCTTATATTTCTGAAATTCAAGTTTTAAATCTTTATGGTAATCCTCCGAAAATTTAATAAAAGCATCACTATAATTGTCGCGTCGTATAGATATCGAATTTATATAATCATTAAACTGTTTAAAACCGAAATCAGTAGATTTACAATCAAGTGAACACAATAAGAAGAGGAACAAATCATAAATTGCAGTTGAGAACTTATTTAGATAATCATTAAAATCAAACGATGCCATCTCCTGTACGATGCTATGAATAAAACGATATAACGATTCATGTCTCAGCAATATATTCTCAATAGAATAATATTCAGTATTAATAATGAAATCTCCCTGTCTTAACAAAGAAGTATATGTGTGATAATTATCTATTAACAAGTCAAAGTCGGCATCTACACAAACTATCTTATTCAAACTCAGAGATGAAATTTTCATTAACGCCTCTTTTCCATCATCCCCATTGTTAGCTACCTTATTCGTGACAACGTTGAATACATATTTCGAATCATACTTTCGTAAAAATTTACGCCAAAAACAAATATCATCCTTCCCTTCAACATATACCTGTACCGGAATCAAATGGGGAGTAGTGCTAAACCTCTGAGTGCTTTTGATAAAAGAGCCTGTTACCAGATCATTCAGTCTAACCTCAGCCATACTTTTACATTCTTATTTCGTTCATGTTAGTAACCAACTGCTCCCATCCATCCATAATTAATGCCGGAGAATGGGTTACTAAAATTATTTGACTATTCGGATTTAATCTTTGAATGTTCAATAACAGATTCCTTTGCCATCCAAAATGCATAGAGATCTCCGGTTCATCCATCAGTAAAATATACTCTTGCTCTTTTTCTAATAAAACGGTTAGCATGATAATCAAGAACTGTTTTTCTCCGGAAGACAAATTCATTGTATTCAATAATTTGCCATTATTTAATTTGAATTCCAGCCTGCTTTTGCTTGTATCCAGGACTTTATTTGTATCCGAAAAAGCATCATTGATAATAGATAGAAAGTTCTCTCTCTGCCTATAAATGGCATCCAAATCCGCTTTATCTATATTTCCGTCTTTTATAACCTTACTGGATATTTCCTTTGCTAAATCAGAAAGATAGTATGCATACTCTTTTTCTAAGTCTTCCAATTTTATATCCAAAGCAGACTTCTTTGCCTTATCATCAGTTATGACAGGAACATCAAATGTTGAAATATAATCTACTCTAATCAGTTCCTTGAATTTATTTACAGGAAACTTCTCTCTCGACTTTTTTATTGCTATGATATCCGCCTTTAAAATCCTATCAGACAATCCTTTTTCATCTATATCCCTGAAATCAGCTTTTACATTGGCAGCTATTTCCTGCAACATTTCATCTTTATCAGATTCGTTACGCAGTTTCAACAAACTATCTTCAAATCTTTTATATTTTAAGAATATTTCATCAGAAAACAATAGAGTAGCCTCGCTCAAATGGTAATTATCATTCAGGGAATTAACGTAACAAAGCTCTCTGATAATCTTCAGCAATGTAGATTTATACGAACCATTAATACCTGCCAGAATATTCACTTTCTCGTCGAGTTTCCACCGGAAAGAATATTCACCGTATAGCTCTTTTATTATAAATTCATTTAACTTCATAATAGTTCTCCCTTATTCATAATCTTTATCCTGAAACAACTTTAACATAGCTTCTTCCGCCTTTTTTTTCTTTCCTGCAAATGTTTCAACAAATGTATCATCGATGCCATAACTATAAACTTCCAGAACTTTGAAGTCTTTCTTTTTAATCGTATGGGGCGTTTCCATGACCTCTGTATACACTAACTTGCAAGAAACATTAAATCCCGTCCTGTAATCAATATCTCCTATCTGAGATTTAGTTTTAAACTCAGAAGATAACATGTCAAAAGTGATATATTTACCTTCATATATACCTCCCCATTTCAGTTCTTTTCCTTTCAGCAATACAGGAGAGATAATATACAAGGTGGTTTTATCTTTTACTACGGTCGACAAATCATCCACTTCTATATATTCCTTAAACCTCAAGGCAGGTATCTCAAAAGAGACACGGTCTATAAACGTATAATCGACTCCATTTGTTACAGAAAAGGCTGTTATATCCCGACAATAGTCTAAGTTCTTAAAAAAATCCGATCTTATGTTTCTTATGTTTACTTGATCGTATAATGACAGTAACAGTGAATTTGTTATTCTTTTCCTTTGCAAGATTTTCTCAACCTTTTCCCTATAATCATCCGGAACATTATTGAGTATATCTTCTATCTTCACCGTTTGATTGAAATAAAAAATCCTGTTAAAAACAAACATCAGGATATAGCGTAATATCTCCTTATCATTCTTTTCATGAACAATAAAACGAAAGAATCTTATCACGCTTCCTTTTGCCAGAGCTTTAGTTTCAAGTTCACTTTTAATCTTTAATGCGGTAGAAACATAGTTCACGGCTTTCAAATACACGACAGAAGACTCGGCTTCCACTTGAGCTTTCATCACACTGCTATTATTCACTTGTTCATAGTGTAGCATAGTACTGTCGTCTTGTATCTTTAAATCCATTGCTTTCAACTGATTATATGAAAAGTACCTAAATATGCACAAATATAACATAATAAAATTACATCTAAATTATATCTAATACTTTTTTCCGTTCTCCTTCCTCTTATACTCCTTCATCAACGCCCCCTTCATCGCGTCCAGCGTCTTCGTCAGATTGCACGGTTTGCGCCTGTAAAGCTCTCCCTGGCAATCGTAGATACTGTTGAAATGAAAGTCGAAAAGTTGTTCAAAGGCTTCGGCCATGGCTTTGGTGGTGGGAGGGTTGCCGTTAGGGTCTTCGATGCCGCCCAATAGCAACAGGGCGGAGAGAATTTCCGTCATGCCCATGATGCCTAAATAGGGGAATTTGGGAATCAAGGAAAAAGGGGAGGAAAATGAAGAAGGAAGGGGAGAACAAGATGTAGGAGAAGGAAGGGGAGGACACCAGGACGAAAAAAAGGGAGAAGAAGGCGAAAGCAGAAAAGATGGAGAAGGTTGGAAATCTGAATGTTGAGATAGAGAAGGTTGAGGCTGGAAAAGCTGGGATGGCGACGACTGAAGAGAGCCGATTTTCCGAAACGCTTCGGGATGGGCGGTTTGCAATTGAAGAAGTTCCAGTTCAGAATCGATAAAAGAGAGCGCTTTTTGAAAATAGGCTTTTCTTATGCGCATTTTTTCCCCGGAGACGCATGATTATTTCCATCCGGTTCAGAGAGGTAAATAGCTTCTATTGAAACCAATTCGATACGCAACGCATGGAGCGAACGGAAAATTTCTTTAAAATCATCGCCGTTACCGATTCGAGCGGTTTGTTCTGCCCAGTCCGTATAAGCTGTTTGCCAAAGATCGATGGAGGTACCGGCCGGTGTCGGAGCGTTGTTCAATTGAGAATCTTCCTTCAATAAAGTGAAGAATCTTGATGTCATAAAATCATTCATAAGTAAATTTGTTTGAATTGTTATTGTTTTTTTATTAGTTAAGCCGGCAGGCATATTAACAAGTCAACGAGTTGGCAAAGCGTAGCCCCTTCGTCAACTTGTCTCCTTGCCAGCTTATCACTTGCGTCTTTTGTAGTAAGTATGTTTCATTATGGAGAAAATTATTTTTCCTCCTGAATGCAGCGGATATTATGTGCGTCCGTAAAATTCCATTCTCTCGAAACATTAGAAACGTATTGTCCATTAAGCCCTCCGCGATTGATGCAAAAGGCGGAAGACATCCAGTTACTACCAGACTTAGCATGATCTCGACACCAAATATTCAGCATTTTCCCGATATAGTTAAACTGTGTCGGATATTCCTGATAACCGGTCATACGGAAATAGGTAGTGCCTCCTTTTGTATCATAAAGGAGCAAAGCGCCTCCGTCTGCCACGTAATCACTATTTTGCGAACGTAGCGCTGAGTTGGTACTTGTCGCACCTCCACCGTTATACCCCGTATTGCTAAACAAGGAATAAAAGTTCTTTCCTTCCGGTGCCCGCCATCCCTGCGGACAAGGGTCATACAGGGTTTTATTCTCTTGGGTACTTACGTTTCCCCAATATTGCGCTTCCACAGCATACCAGGGACGGCCGTATACATTCATCGGGTTCATACAAGAGGCTTCTATACTGGCGCCATTCCCTGTGATACTTCTCGGAATAAACGTATATCCGTCCGGCCCGTATAAGTTCAGCAAACCCTCTGTAGGAACTGTTGCCTTATTCGGTATAGTTACCGAATTAATAGTCTTCGTGGTAAAACTCCCCGGGAACGGGTCTTTCCGCCCCCACTGGTAATGCAGCCCATTCGCTTTCGACTTTTCCAGCTCACTGTCGTTACCGGTGGGAACAGCCACATAGCCCGCCAGAGCCCCCAGGTTACGGTCCATCATCGGTGGCTGGTCTATATCCGAACGGTAGGTATATTTCTGTTTCCTCTTTGTGGCAGGTTCCAATACCGTAACGTTCCCGTGCGGACTGGGACTGTAGTCCGTCACCCACACATGCCAGCTCCACAGAATATTGCCCGCAGCATCGTAAGCAGCTATCAGCCCGTTTCCTCCTGTCGTGTTGGCGGCCACACGGCAATAGATGCGGCACTCTCCGGGGGCTTTTGCCGGGGTAGTCTCTATAGAGCTGCCGTCTGTACGTTTCACTTCCACAATATTCGAATGGTCCGAACCACTGTTTACGATGCCGATCACCGGATCGCCCACATCCCCGTTCTCACGGGTTTGCCAAACCAGTTTTACCGATTTAATCCCGCCCCGGGCGCTGTTTGCCCATCCTTTCAACGTCGTATTTTCAATATCTTTTCCCGCCTGCCGATAGAGGAACGGATCGAAATTGAAGCTACCTCCCGGCTCCACCATGAAGCAGTTGGCGGTAGGCACGGGGCTGTTGTTGTTCTCCGAGGCGCTGAGGCTTCCGTTGAGGTACTCCACCCGGTCGTCCTCTTTCCAGATATTTTCGTTCGTGTGAGCGAAGGTTAGCGCATAGTTGTAATTCGTATTGTCCAGTATGTTGAAATCGTTCGTCACGTTTCCGCCCAGATAGATGCGGTATACCAGTTTCTTTTTCGGGTTGTCGTTCTTAGTGGCGACAAAGCGCAGATAGCCGCTTCCCGCAGGCGCGTTCACTTTTCCCCGACGCGCCTGGTTGGTAATGTTCACCGTCCCGCGAACATTGCGGGGCATCCAGCAGGAAAATGTCCCGGTGGCGGGGTCGGACACCTTGACCGTCGTATATTGGTCTACGATGCTCGGGTAAATCGCTTTCGTGGTCGAGGGGATGGCGATATAGTTCAAAGGAATGTCCTGCAAGGTGATCTCCTGAAGGGTATATCCCGACACGTTGTAGGTCCACGTCACGTTGAGCCGGGCGGCCAGGCGGCGCAGGCGGAGACGGACATCTTCGCCCGTCACGCTTTGGACGATCCCCTCTCCCGTACCAGCGCCGGCTATCACCTTCACCTGTTTCAGATGGAGGTAATAGGGCATGTTCTTCATACCGGCCTCGTCAGTGATCCCGTTTATCCGGGCGGCGGGCACCTTAAAGGTAGTCCAAGTACTTGAGGTTAGTGAACCACCGGCGGCACCACCTTCCGAACTGGTTCCCCCGCGGGCATAAATTATCAGTTGGCAGTTATCACTCGGCTTCAGTTGCAGGGTGACTTTCTTCCCCAACTCAATGGGAGTGCCGCCATTATAATTGATTCCCGCGTCGGTTAATACCGTGCCGTCCGGTTTCAGTTGCACCACGTGGAGTTCGTATATTTTATCGGGCTTGGCCGTCTTGAGCGGATCGTCGGCCGCACGGGTTCCCGCCGGGGAGAGGAGTTGCACGTCTACCGCCTTTTTACTTCCGTCGGAACGGGTCTGCGCCTTCCGGGATTCCAAATCGTAACCGTCCGCCGCCTCTTCCAGGGTGAGCGGGAGCGTCACCTCCACCAGACCTTTCGGAAGGGAGGAAATGCCCTCTTCCATCGGAAGGTCATCGCTGCAAGCCGCCAGCGAAAGACAGGAAAACAAGCCCGCAAGCAGAGCTGCAAACACACCGGCAGGCAAGCTGGCAAACACACGGGGTCGCTGTTTATAAACACGTATTTTCATTGCGTTGTATGATTTATATGTAAGTATTCGATAAACTCCCTCGTATAATGGGTAACGTATGTTCATAATATCGT
>OATE01000013.1_pt1 | contig 199571 bp, 159 predicted proteins | sample 1475901 | NCBI WGS metagenome assembly OATE01 (sample SAMEA2579944, study PRJEB22360) | human gut metagenome | reverse complement strand
TAATGCTACCATTTATAATCACGGTGATAAGGAAGATAAAATCCAGTCGGTTCTCAATCGTAGTTGGGATATCTTGGATACACTTCCCGTCTCGCTTTTGAAATGCCGTTTGTTGGTAGCCTGTTACGCCGAGGTCTTTGATGAAGAGTTGGCAGCGGAGGCACACGCAATAATAGACGGTTGGAAGGAGCGGGAATTGACGAGGGAAGAGTTTGAGATTGTAGAGCATTTAAAGAATTTGGAGGAAAACCAGTATCCGTGTAGCGAGGTAGACTGATCGGTATAACCGTAAATTTAATGATACATCGTTTAAATGTGAAAATTTTTCGTGAACTGCTTGCCAAATTCTATCTTTAATTTCAAAGAAAGAGTTAAGTGTCCAAAAATGACGTCTTAACTTGTTTTCGATAAGACTTTACCTTTGCTGCACATTTTAAAAATAATTTTATGTACAGCAGCAGTGATTTTGAGAAGTTATGGTTCCTCTACAAGACTGAGGGTGAACCGAAAGGCATTTCGATCAATTCTTTTTGTTTGACCCACGGTGTTCCTTATCATGATTTTAATAGTTGGTTTGTGAAGACCCGTAAGAAAATTGTTCTGGTTCAGATTGAAGGTGTTCCTTCTTCAGATTCTCTTATGGGAGAATCCCTCGCTCCAGTTTGTGATGATGTTGTTCTAAAGTAGGCTATTCCCCGGAATGACTTCGGGTAATATTTTGGTCACCATTCAGACCCGTGACGGTCTTAATATCCGTAAGAGTAACTTGGACTATCGTGGTTTAAAAGCCTTGGTAGAGAAACTGGAGGGTTTATGTTGACGATTTCCGGCTCTATTATCTTCCCAGTTTTCACGATATGCGCTGCAAGGCTCCCCGTGCTTCAGAGTTCATCCGCTCCCGTTATCATCGTGATCCTCTTCGAGGGGATGTTTATATTTTCATGTCTAAAGACTAAAAAAGTTAAAATGATCCATTACGAGCGTCACAGGCGATTAACTGTTATGAGGCGTTATGTAGAACGTTTACCGAACAGATTATGAGAATCTGTTTCCTATGATGATCAGTCTAACAAATTAGTGAAAACAATTTAAAACTTAATATCCAAGGCAAGTGACGAGTGCCTATTGGCACTCGCCTGAAAGGGGGGTACCATGTTTTGGACGCTTACGCCCAATAGCTATGTCACTCATTTTTAAATGGGGGTAAGTAATTGGGTGCTTATATTTCTCCTTTCAGTCGAAAAGAGTGCTTAAAGGGCAAACTCAACAAACCCGCCGCTGCTCCCGAAAGGCTTCAGAGACTCCATAAGAATAAAAAAAGAATTTTAATAGTATAAACCTAATTAAACAATTGAAAAATATGAGCTGTTTTGCAGGCAAGACCCTGTTGATAACAGGTGGTACTGGTTCATTTGGTAACATGGTACTTAAGCGCTTCCTTGAGAGTGATATTAAGGAAATTCGTATCTTCTCACGTGATGAAAAGAAACAGGATGACATGCGTCATCATCTCCAGAGTACCTATTCAGCTAATATCGCAAGCAAAGTGAAATTCTATATTGGTGACGTTCGTGATCGTAAGAGTGTTGATATTGTGATGCGTAGTGGTGTGGATTACGTTTTCTCAGCAGCTGCCCTCAAGCAGGTTCCTTCTTGTGAGTTCTTCCCAATGCAGGCTGTCGAGACCAATGTATATGGCACAAATAATGTACTTGAATCAGCTATTGAGTATGGTGTAAAGAATATCGTCGTTCTTTCTACCGACAAGGCTGCATATCCTATAAATTCCATGGGTATCTCTAAGGCTATGATGGAGAAGGTTGCTACTGCAAAAGGTCGTCAGCTTGGCGCTAATGCAGGCACCACTATCTGTTGCACTCGTTATGGTAATGTAATGGCTAGCCGTGGTTCTGTAATTCCTCTTTGGGTCGAGCAAATGATGGAGGGTAAACCCATAACTATAACTGATCCAAACATGACCCGCTTCATGATGACTCTTAATGATGCTGTTGATCTTGTTGTTTATGCATTTGAGCATGGTGAGAATGGTGACCTCTTCGTTCAGAAAGCACCTGCTGCTACACTTGATGTTCTTGTTCGGGCTTTGAAGGAAACATACGCAGAGCTTGATCCTAAATATCTTGATACAGAGGTTAAGGTTATAGGTACTCGTCACGGTGAGAAGCTTTATGAGACTCTTGTAACTCGCGAGGAGATGGCGCGTGCAATCGATATGGGCAGTTACTATCGTATCCCTTGCGATGGTCGCGATCTTAACTACGATAAGGTTGAGGGTGGCAATCCAGAAATTGACAAGATGGAGGAATATCATAGCCACAACACAGCTCGTCTTGATGTGGAAGGCATGAAGGTGCTTCTACACAAACTTACCTTCATTCGTGAGGACCTTGGACTCCAGCTACGAGCTAAGGCAAAAGAAATTCGTTCTGAATAATAGTTTTATTGACTAATGAAAATATTGGTAACAGGAGCAAAGGGATTCGTAGGAAAGAACCTTTGCTCTCAACTCCATAACATTGCTGACCAGAAGGCACGCTGGTACAAGCTCCCCGAGCCTATTGAAGCCATCTATGAGTATGACAACGATAGTACTCCTGAGAAACTGGACGAATGGTGCAAAAACGCAGATTTTGTCTTCAACCTAGCTAACGTAATCCCATTGCTTGACACGCTAAAGAAGTATCGCAATAGTTGTCCTGTCATGATCAGTTCGTCTTCTTTGGCGGCTCTTGACAATCCATACGGTCAGTCAAAGAAAGCAGATGAGGAGCTCATGTTCCTATACTCTCAGGAGATCGGAGCCAAAGTTCTTGTCTATCGTTTCCCAAATTTGTTCGGTAAATGGAGCGACCTTACAGACGTTGATATAGTTTCATGCATGTGTAATAATATAGCAAATGGACGTCCCATCCAGATGGACGATCCTAGCTTAATGCTAAATGTTTCATATATCGACGATGTAGTCGATAGTTTGATTTCTTGTCTTGCTGGTAAGGAATATAAGGAGGGCAAGTACTGCTACGTGCCTAATGTATATAAGGTACGTCTAGGCGATATTGCAGACCTTCTCTATTCATTTGACAAGGGGCGTTACGACCTGCAGATTCCTTGCGTTTCTGATGGTTTCCGTAAGGCACTCTACAGCACCTTCGTTTCTTACCTTCCAGATAATAAGATCTCTTATCCGCTTGAGATGAAGACCGATGATCGTGGCTCATTTTCTGAGTTCATCCGTACTAAGAACCATGGTCAGGTCAGTATTAATATCAATAAACCTGGAGTCACAAAGGGTCAGCATTGGCACCATAATCTTGTGGAACGCTTCCTTGTTGTCTCTGGCCATGGACTCATTCAGCTTCGCAAGGAGGGGCTTGATGAGAGTGGTCGGCCTTATCCTGTACTCAGCTATGAGGTGAGCGGTAAGCAACTGGAGGTGGTAGAAATGATAGCCGGTTACACGCACAATCTGATCAACCTCTCCGATACTGAGGATATGGTTACCGTCATTTGGGCAAACGGTTGTTTCGATTCTAACCGTCCTGATACTTATTTTGATCCTGTAGAACCAAAGAAAGATTAAGCCTATGTTCAATGATAAATCTATTCTGATAACAGGCGGTTCCGGACTCTTTGGTCGTTGCTTCATAGAGACCATTCTTCGTGACTATCCAAGCGTGAGACGCATCATCGTCTTTTCACGCGATGTACAAAAACATAATGAGATACAGCAGCTCTATCCTGAGAAGCAGTTCCCTCAGCTTCGTTTTTTCATTGGTGATGTGCGCGACCGTGAACGTTTGATTCGTGCTTGCGAAGGGGTTCATATCATCATCCATGCAGCAACCATTGCTTCAATCGAGGCTGCAGAATACAACCCAGAGGAGTGTATCAAGACTAATATCAATGGTGCCGAGAATGTTATTGATGCTGCACTCAAGGCCGGTGTACATGATGTGATTGCCCTTTCATCAGACAAGGCATGTGCTCCTCTCAACCTATATGGAGCTACTCAGTTGGTGTCCGACAAACTCTTTGTGGCAGCCAACAACATGAAGGGCTCTAAGGATATCCGTTTCTCCGTAGTTCGTTATGGTAACGTGATGGGTAGCAAGGGTTCTGTTATACCTCTTTTTCTTAAGCGTAAGGAATTAGGGGGGCGTAGCCTTCCTATTACCGACAAGCGCATGACCCGTTTCATTATCTCTAATCAAGAAGTGGTAACAGCGGTTGAGTTTGCTCTTGAGCATCATCTGGGTGGCGAAATATTTGTTCCGAAGACTCCATCTTACCGTATTACAGATTTGGCTACTGCTATTGCACCTAACATGGGACAAGATGAGGTTGGTATTCGTCCGGGTGAGAAAATCTATGAGGAACTCATTTCAAGAGCGGAAAGTGGGAATACAATAGAAATGGATGGTTATTACGTTATCCTACCTTCTCTAACATATACAGGTCATCGAGCATTAGATAACTATCTTGAACACTATAACGCTCAAGTTGTTACCGATGGCTTTCACTATTGCTCTAACGGGAATCCTGTATTTGAAACGGTAGAATCACTTCGTGAAAAGATTCACCTCTACATCAAACCGTCAATAAAATTTTAATTACTTATGATAGACAAACCCATTTCATATGGTCGTCAATTCATTTCCGAAGACGACATTCAGGCGGTTGTCGAGACTCTGAGAGGTGATTACCTCACTTGTGGCCCCGCTATTGCCAAGTTTGAACAGGATTTCTGTGAATATGTACACGCAAAGTACTCTGTAGCAGTTTGCAATGCTACTGCGGCTCTTCACATTGCTGCCATGGCATTGGGCGTTAAGGAGGGTGATAATGTCATTTGTACTCCTATGACCTTTGCTTCTTCTGCCAACTGCATCCGCTTCTGCGGGGGTAATGTTAAGTTTGTTGATATCGCCCCTGAGACTTATCTACTTGATATCAATAAGCTTAAGGGGATTCTTTCTGCTGCTCCTAAGGGTACTTACAAGGGTATGGTGCTCGTAGACTTTGCCGGCTATCCTCACAACATGGAGGAGTACCGCAAGGTAGCCGACGAATACGGCATGTGGATTCTCGAAGACGCTTGTCATGCCCCTGGTGCATATTTCATCAACTCTATAGGTGAGAAAGTATATTGCGGATGTGGTAAGTATTCCGACATAACCGTCTTTTCTTTTCATCCAGTTAAGCACATCACTACTGGTGAGGGCGGTATGGCATGCACTCAAAATGAAGAGTACTATGAGAAGATGGCTCTCTATCGCACCCATGGCATCACGCACGAGGCAGATAAACTCCAGCGCGAGGATGGTCTTTGGTATTACGAGATGCAGGAACTTGGCTACAATTATCGTATCACTGATATTCAGGCAGTTCTCGGAACCTCACAACTCAGGCGGGCACGCAAGAATGTAGAAATCCGTCGCGAACTCGTCCGTAAGTACAATGAGGCATTCGCAAGTATTCCAGAGATCAAGACTCCATACGAGGCGGCTGATGTTTATCATGCTTATCACCTTTATGTCATTCAGGTAGAAGACCGACTTGGCCTCTATAACTTTCTCCGTGAGAACAGGATCTTCGCTCAGGTACTCTATTATCCGCTCAATCTCATGCCGTACTACAAGCAGTTTGGCAACAAAGAGGGCGACCTGCCAGTCGTTGAGGAGTACTACAAACATTGCCTTGCATTGCCTATGTTCCCAACCCTCACCGACGAACAGCAGCAGTATGTAATCAGTAAGGTTAAAAAGTTTGTTAATAAATGATGGATAGCAAAGATCGTATACAAATTATTGATGCAATTAGGGGTCTTGCCATTATATCGGTTATTCTGTTGCATATATTGCCTGGGATCGTATTAATCATACTTATTCTTCGCTTCATATAGGACAAGCTGTTCCTATCTTCCTTTTTATTTCTTTCTATTTATCTTTTAAAGGAATTAAGGATAGAGGTGATTCGCTTTTGAACTATTTCAATAAACGAAGAATTGGCAGATTGTTAAAGCAGGTAGTCTTTCCATACTTTATAGTTGTAATATGTCAAATGATTGTAACATTACTGCGAAATGGTAATGCGTTGGAAATTAGCGATATATTCCATAGGGTTGGTGGGGAAGGACCAGGATCTTATTATCTATGGGTATATCTCCAAATATGGCTTATTATTCCTTTCGTATACTTACTTTTAAAAAGGTATAAATGCTTGGGGTATATTCTTGTATTGTTGACATGCCTAACACTGAATTATTTTTGTGTACGTGCCTCTATTTCTGGACGTTTATATGGATTGACATGCATTAGGTATTTATTCCTAGGCGTTCCTGCGTATATGTTTTTGTCATTAAAACGATACAATAAGTATATTGTGTTGTTTTGTGTGATAGGCTCTCTTTTGTATTTGACAATCTTGCAAAATATGGATCTTTCACCTTTCGTTCTCGATTATGGCTGGGCTTCCCAACAATGGCCTGCTTATTTTTGGACCTTAGCGTTGTTTGTCTTTCTGCAAAGAGGAGTAGGTGTTTTAAACCCATCTGGAAGCTTTTTTACATTTCTGTGTTGGCTTGGACGTAATTCGTGGTATATCTTTATAACTCAGATGTTCATTCTGTGTTACATTAATCCTTATTGTTTGATTTTATCACAAAATGCTGTGGTGAATATTGTTTTGTTTACATTTTTAGTTTTCTTCCTTTCAATTATTCCAGCTCTTATAATTGATTACGTTAAAAAAAGAAGAATGAGTTTGCATGAATAGAAAATTAATATTGGGTACCGTTCAGTTTGGACTCCAATACGGAATAAATTCCGCTGGCCGCCCTTCAATAGAACAGGTATCAGACATACTAAACAATGCCAAGGTAGGAGGTATCTTGATTTTGGATACTTCCTCAGCCTATGGTAATGCAGAAGAAGTCCTGGGTGATGTAAAGGCTGGCGAATCTTTCAAGATTGTCAGTAAGTATCCAAAGTGTGATAAGACGGTTGCTGAGACTTTCAACAACTCTCTGAAGGTTCTTGGAATAGATTGTCTTTACGGATACCTTCTTCATCATTTTGAGGCCTATCGTGAGAATAAGTCCGTCTGGAATGATTTCGTTCAGCTTCAGAAAGAAGGCAAGGTGGATCGTATTGGTTTCTCTCTTTATGAGCCTTGGGAACTCGATCAGATTCTCAATGATGGTATTCCTTTCTCGCTTATTCAGGTGCCTTACAATATTTTCGACCGTCAGTTTGAGCCATACTTCAAGCAACTAAAGGAAATGGGTGTGGAGATACATGTCCGTAGCACCTTCCTCCAGGGGCTTTTCTTTAAGGATAGGGAAACACTTCCTGAGAAACTTCAACCGCTTAAGAAGTATCTTATTCAGCTCGATAAATATGCAGCAAGTAAAGGTGTCTCTGTAGGAGACCTTGCTCTTAACTACAACCTCCATAATCCATACATCGATGGTGTATTGATAGGAGTGGACAACAAAGAACAGCTTCTTCAGAACTTCACTTCTGTAAAGGATGTAGGAATCAATCTTGATATAAAGATTGAAGATACAGAATTATTAAAACCAATTAATTGGGAATAACATGAAGATTTTAGCTATTACCCAGGCTCGCTATGGGTCTACCCGTCTGCCTGCAAAGATCCTTAAGGAGGTGAACGGACAAACGCTTCTCGAAATCCATCTCAAGCGTATCCTTCAGTCAAAAACGATTAATAAACTCAAGATTGCTACTACCGACGAAGAAGGTTCTAAATACATTGTAGAGGTTGCCAATAAGCTTGGTGTTGAGTACTTCAAAGGCTCTGTTGATGATGTACTTTCACGCTTCTACGGAACAGCAGAATCAGAAAAGCCTGATTATGTGATCAGGCTTACTTCAGACTGCCCTTTGATTGATCCGAATATAATCGATACCGTAGTTACATTCGCACTCGAACATCCAGAGTATGATTATGTGCATACCGATACAAAAAGTTTCCCTGATGGTCTCGACACAGAAGTTATGAAATTTTCTGCTATTGAGAAGGCGCATAAAGAAGCTGGTTTGAAGTCTGAGCGAGAGCACGTTACTCCTTATATCTGGAAGAATGGAACGGCAAATGGAGGTGAAATTTTCAAGACGTACAATTATCCAAATCCCGCGGGTGATTTCAATGCAGATGACTATCGCATTACTATAGATGAGCCGGAAGATTTTGAGGTAATAAAGACTCTTATCGAGTATCTCGGTATAGACAAGGACTGGAAAACTTATATTGACTATCTCCTTGAACATAAGGAGGTTTATGCAATCAATAGTAAGTTTGCGAACAATGAGGGTTATGCCAAATCACTTGCTAACGATTCAGTAATTAATAAATAAATATTCAGTACAATGGGTAAAGGACAAGAGCTTTACAAAAAAGCAAAAACGTTGATCCCCGGGGGAACATCGTTATTATCAAAAAGACCCGAGCAGTTGTTGCCCGAGAATTGGCCGGCATATTATAGCAAGTCAAAGGGATGTCGCGTATGGGATCTTGACGGTCGTGAATATATCGACTGCGGTCTTATGGGTGTGGGTACCAATACACTTGGATATGCTCGTGAGGAGGTTGATGAAGCTGTGATGAAGGTTGTTCGCGATGGTAACCTTACTACTTTCAACTGTCCTGAAGAAGTTTATCTTGCAGAACGGCTCATCAAGATGAATCCATGGGCCGGTGGTGTACGATACACCCGTGGTGGCGGCGAAGCCAACTCTATGTGTGTACGTATCGCACGTGCCTATACCGGTAAGGATAAAGTGGCAATCTGTGGCTACCACGGTTGGCACGACTGGTATGTATCTGTAAACCTTGGCGAGAACGATGCCCTTGCAGGACATCTTCTTCCTGGCATTCCTACAGCAGGCGTTCCTAAAGGACTCCGTGGCTCTTCTATACCTTTTCATTACAACAATTTCGAAGAGATAGAGAACATCATCCGCAATACGCCTGATCTTGCGGCTGTCAAGATGGAGGTTTGCCGCAATTTCGGCCCTGCTGAGGGGTATCTTGAACATATTCGCAATCTCTGCAACGTATATGGTGTAATACTTATTTTCGACGAGTGTACTTCAGGTTTCCGAGAGACATTTGGCGGACTCCACAAGAAATATGGTGTTTATCCGGATATGACCATTTATTCTAAGACCATGGGTAACGGATATGTTATTGCTGCAGTTCTTGGAAAGAAAGAAATAATGGATGCTACTCAGGGTTCCTGGATTAGTTCAACATTCTGGACCGACCGTATTGGACCTACTGCAGCACTTGCGGCACTCGATGTAATGGAGAAAGAAAAGTCTTGGGAACAGATTACCACAAAGGGGCTTCAGAACAAGGAACGTTGGCAGGCACTAGCTGACAAATATGGTTTGAAGATAAATCAATGGGGCATTCCTGCACTTGCCGGTTACACATTCGACTCTCCTAATGCCCTTGCATACAAAACCTATGTGACCCAGGAGATGCTTAAGAAGGGCTACCTTGCAGGAACGCTCATGTACACTTCACTTGCCCATACGCAGGAAATACTCGATGGCTATTTCGAGGCTCTCGATCCTATTTTTGCAGATATTCGCGATTTTGAGGATGGCAAAGATGTAATGAGGGCTCTCGAAGGACCTGTATGTCAGGCCGGTTTTAAGCGACTTAATTGATTTCAAATGACTAAACGGAAAATCTTCTTTCGGGCAGATGCAGGCGCGCAAATAGGCTATGGACATTTTATCCGTACCCTTGCGCTTGCCGACATGCTCAGAGATGATTTTGATTGCACATTCTATACTCAGTCACCCTCTACATACCAGCAGAGGGAGGCTGATAAAGTGTGCCCTCTCGTTTCCTTGCCTTCTGATGATAGCAAATTCGAGAGATTTTTGGAATATCTTATAGGTGATGAGATAGTAGTCTTGGATAATTATTTCTACACCTCTGATTACCAGAAACAAATCAAAGATAAAGGCTGCAAGCTAGTTCATATTGATGACATACATGATCGTCATTTCTATGCTGACCTTATCATCAATCATGGTAATGCAACTCAATCCATTTATGACGCAGAATCAACTACTCGTTTTTGCTTGGGTCCATCGTACGCACTTCTACGTAAACCTTTCCTTACTCCTTCTTCAAATATAGAAAGGCTGAGAGGCAAATGGGTAATTTGTTTTGGTGGCGTAGACCCACAAAACCTAACAGAGGAAGCTGTTAAGGCTCTAAATGTTCGTGAGGATGTAAATCAGATTACCGCAATAGTGGGTGAGGTTTATACCCATAAGGCTGTGCTTATTCAGTATGATAAGGTAACAATACTATCCAGTCTAACTGCTGAGGAAATGGCAGTGCAATACTCAAGTGCGGAGTATGTGCTTTGTTCAGCTAGTTCTGTCAGCTATGAGGCTTTGGCTTGCGGTTGTAGTGTGTTTGCCGGTTACTATATAGATAACCAGGTAGATTTCTACCATGGCCTATGCAATAATAACCTTATTACGCCACTGGGCGACCTTATGAAAGCAGATTTTAAGACATGTTTGTCAAATGCCAATGTTTCCATTGATAAAATGAATATTCACAATGCAAGTCGTAATCTCTTAGATGCTTTTAAGGTACTCGACCTTCGCATTGTCAATTATACAGACATGACACTCGACGAAAGCCGAAAGATTTGGGAGGTACGTAACCTTCCTGCAATTCGCAAGTACATGACACAACCGGAGCCATTCCCATTCGAGTCACACCAAAGCTTTGTGGAATCGCTCCGAAATGATACCTCAAAACTCTATTACGCCATCTTTCGTGATGACGAACTTGTGGGTTCTTACGATTTCATTGGTATCAAAGATGGTGATTCTGCCGAACATGGTTTGTACATCAATCCTGTTGTTTATGGCAAGAGATATGGCACAATTATTGAGTCTGTTATGGATGAATACATTCGCGAGAGAGGCGTTCATCGCATCTTGGCAGAAGTCTTGAAGAACAATCTCCCTTCATATCACTACCACTTGAAGGTAGGATATCGAGTTTATCAAGAGGATGAAAAGTATTATTATTTAGAACGATATATATAATGAGCAAAACATTTATCGTTGCTGAACTCTCGGCAAATCATGGGCACAACCTTGAGACTGCATTAGTATCCGTTCGCGCTATTGCCGAAGCAGGTGTTGACGCTATCAAAATACAAACCTATACGGCTGATACCATCACTTTGGATAGTCGTAAGGAAGATTTCATAGTGAGGGGTGGTACACTTTGGGATAATACCAATCTCTATGATCTCTACAAAGAGGCTTATACACCTTGGGAGTGGCATCAAGCAATCTTTGATGAAGCAAAGAAATGTGGTCTTGTATGCTTCTCAACCCCATTTGACAATACTGCAGTTGACTTTCTTGAAACCTGTGGTAATCCAATCATGAAGATTGCCAGCTTCGAGATTACAGATGTTAACCTTATCCGCTATGCTGCAAGTAAGGGAAAGCCAATGGTTATTTCTACCGGAATTGCAACCCTGGAAGACATTGAACTTGCCATCAAGACTTGTCATGAAGCAGGCAATTATGATGTCACCCTTCTTCGTTGCGTATCAGCATATCCAGCACCATTGGAGAATGTCAATCTTCGCACTATGCTCGATATGAAGGAACGTTTTGGTGTTAAGGTAGGCCTCTCTGACCATACTATGGGCTCTGATGTGGTTCTTGCAGCAGTAGCTCTTGGAGCCGAAATGGTTGAGAAACATTTTATTTTCGATCGAACCATTGGAGGTCCGGATGCAGCTTTCTCAATGACTGTTGAAGAGTTTAAGGCAATGGTTATCAGTATCCGCAATGTAGAGAAGGCTCTGGGTGTTGTTGATTATCCAACCGATCCTTCTCAAATCAAAGGCCGCCAGTTTTCCCGTTCACTCTATGTAGCAGAAGGCATGAAGGCAGGTGATATCATCACCGAAATGAATGTCCGTTCTGTTCGTCCAGGATATGGTCTTCATCCAAAGTATCTTAATGAGATTCTTGGTAAGAAGGTGGCTTGTAATTTAGAAAAGGGGGAGAGAATAAGTTTGGAATATGTTTTGAATAATACAATTTCTAAATAATATGGCAAAACTCCTATCTGTAATCGTTCCTTCATACAATGTAGAACAGTATTTGAAGAAAACTGTTGAGTCTTTTTTGAAGTGTAAGACTTTATCTGAAATTGAGCTAATAATCGTAAGTGATGGTTCAACAGATAAAACAGTTGAGATTGCGAATAAGTATAAAGAAGAGTATCCTGAGGCTGTCGTTGTTATTGATAAAGAGAATGGAGGTCATGGCTCAACAATCAATAGTGGATTGAAAGTAGCAAAAGGTAAATATCTGATTGTTGTTGATGGTGATGATTGGATAGATGCAAATGCTATTGATTTGATTGTTAAACAGCTTAGAAATGTAGAGGTTGATGTAGTTATATCTGGTCACTATCGAAATTACATGGACGAAGGAACGGAGGAACATCGGGGTTACGACGAGGCTACAGGAGAGGTTCGAACATTAAAGTATCTTCTTGATAAGGGCTACCAGATTCCAATGACTGATACGTGTTATCGGACTGAGATGCTTAGAGAAATTGGATTACAGATTCAAGAGAAAACATTCTATGTGGATGAAGAATTTTGTACTATTCCATATCTAAAAGCCAATCGTTTCCTTTTTACAGGACAATCTTATTATCATTATCGTCTCGGTAGTGCGACACAAAGCGTTTCTCCCGATAATATGGTAAAGCGTGCTGATCATAGATTAAGAGTGTTCAATAAACTCTTTGATATTCTTAATACCGCTAAGTTTAATGTAAACAGTAGAGAATACTTTGTGCGTCGATTATCTGCTGTAGTGAATACCACCTATCTGATTTATTATGTTTATTATAGTAATCGGAAAGAAGGTCGAATTCTAGGCGATAATTTTTACATAAAACTCTGTGGCTTAAATAAGGAGTTAGCTGTCAGAACAAGTCGCATCAGAAATCAGATGAGGCTTTTAAATATACTTCACATCTCGCGTGAAGGTTATGAATTATTTAAGAAAATTATTCGCTAATATGGAACAGGTGCAATATCTAATCGTGGGAGCCGGTATTTCTGGCTTAAGCCTTGCTAGATCCTTAAAGGGAAAATCTTACTTAGTTGTAGAAAAAGAGCCCACTGCAGGAGGTCTATGTCGTACACATTATAAAAATGGGTATGTATGGGATTTTGCAGGACACTTTTTCCACTTCTCAAATGAGGAGATTAAATCTTTTTTTGACAAAAGAGTAAAAGCTGATGACCTTGTCTTCTGTAATAAAGAAACAAAGATTATCCTTAAAAATAAGTATATAGATTATCCTTTTCAGACAAATATTCACCAGTTGGAGAAGCAGGATTTTATTGATTGCTTATACGATCTTTACTTTAAGGACTCAAAGGAAAACTTTAAGGATTTTGAAGAGATGTTATATGCAAAATTCGGCAAGAGTATAACAGAACTCTTCCTTAAACCATATAATGAAAAGCTATACGCTTGTTCATTGAAGAAACTCGATACAAATTCCATGGGGCGCTTCTTCCCTTATGCCGATTTGAAAGATATTATAAAAAACATGAAAGAATCTCGAGATTCTTCATATAATAATTCCTTCGAATATCCCAAGAAAGGTGCTCAGGTTTTTATTGAGGCTTTGTTGAGCGATATTGACATGGACAATTTGATGCTTAATACTGAGGTTAAGAATGTTGATACAAAGAATAAGAAAGCTACAATTGAAAGTGATGGAGAAGAGATGACTGTAGAATATGAGTATCTTATTAATACTGTACCACTTAATGTCTTTACCGAGCTCTGTAATACCGAAGTCCCTGAAAACGTGTTGAGTTATAATCAGGTGTTAGTATATAACATTGGTTTTGATTCTGCATTAGAAGATACATCGAGCCATTGGATTTACTTCCCTGAAAAGAAGTATTGCTTCTACCGTGTTGGTTTTTATAATAATATTTTGTCCGAAACAAAGGGGAGTACATATGTAGAGCTTGGTTTTGATCCAAATACGGAGATCACAGAAGAAATAAAGGATATGTATTATCATAAGACTCTCGAAGATTTGCGAGATTGTGGTATAGTTTCCGATCAGAAGGCAGTTGTACATGAAACTCTGGTAATAAACCCTGGTTACGTACATATTACGGAGCAAGGTAAGAAGTGGGTGGAGAGATATATGGTAGAAATGGCGAAAAAGAAAGTATATTCTATTGGACGTTATGGTGCATGGACCTACTGTTCTATGGAGGATTGTATGCTTCAAGCATTGAAACTTTCAAAAGAGATTGGCTAAAAGATGATTGCAATAATTGTAGCGACACCGTTGCAGATGTTTAATGCAACGATGATAATGAGACATCATTATCCTAAGGCAAAGGCTGATTTATTCGTACTGAACATCGCATGTGACATGCATGACATAATCAGTAAATATCAGAAACTTTCTTTTGTAAATAATGTATACTATTTGGACGATGTATGCCATAGATTATCCAGAATAGGAATAATCCGAGACTTTTTAATAACCACGAAGAAACAGAAGCGTATCTTAGATTCTGTAAAGAATGTTGAATATACAAACCTGCTTTCCACATGGGTCGGAAAAACTAATACTTGGCTATTCTCTAAGTTAAAGAGGACAAATCCTGGCTTAAAGCTTCATTTTTATGAAGAAGGATTAGGGGTATATCTTAAAGGACTTTTCGATACAGTACATGGCTTAAAGTATATGTATTATCTCTTGGGATACAAGTATGAAGGAGACTATTTACAAGATCTGTATTTGTACAATCCAGACTTGGCATTTAATAATGAGATCATCAAGATGGTTTCTATAGGAAGTGCCAAAGAAGAAGATATAAAGTATATCAAACCTGCTTTAGAGGTCGACAATATACTTCAATACAGGACTAAAGGTGTTTATTTCGAGAATGATTTTCGTAATACGGAATTTGAGGGGGTTGATGAGAAACAGATAATTGATTTGCTCTACAAGTCTTTGGGAAAGGATCAACTTACAGTACGTATGCACCCAAGAAATCCAAAGGATAAATACCAGTCTCAAGGCTATATTATTGATCAGAACAATAAGAACTCATGGGAGGATATTCTTGTTGCTTTGGACAATCTGAATGATTTGGCTCTAATTACTCTCAATTCTACTGCAGTTTTTACCCCAAAGATGATTTATGGAAAGGAGCCTGTTATCGTTATTCTTGGGAAGATGATAATGAACGAATATTCTTATCAACCGTGGGCCCAGTATTTCTGGGATGATAAGTATTCAAAGTTTGTGCAAAGAATACATGAGAGCTACAACAATAAGAAAAAAGTAATTATACCTGAGTCGTTTGACGAGATGGTGACACTTCTTAAACAATTGTAACTATGGGAAGAATTGTTATTTCAAATCAAATAGAATCTCTTGCAAAAATAGAGAAGAAAAACGAAATGCAAGGCTTTGTCGTTAATAAGCAGACAAAGATCGGATCTCTGAATATAGTGTCTTATCATAAGAGACTAAGACGTATTGAGAATGTGTATATAAATGGCGATGATTATTGCATTTCTGCAGGAACTCTCACATATAATAAAGCGATTGGAACAGAAGCCTTGAAGGGAATATTTGAGGCATTTGATGGCGATGTGGATAAGCTTCGAAAGCAAATTTTGGGCAACTATTGCTTGTGTATATGTAAAAATGGTGTAGTTTCAATCTTTGTAGATAAATATCATGTGTATAAAGTATTCTATCAAATAGTTAATGGAAGAATCACTCTTTCTTCAGATTTGATAGATGTACTTCTTGGAATATCTGATTTTGATGAATCAGAGTATGACCTAATGCTTGAATCTTTTCAATGCAGTCCTTATGGAGAAAATACGTTTGTAAAAGATGTGAAAAAGCTATTGGGTCGCCAAATTATTTTAATTGATACAGGAAAAAATAATATTGAAGTTAGGAACATTGGATACGAACGTGAGCATAAACAGCACAATGATATAGATGCAGCAGCAAAGTTTATGGCTTCAAAAATCCAAGAGGGTTATAGGCAATTGACTGAAGGATTTGGGCAAGATGTAGGTATAAATATGACAGGAGGTTTGGATAGTAGAGTCGTGCTTGGAGGTTGTCTCGCGGCTGGCATAAAACCTACTCTTCTACATGCTCAAGGAAATTCTCCAGCAGTTACAGGAACAGAGGTTGGAGATTTAAAGTGCGTAGAGTCTATGTCAAAAAAAATAGGACTTTCAGTTTTGCTGATGGATTGGAAGTGTACATATCCTGATAACTTTAACCTATGGGATGATCTTTTTGCAAAGTATGGCTTTGATTACAAGTTTTATGGCGGTAATCCCAATTTTTTTACATCCTATGAAAGTTTGGGTAGCTCAATTCCATTGGTTTTAGAGACGGGGCTTTTTGGAGAATGCATGCGTATAAGGGAACAGTATAATGAAAGGAAGAACCCATTTGAAAATATTCAAGCTTTTTTGCAAGAGTATCAATTAAGTGGAACCAATAGCTCATATCTTGTGAGAGATGATTTTTACTCTAATTCTCATAATCTCTTTGATTATGTAAAAGATAAATTTTCCTCAGATTTGAGAGCCTTTGGTTTTAATCCAGATGGACCTCTTTCTATGGATCAGTTTGAAGAAATACGATATGTCCACCATAGATCGACTGATGCAGTATTAATCAATTTCCTGAATCAGTTGACAGGATGTATTTCAGTATTAAGTACGGAACAGGTGTGTGAGTATCTGTATGATTCTACTCGCGAGTTTAGAGCCTATGGAACTCTTCAGTTGAAGATTATTGAAAACTTATCACAAGAATTGTTCAATATTCCATTCTTTTCTCATTGCCGTGAATGTGTTGTAAATAAGTCTGATTGTAGATTGTATAGAAAGGTGTCGTTCAATGAAAGGGTAGGTGAGTTCTTGCGTACTCTTGGATTAAAAGATTCTTCTTTTTATTCGCTTTTGAGGAATTTGAAATACAAATTTCTTAAGAATGACTCTGGAGTCCAGCATAATATGGTGTATTCTTCTGAACTGGATAGGATATTACCTGCAGTTAAACAATCAATAGATGCTGATACAGATGTAATTCCTAAATACATCAATACTGACCATATTCCATCGGATGATTCTCTTATACACATTATCTATTATGCGATGAATATTCACGGATTAAAATTGATAAAACAAGGTGTATTTAAATAATTTAATGAAAGTATCTTTTCTTCAAAATAATTTTCTGCAAAAGTTAAGTGTCTATACCATATCATCTTATATAAATAAGGCAATACCTTTTCTGATGTTGCCGATACTAACTAATTATCTGTCAACTGACGAATATGGTGAAGTCTCTATGTTTTTAGCACTTATAAACCTTCTCGTGGCGGTTTTTGGGCTGAGCATAGAAGGTGCGCTTATGAGGAAATTCTATGATAAAGGGGAATCTTTTCCTGCTGTCTTATTCAATTACTTGTTTTTGCTTATATCTTCGTTTTCAGTATGCTCGGTGTTATTTGTGATATTTTCAAGTGAGATCGCAACATATAGTGGTGTGTCTGTACAGTACTTAGCAGCGGCAGTACTTAGCTCCTTCTTCTCTGTTGCCTGTTATTGCGTTAATTCTTTACATCAGGTTGAGGGTAAGGCTGCTGCCTATGCTATATTTACTAATGGCTGGAGTTTTTTGAATACACTTCTGTCCATAATTCTTGTAGTGTTCTTTAGCCTTGGTGTAGCAGGCCGTGTTTATGGCATTGCAATATCTACTATACTCATGGGAATTGTTGGAATCCTTTTGTTGTGTAAAAATGGTATTATACTATCGATAGATAAGAATTTAATCTCAGAGGAATTGATGGTATTTGGACTTCCTATGCTACCTATGAACTTGCGCGGAACTATTCTTGGGTTTACTGATAAACTATTCATTGCGAATATCATTGGATTATCGGCCGCGGGTGTATATACGGTGGGCAACCAGTTGGCGATGGTAATAGATGTTTTTGTTAGATCGATAGCACTTGCCTATACACCATGGGTATATGCAAAACTACAGGATGAAAGTCACGAATCCTTAAAGAAAATAGTGAGATTGACTTATACGCTAATTTTGGTAATAATCATCGTCTCTTTTTTATGGATAGCCGTTGCTCGTTTAGCATCGACACTGTTGATTAGTTCAGACTACGAGGATGCATTTGTATATCTTAACTGGCTTGTTGCCTGTAATGGTATTTTGGGTGTTCAATTATTGTTGGTAAATTTTGTTTATTATTCTAAGAAGACAAAGCTTTATTCCCTTCTGAGCACTTTTTCAATATTCCTGAATGTCTTTTTAAATTATGCATTCATTACGACTCGAGGAGCAATAGGGGCTGCTCAGGCAACTCTGGCGGTCTATGCCACAACATTGCTATTCACGGTGCTTATTGTATATAAGCAGTATAAACAAATACCTTGGTTTACAATATTCATTCGTCATGAATCAAAATAGTATTATATCATATACAAAAGCGCAAAGATATCAAGCTGACTTATTGTTATTTTTATGCGTCTTTGTGATAGATGCAATGAGTATACCATTGTCTCAAAATATCAAAGTAGCATTGTCTACAGTTTTATGTGGATTTATTGTATTGAAAGATGTAGCAAATGGGAAGTTGTTTAAAGACAATTATAAAACTAAATGGGTTTTAATGCCTTGTTTGTTACTGATAATACCACAACTTCTTTATTCTGATTTTGTACTGTCGTATGAAAGTAAAATCTTGCAAATTTGGGCGGGTTATATACTGTTCAAAAAGGTTCCCAAGGAATTATTTACCCAAAAGTATATAAAACTTTTGTATTATATATGCATTATTTCTATTCCAATATGGTTCTCCACAGTTATGGGATTAAATCTTTGGGCATGGGCTCCATCATCAGGTGATGGTCAATATAAAACCTTGTTCCTTTATTGTGTTGATACTTATGGTGATAACGGCAGAAATAATGGTCCATTCTGGGAACCTGGCGTATTCCAAATGTATATAAATATTGCTGTATTATTTTTGTTGTATTCGAAAAAAAATATAAATATAAAATATTTATTAGTTTTCGTTATAGCATTAGCTACAACGTATTCTACTACTGGTTATATATGCTTTGCATTAGTTTTGATAACTTATTATTATGATAAAAGTGACTCAATTAAAGGTTATCAGTTTTTTTTATTAATGCTAGGTGCAGTTGGTGTATATGTCTTTTTTACAATAAACCTAGAGCTGTATGATAGGGTATTTGGAAAGTTTGATTCTACTTCGGTAGCAAATGCATCCATGGTAATACGTGTAAATGAAATTATTTTTTATTATGAATTATGGAAATCAAACTTGGGCTATATGCTTTTAGGTGCCGGAGCTACAAATGCATATAATTTCGTTATGGGGCAACATTTCATAGCGGATGTATTCTTTGAAGGGTCTACACAAACAACACTTAGGGAACTTGCAAGTTTCGGTGTCGTATTTACATTTATTCGTTTATGCTTATTTTATCGATTCTCTAAGATTTTTTGTAAAAAGATTTTGGCGCGAGCTATTGTTGTATTGATTGTAATAATAATGATAAATACTGAAAGTATGATTTATTCGATGTTGTTTAACTGCCTATGGTATCTAGGTGCAAATGATATAGATAACAAGATTCTTCCAGATAATATATAGTTGAATAATTAATAAACATTATATGAAAGTAATGCTCGTATTTGGCACTCGTCCTGAGGCTATTAAAATGTGTCCACTAGTTAAGGAATTCCAGAAACACCCGTCAGAGTTCGAAACTATTGTTTGTGTAACTGGCCAGCATCGCGAAATGTTGGATCAGGTACTAAAGATCTTCGATGTGATCCCTGATTACGACCTTAACATTATGAGACTGGGTCAGAATCTCACCGATATAACCGCACGCGTCCTCACTGGTCTGCGTGACGTGTTCAAGGAGTGCCATCCTGATGTTGTACTCGTTCATGGCGATACCACCACCTCTACCGCTGGTGCCCTGGCTGCATTCTACGCCCAGATTCCAGTAGGTCACGTTGAGGCAGGTCTTCGCACAAACAATCTCTACAGCCCATGGCCAGAGGAGATGAACCGTCAGCTGACTGGACGTATTGCTACCTATAACTTTTCACCAACCCTTCTCTCTGAGAGCAACCTTAAGGCTGAGTCTGCCCTTGGCAATATTTATGTGACTGGCAATACCGTTATTGATGCCCTCCACATGGTGATTGATAAACTCAATGCTGACGAAGCTTTGGCTAAGGAGCAGGACAACGTGCTTACAGCTGCTGGTTATGACATAACCCGTCTGGCTGATGGCAAGAAGCTCGTTCTTATCACCGGCCATCGTCGCGAGAACTTTGGAGACGGCTTCATCCGCATGGTTACCGCCATGAAGGACCTGGCAGAAAAGTATCCTGAGGTGGATTTCGTTTACCCAATGCACCTCAATCCTAATGTGCGCAAGCCTATCCACGAGGTGTTTGGTGAAGATCTTACCCGTCCAAACTTCTTCTTTATCGAGCCTCTACAGTATCTAGAGTTCGTTCATCTTATGAGCAAGGCCAACATCGTACTTACCGATTCTGGTGGCATCCAGGAAGAGGCTCCAGGTCTAGGCAAACCAGTACTCGTGATGCGCGATACCACCGAGCGACCTGAGGCTCTCAAGTCAGGTACCGTACATCTTGTAGGTACTGATTATGAAAAGATTATGAAGGAGGTCAGTACCCTCCTCGACGATGCCGAGGCATACGCCAAGATGTCGCAGGCTGTCAATCCTTATGGTGACGGTAAGGCATGTGATCGTATCGTGAGAGCTTTGAAGGGTGAAGAAGTCGAACGTTATGGAGAATAAAATATGGTAGTACTCATTAGATGCAATGATATTCTATCTGATCCAAGAGCAATGAAATATGTTCGATACTTGCAAGAAAAAGGTATTGAACATAAGTTCATCGGTTGGGATCGCGACGGAAAGAATATAGATTTGCCTAATTCCGTCATGTGGAAAGAGCGAGCGGAATATAACGTTGGTGGTTTCAAGGCCGTTAAGAATCGTATTGGATGGATGTGGTTTGTGTATAAGCAGTTATGTGCATTGAAGCGTAAAGATGCAATACTCCATGGATGCGATATAGATTCTGCATTTCCTGCAGCCTTCTATAAAGCAACACATAATAATGGTAATAAGTTAATATTTGATGTATTCGATTGGTTTTCTGCTGCACTCTATAACCAAAAGTGGTATGTTTTGACAGCTTTTAAGCTTATGGAGAAATATACGACCAAAAGGGCTGATAGGGTTATTCTTTGTGAACCAGAACGTATTGAGCAAATACCATTTGAGATCCCTTCTTCAAAAATTAGTGTACTTCCAAATATTCCGTTTTTTGATTGTAGCGATTTTCTGACAAAAGACCAGGAGAAGCAATTCAATAACAATAAAATTACTTTTTCTTATGTTGGCGGCTTTTCAACTGATCGTTGTCTTTTTGAAATCGTATCATTGGCAGAAAAGGGGATTATTAATTTGTCTATTGCAGGTTTTGGTAACGCTAAATTAGAGGAAAGATTATTGAAAGACAATGGTCTATATCCAAATATCAGATATTATGGAAGGGTTAAATATGAAGATGGTCTGAATATATCTTATAATTCGGATATAGTATATGCAATGTATCAAAAAGTAAATCCTAATAATGTATATGCAGCTCCTAACAAATATTACGAGGCAATGTTTCTTGCTAAACCGATTTTTTCAACTAAAGGAACAATTGTTGAAAAGAAAGTATTGCAAAACAACATGGGCTATGTGTCTGATGAAAAGGAAGAGGATATACTTGCAGTCATAAGCAGAATTGATATAGATGATGCTTTAGAAAAAGGTGAAAATGCGAACAAAGTCTGGAGAGAAACATTCTGTAACTATACAAGAAGATATTTGGAAGGGGAATATCTTGAATTAAAAAAACTAATGTAACACATTTAAGGTAATGAAATTCTTTATTTGTGGGTGCAATGGTATGGCTGGTCATATCATCTCCCTTTATCTTAAGGAACAAGGGCATGAGGTGTTTGGTTTTGATTTGAAGGAATCTATTCTTATTCCCTCTATTGCATGTAATGCTTTTGATACAGAAACCCTTCGTAAGGTTATTGCTGAAGATAATTACGATACTGTTATTAATTGTATTGGTATACTTAATCAATTTGCCGAGCAGAATCATGCACTTGCTTCATATATCAATTCTTATTTTCCACACTTTCTTGCGGATGTAACAAAAGGAACAAATACTCAGGTCATACACATGAGTACTGATTGCGTCTTTTCTGGAGCAAGAGGGGATTATACTGAAACTGACCATCGAGACAACGAAACGTTCTATGGACGGTCTAAGGCGTTAGGGGAGTTGGATGATGATAAGAATGTAACGTTGCGTGATTCAATTGTTGGTCCTGATACAAACCCTAATGGTCCGAGCCTGTTGAATTGGTTTATGGCACAAGAAAGTGAAATAAATGGATTTACCAATAAGATGTGGACAGGCTTGACAACTTTAGAATTGGCAAAAGCGATGGAAGCAGCTGCAAAGGAGCGTGTTTATGGTATCTTCAATTGTGTACCTGATTATTCTATATCTAAATATGAACTTGTTTCATTATTTAATCATTATCTGAAGAACGATTCAGTAAAAATTAACCCAGTTCAAGGTACGCCAGCAAATCTCTCTTTGAGAAGAACTCGTTTTGAGTTGTCATACATCATTTCTGATTACGACACTCAAATTAGAGAACTTGCGGAATGGATTAAGTTACATAAAGATATGTATCCTCACTACAATCTGTAATATATGACTGTATTTGGTAATAAAAGAATCCTTTTGTTTTCCCCTTATGGTTGCACCAAACATTATGGTGTTGCCATTAAAGAGGAGTTAGAGAAGAGGGGCGCTCATGTAGATGAATATGATGAACGACCTTCTGAGAAAGCTTATATGAAAATCATTATACGCTTGCTAAAGAAGAAAGTTCCACAGATATTCCTGCGCTATATACAAAATGTGATAAAAGAGAATAAGACTAAAGATTACGATTATATCCTAATATGTAGAGGAGAGGCTTTTACTCCAGTAGCTATTGATTCTTTAAGGAAAGCATATCCTAGAGCGAAGGTTATTCTATATCTCTGGGATGTAATGCGTAATTGTGCTATGGATGATGTGCTTGCCTCATGCAATAAGGTAATGTCTTTTGATCCCGAAAATGCCAAAAAGTACAACGTAGGCTTTAGGCCGACATTTTTTGTGAATGACTACCTTCAAGTAAATGAATCGGTTGAGTTTGATTATGATTTGGAGTTCATTTGTACCTTATATCATCCTCGGCATAAAATGGTGAAGCAATTGCGAAAGAACTTTGAATCTCAAGGTTTAAGGTTCTATACGTATCTTTATGTCCCAGGCTTGATTCGTTACATACAGGAGTCGCTCTTTCACTTCCCGTTCTATAGTTTTAAGGAGATTAATCTGAAGCCGATTTCAATTCCAGAAACAGTTGAAGTTCTGAATAAGACAAAATGTATACTGGATGTCAATCCGCCATACCAAGTTAGCTTGTCCACTCGTGCCCACGAGGCAATTGCAGCCCGTAGGAAATACATTACTACAAATAAGCATATTATGGATTATGAGTACTATGATCCAAATAATATCCTAATCATAGATATTGATAATCCTGTAATTTCAAAAGAGTTTGTTCAGACACCATTTAATCCTGTAAGTGAGGAGGTTCTTTATAAATATTCTGTTGCCGGATTGGTGGATGATTTATTTAACAACATGTAGCTAATATGAATATATTGATAACTGGCGTTCATGGATTTGTTGGAAGTAATCTTGTTAAAGCATTGTCGTCAAACAATATAATCTATGGACTTGATATTGTCACCCCTGAGAAGGAGGGGGTGGCAAAGACTTTCTCATGGGATGAACTGCCTCAGTTGACCAACATGCAGATTAATGCAGTTATTCATTTGGCAGGTAAAGCTCATGATACACATAACAAATCAGCAGCTGATATTTACTTCAAGGTAAATACAGGCTTGACTCAGAAGATCTTCGACTGGTACATGGCTAATCCAACGCCAAAGAAGTTTATCTTCTTCTCTACCGTAAAGAGTGTGGCTGACCATGTGCCTGGGGATATCCTGACCGAGGAGTGTGTGCCTACTTCCGTAGGCCCTTATGGGGAGAGTAAGGTTCAGGCTGAGAACCATATTATCCAGAGTTTTGCTCCTGCCGCTATGGAGCGTCCGTTCCATAATTTCAGCGATGCTGATGTTTCAGATAGTTTCAAGGTTTCAGACGGTTCTAATAAGCAGGTGTACATTATGAGGCCTTGTATGATTCATGGACCTGGCAACAAGGGTAATCTTAACCTGCTGTATGGTGTAGTGAAGAAAGGAATACCCTGGCCTTTGGGCGCTTTTGAGAATAGACGCTCATTTACTTGCATTGACAATCTATGCTATGTGATTAATGGATTGCTTACAAAGGATGTGGAGAGTGGTATCTATCACATGGGTGATGATGAAGCACTCTCAACTAACGAACTGATTGAGCTGATCTGTGAGGCACTGGGTAAGAAGGCTCATATCTGGCATCTGCCTAAAGGATTGATGAACGGTATGGCAAAGTTGGGTGGCTGGTGTCATTTGCCATTGAATCCATTGCGTATGCAGAAGCTTACAGAAAATTATGTGGTCAGCAATGATAAGATTAAGAAGGCTTTAGGTGTCGATAAAATGCCTGTACGAGCAAATGAAGGGATAATGAAAACAGTACGTAGTTTTACTATCGAGTAATATGATGTTTAAAGATAAAGAAATATGGTGTATTATCTGCTAATCTTAGTTCTGCTATTCCTGGCAGAACTTTTTTATTTCTGTATTGCTGATAAATGTAATATTATCGACAAACCAAATGAGCGGAGTTCGCATACCCGGATTACTCTGAGAGGTGGAGGAATCATCTTCTATTTGGGTGCATTGACTTTTTTCCTGACGAGTCAGTTTGAATACCCTTGGTTTATACTGGCTTTGACCTTGATCACTTTTATCAGTTTTGTAGATGACATCCGTTCTACTTCGCAAGGTTTGCGTTTAGTCTTCCATTTTATGGCAATGGCCCTGATGTTCTATCAATGGGGATTGTTCAGCTTGCCTTGGTGGACGTTGCTTGTCGCTCTGATCGTCTGTACGGGGATTATCAATGCCTATAACTTTATGGATGGCATTAACGGCATTACCGGTGGATATTCATTGGTTATCCTGGTTTCTTTGGCATATGTGAATGCAGAAGTGATCTCCTTCGCAGAACAGAATTTTATTTATACGATGATTTGTTCTGTGTTGGTGTTTGACTTCTTTAATTTCCGTAAGAGAGCGAAATGCTTCGCCGGTGATGTGGGTTCGGTCAGTATAGCTTTTGTAGTCTTGTTCCTGATCGGGAGTTTGATTTTTCAAACGAAAGATTTCAGCTGGCTTGTATTGCTTGTTGTGTACGGAGTGGATAGTGTGTTGACGATCGTACACCGCCTGTTACTACATGAAAATATTGGTTTGCCTCACCGGAAACATTTGTATCAGATCATGGCCAATGAACTGAAGATACCACACGTGGCAGTGGCATTGACCTATATGTCGGTGCAAGCTGGGGTTGTAGCAGGATATTTGGCATTGCGGGAGTATGGATATGGGTATTTATTAGGGAGTATCTTGGTGTTGGGGCTATTATACTTCCTATTTATGAAGAGATTCTTCTATTTACATAAATCAAATTAATAACTCATGGAAAACTTAACAGAGAATGATTTTCAGCGTGTGGCAGATTGGCTTGGCGTTGAAATGGCAGTGGTAAAAGCCGTACAGACAGTTGAAACCGGTGGTCGTGGGGGGGGTGTGGCTCCGGGGTGACCGATGATCTTATTCGAAGGACACATCTTTTGGCGTGAACTCCATGGGGAATGTTTCAGGTGATGGGCTTTAACTATGTGATGTGCGGGTATGGCTGTGTAAATGAAATGGTGAAAGATATGTGTACCGGAGAAGATAAGCAACTGGAGGCATTTGCGAGGTTCATTAAACTTGCTGGGTTACGGCCCAATCTGGAGCGGAAAGACTGGACCGGTTTTGCCAAAAGATATAATGGTTCCGGATATGCTCAGAATCAGTACGATAAAAAATTAGAAGAGGCTTATCGGAGATTAGCGAAGTAGAAAAGAGATATACCCGGTTTTCGGGTGTAGATTTTTGTTTCGTCCCCAACTTTATACTATATCGGGTATAAATCTGGGGACATTCCGTTAAACGGATATAATATGAATAATCGAACAATGGCAGAGTATGTGAAGTAGATGTATGAGAAAGAATTAAGTAATAACTCTGATAATGTGATGATTATAACTTGTTCTGTATAACTTGATCCGGACGCCTCATTTTCCTTTGTCATCTTCCTGCAAATGTGCACCTTTGCAATGTTGATCAACGCAATGTGAATAAAATCAGTGGTAATAACATTAAAAAAAGGAGATTAGGAATATGGCATTATTTTATAAAGCAGTAAAATCGACTATGGCAACTAAGGCCGGTGATAAGAAATGGCACTTGAACTTGGTGAAGGTAGGTAAAGTGGTATCTACTCAGCAATTGGCTGAGATGATTGCGGAAAAGTCGTCGTTGACTCCGGGTGATGTGCATAATGTGGTTCGGAACTTGATGACAGCGATGCGTAGTGCACTGCTGGACAGTAAGACGGTACGTCTGGACGGATTGGGTACTTTTACGATGAAAGCGCGTACACGGGGAAGGGGAGTGGACAAAGAGGAAGAGGTGAATCCGAATCAGGTGGCAGCCCTTCTTTGTCATTTTACTCCTGAATATACTCGTCCTGCGGCTATCGGTACTACCCGGGCTTTGTTTCAGGGTGTTGAGTTTCAGAAGGCGAGTGGGATCGGTGCTTCGGGCAATAATGGTTCCGGAGGTGGTGATGGAGACATAGTAGATGATCCGACTACGTAGTTGCATTTTTAATAGGATGAAAAAGATGAAGAAAAATAATTGGAACGTTATTTTGAAAGTGATTATTGCTGTAGCAAGTGCTATTGCCGGGGTGATCGGAGGGCAGGGATTGCTTTGATAGGCGGCTGACAGCTTCGGTTGGAATGATAAATGCCGGTGTCCGTTTGGAAGAGTGGATGCCGGCATTTTATTATATTACCTGTAGAACCGGGAATGCAAAAGAGCATTAATAATAGGGCCTATATAGTGGTGTGAATGATATTATAAGATAAAGGAGAATAAAATCTACATTAAAATGATCAAATTTTGTAAGTTTCTGTTTTTTTTGATATTTTTGTACAGTGGAATGGATTACTGAGATTACTGATATATGGTGACCTCGCACAAACGAACAAACAGAGTCTTATGGGAAATAATGTATCATTGCTGAAGTATGCACTGCTGATAGTACTTTTTTGCACCTCATGTGTAAAAGAAAAAGATTTGTATGAACCGTCGGGTAAGAATCCTGATGATACGGAAGAACTGGATTTATCATTTAAATTCTCTTTGAGAACCGATAAGCAGATCGGTGTGATGGCTACCTCTGCGAATGAGAAGGTGGCTGAAGGCATCTTGATAGGGATTTATCCCCAACAACCTTATGAGGAGGATGGGACTATTGTCATTAAGCCTCTTTATGTTGGTTATACAGATGTGGATGGATGCATTTATGCTATTATATCTGTTCCGGTAAATGTCGATAAGGTATATATAACTTCATTGACTGCCGGTTTTCCCGGTGTGCAGGAGGTTGATGTGCAACCGGGAATGACGTGTGTCTTGTCTGCCGTACCCTTTCAAGTCAGTACCAATGCTTCTACTCGCATGGCTGTTGCCCGGGGCGGGGCAGAGTTGGCGATTCCTGTCAGCCAGAAGCTAAGCAATCTTTATGAACTGTATAGTCCGTATGCGGATGCAGAAGTTGGGAAAGACGGCATCCCGCTTTTAAATGCTTCGCCGCTTGTTTCAAAAGAAGAATTGTCACCTAAATTTTTAAACCGGGTGAATAGTTGGTATCCGGAACAGAAGAATGTACAGGATGTGGATCTGAATAAGAGTTCGGATCTGGTGGTTACTGACGAACTGGGAGCAGAAGTGTGGGCTACGTATGTTGGTGATGGGGGATTCTATGTAAATAATAGGACTGTTTACAATGTTTTGACTTACTATAGTTATAAAGAAGGGGAACTCAATAAACGCGAAGATATACAGGGACATCGTATGACCTTGCTGTTGCCGAACACCCATCAGGAAAAATGTCCGTCGGGACTGAAAGTGCAATTATTATATTGGGACGGGAACAAGTATGATACAATATTTCCGAAGGGTACACGTATCGGTTTTGCCGTGGCACGTGACGGGTTAAACATGACGAATATCGCTACTGGCGGTGTAAACTCGAAGAGTGCCTATAAATTCCAGAATCAGACATTTCCTAATGCGAATGTAAACGGATTCTATTATTCTACTCCAACCTTGAATACAACTAAAAAAACAAATGCCGTGATCCGTAGTATGTCCGATTACAACTGCTGCATTATGGGGTTTGATATCCGTCCTTATGGCGATGCGAAAGCTGATTATGATTTCAATGATGTGCTGATAAAGCTTACCGCATCACCGGTATCTGCCGTTAAACCGGAAGAAGATATTCCGGTAATTGATGAATTCGCTCCTTCGGAGGCTGTTTATGGAACACTTGCTTTTGAAGACCAGTGGCCTAAGATGGGAGATTATGATTTCAATGATTTTGTGATGAATTATGCTTATGAGTTGGAGAAAGGAGATGATAATTCTATTACTGCCGTGAAATTGACTTTCACACCAATTGCGAAGGGGGCAGCCCCGTGGACGCATATTGGGGTCGGGATTGAACTTCCGCTCTCCGAGGACATTATTGACCGGTCAAAACTGGAAGGTGCTATTATTGAGGAAGGGAATGAATGGGCCACTTTCATTGTGTGGAACGATGTAAATGTAGCTTTGGGGACTACTGAGGGATATGTGAATACGGAAGGGACGGCAACCGGAATTTCCGGGACTCCCGCTGAAATAACCGTTCGGTTGAAAACTCCTGTCAGCAATCTGCAGACTCAAAAATTTAATCCGTTTATCTTTGTCAACAGCCGTCAAAAAGAGATTCATCTGGTAGATTATAAACCGACAAAGCATGCGGATGTTTCACTTTTCAAAACAGAAAATGATCGCTCGGATCCTGAGTCCGGAGTTTACTATCGCATGGACAACCGCTATCCCTGGGCACTTGATTTCCCACGTAAAGAAGCCTCCTCACTGGCATGGAAGTATCCGAAGGAGAGAATTAATGTCATATAGGCATATCCTAATTATGAAAAATGGGTGCTTGATCAATCGAACCTTTCGTGGTTTGATGCGAGTGTGTCGGGGAACGTGAATAAGGAATTCTTATATTAAGGAGAAAATAAAATCCTCCGTAGAAAAAGGCATCTACGGAGGATTATTTATTTTTTCTTTCTCAAGTCTCTTCCTTCAAATCGGCAAATAGCCTCTATCCACTCTTCGGTCAGTGGCTTGGATTGATGTTTCTCCAAGTCGAATGTCACCATGACCGAGCGACAAATACATTTCACTTCCATTGTTTCGGTATCGATAACCCGTTGCATCAGATGAAAACTTTTGGTTCCGATCTCACAGACGGCGGTTTGAACGGCAATATGGTCGGATGAAAAAATCTGTGCCAGAAAGTCGGCTTCAATGTGTACTACTACAATACCATCTTTTTCCCAGTCAACCCCCGGACAAACCGAAGCAAAGTATTCTGTTTTGCCGAGGTCGTAGAATGAAAAATAGACGGTGTTGTTGACGTGTCCGAACTTGTCTACGTCATTGAATCGTAGTTGTATAGGTAAACTGTGATGAAATTCGATTTCTTCCATTTGTTTTCTCTTAACCTTTGTTATTATTGGGCAAAATTAGTATTTTTGCACGTTATTCTCACAAGAAATAGATCAAGAAATGATAGAAGACATTAAAAAAGCTTGTCAAGTGATGAGCGAAGGCGGGGTGATTCTCTATCCCACCGATACGGTTTGGGGAATTGGCTGCGATGCTACCAATGAAGACGCTGTGCGCCGGGTGTATGAGATAAAACAACGTGCTGACAGCAAGGCGATGTTGGTATTGGTGGATTCGCCGGTGAAGGTCGAATTTTATGTGCAGGATGTCCCTTCGATTGCTTGGGATTTGATGGAAGTTGCCGATAAACCATTGACTATCATTTATTCCGGTGCTCGTAATTTAGCTTCAAATCTGCTTGCCGAAGACGGTAGCGTAGGCATCCGGGTGACGAACGAAGCATTCTCCCGTCGTTTGTGCCAGCAGTTTCGTAAGGCTATTGTTTCGACATCTGCCAATATCAGTGGACAGCCGGGAGCTGCCAATTTCAATGAAATCAGCGAAGAAATAAAATCGTCGGTAGACTACATTGTCAATTTCCGGCAGGATGATATGAGTCGTCCTAAACCATCGAGTATCATTAAGCTGGATAAAGGTGGAGTGATTAAGATTATTCGCGAATAATGGAAAAAGAAAAGATAAGTTTATTACAGCGCTTTATTATTTGGCGCGAGAATAAGATTAAAGAAAAGCAGTTTATTCTCATTTTAAGTTTTCTGGTAGGTATTTTTACAGCTATTGCTGCATTGATCCTGAAGTTCTTCATTCATACGATACAGAACTTTCTCACAGATAATTTTAATACGACAGAGGCCAACTACCTTTATCTGGTCTATCCGGTAGTTGGTATTTTCCTTGCCGGATGGTTTGTGCGCAATATCGTAAAGGATGATATCAGTCATGGGGTTACGAAGATCCTTTATGCAATTTCACGTCGTCAGGGACGTATCAAACGCCATAATATCTGGTCGTCGACCATTGCCAGTGCCATTACCATCGGCTTCGGCGGATCGGTAGGAGCCGAGGCCCCTATTGTACTTACCGGATCGGCTATCGGATCGAATCTGGGAAGTATGTTCAAGATGGAACACCGTACGTTGATGTTGCTGGTGGGATGTGGTGCTGCCGGTGCCATTGGAGGTATTTTCAAAGCGCCGATAGCGGGATTGGTATTCACTTTGGAAGTATTGATGATCGATCTTACCATGTCATCCTTGTTGCCGTTGCTAATTTCGGCTGTTACGGCTGCTACTGTTTCGTATATTACAACCGGGCAAGAGGCTATGTTTAAATTTCATTTGGATCAGCCTTTTGAGTTGGAACGTATTCCTTATGTGATTCTCTTAGGTATCTTTTGCGGATTGGTATCACTCTATTTCACACGTGCCATGAGTTCTGTAGAAGGGGTATTTGGCAAACTGTCCAATCCGTATAAGAAGTTGGCATTGGGTGGTGTGATGTTGAGTGTACTCATCTTTCTTTTTCCGCCTCTTTACGGTGAAGGTTACGATACGATTGAATTATTGCTGAACGGTACGAGTAATGCCGATTGGGATACGGTATTGAATAACTCCTTGTTCTATGGATATGGCAATCTGCTGTTGGTTTATCTGGTATTGATTATCCTGTTGAAGGTATTTGCATCGAGTGCGACTAACGGTGGAGGCGGATGCGGTGGTATTTTTGCTCCTTCGTTGTATTTGGGATGTATTGCCGGTTTTGTTTTCTCCCACTTTAGCAATGATTTTGATTTTACTTCCACTTTGCCGGAAAAGAACTTTGCTCTAATGGGAATGGCAGGAGTCATGAGTGGGGTCATGCATGCCCCGTTGACCGGTGTGTTTCTGATTGCTGAACTGACCGGTGGATATGACCTTTTTCTGCCTTTGATGATCGTTTCGGTCAGTTCTTATCTGACAATCATTGTGTTCGAACCCCACAGTATTTATTCCATGCGTCTGGCCAAGAAAGGACAGTTGCTGACCCATCATAAGGATAAGGCTGTACTGACATTGATGAAAGTGGAAAATGTAGTCGAAACAGACTTTGTCTGTGTACGTCCGGAAATGGATTTGGGTGAATTGGTAAAGGCTATTTCGACCTCCCATCGTAATATGTTTCCTGTGACAGACAAGGATGGAATTCTATTAGGTGTCGTGCTGCTGGATGATATCCGGAACATCATGTTCCGTCAGGAACTTTATCATCGTTTTACCGTTAGTAAATTGATGACTTCTGTTCCTGCCCGTTTGTATGATACCGACAGTATGGAACAGGTGATGCAGACATTTGACGATACAAAAGCGTGGAACTTGCCGGTAGTCAACGAAGAAGGAAAGTATCTGGGATTTGTTTCAAAATCTAAAATATTTAATTCGTATCGCCAGGTATTGGTGCATTTCTCGGAAGATTGACGGGTTACAATTTCCGGAAACTTATAACTCATAGCTTTTTAAATATGAAAAAAGAAGATTTAAGAATCGTATATATGGGGACTCCTGATTTTGCAGTGGAGGCCCTGCGCTGTCTGGTGGAAGGCGGCTATAATGTAGTCGGGGTGATTACAATGCCTGATAAACCTGCCGGCCGTGGACACAAAATCCAATATTCTCCGGTAAAGCAATATGCGCTGGATCATCAGTTGCCTTTATTACAGCCGGAGAAACTGAAAGATGCAGAATTTGTTCAGGCACTTCGCGAATGGAAGGCCGATCTGCAGATTGTTGTGGCTTTTCGGATGTTGCCGGAAGTGGTATGGAACATGCCTTGTTTTGGAACTTTCAATCTTCATGCTTCTTTGCTTCCGCAGTACCGTGGGGCAGCTCCTATCAATTGGGCGGTTATCAATGGAGATACGGAGACGGGGATTACTACTTTTTTCCTGAAACATGAAATCGATACAGGTGAGGTGATCCAGCAGGTGCGCGTTCCTATTGCTGATACGGACAATGTGGAAGTGGTGCATGACAAATTGATGCAGTTGGGCGGACGGCTGGTGATAGAAACGGTAGATGCTATTCTGGAGGGAAATGTAAAGGCAATTCCCCAGGAAGAAATGGCAGTGGTCGGCGAGCTTCGTCCGGCTCCGAAAATCTTCAAAGAAACCTGTAGGATTAATTGGAATCAACCGGTGAAACGGGTTTATGATTTTATCCGCGGGCTTTCTCCTTATCCTGCTGCGTGGAGTGAATTACTTAATCCGGAAGGTGAAGCGGTTGTAGTGAAAATCTTTGAGAGTGAGAAAGAAGAGAAAGTACATGCACTGACTCCGGGGAGCATTATTACAGATGGAAAGCACTTCCTGAAAGTAGCCGTGTCGGATGGGTTTGTAAATATCCTTTCTTTACAGTTACCGGGTAAAAAGAGGCTGAAGACAGATGAACTTTTGCGTGGGTTTCATCTGACTGAGGCATTTAGGATGAAGGCGGAATAATTGGCGGTGAGGCTCTCTATCTTATGCTTTGATAGTGTAAAGGCAACGTACTGGAAAGCAGAGTCTGTCACTTGCAATTGTGGAATTGGAATAGAAGGAAAGAATTTCTGCCAAATAAACTGTTATAGAAGAGGGAGCTCTGATGTTTTTTTGTTAATTTTGTGCTATTATTAAAATATTGATGAATATGAAACCTATTATATCCCCTTCTATCCTTTCGGCAGATTTTGCATATCTGGCAAAGGATCTTGAGATGATTAACCGTAGTGAAGCCGACTGGGTGCACATTGACATTATGGACGGAGTATTTGTTCCGAATATATCCTTTGGCTTTCCGGTGCTGAAGTATGTTGCTAAGTTGACTCAGAAACCGTTGGATGTACATTTAATGATAGTCAATCCTGAGAAGTTTATTCCTGAAGTAAAGGCATTGGGGGCGCATATTATGAATGTACATTACGAAGCATGTCCACACCTTCATCGGGTGGTGCAACAAATCCGTGAGGCCGGTATGCAGCCTGCTGTTACCATAAATCCGGCCACTCCGGTAGCTTTGTTGCTGGACATTATCCGGGATGTATACATGGTGTTGATCATGAGTGTGAATCCCGGTTTCGGAGGACAAAAGTTTATTGAGCACTCGGTAGAGAAAGTACGTGAACTTCGTGAACTGATTGAGCGTACCGGATCGAAAGCGCTGATCGAGGTAGATGGTGGAGTGAATCTGGAAACAGGTGCCCGTCTGGTGGCTGCCGGGGCGGATGCGTTGGTAGCAGGAAATGCCATTTTTGCTGCTGAGAATCCGGAAGAGACGATTCATGCCATGAAAGGGCTGTAAGGCCGGCTTGTGAGCTTCCGGTATTTACATCGATATCCATTTTTACGCCTGCTATTACCTCTGATAGCAGGCTTTCTTGTTGGTAATTATTTGTTTTTCAAGGAGGTGTATGTTCCGGATACCGTGTTGGTGGGAGTTTCTGCCGGATTATTTTTTCTGCTGCTGGCAGTCTATTTTTCACGTCGCTATTCGTTTCGGTGGATATTCGGCAGTGTTGCCTATCTACTTGTTTTTGGGGCCGGAACCGGCGGCATGAATCAGGTTTTACAACAAACTGTATATGCTTTCCAAAAACAAGAATGCGTTTATCGGGCTATCCTGACTGATCGGCCCGACGAGAAGGAACATACTTTTCTCTGTCCGGCATTTCTGACAGAAAAACAAGACTCAGTGGGAGTCGTACCGGTGAATCGGAAAGTATTGCTTTACATTTCGAAAGATTCACTCGCCGGAAGTTTACATAATGGGGACGAGTTAGTATTGATGGCGCGCGTATCTCCACCTTCCAATAATGGTAATCCCGATGAATTTGATTATGCCCGTTATTTACGTTACAGAGGGATTGGAGGAGTTGCTTTTGTTGCAGAGGGAAAATGGCAGATAATCGGACACAGGATGTCCCGTTCCTTTCGGCAGATTGCATTGGACTGCCGGGACCGGATTCTGGATAAATATCGTGCTTTGAAGTTCGAACCGGATGAGTTTGCCGTACTTGCCGCGCTTACTGTTGGCTACAAAGAGGAATTAGGTGAAGATATTAGGGAGACTTATTCCGTGTCAGGGGCCAGTCATGTACTGGCACTTTCCGGACTTCATATCGGATTTTTATATATGCTGCTTCTTTTACTTCTGAAGTGGTTGCCGGGGAATGTTTGGGGGGTGAGGCTGTTTCGTGCGATAGTGATAATTACTGCATTGTGGGGATTTGCTTTCATTACAGGGCTGTCCCCTTCTGTGGTTCGTTCGGTTATTATGTTTTCATTGTTGGCTTTGTCGGTCTTATCCGGGCGTACGGGTATTTCACTTAATACGCTTGCGCTGACTGCATTTATTATGTTGGCGGTTCATCCTTTCTGGCTGTTTGATGTTGGATTTCAACTCTCTTTTTCGGCTGTTACTGCCATTCTACTGATATATCCCCGGTTGTTCAGGTTGCTTCCGATTGGTAATGGAGTATTAAAAAAAGTCTGGGCATTAATGTGTGTTTCGCTTGCTGCGCAGATAGGTACAGCCCCTTTGGTATTGTTGTATTTTTCCAGATTTTCCACCCATTTCTTATTGACTAATCTGTTGGTAATTCCACTTGTGTCGGTGATTATGTATTCAGCGGTTATTCTGCTGGTGGTCAGCCCTTTTTCTCAGCTTTATACCTGGTGTGCTGTGGCGGTGAAGTTTCTTATCGATTTACTGAATGCTGCGGTTCGTTGGGTAGAGCATCTACCGTTGGCATCTATCGATAATGTTTGGATTTATCCGGCGGAAGTTCTTGCCTTTTATCTGGCTTTGTTGGCCTGTATGCGTCATATGATGGTTCGTAGTGCGAAAAGTTTGTACCTTGTAGGTGTTTGCCTGTTGGTTACAGGTAGTCTTCATTGGGCATGGAGGATGGCTGACCGACCGGTGCAGAGCATTGTTTTCTATAATGTCCGGGGATGTCCGGTTGTACATTGCATTGAGTCTCAAGGTAAATCCTGGCTTGCCTATGCAGATAGCATTCCGGATGAAAGACGGCTTTCGCGTGCGGTAACCGGCTATTGGAATCGGTTACACCTGAATACCCCGATACCCATAACAAAAGACTATCGCTCTTCCGGCTTCTGGATGCAGGACCACCTGCTTCTGTTCGGTAATAAACGTATTTGTATGGTCAGTGATAACCGTTGGCGGAACAAAACTGTCGCTGAACCGTTAAACATAGATTATTTGTATTTGTGTAAGGGCTATACAGGACGATTGGAGTCATTGGCCCAACTGTTTCATTGCCGGGAGGTTATTCTGGATTCTTCCCTGTCCGCTTATTATAAGGGAGTGTTCAGTGAAGAATGCCGTCGGTTGGGATTGCATTTTATCTCCCTTTCCGACGAAGGTTCTGTGAGGTTTTTGCTCTAAGTACAAAGATTTATCGTATTTTTGCCAACTCATATTTATACAAACAAGTTATGCTGACTAAAGTAATTGCTCAAACCCATATTGATCATTTTACTAAATGGTTTGAACGGGCCGACAAAATAGTAATCGTATCCCATGTGTCGCCTGACGGAGATGCCATTGGCTCATCGTTGGGATTGTATCATTTTCTGGATTCTCAAGATAAAATTGTAAATGTAATTGTCCCTAATGCTTTCCCCGATTTCCTGAGATGGATGCCGGGTAGCAAGGATATTTTGCTGTATGACCGTTATAAAGAGTTTGCCGATAAGTTGATTATGGAAGCAGACGTTATCTGCTGTCTTGATTTTAATGCATTGAAGCGCATTGACGAGATGGCTGATATAGTAGCTTCCTCACCGGGACGTAAAATAATGATAGATCATCATCTTCATCCCGAAGACTTTTGTCGGATCACTGTTTCACATCCTGAAATTTCTTCTACTTCCGAATTGGTGTTTCGCCTGATTTGCCGGATGGGATATTTCAGTGACATTTCCAAAGAGGGGGCTGAATGTATTTATACCGGTATGATGACAGATACCGGAGGATTCACTTATAACTCTAATAATCGTGAGATTTATTTCATTATCAGCGAACTGCTTTCAAAAGGAATCGATAAAGATGATATCTACCGGAAAGTCTACAATACTTATTCCGAAAGCCGTTTGCGTTTGATGGGATATGTATTATCGAATATGCGGGTGTATAAAGATTACAATTCTGCGCTTATATCGCTGACCAAAGATGAACAGGGAAAATTTGATTATATCAAAGGCGATAGCGAAGGGTTTGTAAACATCCCGCTTTCGATTAAGAATGTCTGTTTCTCTTGTTTCCTCCGTGAGGATACGGAAAAGAAAATGATTAAGATTTCACTTCGTTCCGTAGGTAAGTTTCCTTGCAACCAGTTAGCTGCCGAGTTTTTCAATGGTGGTGGGCATCTCAATGCGTCAGGCGGAGAGTTTTACGGTACGATGGAAGAGGCTGTGAAAGTGTTTGAACAGGCATTGGAGAAATATAAGCCGCTTCTGAAACAATGAGGTCGCGGGTTGTCGGTTACAATTTATGAATAAGGAATGACAAGTGTATAACTTCTTGTTACTTTTGACTTATAGCCCATGGCTCCTTGCTCTTCCGTTAAAAGTTGAAAGTCAAAGGTTAAAAGACTTGAACTTTCTGCTTTTAAATCTAAAGATTCGACTAATTTAAAATACATTTGTACGGAATATACATAAGATACAGAAATGAAAAAACTTCTATTGTTATTTTTTTCCTTGTTAGCCTTCGGATATATGTTCCAGGCTTGCGACAATTCGAAGACTTATGCAGAAATGCTGGATGAAGAGAAAGATGCGGTAAACGCTTTTATTAAAAAGCACGATATCCGTACTATTTCTGAGAGTGACTTTGAAGCAAACGGATATAAGACGGATACGACCAAGAATGAATATGTAGCTTTCTCAAACGGAGTCTATATGCAGATTGTGGATAAAGGTATTGTTACCGATAAACCGGAGAACGATTCTATCAAAAATAATAATATTGTAGCCGTACGCTTCGTGGAGCATGATATTAAGGCCAATGATACTACTTGCTTCAATGTGGTGCTTCCCGGTTTTGAAAACTATCCGAACTACTATACTTATCCGGATGTATTCCGTTACGTAGATAATGGAACTTCGGTGGCCGGTGTATTCACAGAAGGTTCGATGTATGCCAAATATGGTACGACAGACGTTCCTCCCGGATGGCTGCTTGCTTTAAAGTATGTTACCAATTATGCCCATGTGAGAATGATTGTACCTTCGAAGATGGGACATCAGAGTGCAAACCAATATGTAAACCCCTATTTCTACGATATTCGTAAATTTCAGAAAGCATTGAACTAAAACTACTAAATAACCAATTTTCTAAAACAACAACCTATGACTCTAATCAAATCTATCTCTGGTATCCGTGGAACCATTGGCGGAGGCGCAGGCGAAGGACTGAATCCGCTTGACATTGTAAAATTCACGTCGGCTTATGCCACTTTGATTCGCAAGACATGCAAATCGAACAGTAACAAGATAGTAGTGGGCCGCGATGCCCGCATCTCGGGTGAGATGGTGAAGAACGTTGTAGTCGGTACCTTGATGGGTATGGGCTGGGACGTGGTTGATATCGACCTTGCTTCTACCCCGACAACAGAATTAGCTGTGACAATGGAAGGGGCTTGCGGAGGGATCATCCTGACTGCATCACATAATCCCAAGCAGTGGAATGCACTGAAATTACTGAACGAACACGGAGAATTTCTGAATGCAGCCGAAGGACAAGAAGTGCTTCGCATTGCTGCGGCCGAAGAATTCGATTATGCAGATGTTGATCATCTGGGTTCTTATCGCAAAGATCTTACTTATAACAAAAAACATATCGACAGTGTATTGGCGCTTGACTTGGTAGATGTAGAAGCTATCAAGAAAGCTAACTTCACTGTAGCCATCGATTGCGTAAACTCCGTAGGGGGTATTATTCTGCCTGAACTGTTGGAACGTCTGGGAGTGAAACACGTAGAAAAACTCTATTGCGAACCGACCGGTAATTTTGCCCACAATCCCGAACCTCTGGAAAAGAATCTGGGTGATATCATGAACCTGATGAAGGGGGGAAAAGCAGATGTCGCATTTGTTGTTGACCCTGACGTAGACCGTCTGGCCATGATCTGCGAGAACGGTGTGATGTATGGTGAAGAATATACATTGGTCACAGTGGCCGACTATGTACTGAAACATACTCCGGGTAATACGGTATCTAATTTGAGCTCTACACGTGCTTTGCGCGATGTGACACGTAAATATGGTATGGAGTACAATGCTTCTGCAGTAGGTGAAGTGAATGTAGTGACCAAGATGAAGGCAACCAATGCGGTGATCGGAGGTGAAGGTAATGGTGGAGTGATTTATCCTGCCAGCCATTACGGACGTGACGCTTTGGTAGGTATCGCGTTATTCCTTAGCCATTTGGCTCATGAAGGCAAGAAGGTGAGCGAGTTGCGTGCAACTTATCCTCCTTATTTCATTGCTAAGAATCGTGTAGATCTGACTCCGGAAATAGATGTAGATGCTATCCTTGCTAAGGTAAAGGAAATCTATAAGAACGAAGAAATCAATGATATCGACGGTGTGAAGATTGACTTTGCAGACAAGTGGGTACACTTGCGTAAGAGCAATACCGAAGCCATTATCCGTGTATACAGTGAAGCATCGACTATGGAGGCTGCTGAGGAAATAGGACAGAAGATTATGGATGTAATCAATGAATTGGCTAAGTAAAGATTCTAAAAAATAATAAAAGGGCTGCATTGACAACGATGCAGCCTTTTTTATGAGTTATAATGGAGTAATCTTTTAAAAATCATAAGATTGTCCATCTTTTAAGAAATAAAGTCTATTTTTTGTAAATGATATTTCTTGTTCCTTTGTACCTTCAATTAACCCTCTTATATCGTATATCATGAAATTGAGACTTTCTTTGTTTACTATAGTGGTTGGTCTATTTTTCTTGTTTTCTGCTACGTCGGCTACCGCTGCACCTTTTACCTCTTCTTCGTATCCTGCTTATACTATCCCTGTGGAACAGGAAGGAGTTCGACAGCCTGTGATACTGCTAAATGGAACCTGGCAATTTAAATATTCACCCCAAAGCAAATGGACTACAATTAAAGTTCCCGGTGAGGCAGCTATGCAAGGATATGCCATAGAACACGACAAGCCTTTTTTCTACCGGAAATCGTTTACTATTCCTGCCGATTATGCCGGAAAACGTATTATTCTCCGTTTTGACGGAGTTTACAGCCATGCCAAATTAAGTGTCAATGGGCAGTTGGTGCGCGAACATCACGGTGGCTTTACTCGTTGGGAAACCGATATAACAGCACAGGCCCGTCCAGGGAAGAAAAATGAAATACAGTTGGAAGTGACCGACCGGCTGGATGAAATCTCTTATGCTTCGGGATATGCACATCACCCTGTTGGAGGGATTCTTCGGGATGTGACTTTGTTCACGTTACCTGTTACCCATCTTTACGATATTAGTGTAGAGACTCATTTGGACTCATTGTACCGAGATGCTGTCCTTCGTTTTGCCTGTACATCTGCCGGAAATGAACCTGCTGAGGTCCGGTTGCAGCTGACAGCTCCTGACGGAAAACCTGTACAACTTCCTCAGGATTGTTTTCCGTTGAAGGCAGGAGCAGAAGAACAGGTCTGGTCGCTGCCTGTTTCACGTCCGTTGAAGTGGGATGCTGAACATCCGAATTTATATACCCTGACTGTTGTACTTCTGCAGGATCGGAAAGAAATCAGCCGTTTTATCCGTAAAGTGGGATTTCGTGAAGTTAAAATAGCAGGTAATCGTATGTTGGTGAACGGACAGCCTGTGAAATTGCGCGGAGCCTGCCGGCATGATATTCATCCCACTCTGGGACGAACCACTACCGCTGAATTGGACAGCCTTGATGTACTTCTGTTCAAAGAAGCGAACATGAACTTTGTACGTACGTCGCACTATCCTCCTTCTGAAAGATTCCTGGAATACTGTGACCGTTATGGGGTGTATGTCGAGAGTGAGACTGCTGTCTGTTTTGTAGATACTTATCGGCAGAAAAATTATGCTCCCGGTAAAACGCAAAGCAATCCCGAATATACTGACCGTTATCTGGGACAGTGTCAGGAGATGGTGAAGAGTTTCCGCTCTCATCCGTCTATTTTGTTTTGGAGTATCGGTAATGAGAGTGTGTATGGTACTAACTTTCAGCTTTGTTGGGACTGGGTGAAGGCAACAGACACGACTCGTCCCGTTATTTTCAGTTATCCGGGATCGGTAGACACAAAGGAGAAAATTTATGATATACTCAGTATGCACTATCAGGATGTGAACGGTAACCTTTCGCAATGGGGAATGAATACCCGCCACTTTCAGGGACATGGGATTCCTGCTCTTTTTGACGAATGGGCACATCCGGCCTGTTATACTTATTCTACTTTGCAGACTGACCCGAATATCCGTGAGTTCTGGGGAAAATCACTTGACATGATGTGGAGTGGACTGTTTGATGCGCCTGGAGGATTGGGAGGAGCTATTTGGGGATATGTAGATGAAACTTTTGCTTTGCCTGTGCCCAAGGCCGGTATTTCGTTCTGGAAAGAGTTTGCCCACACAGCCAAGCCCGAAGGCTATCAAGGTAATTGTGTAGGTTATGGTGAGTGGGGAATCGTAGATGTATGGAGACGTCAGAAACCGGAATTTTGGGCTACGAAGAAAGCGTATTCGCCGGTGCGTCTGTTAGTTGATGATATTCGTAACTTCACTTCCGGACAGCGTTTGGTGCTTCCGGTTTATAATCGCTTTGATCATACGAGCCTGAACGAACTTCAGATGAGTTATACTTATCGGGGGGTGAAGAAGAATTTTGCACTTCCGGCCATTCCGCCCCATCAGAAAGGGAGCATAGTGATCCCCGCTGACCGGTGGGAAGAAGGTGAGCATCTGTTGATTGAATTTTGGACGGCCGATGGAAGCCTGATCGACACTTACCGTCCGATACTCGGAACGGAGAAGATTGTTTTTCCACCTGTGCTTGACGGAAATAAGCTATCGGTGGAAGAAACCGGTGATTGGGTGATCATTCGTGGGGAAGGTTTTGAAATACCGTTCAGTAAAGAGACAGGGTTGATTACACAAGCCAAAGCCGGCGACCGGGTACTGATAGAAAAAGGACCTTTCCTGAACTTGTATATTAACCTGAATCATTTGACAGGAGCGGAAGTACGCAAAGCAGCTACGCGGTTTATGATTTTGGAAGAGGACTGGAAGAAAAGTGCATTCAGTTACCGGCAGGAAACAAACGGAGATGTATATATCGACCTTGCCGGAAATTATAAGGAGGTAACTGTTGATTTTTCGATAAAAATAACTCCCGATGGACAGTTGGAGGTGGATTACCTGACAGATGGAGCTCCCAACGGATTTCTGCGTGAAACAGGTTTGTCTTTCCATCTGGCAGATGCCATACAGCAGTTGGACTGGAAACGTAAAGGGTATTGGAACTATTATCCGGAAAAAGCTTTTGCTGGAAATGAAGGAAAGACTGCTTTATACATTTCGAAGCAGGCTGCTTACGGTAAAGAACCCCTTCAACCTTGGGGAGACGATACACACAACTATTATTATTGGGCAGATGCAGGAGCCAATTGCCGCTACCCGTTGACTCAAACCGCTAAGGGGATGAAAGAAAACATCTATTATTATACTCTTTCGACAGCTTCCCCTTCTATCCATCAGCTTTCGGTTTTGTCTACAGATGCTTCGGTGGCATGCCGGATCAATAAACAACCGGATGACCAACTGATCCTGTATGTCAACAATTGCTGGGATTATCCCGAAATAGCATGGGGGAATTTTTGCAAAACCCTTGAAGCGCTGCCTTGCTTCGGAAAAATAAAGATGAGGCTTAAATAATAATAATTCAATAAAACCCAAGAACAATACAATAATAACATGAAAAAACTGATTTTACTTCTCGTACTGATTTTTTCGTTGCCTGTCGCGGCGCAGAACTTTACGATCGGGAAGAATACCTTTCTTTTAAATGGCAAGCCTTTCACCGTAAAGGCTGCCGAGTTGCATTATACCCGTATTCCGGCACCTTACTGGGAACATCGCATCGAGATGTGTAAGGCATTGGGCATGAATACCATTTGTCTTTATGTGTTTTGGAACATTCACGAGCAGACTGAGGGTAAATTTGACTTTACCGGACAAAATGATATAGCAGCTTTCTGCCGTTTGGCACAGAAGCACGGAATGTACGTTATTGTCCGTCCAGGTCCTTATGTCTGCGCCGAATGGGAAATGGGCGGACTTCCCTGGTGGCTATTGAAGAAGAAAGATATCGTTCTCCGTACACTCGATCCTTACTTCATGGAGCGTACAGCTATTTTTATGAAGGAAGTTGGCAAGCAGCTCGCACCTTTGCAAATTACCCGGGGAGGGAATATCATTATGGTACAGGTAGAAAATGAATACGGTGCCTATGCTGTTGATAAACCTTATGTCTCGGCGATTCGTGACATCGTGAAAAGTGCCGGGTTTACTGAGGTTCCCCTTTTCCAATGTGATTGGAGCAGTACTTTCGACCGGAATGGTCTGGACGATCTGCTTTGGACTATCAACTTTGGTACGGGAGCCAACATTGAGCAACAATTCAAACGTCTTAAGGAGGCTCGTCCGGACACACCGTTGATGTGCAGCGAGTTTTGGAGTGGGTGGTTTGATCATTGGGGGCGCAAACACGAGACTCGTCCCGCCAAGAGTATGGTACAGGGCATAAAGGATATGCTCGACCGCAATATCTCTTTCAGTCTTTATATGGCACATGGGGGTACTACTTTCGGCCATTGGGGAGGTGCCAACAACCCTGCTTATTCTGCTATGTGCAGTTCGTATGATTATGACGCTCCAATCAGTGAACCGGGATGGGCTACAGATAAATATTTCCAACTGCGTGATCTGCTGGAAAACTATTTGCCTGCAGGTGAACAGTTACCGGCTGTTCCCGTAGCTTTTCCGGTCATAGAGATACCCGAGGTGAAGTTTACGCGGGTGGCTCCCCTCTTTGCCAATCTGCCGGAAGCGAAACAGAGCACGGATATACAGCCGATGGAAGCTTTCGATCAGGGATGGGGAACTATTTTGTATCGGACTGTTTTACAGCAGCCTGTAGATGCCGGTACGACGATGAAGATTACAGAAGTACACGATTGGGCACAGGTTTTTGCGGATGGTAAACTATTGGCTCGCCTCGATCGCCGTCGTGGTGAATTCACTTTGCAGCTGCCGGCTTTGAAGAAAGGGACCTGCATCGATATTCTGGTAGAAGCTATGGGGCGTGTCAACTTCGATGAATCCATCCATGACCGTAAAGGTATCACTGAGAAAGTAGAACTTGTCTGTGATAAGCAAACCACGGAGTTGAAGAACTGGACAGCTTACAATTTCCCGGTCGATTACTCATTTGTGCAAGACAAAAAATATAAAAGTGGAACGGCCCAGACAATGCCTGCTTATTATAAGGCCACTTTCCATTTGGATAAAGCCGGCGATACGTTCCTTGATATGAGTACCTGGGGTAAAGGTATGGTATGGGTCAATGGTATTGCTATCGGACGTTTTTGGGAGATCGGTCCGCAACAAACACTTTTTATGCCCGGTTGTTGGCTGAAAGAGGGAGAAAATGAAATAATTGTCCTCGATCTGAAGGGACCTGAGAAAGCCTCTGTTCGCGGTCTGAAGAAACCCATACTGGATTGGTTGCGTAATGAAGGTGCTTCTACCCATCGAAAGAAAGGTGAACAACTGAATCTGAAGCAGGAAATTCCTGTTGCTACAGGTACGTTTACTCCGGGTAACGGATGGCAGGAGATCCGTTTGGATCGTCAGTATACCGGACGCTTCTTCTGCCTCGAAGCTCTTTCGGCCCAAGACGGAAAGAAGGTCGCAGCCATTGCCGAACTCGATGTGTTGGGAGCAGACGGCAAACCGATTTCGCGTGAAAAGTGGCGGATACGTTATGCCGATAGCGAAGAGACGCGTAGTGGCAACTGTACGGGAGATAAAGTGTTCGATCTTCAGGAATCTACTTATTGGATGACTGTTGCCCGTGATGCTTATCCGCATCAGTTGGTTATTGATTTGGGAGGTGACTATACTGTAACCGGTTTCCGCTATCTGCCCCGTGCGGAAAAAGGATACCCTGGTATGATAAAGGAGTATCGGGTGTATGTCAAAGGGGAAGAGTTTCAATACTGAAACAGGAATTTCCACTGAAGATTAGGTAGATAGATTGTGAATGTTATAAGATCCAATTATAACATTCACAATTTATTACTCTATGCTGTCTGATTTCAAAATTACAGAGATGTTTTCTTGAACATATCTTTTCGGTTCATAGAAAAATATTCGGGGGAAAAATGGTAACATAATAAATGTTTTGTATCTTTGACCAAAACATAACTTTAAAACATGATGAACACAAAATCTTTTTTCATGGTTGCCATTAGCGTATTTGTTTTGGCATCTTGTAATTTAAATCAAGTCAACCAAACGGGTCTATTAACCGCTTCCGTTCGTGAAGCACTTCGTTCGCCGGCAACTTTGTCTATTGCTGATGAGATAGAGTCAGTCGAATATATCCCTTTAGAAATGACCAGTGACAATGCTTCATTGATAGACGGTGTAGTCGATTTTGCCATCACAAGCAAATATATTTATGTATTGGTGGGCAAGGAAGCTCGTATTGTACTGTTCGATCGCCAAGGACACTTCTTGCGTACATTTCTTCGCCAAGGTCAAGGTCCCGATGACTTTAATGGTATGATAGGTTTTATACAGGCTGATGAGACTGATAACCGTTTCTACGTCATCGGCAATAAGGTTGGCGTATATACATTGGAAGGCACGTTTGTGGAAGACCTACCTATAAATTCTCCCATCATCTATGCTCATCACCTCGGTAGTAAGCGCATTGGCGCCATCGCCATGCCTCTTATGCCTTTCCAGGGTGGCAGTTTTGGTATTGGTATATTTCAAGAGGATGGCGAGGCGATAATCACCAAGAATGATTTCTATTTGCCGTTGGTGCCTCGAGAAGATTCAGGCTTTACATTTGGAGTAATGGGTTCACCTTCAGGTGGAAAGCAGTCTTCAGTCTTGTTTAAAACAGCCAGTAACGATACTGTTTTTCGTTTGTCGGCAGACACCATACAGCCTGTTTTAGTGGCCGGATTAGGCAATTCGGATGAAGAGGTTATTCGTGGACTCAATATTCGAGATATTAAAAGGTTTCCTGCTGATGGCGATATTTTTGTAAGCGATATTTTTGAGACACCTCGTCGTTTTTATTTGCGCATGATGTTGAATAAGAAGTATTATGTGGCTTCGGTGGATAAACACAGTGGAGAAACAGTTGTGGAACAGTGTGATATTCCTGAGACAAGTGCTTCCAACTTAGCTGATATCAATATGCAGTTAGGCATGGTAGGTAGTAAGGGGTATAACCAGTTTCCGGTATGGGGGCGTTCTTTAGGAAATAATCTGGTGCAGGTTGTGACACCTTACGAGATAGAGACGTTTGAAGAACATACAAAAATTACTATACCACAAGAATTGCAAAAGAGAAACACGAATGAAAACCCGATTTTTATCATATATAAGATAAAATAATATTCTTAATATATCGGACTCCTTGGATAAATTCCCTGTTGTTTCAGGTTATGGTTTGATTGCACTTTTGCATCTGTAACATTGCAATAACCTTTTTTCTGAGCTAATACTATTAGGGTATTGGGGATAGCCTATTTATCTATCTGTTCTAAAATACCATTGATATATGCGATAACTACCCCATAGTTAGTCATCGGGACACCTTGCGTTTTAGCTTTGGCTATCCGGTTCAGAACGTGTTTGCGGTTGAACATACATGCTCCACAATGGATAATCAGGTCGTAGCAATTCAAGTCCTTAGGGAAATCATTTCCGGAAACAATATCGATATGCAGTTGCTCTCCGATCCGTTTGCGCAACATTCGCGGAAGTTTCACTCTGCCGATGTCTTCGGACAGGGGAGCATGGGTACAGGCTTCGGCTATCAGGACACGGGAGTTTTCCGTCAGCTGGTCTATGATATACGCTCCTTCGGTATAGTAGTCAATGTCTCCCTTGTACCGGGCGAATAATACCGAAAAGGAGGTCAGCCGGCTTTGTGGCGGCTTTTTCTCGTATACGGTCCTAAAGATTTGTGAATCGGTGATGATCAGTGCAGGAGGGGCTGACAAAACATTCAGGGCACTGTCTAACTGGTCGGTAGTGCAACTCAGGGTGATGCACTTCTTGTCGAGCAATTCGCGTAGCGTCTGTACCTGTGGCAGGATGAGCCGTCCTTTGGGAGCTTGAATATCTTGTGGCATGACGAGTAGAACTACATCGCCTTTGTTAACCAGATCGCCCACAATATCCGGCTGTCCGCCCAGTTCCGGTAGTTTTTGGAGGATGGACCTGCAGATAGAGTCCATGCCTGTTTTCTCTTTGGCGCTGACAATCAGAGGACGTTCTCCTGTCTGCCGTTCCAGTTCGTTGGCTGTTTCTTCCGGGTTTTCTGACAGATCGGCTTTGTTCAGTATCAGTAGATAGGGGATGCCTTTTTCTTTCAGCAGTTCTATCCATCGCTTCTCTTCGGATAACTCCGTATCACAACAAACCATCAGTGCAATGTCGGTTTTGTCCACTGCTTGCACAGTCCGTTCGATACGCAGGGACCCCAGTTCACCGTTGTCATCGAATCCGGCCGTGTCGATGAATACACACGGGCCGATGCCGTGTATCTCCATCGGTTGGTATACAGGGTCGGTAGTGGTACCGGCGATATTCGATACCAAAGCAGCATTTTGATTGGTCAGTGCATTGATCAATGACGACTTGCCACTGTTTCGCTTACCAAACAGGGCAATATGCAGGCGGTTGGAGAGCGGAGTTGTTTTCAAAATCTGAAATCCCTTTCTCCCGCTGCTATTTGCTTCAGGTTTTCCAAGGCCCTTTCCCGGATTTTGGGATTGGGGATGTGTTGCATTTCTTGTTTTATCATGGCCGCTCCGCGGACTTTCGTTTCTTCCGAAGCATAATCTTCCAGATACTCCTGTAAGGTCATCAGCGCATTGGGTGAACAGCAATTGGCTATTTGCCCCGATTTGACAAGTGACATAAACCGGTCACCTGTACGTCCCGCACGATAGCAGGCTGTACAGAAACTGGGAATATATCCGAGTTTCAGAAGCCAGTTAACTACTTCGTCCAGTGTACGGGTATCGCTGACATCGAACTGCGCAGAATTTTCCTCCGGAGTTTCCGTTTCGGCATATCCACCTACGCTGGTCCGTGAGCCTCCGCTTATCTGTGAAATGCCCAGATCGAGTACTTTTTCACGGGTTTTTTGTGATTCGCGTGTAGAGATGATCATGCCGGTATAGGGGACGCTGATGCGAATGACCGCTACTATTTTCCGGAAGATTTCATCGGAAATAGCATTCTCGAAGTCTCCGGCATCGATGTCGTCTGCCGAACAGATACGTGGAACGCTGATGGTATGTGGTCCCACACCATAGACAGCTTCCAGATGTTCGGCGTGCATCAGCAGGCCTACAAAATCGTAACGATATGTATTCAGTCCGAACAGGACTCCCATTCCCACATCGTCAATTCCCCCTTGCATGGCACGGTCCATGGCTTCGGTGTGGTAGGCATAGTTGCTTTTGGGGCCTGTGGGGTGCAACTGTTCATAGTTCTCTTTATGATATGTCTCCTGAAAGAGGATATAGGTGCCGATACCCGCCTCCTTCAGTTTGCGGTAATTTTCCACTGTTGTGGCGGCGATATTTACGTTCACCCGGCGGATAGCTCCGTTTTTATGATGAATGCTGTAGATGGTGCGGATAGATTCCAATATGTAGTCGATGGAGTTACGCACCGGGTCTTCGCCGGCTTCAAGTGCCAGACGTTTGTGTCCCATATCTTGCAGGGCAATCACTTCCCGGCGTATTTCTTCCTGAGTCAGTTTTTTGCGGGCGATAGTTTTGTTTTTGAGATGATACGGACAATATACACAACCGTTGACACAATAATTGGATAGGTAAAGCGGAGCAAACATTACGATGCGGTTGCCGTAGAATTTTTGTTTGATTTCTTTGGCAAGACGAAATATTTCTTCAGTCAGGTCCTCTTCAACACATTCCAGCAATATGGCAGCTTCCCGGTGGGTGAGTCCTTTGCAAGTGCGGGCTTTCTCTATCAGTTCCCGAATCAGTTTCCGGTCATTTCGGTGCGCACGGGCATACTCCAGAGTTTCAATTATTTCCTGATGGTCGATGAAGTCGGTGGCATCAGGTGAATCTACTTTATACATATCGTTTATTGATTAGTCGTTATAGTCTCCCCTGCTGTAGTCGATGTGGTATCCGACATCTGCCAGTTGCTTTTCCAGCAGGGCAAGTCCTTCGGCAGCTTCGGCACCGAAAGCTACTTTCTGGTCGTACAGGTCATATTTATTTCTCACAATAATGGGTGACAGATTGGGCATGACCACATTGGCTCCGGCAAGGATGCCACGTACTCTTCCATCCGGTGCCAAGCTTGCCAATGCCGTTGTCGAAGGGATCAGCGCCTGGGGGTGCATCAGCCTGAAGATGGAAAGCAGTAACAGGGTCAGTTCCACGCTGCCCGGATTTTCGTCACAAAATGGAGTTCGCTGATGGGGAATGAAGGGGCCGATGCCAATCATTTCCGGATGAAAACTTTCAATAAAGCGGATATCTTCTATCAAGTATTCTACAGTTTGAAGAGGGCTGCCCACCATGATACCTGTTCCTGTCTGATAACCGATTCGTTTCAGCTCGTGGAGGCATTTGATACGCCTCTCGTTGGACATTTCGTAAGGGTGCAGACAATAGTAATGTCCCCTGTCGATTGTTTCGTGACGTAACAGGTAGCGGTTGGCTCCTTTCATGAAATAGCGTTCGTAGGCTTTCGATGGTTTCTCGCCGATGGATAATGTAATGGCACACTCCGGATAGCACCGGCGGATTTCCGCGATGATCTCCTCCATGTCGTAATCAGATCGTTTCGGATCTTCTCCTCCCTGAAGAACGAATGAGCGAAAGCCGAGCTTGTAGCCGTGTTCGCAGCAATCCAGAATCATTTCTTTGCTGAGGCGGTATCGGTCGGCTTGCCAATTATCTTTCCGGATACCACAGTATTTGCAATTGTTCCGGCAGTGATTACTTATTTCAATGAGTCCGCGTATGTAGACCCCTTTTCCAAAGTGTGCGTTTGCCACTTCGCGTGCCTGCAGGTTGATGTATGCCAGAGTTTCGTCATCATAATGCGATAGCAGGTGTGCAAACTCTTCGTTGGTGAGGGTGTGTTCCTCTTTTAATTTATCTATGAGTCTCTTCATATGATTCGCGGCGTTTTATCAGTTCCTGGTTCAACTGCCGGCGTCCGCCGACAGCGTCATTATGGGCGCTGGGGCCACTGATACATCCGCCTTCGCAAGCCATGACTTCGATGAATTGTCCTTGCGCTTTGCCTGTTTTGGCAGCAGCACGCAGTAAACCTATGTTTTTCTTATTCAGGTCTGAAACCTGGATGGCAGAGAATCTCTTTGCCTCTTCGCCCAGATATGCCTGAATCGCTCCCATCACGCCTCCGGCTTGTGCGAAGCCGTGTGCTTCGCGCACTGAAGTGTAGAGTACAGAGAACGGTTGTGTCTGTTCAAGCTGGATATCCAATCCTTCGAAGATGGAAGCCATTTCCTCAAAAGTGAGTATATAGTCTACACATTCGTCGCGACGGGCTTCTTTACGTTTGGCTACGCATGGGCCGATGAATACGATTTTTGCGTCCGGATGGCGTTCTTTGGCGATACGGGCGGCATAATACATCGGTGATCCGGTAGAAGAAACATAAGGCTTCATTCCCGGTATATGCTTGTTTACCAGTTCGATGTAGGATGGGCAGCAAGAGGTTGTCATGAATGGTTGTCCCTCTTTCAGCTTTTCTTTCAGTTCGGCAGCTTCGTGGCTTACGGTATCCATGGCTCCTTGAGCCACTTCGACCACATCGGCAAATCCCATTTGGCGGAGTGCACCGTATACTGCCTCGATCGATGTGTTGAATTGTCCGAGAATGGAAGGAGCGGGAATTGCAACCATTTTTTCACCGCGGCGGATACCTTCGAGCACATCAAAGGCTTGTGAGATTTCGAAGATAGCCCCGAAAGGACAAGCGTTGAGGCATTTGCCACAGTAGATGCATTTGTTTTCGTCAATGTGTTCGATACCGTTTTCGTCTTTGCTGATGGCTTTCACAGGGCAGGCTTCTTCGCAGGGTACCGGAATGAATACGATGGCGTGGTACGGGCAACTTTGATGGCATTTTCCACAACTGATACAGGCGTCATGGTCGATCTTTGCCTGTCCGTTTTTCCGGAAGCGGATAGCGTCTTTAGGACAGTTCATGTAGCAACTGCGAGCCACACAACCACGACAGAGGTTGGTTATCTCGTAATTGACCTGTACACAGGATGAACACGCCTCGTCGATGACACAGAGTATGTTTTCTTTTTGTTCGTTTTTACGCTCCAGGGCGTGACGGGCATACTCTGAAAGCGGAGTGAGTTCATCTGTTTCATCTGTCATGTCGAAGCCCAACAACGGGAACAGCTTGTATTTGTACACTGCACGCTCTTTGTGGATGCAGCAGCGTCCGAGCGGGCGTGAACGGCGTGGGCTCAGTTCAATGGGAAGTCTGTCAATTTCATTAGTCAGTTTGTTCTCTTTCCAGAGATTTACCAGTTTTGCCAGCAACTTGTGGCGTACAATCATTACGTTGTTGGTGAAAGCCATATTTGAGTATTTAGAATTAGGGTTACAAAGATACGGCTTGCAGGAGTATCCTGCAAGCTTGCATTAATATTTGTTTTTTATTCCTTAATTATTTAACACAGAACCACTCTTTAAACTCGGCTACACGTGCCTTGCTCACCAGAATCTTTTCCCCCGCAACCGGATGACGTAGATTGATGGAGAGGCGGCTGTTGAACCAGAGGTCTATATCTTTGATAGCTTCTCGTGAAAGCAGGTATTGTCGGTTTGCGCGGAAAAAGAGTGCCGGATCCAGACATTCCGTCAACTCATCAAGAGTCTGTGGAAAGGAGTATTCCGTATTATCTGTCAGGACAGCTTTCACCTGGCAGTCTTTGATATAGAACAACATGATCATATCGACCGAAACCGGGAGTAGTTTATCCCCTTTCACTGGAATCAGGAAATGGGTTTTATAGCTTTCTTGTTTTTTTAATGAACGTATCAGTTTCAACAGTTCGTCTGTTTCCAGGCCAGCGGGTCCGGATGTGTTGGAACTAAAGAGAGATAACTTTTCCAGTGCCTGTTCTACATCTTTTCGTCCGATGGGTTTCAGCAGATAATCGATACTGTTGACTTTGAAGGCCCGTAAAGCATATTCGTCGTAGGCAGTCGTGAAAATAATGGGACATGTGATGTGGATGTGTTCGAATATCTCAAATGCCGAACCGTCCGCCAGATGGATATCCATAAATATCAATTCAGGCATAGGGTGGCTGGCAAACCATTCGATGGTGCCGGCAATGCTGTCGAGTTCCGTCACCATTTCTATTTGCGGACAGACTTCGGTGAGGAGTGAAGTCAGATTCCGTATTGCTGCTTTTTCGTCTTCAATGATAATTGTTTTCATGGGTATTTCCGGATGAGGGGTATACGAACGGTAAAGTTACTATCTTCTGTGATTTGTATTTCCTGCCGGAACAAGAGATGGTAACGTTTGTCGAGGTTAGCCAGTCCGATGCCGGTACCGGTGGCTGCTGTCAGTTTAGGTTGGATAGGGTTACTTACAGAGAGGCTGCCCTCCGGATCGGTGACGATTGTGATGGTGAGCGGACGACGGTTACTGATTTCATTGTGTTTTACAGCGTTTTCAATTAACATCTGTATCGACATAGGTGGTAGAAAATAATCTTCAAGGTTACATTCTATGTCAATTTCGAATTGCAGATTATCTTCAAAGCGCATTTTTAAAAGAAAGATGTAGGCCGATACAAAATCCATTTCTTCACGTAAGGTGACAGATTGAGATTCGTTGCCTTGCAATGTATAGCGTAATACGCGTGACAATTCTTGAATGTAATCTTGTGCCCGGTCTTGATTTTCACGGACGAGTGAACGCAGCGTGTTGAGCGAATTGAATAGCATATGTGGATTCAGCTGGTTTTTCAATACTTCGAACTGGTTGCGTATGTTCTCTGCCTGCAATTGTTCATTCTCAATGATTACTTGTTGTTGACGGCGGATCAGGTAGATGATGTAACAACTGCTGGTGACAAGGCATGACATGATAAAATCGCGTAATGGGTGCAGGTAGTGGTGTACCATGGCATCGATTGCGGGAATATCGAATGTTTTGTGCAGATAGACAAAACATTGTCCCAATAGGTTACTCAATATCCAAGTCAATACAAAAGAGAGAACAATCTTTTGCCACGTGATTTTCATCGAGGTCTGATTGAAATGAAACAATCTTGTGTTGACAGCGAACAGGGCCAATAGTGAGAGGAAAGTGAAGATAATCTCGTTGGCTACATCTGCAAATTTCATGCCCGGGAAAAGGGTATGGCTCTCAAACCCGTCAAAGAGGGAGACGGATTCGGGGAAGTGGATAAGTACCGCCACAGCCATTGAAATGATAACCGTGGACAGAAGGTATTTATCGTTATATAGAGCTCTGATTCTTTTCATGGGAACAAAGATAAGATAATCTACCGGATTATTTCTGTATTCTTGCTGTTACATACATGCCGGGACGGAACTGTGGAGCGGTGCTGTCAATCCGGGCGTATACTTCGAGTGAACGACTCGTTTCATCTACTTTCTGCCCGATTGAGACCAAGGTAGCTTTAAATACTGTTTTGCCCATGCCGTTTACCCGGAATTGGACGGGGCTGCCTACCTTCATATCTGCCAGGTCTTTTTCATAAGTTGTCAGGCAGAGTAGGGGAGATGATTTGTCAATGACCTCACAAAGCGCTTCTCCGGGTTGAATGTATTTGCCTATATTCATGGTTACATCGCTGATATAGCCGCTTATAGGAGCTTTCACCTGCAACAGAGGCTGTATACCACTTTTCAATAATTCTTCAGGGGTAATACCTAATAAGGAAAGTTGTGCAGCTGTAGCTTCCAGTTTGCTTTTCATTGATAAGTAGTCTGCTTTGCTTTGTTGAAACTTTTTTTGCGAAGCGGCCTGTTCGGCTGAGAGTGACTTTTGGCGTTCATATTCCGCTTGCAAATATTCTGTTTGGGCATGACTGTCAAGGTAGGTCTGTTGCAACATGATGAAGTCCGGATTCTCAAGGGTTGCCAGCAGGGTACCTTTCTGCACCTGTTGTCCCGGTAAAAGTGAAGTGTTTCTTACTACTCCTCCCATGGTAAGGGCTACGGTGGCCTGGCGTTGGGGAGATAGTACGATAGTTCCGTTGAAAGATACTTGATTGGGTTTTGAGGTGGCTGATGTAATTCCATCCACTTGCGTAGCAGTAGTATCTGTTTGTACCTTAGCGATGGAAGGAGCTGTTGTTGCTGTTTCGGAAGTTTGTTTTGTCTCTTTGCATGCTATAAGAGCCAACAAGAGAATGGGATAAAATATTCTTTTCATATTATTTATGTTTCAACAGGTTATTGATAAAGTTCATACTCCAGTGAGGCGATGTTATATTGATATACCGTTTCGATATAACCTTTGCGTATTTCACGTGCGGCACTGACCGATTGGATAAATTCCGCGATGCTCGTTTCGCTGTGTTGCAATTGTAGATTAGCCACCTTGATTAATTCGTCTGCTTCTTTGAGTGCAGACGAGGTATAAAACCGGAGACTCTCTTCGTGACGGCGTAAGGTGGCACTCAGTTCAGTAACTTTATTGTTCAATTCGCGAATATTGGCTTCTGCTTGTATTTGTGCGGCAGAAGCGGCAAGTTTTGCTTGTTTGATCCGGCTCTTTTGTGGTAAGAAGTAGATAGGAAATGATACCCCCACCATCCATGCATTCAGGTTTTTCAGGGGCAGAATATTTTGGCGGCTATATCCTATGCTGAGTTCCGGAAAGAAACGACTGCGCTCTACGTTCAGTGCTGCCCGTGTTTCGGAAATCTGGCTGTTGAAAAATCCGAGATGGGCTTCGGATACGCTTCCTGGCTGAATATTTGTCGGGAAGAGCTGCATGCTCGTGTTTTCCGGTATGATGGGCGCATCTGCGTAGCAACTCCATTGAAAACGGGTAAGAGCCATTTTTTCTTCTTCTTGTGCCTGAAAGAGTCGGTTGTGCAGGTCCGCAGCCGATGTAGCCATCATGTTTTTTTCCAACAGGGTGATTTCTCCTTGTTCGTATCTCAGTTCGCTGATGCGCTTTAATTCAGCAGCCATGCGATCTTGGTCGCGATAAAGTGAACATATTGCTGAAGCATACTGATAATAAGCCCATGCACGTTTTACTTCTGCCGTTACTTCTTTTTCTACCATTTGGCGGTAGTAAGTGCCGGTTTGTACTTGACGGTTGACAAGAGTATTCTTGTAGAACGGTGTCAATAGTGAACCCAGGTTTTGTTCGAGAACCATTTCTTTATCTTTCTTGTTTTCGCCGTTCAGTTGTCCCCAGGAGTAACTGAATGTGGTAGGGGAGGCTTCTACAATCTCGCCTCTTGTGGCCTGTGCCTGCCGGATGGCGGTTGTGGCTGTCTTAAGCCTTGGATGGTTCTGTCTGGCTATTTTTATTGCTTGTTCCAGGCTGACGGTTTGTGGCGCTTGTGCTGTGACGGTGGCACTCAGCAGAAGTGCCGGCAGCAGGATGAACAGATGCAACCGTCTCTTAGGTTGTTTCCAACCGGCACTTGTCGCATTTACTATTTTATAAAAAACCGGAAGGATAATCAGGGTCAATATGGTTGATAGAATCAAGCCTCCGATTACAACAGTTGCCAGTGGGCGTTGTACTTCAGCTCCGGCGGATGTGGCAATGGCCATCGGTACGAAACCCAATGAAGCTACCAGCCCGGTTAGGAATACCGGACGTAGCAGGTGTGGTGTTCCTTTTTTTATAATCTGATTAGTGGTCATGGCATATTTATTTTGTTTTCTTAAGTCGTTGAAGTGGTTAATCATCAGAATTCCATTGAGCACAGATACCCCAAACAATGCGATGAATCCTACTCCTGCCGAAATACTGAACGGGAGTCCGCGTAGCCAAAGAGCCAGGATACCACCTATTAATGATAATGGCACTGTAGAGAATACCACCAGTGTATAGGTTACATTCTTGAAAGCGAAGAATAAAATCAACAGGATCAACATCAGGGCTACCGGTATTACGATAGTCAGTGTACGGATGGCGTTCTGCAGATTTTCAAACTGCCCCCCGTATTCAAAATAATATCCCGGTTTCAACCGGATGTTTTTGTCCAATGTTTGTTGGATTTCTGATACTACCTGTTGAATGTCGGCATCGCGCACATTGACTCCGATCACGATGCGGCGTTTAGTGGCATCCCGGTTAATTTGGAGCGGACCGCTTACCAGGTCAATACTTGCCACTTCGCTGACAGGAATCTGTACTCCTTCTGAAGTACGGATAAAGAGTTTATCGAGGTTCAGGTCTGCCACTTTCTCTTGATCGAGGCGTACTACCAAATCGAATCTTCTTTCGTTTTCAAATACTACTCCGCTTACTTCGCCGGCATAAGCTGTACGGATCATTGTGTTTAATTCCTCGATGTTAATGCCATAACGGGCTATTTTCCCCCGGTTGTATTTTACTACCAGTTGGGGTAATCCCATGGTTTGCTCGACAATGACATCGGCAGCGCCCGGAATCTGTTCGACAAACTTTGTAGCCTCTTTCGCTTTTGCATAAAGTTCGTGAGTGTCTTCGCCGTATAGCTTGACCGCTATGTCAGCCTTAGCTCCGGTCATCAGCTCGTTAAAACGCAACTGAATGGGTTGAGAGAAGTTGAATTCTGCACGGTTCTCTAAAGGCAGGAGGGCTTCTTTCATCTTTTCTATCATTTCCGCCCTGCTCGAAGCAGAGGTCCATTCCTTGAAGGGTTTCATTACAATCATCACATCGGCATCTTCCACAGCCATTGGATCGGTAGGAACCTCGGCAGTTCCGATTTTGGCAACTACATGTTTGATTTCCGGAAATTGATCCATCAAAACCTTTTCGGCCTGGTTGGATACTTCAATACTTTCAGAGAGTGAACTTCCGGCCGGTAATGTCATTTGCATGGCAAAATCGCCTTCGTCCAAAGTAGGGATAAATTCTGCTCCCAAACGTCCGAAGAGTAAGAAAGAACCTATTAAAGCAGCGAAAGCTATAGTGACTGTCTGCCATTTGAAACGCAGGCAGAAGCATAGGCAACGTTGGTATATGACATTAAGTTTTTTAAAGAAACGGTCGGCAAACGTAGGTTTTACCACAATGGTGTGTTTCAGGAAGAGGGAAGCCATCATCGGTACATAAGTCAGAGAGAGTAATAGGGCTCCGATAATGCAGAATACCAGTGTCTTTGCCATTGGAGTAAAATATTTTCCTTCAATTCCGTTCAGAGTCAGGATGGGGAAGAATACGATCAGGATGATGAAAACGGCAAATGTAGCCGAACGTACTACCCCCGAAGCACCCTTCTCCACTTCTTCATCCATTTCTGTTTTCGATAAAGTGCGGCCTTTTAGTTTATTGCCGTAGAGGTGAGCTAATATACCTTCTACTATTACAATAGAACCGTCTACCACAATACCGAAGTCGATGGCACCGAGACTCATCAGGTTGGCTGTCACACCGAAAATACGCATAAGGATAAATGCAAACAGCATGGCCAGTGGGATAACTGAGGCTACGATGAGCCCTGCACGTACGTTACCCAGGAAAATGATAAGTACTACGAATACGATAATTGCACCTTCTATCAGGTTGTGTATGACGGTGGAGATATTTCGGTTGACAAGTTCCGAACGATTCAGATAAGGCTCTATACTTACCCCTTCGGGTAATAGTTTCTGTATTTTTTCCACCCTTTTTTCCAACTCTTGTGTCACAACGTTGGCGTTGGCTCCTTTCAACATCATCGCAATGCCTCCTACACATTCACCATTTCCGTCTTTGGTCATTGCGCCAAACCGCTTTGGAGCTCCAAAGCGGACAGTACCTACATCACTAATGTGCACAGGAATGCCGTTGCGGTTGGCAACAACAATCTGCTCGATGTCTTTAGTGCGGCTGATCATTCCCTCTGAACGGATATAATAAGCATTTCGAGCCTTCTCAATATAGCTTCCTCCGGTGTTCTGATTGTTTTTGCTTAAAGCTTCGAACACCTCACCGATGGTGATATTCAGCGAAAAGAGCGCATCCGGATCAACGGCTACTTCATATTGTTTCAGGTATCCGCCAAAACTGTTAATTTCCACAATACCCGGTATGCCGGATAATTGGCGTTTCACCATCCAATCCTGAATTGTGCGGAGTTCCATCGCATCATATTTGTTTTCGTAACCGGATTCTACCTTTAGGATATATTGGTAGATTTCTCCCAATCCGGTAGTGATGGGCATCATTTCCGGCATACCCAATTCCGATGGAATTTCTCCTGCTACGGATTGTATCTGTTCGTTAATCAGTTGCCGGGCATCCAAGGTCGGTACACTCTCTTTAAATACAACTGTCACTACCGATAGTCCGAAGCGACTTACCGAACGGATATCTTCCACATTCATGATATTGCTCATGGCAATTTCGATGGGCATTGTGATCAGTTGCTCTACTTCCTGTGGGGCAAGTGTCGGCGAGACAGTTACGATTTGTACCTGATTGTTGGTGATGTCCGGTACGGCATCAATTGGCAAGGTCATCATCGCATAAATGCCTCCGATAAGAAGAAAGAGGGTAGTGAGTCCTACGAATAGTTTCTTCTTTATAGAAAAACGTACGATAGCTTTAAACATAATCCTTAAGTGTTTGAATATCGGTACAAAGGTAGATCGCTGAAACTTTTGTTGTTGATGAAAAATTGCGAGGTGGAAAGATTGGCAGGTGAAATGGTAAAATGTGGGAATGAAGTGGAACGGAATTGTTGAAAAAGGCTATCTTTGCATATCAACAACACATCACAATAATAAGATTATGAAGAAAAAAGCACTTTCCTTGCTGGCATTCATCCCGGCATTTACGACAGTGACGGCTCAACATCCGGCAGTACCGGATGTATGCGCACTTGTCAATCCCATCATCGGAACCAATGGTATGGGGCACACCTTTCCCGGGGCCTGCGCTCCGTTCGGACTTGTACAGTTGAGCCCTGATACGGATACAATTCCTCACAATGTGGATGGAGTTTATCAAAAAAATGCATATGAATATTGTGCCGGGTACCAGCATCGCGATCAAACAATAGTAGGATTCAGTCATACCCACTTGAGTGGTACGGGACATTCTGATCTGGGAGATATCTTGATTATGCCTGCTACAGGTGAATTGAAACTGAATCCCGGAAGGGCGGACACCCCAGACGAAGGATACCGTTCCCGTTTCAGCCATGAAACTGAAGTGGCTCGTCCGGGCTATTATGAAGTGGAGCTTACAGATTACGGTATAAAAGCACAGTTGACAGCTACCCAACGGGTAGGGATACATAAATATACTTTTCCGGACGGTGCCGACGGACGCATTATTCTTGACCTGGTACACGGCATCTATAATTATGACGGGAAAACGTTGTGGGCTAATATACGCGTAGAAAATGATACATTGCTGACGGGGTATCGTATCACGAACGGGTGGGCCCGCACCAACTATACTTATTTTGCCATATCCTTGTCTCAACCCATCAAAGACTATGGATATACAGATAAAGAGAAGGCTTTGTATAAAGGATTCTGGCGACGGTTCAATTCCGACCGGAATTTCCCGGAAATGACCGGACGGAAACTGGTGGCTTATTTCAACTTCGATACCCGGCAGAATCCGGAACTGATAATTAAAGTCGCTCTTTCGGCCGTGAGCACAGAAGGGGCTTTAAAAAATTTGCAGGCTGAGGCTGGCGGAAAGACTTTCAGCCGGCTGGCAGCCGAGACACATTCGGCATGGAATCGTGAATTGGATGTGCTTGAGGCCAAAGGAACCCCCGACCAGCTTGCCATGTTTTATACTTCACTGTATCATACGATGATTAATCCGTCTGTCTATATGGATGTAGACGGTAGTTATCGCGGGCTCGATCATAATATCCATACAGCCGAAGGATTTACCAATTATACTATTTTCTCCTTATGGGATACGTACCGTGCAGAACATCCTTTTTTGAATTTGCTTAAACCCCGGCAGAATAGAGACATGGTGCAGTCTATGATTCGGCATCAGCAGCAGAGTGTGCATGGCATGCTGCCGATATGGAGTCTGATGGGGAATGAAGGCTGGTGTATGAGCGGTTATCATGCTGTATCTGCTTTGGCTGACGCGATTGTCAAAGGTGCCGGAATATCTGTCCGGGAGGCTTTGCCGGCGATGGATCATACGGCAAATGTGTCTTATTATGAAGGCATTGAATCGTATAAACGATTGGGATATGTGCCTTTTGATCAGAGTGGAACGGCTGCATCTACTACGTTGGAATATGCTTATGACGACTGGACCATTTACCGGGTGGCTTTGTTGGCGGGAGATAAACCGTTAGCCGATATTTATAAGAAAAGGGCGGATAATTATCGGAATGTTTTTGATGCTTCTGTCGGTTTTGCCCGCCCTCGCTATAGCAACGGTGAATTTAAGAAAGAGTTTGATGCTATGCAGACCTACGGTGAAGGTTTTATTGAAGGAAACTCATGGAATTTTTCTTTCCATGTGCCGCATGATGTAACCGGATTGATCGGGCTGATGGGTGGTGAAAAGAAATTTGTCAACCGGCTGGACACACTCTTCTCTATGGCACTTCCCCGGAAATATTATGAAAAGAATGAAGATATCGCCGAGGTGAGTTTGGTAGGAGGGTACGTGCATGGCAACGAACCCAGTCATCATATTCCCTATTTGTATGCATGGACTTCCCAGCCCTGGAAAACACAATATTGGGTGCGTGAGGTGATGAACCGGATGTACAAAAATGATATTGACGGCCTGGGGGGCAATGACGATTGCGGGCAGATGTCTGCCTGGTATCTGTTTACGGCAATGGGATTCTATCCCGTTTGTCCGGGTACCGATCAATACGTGTTGGGAGCACCTTATCTTCCATACATCCGTATGAATCTGCCTAATGGAAACACTTTTGAGATAAAAGCGCCGAAAGTGAACGATCGCAACCGCTATGTTCGACAGGTAAAGCTCAACGGAAAAGTTTACGATAAAATGTATATTACCCATGCCGATCTCTTGGCAGGGGGAATACTTGAATTTGAAATGTCTGCTTCTCCAAACGAGAAGAGAGGGCTTGCCAAGGAGGCTAAACCTTATTCGATGTCTGAGGAGTAGAACGTTTTCAAACATTCTGTCCGGGCTGCTTGTTAATTATTTGATGAACCAAATAATAGAATATGAAAGCAATTTTTTCTTTTGTAGCAGTCTTGGTACTCTCATTATCGATGGCTGCGCAGAGTAAATCGTTCTATGACTTCTCTGTGAAGACCATAGATGGCAAAGAGTATAAACTGGCAGACCTTAAAGGCAAGAAGGTATTGGTGGTTAATGTCGCTTCCAAGTGCGGACTGACGCCGCAGTATGCCGAGTTACAGGATTTGTACGATCAGTATAAAGATCGGAATTTTGTGATTATAGCTTTTCCTGCCAATAACTTTATGGGGCAAGAACCGGGTACGAACGAAGAGATAGCCAAGTTCTGTTCGGCAAATTATGATGTTACTTTCCCGATGATGGCCAAGATTTCGGTAAAGGGTAAAGATATGGCTCCACTTTATCAGTGGCTGACTGAGAAGAAACTGAACGGGAAGCAGGATGCGCCCGTACAGTGGAATTTTCAGAAGTTTATGATTGATGAGAATGGAAATTGGGTTGGTTTCGCAGCTCCTAAAGAAAGTCCTTTTTCTGAGACTATTATCAGTTGGATAGAAAAGAAGTGATTTAATGTGTCAAAACTCACCACAGAGGACACAGAGTAACACAGAGACGATTTTAAGTTGTTGATTATTAATCAAAAGACTCTGTGCTACTCTGTGTTACTCCGTGGCGAAAAGAGTTTCTACACAGCCTCTTTGGGGGAAGTAGAAGAGAAAATCCCTGCTTTTTCTATTTCACTTTCAAAGTTCGGTGTGAAGACACCTTTTCCTAAATTCGTTTTGATTTCTTCATAGCTCCAGAAACGTCCGCCATCTAATTCATCGCTGGGATGTATTGCTCCGTCGTATACTGTTTTATGCACAAAGACTAACTCCCGTTCACGGGAAGACTCAAAGACATAACTTGTCAGGAGTTCCGGTGTGAAGTCCGTGATACCTAATTCTTCGGCGACCTCTCTCTTTAAAGCTATTTCTACACTCTCTCCCAGATCGATGTGTCCGCCTACGGCGGTATCCCATTTGCCCGGCTGTATATCCTTCCATTCAGGGCGTTTCTGCAAGTAAAGTTCACCTTTTGAGTTGAATACGTGCAGATGAACAACCGGATGCAATAGCTTGCTTCCGCTATGGCATTCGCCGCGTGTAGCAGCTCCTGTAATAGTTCCCTGTTCGTCTACGATGGGAAACATTTCCTGATTATTATCGCTTTGCATATCTTAAGGTATTAATAAGGATGAATCGCCGTAGCTCAGGAAGCGGAAATCGTGGCTGAGTGCATAGTCGTAAATTGTACGCCAGTTCCCTTTGACAAATGCCGAGACCAATAATAGCAGGGTGCTCTGTGGCTGATGAAAATTGGTGACCATTGCTTTGACTATTTTGTATTCGTACCCCGGAGCAATAATAATTTGTGTACTGGTGTGCAATGCTTCCATACCGTGACGGTCGAGATAACCTAATATTTTCTGTAAAGCTACAACAGGGCGTACGTCACATTCCGTTTCGTAAGGTTGCCACTGTTTTACACGCAATTGTTCTTCCGTAGCTTCCGGGTTGTTGGCCAGCGTTACACCGATGTGGTAGAGACTTTCAAGGGTACGTACGGAAGTTGTTCCTACGGCAATGGCACAAGCGTCGTGGTCTATCAGCTTTTTGATAATACTGCGTGATACGGATATATATTCCGTATGCATTTCGTGCCCCTCTATCTCTTCACTTTTTACCGGTTTAAAAGTACCGGCGCCAACATGGAGGGTCAGTTCCTCGAGGTCGATCCCTTTTTCGGTCAGGGCATCCAGTACACGAGGGGTGAAATGTAAACCTGCCGTAGGAGCGGCCACCGAGCCTTTTATTTTTGAATAGACTGTCTGATAGGTCTCTTTATCACTTTCTTCCGTATCCCGGTTGAGATATGGAGGGATGGGTAACTCACCGAATACTTCAAGAATATCGGCAAAGGTGACTTCCGGATTATCCCAGTTGAAATCTATCCAATGACTGGTTCCACAACACTCGCCACGAGTAGCCGTCAGGGTGATGGGGAAACCTTTTACAGTCATTTCACGACGTAACGGACCGTCTTTCCATTTTTTCAGGTTACCGATCATGCAAAGCCACGCCGCATGTTCCGTTTGCTGGAAATTGAGTACATAGTCGTTAGGCTGAATCGGTTCCAGACAAAAAACTTCGATTAAGGCTCCTGTCTCTTTGCGGAAATGGAGTCGTGCCTGAATAACCTTGGTATTGTTGAATATCATCAGACTTCCGGCAGGCAAGTGTTCCGGTAAGGAGGTGAATACATCTTCGCTGACTTCGCCGTGACGGTAAATAAGTAACTTAGACTGGTCCCGCATAGGCAACGGGAATTTAGCGATGCGTTCATCCGGCAATGGATAATTGTATTCGCTAATACGGATATGTTTCGGGTTTTCTTTCATCATTTCTTTCTTTGCGACGACAAAAGTAGTTATATTTGCCTTAATTTGTAGATTGTAAATGGTAAATTGTAAACAGAACGATGAAAATAGGTGATAAAGTGCGCTTCCTCAGTGAGGTGGGCGGAGGAATCGTAAAGGGATTCCGGGGAAAAGATATTGTATTGGTGGAAGATGCTGATGGATTTGATATCCCGATGCAGATACGCGAGTGTGTGGTGATCGATACGGATGATTATAATATGACCCGGAAGGCTGCTCCTGCGCCAAAGAAACCCGAAGAACCCGTCAAACCGGTAAAGCCTGAGATTCCGGTAGTTCGTCCGGCCGAAGTGCGGGGTGGCGATGTCTTAAATGTTTTTCTGGCTTATGTGCCCGAAGATGTGAAAGCTATCAGCAGTACTCCATTCGAGGCCTATCTGGTGAATGACAGCAATTATTATTTGTATTATACGTATCAGAGTGCCGAAGGAAAGGCTTGGAAAACCCGTTCGCATGGACTGGTGGAACCCAATACGAAGCTTTTGCTGGAAGAGTTTACTAAAGATATGCTGAATGAAATGGAGCATGTAGCCGTTCAGTTCATTGCTTTTAAAGATGGACGGACAGCGCCTTTGAAACCTGCGGTTTGTGTGGAGCTGCGTATCGATACGGTGAAGTTCTATAAACTTCATACTTTCCGTGAGTCCGATTTCTTTGAACAACCGGCACTGGTTTATGACATTGTGAAAGACGATGTTCCTACCCGTCAGGTATTTGTTTCGGCCGAAGAATTGCAATCCGTATTGATCCAGAAGAAAGAAGTGGATAAACCCAAGTCGCAGCCTATCGTAAAACGTGGCGGGAAAAATGATATTCTTGAAGTGGACCTGCACATCAACGAGTTGCTGGATGACACACGTGGCATGGGGAATGCCGAGATACTGAATTATCAGTTGGATAAATTCCGTGAAGTGATGGAGAAGTACAAAACCAAACGTGAACAAAAAATAGTTTTCATTCATGGTAAAGGTGACGGAGTGCTTCGCAAAGCATTGATTGACGAATTAAAGCGAAAATATAGTAATTGCCGCTATCAGGATGCTTCTTTCCAGGAATATGGTTTCGGAGCAACCATGGTGACCATAAAATGATGCTTCTATGCCTGTTATTGGGATGTGCGTGTTTCTGAAATTAGAGAGGTGACAAAAAAGGAAATTAAGTGAATTGATGCAGTGTAAACGGGTGGAAGGATGAAAGAAATGTGGATAATTACTAAAATTATACATTGATGTATTATACATTGATGTATAATTTGTATCTTTGTTCTATGATAAAGAAGGAAACAGCTTATGAAATCACCTTTTCAGTATGGTACACTGGTCGATAAAGAGAATTTTGTCAACCGGGTAGAAGAACGCAAACAACTGAAAGAGTTGTTAGGTTCGGGTATTAACGTAATGCTCATCTCTCCACGTCGTTGGGGAAAATCTTCACTTGTCAAAGTAGCGATGGACGAGTTGATGCATGAAGATAAACAGGTTCGTGTCTGTTATATCGATGCATTCAGTATCAAGACCGAATCCGAGTTCTACCGGATCTTTGCCCGTGAAGTCATCGCTTGCGCTGCATCTACGCTTGAAAAACGATTGGAAGATGTAAGACACTTTTTAAAAACTGTTTCACCCAGTATCACGCTGAAAAGCACCCCTACCGATACGATGTCTTTTGACTTGAAATTCGAATTGGAAGAAAGGGATGTTATGGAAATACTGAAATTGCCCGAAAAGATAGCCATAGCCAAAAGCATACGGCTGATAGTCTGCATCGACGAATTTCAACAACTGGCACAACTATCCGGCTACAGAGATCTGGAAGGTAAAATGCGTTCTGTCTGGCAAAAACAGCAACAAGTATCTTATTGCTTCTACGGAAGCAAACGACACATGATGCTGGATATTTTCAACAACTCATCCAATCCTTTCTATCGTTTCGGGCAGGTACTATTCCTGCAAAAGATTAAGAAGGAGGAGTGGGTACCTTTTATCGTCAATGCCTTCAAGCGGACGAATAAAGAAATCAGCAAAGAGCAAGCCGAACAGCTGTGTGACATCGTGAAGTGCCATTCATGGTATCTGCAACAGTTGTGTTACTTCGTCTGGAGTGGCACTTCCGACAAAGTGACTGACGAAACCATTGAAATGCGTACCCGGCAATTGATAGATACCAATATGCCTATGTTCATGAATGATACTGAAAATCTGACCGCTGCGCAAACAGCCATGTTACGTGCCGTAGCCAATGGTGAATACCGCTTCAATTCTATTCCTGTAGTGCGGAAATATGAATTGGGAAGTGCACAAACCATCACCCGCAACAAACGTATGCTGACCGAACGTGATTTTATTGAGAAGGAGGGGGAACTATATGTGTTTTCTGATCCTGTATTCGAACTTTGGTTTAAGAGGGAGTATTGTTGAGCTGAATTGTATGGGGAAAACCGACTGTTTAACAATGTTAATGTCAATTTCCGTTTATTTTATTCTTGTGTGCAAATAATAAGTCTTTTGCATTTAAAACACTTGTTATTTGCATCCAAAGAATAAACTTTAACTCTGTGTTAAAACAAAGCTTTTACTGACAGATGTTTTGAACTTTGAATAGTTTGTATTTCAGCTTGTTAAGTTTGATTTTTACTTTTTAGCCTCACTGAAGGTCTCTGCAGTATAGAGCCAATATACTTGCTTTTTTGTCAACTATACACAGGGGATTTGCCCTATCCGTTTATTTCCTTTTTGCCTTATTTAGTGCCGCTATCAGATACCTTCCTTTTGCCCCTATGTCACTCCAGCAAGTGTTGGCAATCAGTCGCCACACCGTCGCTCTCTTTCTTCCATAGTCCGACAGCCTGAGAATGGCGTTTACTTCGCCCACTTCGTTACCTGGTAAACTTTGACTTTTACCGGGTATTTACCTTCTTTGTTAAATGATTAGAGACTACATAGGAGATGACCTCGTTTTAAGAGTGTTGAACTAAATTTTAAACGGTGTTTGGATATTTATAAACAATTAGACGGAAATGTATTTGGATATTCATCCTTTTATATCGCATTTTTATCCAGCTCCAATGTTTTATTCATCTGTGCGTATCAATCGGGATAAATGATTTCATAAAAAATAAGGTCACATTCTCTACAATTGATAACGATGGAACATATATACTTGAAATATGAATAGGCAATCAAGACACTACTTATTTTCAAAATATTCTATTAAAACTTAAGCCAATTTGAAAATAAAATGTTACTTTGCAGAAAAAAGAGAAGTATGCGCACAAAATATCAATATGAGAACTTAAATGAAATAGATTTTGAGAATCTTATTATTGCTATATGCCAGAATATATTGGGTATAGGATGCAAAACATTCTCCCAAGGAAAAGACGAAGGGAAAGACAGTTGGTTTGAAGGAAAAGCTGAAAATTTTCCTTCATGTGCATCACAATGGGAAGGGGTGTTTGTGATACAAGCAAAACATACAACTTCATCGGAAGCTAGCTGTTCAGATAACAACTTTTATAAAAATCAAACTAGCATAGTTTCTAAAGAAATAAATCGTTTATTAGAAGTTCAAAAGCAACATCCTTTTGATAACTATTTACTCTTTACTAATAGAAAATTAACAGGTGGTGAACATCCTGAAATTACCAATAGATTGATTTCGGAGCTAAATATAAAGAATGCAGATGTTGTAGGAAAAGAACAACTTGATTCATATTTAGCATCATATCCCAAAATTGTCCAACAATTTGGTCTACACAAATTTAATGCTCCCGAACGATTTTACGAAAAAGATATTCAGGAAGTCATTTTACTTTTTAGTGATGTAAATGATTATTTAAATTTCACTCCATGCAATAGTAGTAACTCTCTTTTGAATATTGATAAAAAGGAAAAGAATCTATTGAATGATTTAAGTGATGAGTATTTTGATTTTATTAAAAAGCAATCGTTACCATATTTTGTTGAGATTGAAAAGTTTCTCAAAGACCCCAAAAACAAGCGGTATACTTTAAAATATCAAAATACAATCGCTGACTTACAAGCATATATAATACAACATAGAGGGGAATTCCCTTCTTTCATGGAGGTAATAGAACATATCGTTAACACTATTGTTGATTTAGACAAAGAAGAAATAAAAGATAGAAGAAACTTGTTTCGAATATTTGTTCATTTTATGTATTTTAATTGCGATATAGGTAAAATTAAATGATAGCTCCTAATAAATATTTAGATTTAAACCTCTCTATTCTCAATTTAGGAGGTATAATCTTGAAGATTCTTCAATCCTCAGGAATAATGAGATATGATGATCTTCTTGATAGATTAGTTTTTGTTCAAGGAGAAAATACCAAAGAAGTATTTTCATCAACTCTTAGTTTCCTATATTTATTAGGGAAAATACAATATAATAAGAATTTAGATACCATAGAATTACTACGATGAAATTGAGTCAATTATATTCTAATACAAGTACTTTTAAAGATATTGTATTCAACAACGGTATCAATCTAGTAATAGGTAAAGTTACTAAAAAATATGACCTTACCAAAGATTCACACAATCTTGGAAAATCAACATTGATTGGAGTGCTAGATTTTATGCTTCTGAAACAGATTGACAACAAGCATGTCTTTAAAAAATTTGAAACTAAATTTAATGGGATTGTTTTATTTTTGGAGATTTTTTTAAATTCAGGCGACTATTTAACTATTCGCCGTAGCATTAATGAACCTAACAAAATATCATTCAAAAGAAACAACCAAAAAACTCGTTTAAGTGAAGATTCTGACTGGGATATCCTTGACATGGGGCTATCACCAAGCATAAAGGCTTTAAATGCCTATCTTGCTTTTGACATACTCACTAATTGGAATTATAGAAAATCTATAACATACTTTTTGCGAGGTCAAAATGATTACAATGACGTATTCCAATTAGGAAAATTCCAAAATGGGAAACATGTTGATTGGAAACCTTTTATGTTTGATCTACTTGGATTTAATGGAAAGCTGTTAACTCAAAAATATAATTTTGACAGTCAAATTGAAAATCAAACCAAATTTATTAATAGTATTAAAAATGAATTTTCTGTAGATGAGGGAGAAATAGACAAGATAAAAGGACGAATAGCATTAAAGCATTCAGAATTAGAAGAGACTAGGAAACAAATAGATAGTTTTAATTTTTATAAACAAGAACGTAGTTTAAATAAGAATCTCGTTGATAATATTGAGAATTCTATCGCAGAGTTTAACTCTTTGGAATATAGTCTTTCTTATGAATTAGATAAGGCTCAAAAATCCATAGCTAATTCAGTTTCATTCGACATGGAACAGTTGAAAGACATATATTCTGATGTAGAAGTCTATTTTCCTCAATCTTTGAGTAAAAGCTACGAAGAATTGGTACAATTCAATAATGATATTACCAAAGAAAGAAATAAGTATTTAAAAGAACGTATTAAGGCTATTACAGAAGAATTACAAGAAGTACGTCAAAAGTTACAAGAGTTAAATGCCCAAAGAAATGAAACTTTAAATGTTTTACAATCTAAGGATTCATTTAAGAAGTTCAAGACTTATCAAATTAATCTTGCAAGACTTGAAGGTGAAATCTCGAAATTAGAAGAACAACTTAAAAGTATTGATAAAATTGCAAACTTAAAGGATATTGTATCGGAAATCGATAGTAAACTTGAAGTTACGATAAAGGAGATAAATGATAATATAAAGTATCAAGATAACCCTATTAATGCAGAAATTAAGAAAATCTTCAATGAGGTTTTCCGCACAGTGTTTAATGTCGAAGCATTATTATATGTCACACAAAACACTAATGGTAATGTAGAATTCAAAACTGATGTAGCTGAGTCATCAAGAATTACAGCTGAAAGTAATGGATATACCTATCGAAAAATGCTTTGTGTAGCTTTTGATGTGGCTGTTTTAATCGCATATCGTAAACATTCATTTTATCGTTTTGTTTATCATGACGGAGTTTTAGAAGGATTGGACAATCGTAAGAAGAAGAAATTCATAGAACTCGTACAAGAATATTGCAAACTATATGATATTCAATATATATGTACTTCAATAGAAGACGATTTGCCCATTGAAATTCTAGAAACGTTCACCACAGAAGAGAAGTGTTTAACCCTTGATGATTCTGGTGATGATGGCAAATTGTTTGGTTTCAGTTTTTGATATTTAATAACATTCTATGTCTCTTAAGGAAATAGAAAATTCCGTTGAGAGACATAGATATAATCATATAAACGAATAGAATACGATTACTATGGAAATGTTTTTAAACCACAACTGTTTAAAATGCGGTTACCCCTTATATGATAGTGTAAACGACTATGCAGTAAGTAGATATGGTTTTCCATTATGTAAAGTATGTCAAAACTGGCTTACAGAAAAGTCTAAAGCTACCGAATATGCTAAAAGGTTATATCTAGCTTTGAAACAGAGAAATGTACCTGCGGAACTTGAAAAGTACGATGGACATAAAACAATTGATATAGCGATAACATGTCTTAAAATAAATATAGAAGTTGACGGGAGTCAACATAATATGGATTCGAGACAAGCTTTGTCTGACCTAAATCGCACGAAATTCTCATTAGATAAAGGCTTTTTCACATTAAGAGTTCCTAATTCATTGGTAAAAGATAATATAGAAAAAACCGCAGATATAATTGTTGATATATTGCAGAAGAGGAAAGAAGAAATAGAGAAATCTAAACATGCAAATGAAACCGATATATCGCCTAAAGAACTGCAACTTCATGAATTAGTAACGGATTTTCTATCTTGGTTCTATATCGTATTTGAACAAGATTGGGCATATGGAAAAGAATGCATTAAATATCAAGATTGCGATGGGCTATTATCTACAAATCACGAAAATTGGGGAAATAAAGAGTATATGTTGATGTCTTTTTATAAATTGATTGAATATATGACAGAAAATAAGATATTTAATTCTACTATGCCTAATTGTTCTGACAGTGACGCAGATAATGAAGTGTGCTTTAATATAATAAGATGTTATTTTGGAGAATTCATAGACAATCTTCCTCAAAATTTATTCAAATCCTAGCAATACAGTATAAAACCTAATTGCACACAATTTGCACACATCTCAGGAAAATAAAGGAAAGAGGGAGATAGTACTTGAAAAAGAAATAAAAAAGAGGAGAATGAAGTGCATTGATAATCAATCATTTGCGACTCAGGGGTCTGGAGGATATCAGGTGTATGATAGACTTTTCAATATTTGGCTTAGGAGGAATTACTGATTTAACCGGAAACATCAGTGCTAACCATCTTCGCGGCTGTCGGTGATTGGTATAAAAATAAAAGACCGGTGTCAGTTCATTCGACGACACCGGTCTTTTATCCTTTTATTCATCAATCAAGTTTCTACTTTACTTCGATGCCCTTGTTTTTCAAAGTCATATTCAATATTGTAGTATACTTCGTGTACTGAGCATCCGTCAACGTTTTTTTCATCAACTTCAGATTTCCGTAGACAGCGTTACGAACCAGGGTGTCTTTATTCTTTTTTGACGTAGTGGCTCTTCCCATCTGCTCGTCAAAGTAGTTACAAATGTTGGCTACTTCTTCTGCCTGTACAGAAGATAAATTCAGGTATTTACCCAATTTATTCACATTGATGTTACCTTCCCATTTTGCAACTGTAGGTTGATTTTCTGCTGCAAATGTGGTGGCAGCAAGGCAGAGTGCTGCTACTAATGTTAATCCTAATCTTTTCATAATACCTACTTTTTTAATTGTTATTCCTGAAAACTAATCTTTGTCCCTATCCTTATCATAAGGACCCCTAATACCTATTAAAAACAATTGTTAAGCTCTTAGCTTTTTCTTTTTACCTATGCAAATATACAAATATGTTGTTCAACATAAGAGGGATAGGGAAGGGAAGTAGGCAATAAGGTGTCATTTCTTGATGTATATCAAGAAAGAAGTGTGAAAAAGATAACATTATTGCGAAAATTGAAACAGTTTTGTAATAAGATACCTATATGGAACAGAATAGTGTCACCAGAAACGGCACGCTAAAGTCCACAATGAAACCATGAAAGATAGAGACTATGACGAATTCCTGCCCTGAACAACGGGTGATAATGGGAAGAGTCGTATCCATAGTGGTAGCTCCTCCGACTGAAATGGGGGCCAGTTTTCCGAAGAACTTTACCAATAAAGGAGCACAAAGCAAGGCGATGATTTCGCGCATGATATTTGAGAGCAGTGCGATGGTTCCCAGTTCGGCTCCTTTGTATTCGGTGATGAAAATGCTTGAGAGTGAATAATACCCGAATCCGGAACCCACTGCCATGCAATCGGCCGGTGAGCGATGCGATAGAAAGAGACTGACTACGGCACATCCTGCCAGTGTGCCCAGAATGGTCATTACGGGTAGGAAGAGTAAGCGCGGATTCAGTGACCGGAAACTTTTCAATGTTTGCGGATCATTGCCTATACTGATACCGACACAAAACATCAGCCCGCATAAAGCATAAAAACTGAGTTTGCTTTGGCTGAAATCATATGGAATCAGATGAAAAAGTCCGCACAGGGTGCCGACGATAAAAAAAGAGACGATAATAAGGCTGCCTTTCATGGCTTCACCTCCTTTTTCTGATAACGTGCATAAAGCAGATACCATAGTCCCCATGCAGCCAGTGTGCTTCCGGCTACGGCTGCTGTGGTGATGATGAAGGCTTCCAGCCCGATGGCGTGCAGTCCTTTCACGATGGCTTCGTTGCCTCCTACATCGATGCCGAGGAGGAAGAGCAACAGCCATATTAATAATGTGATGACTTTATGTATCCATGTGAGTCTTTTGCTACGTAACAGGTAGCCAAGCAGCATACCTGTAAGCATGATTCCGATTATTATAAACATATAAATGTGCTTTTAGGGCACAAAGATAGTGGTTTCTTTATAAATCCGGCATCGTTGGGGGAACTGCGTGGTTTTTAACCGTCAGCATGTAGTTGGTTTCTGCGCTGAATCCAACCATTCCGGTACCGCCGTTCACATTGCTGGGGAAAGCAATGGGCTCACTTAAGGTATTGTCATAGGCATCTGAGTCGAGCAGGTTCAGTGCTCTCAGATAATAATATTCTTTTTCGGTGATGCTGAGTATGCGGATATAGACATCTGTTTTTATCCATGTATATTCACTTCCCCAGAATCCCCATCCGTAAATATCGTTATAGACAGTCATTGTATAACTTCCGTCCGCGAAACGTGAGTCGTCAAATACGGCATACTTGTTAGTGACACTGCCGAACAGGCCGTTTTCGTCATCTTCTTCCGTACTCGGCTTGCCGTCGGTCAATACCACATCTTCGTTTGTCTGCAACTTAAAACTTTTCGACATGGCCGATTCCCAGTTAATCTGGTCACCCTGTTGCCAATAGTATTTCCAGTATTTCCGCTGTTCCACAATGATCCGATAGAAATTCTTCTCCCCCGGACGGTCGTTTATTTGGATTTGATAACGGAGATGTCTTCTCGGCGGAGTCCCGTAACCATAGTTACTTGGTATTCTCATGATAGAGACTGTATCTACCTTTTCTATCTTCCCGATAGGTTGGGGGACGGTGACTTCCGCCCATGCATGATATGCACCGTCATCTGTCATGGCGTCTATGCGGACTACATCGCCCGGACGGAAAGTACTGTTGATATAAAAACGTCCTTTATCGCTGCTGTACGGATCGGGGCGCAGCGTTTCGCTGAGAGAACCGTTAATGCGTACTTCCACAGTGGCTCCGTTGATTTGTCCGATTTGGTTTCTGCCGGTAAAGTTCAGGAACAGTTCGTTGTAAGTGCTATCGGCGTTGATGATGGCGTTCATCACCAGTTTAGGCGGATTCTCCTTCAGATCGAAAGGGAGATCGTGGTTGCAGGCTGTGGCAGATATAATAACCAGCAGGAACAGGAGTATGTCGTGAATGGATCGTTTCATAAATACTTAGAATTTATATGTATAACTGAATGAAGGAATACAAGGCAACAAGGTGAATTTCCGGATGACCGGTATGCGGTTGCCTTGTGCTTGTTCGCCTTGAGTATATTCGGTCTTTTTGTAGGTGCGATATACCAAGGTAGGGTTCATGGCATTGTATACATTATATATACTGACGTTCCAGATACGCATGCCATGTCGTGTTTTCTTGCTGAAATTAACACCTACATTGAGCCGGTGCGTGGCGGGAAGGCGATAGTTGTTGCGGTGCTTGACATAATCTCCTTCTTGTATCGATGAATTGTTATCGCCCGGACGGATGATAGCCGTCAGTTCAGTGGGGATTGTGGTTGTACCTCCGGTGGTAAGTATCCATGAGGCACTTACGTCGATTCGTTCGTTGAACCGGTGGTTGAGGGTCAGGTCTATATTGTGCCTCCGGTCATATTTATATGGAAAGCGTGCCCCATTGTTTATCCCTCCTTTGGCAAATTTACGGTCACTCTTGGCCAATGTATATGCCAGCCATCCGGTTGTCTTCCCGATGGTTCTCTGTGCCATGAATTCTATACCCATGGAGCGTCCGCGTCCCATCTCCACTTTGTCTTCCCATCCGGTGGAAGAGCCGAGGAAACTGACTCCGTCTTTGTATTCAAGCACATTTTTCATTCCTTTATAGTAGCTTTCCACCGAGAATTCCCATCCGTCGATTCCTGTGTAATAGCCACCCAACGATACCTGATGCGCCTGCATAGGTTTGATTTTATTGGTCACCGGCACCCACAGGTCGGTGGGCATGGCGAACGGCATGGATGAAATCAAGTGTACATACTGGCTCATTTTGGTGTAAGAAGCTTTGATTACGATGTCCTTGTTGAGCTGATAGCGTGCGGAGATGCGGGGTTGTATGGAGAAATAGTTTTTCTTTTGCACTTGGAAAGTCGAGAAGTGCAGGCCCAGATTCATACGCAGGCGACTGCTTAGATTGAAGTTATCTTCAAGGTAGGCAGATGCTTCGTGGGCAAGGATTTCGCTGTTAGAGGCGGTATAATACGTCGTATCCCGCTCGATGGTTTCTCCGGTCTTGTCGAATATCTTTGAGGTGGATACTTCCGGACGGAAACTATGGTGCAGGTATTGCATTCCGAACTTGACATGGTGTGCGGGGATAGGATTATAGTCAAAATCTATCTGAGCACTCCAGTCCCGGATTCCCGATTTATAGTCGGCTTTATAGCGGTTCCAGGTTATTTGGTTGTTTGTATGTATCTCGTTCTTGGTGAACGTGCTGACGTCAAACTTATAGTTATTGAAAGCGACTGTGGTATTGCTGAACAGTTTGTTGTTAAAGATGTAATTCCAGCGTCCCGAAACGATGGTGTTGCCCCAGTTCATTTTTCCGCCGTCCCTGTACTTGTCTTCGTCACCGTAGTAAGTGTCGTCATACTTTGTCATGAAATGGTCTTTGCCATTGTATGCACTGAGGAAGAGGCGGCTCCGGTCGGAGAATTTATGGTTGATTTTGGCATTGATGTCATAAAAGTAATAACTGTACTTTTCTTCTTTCGGCATGAAGGGTTTGGCCAGCAGGTCGATGTAGGAGCGGCGGGCAGAAATGTTGAAAGAAGTCCGGTCCTTGATGATCGGCCCTTCGAAATTGAGTTTGCTGGTCAGGAGTCCTATACTGACTACGCCATGATAGTTCTTCATGTCGCCATCATTGGTGCGTACGTCAATTACGGAGGAGAGGCGTCCGCCGAAGCGGGCGGGGAAAGAACTTTTGAAGAGGGTTACTTTCTTTACGGCTTCGGGAGTGAAGACAGAGAAGAATCCTAATAAATGATCTACGTTGTACACCGGTACACCGTCCAGCAAGATCAGGTTCTGGTCGGGGCCACCACCACGTACATACAATCCGGCAGATCCTTCCATTCCGGCCTGTACGCCCGGCATCAACTGGATGGCTTTCATTACATCTGCTTCTCCCAGTATGCTGGGAGTGTTTTTTATTTGTGTCATCGGTATCTCGCTGGCACCCATTTGAGTGGCCATGATCCCCGATTCGGTCTTGTCCGACACGACGACCACTTCTTGCAGCATGTTGCTGTCTTTCATCCGGATGTTCAGCAGGGTGTCACGGGTCAGGGTCAGTACGTGTTGCTGGCTGGTGTAACCCAAATAGGAGAAGCTCAACTGAGCTTCTCCTTCCGGCAGCGTAATGCTGTAGAAACCGTAAGGATTGGTGGTGGTTCCTTGATGATGACGACTCTCAAGAATATTGGCACCAATCAGCGTTTCGGCAGACGCCCCGTCGGTTACGTATCCACTGATAGTAAACCTGCGGCTTACGGGTTTGGGGGGGATTTTTTGTAACAGGATGTGCTTTCCTGTTATTTTATAGCTTATCGGTTCGTTGGCAAACAACTGGTTCAGAACTTCTCCGAGAGGTTTCTTCTGTACGTTGAGGCTGACTTTATGGTCGAGTTTCACCTCTTCACCGTAGATGAAAGAGAAACCGGTGGCTTGTTCTATATGCCGGATAATCTCTGAGAGGCTGGTGTTTTGCAGCTTGAGGGTGATCCTGGGCTCCGGTGTCTGCGCGTTGATAGTTGAAAAGAATATGGAAACCACACACATCAGAATGTAACTTCTGATGTGGTGGAAATCCGGATTGGATTTTCTCATGTTTAGTTAAGTTTAGTAGTAATCGTTATTTTTTCATTGTTGTGTGAATAGTTGAATTTACCGACTGTATGCAGCAGATCGAGAATCTGGTCGAGTCCTTCTCCGTCGGAGAATCGTGCCGTGATCCGGTAGTTCTGCAATGCTTTGTCTGCTATGGAGATGTTTACACCAAACGTGTTGGACAACTGTCGGGCGATCTCCTGCAGGGGAAGGTTGGTGAAGACTAATTCGCCATTCCGCCAGGCTATCTCTTCGGCAGCGCGATCTGAAACTTCAAGGGTCATGCTCTTTTTCACCTTATTATATATAGCACTTTCGTTTGGCTTCAGAACCATGCGCACAGAATTGGCTTTATTGCTCACCACCACGGAACCTTCGAGTAGGGTGGTTTTCACTTCCGGATCGTCCGGATAGGACTCTACGTTGAAGTGAGTTCCCAGTACCTCTACATTGACCGACTCTGTCTGTACGATGAAAGGGTGTTCCCGATTCTTCGTCACTTCGAAATACGCTTCTCCTTTCAAGTCCACTTCCCTGTGTTTCCCCTTGAATTTCTCGGGATAGGTGAGAGAAGAGAAATGGTTCAGTGTCACTTCCGTTCCATCGGGTAACTTTATAGTCCGTGTGTCGGCCAGTGTAGAAACGGTTTGCAAGGCGGCAGGTTTCAGATAGCAATAAGTGCTCCATCCGATGTAGCAGAACAAAGCGATGGCGGCTACTGCCGAGAAAATGCGTATAGAGAAAAGCCGGTGTGCCGGACGTGGCAATCGCTTCTCTAATATCTGATAGCTTGCCGCTGCCGAGAATCTTCCTCTGGGCGAGCGGGTGGAGGCTATGAGTTTCTCCAATAATCGGTTAAGTTCCTGGTCGGTATACTTCATTTTTTATTTCGTTATTTTTTCACCAGCCGGATAGACATTTGGGTCGTTTCCGACTTTCCGTTCTGAGGCCGGCAGATAAGCTGAATGTATTCATTCGTTCCCACTTTCTGGGGATAGATCAGAATAGTGGCTTTGGCCGATTTACTGCCTCCCTTGATGGTGACTTTATTATCTTTAATCTTAAAAAACTGTGCCGAAGAACTTCCGGGTTTCGTCGGACGTGAGGGTGATTCGATGAAGACAATCCGGTCTTCTTTCGTTTTATCAACCGCAATGATCTTTACCTGGAATTCGGCTTCCGCAGTATTCTTTTGGTAAGAGAAGTCCTGCGCTTTCTTTTCGAATCCCAGATATTCCTTGGGATAGGAGTTGTTGCCGTTTTCGCATGCAGTGAAACACAGTGCCATCGTAAACAATGCAAAGGTTGTAGGTCTTAATAACTTCTTCATAAGCTAAGTCTTTGTGTTTTGATTAAAATGAATTTCACTGATAAAGACAGAGCGTTCGAAGGATCTCCCTATCGGGGATGTGCAAATAAAAGTTAAACCTTGTCCATCGTTTCCGGTCGGTGGTTCATTGTTTATCGTTCATCGTCAATATCGCTTCTTTCAGTCGGATTGTTGCTTTCTGGAGTTGGGCGTCTACGGTCTTTGTGCTGATGCCCAGTTCTTCGGCCACCTGTGCATAGCTTTGTTTTTCTTCGCGGACGCGGATGAACACTTCTCTGCAACGTTCGGGCAGGCGGTCGAGCGCTTTCACATAGATGGCGAACAGCTCTTCGCTGATCATCGATTCCTCGGGCGAATCGCTTTGTGCTTCCGGTTCCGGCAATACTTCGGTGGATACGGTTGTGCGCCTGTTCTCTTTTTCCAGATAGTTGAGTGAGGCGTTTTTCACCAGTATGAAGCAATAGTCCTCAATGCTTTTGACTTCGGGCAACGAACTGCGTTGTTCCCAGAGTTTCAAGAATACATCAAGTACGATCTCCTGCGACCATTCTTCCCGCTTTACGTAATAGTAGGCAATGCGGTAAAGCCGGTCGTACGTCATATCGTAGAAGGATCGGAACGCCGTTTGCGAGTCCAGCTCCTTCATTCGTCTTAATAGTTTTCGAACCTCTGATTCGGTCATGACTTTATAATTTTAGTTGTCCACCCGGAGAAGATCGCTCATGATGCTGTCGGAAATAAAAATTCCTTCTCGGGTGAGGCGCAGAGCACCTTCGTGTATTTCTAATTTGCCGTTTTCTAAAGAAGGACGTGCCATCTTGAGGCAGTATTGTTCCAGTTCGGTTCCATAATCGTTGCGGAGGCGTTCGAGTGAAATTCCCCATTGAGTGCGGACGGAGGTAATGACAAATTCATTGTACCGGGTAGTTAAATCCCGTTCTTCCCGTTCAAAGTCCCGTTTGCCGCTTTCGATGCCTGCTATGTATTTCTCTATCGACGAACAGTTCCATTCGCGTGTTTCTCCGTCGAAAGAGTGTGCCGACGGACCACAACCGAGGTAACTGGCCCCTTGCCAGTACGAAGTGTTATGGCGTGAATACATTCCCGGCTTGCAAAAGTTGGATATTTCGTAGTGCTCATATCCTGCTTCCTGCAGCCGGTCTATCAATAAGGTGAAGAATCGGACACTGCTGTCCTCGTCCACTTCTTCAACCTGGTGTTTTTGCAACATTCTATAAATAGGAGTACCTTCTTCATAAATCAGGTGGTAGGCCGAAACATGCTCCACATTGAGGGCAATGGCCTGTTGCAGGTCCTTTTCCCAACGCTCTGCTGTCTCACCGGGAAGTCCGTAAATCAAGTCGATGCTGATGTTGCGGAACCCGTAGGTACGGCATAATTCTACTGCACGAATGGCTTGAGTGGCATTGTGGCGTCGCTTCAATAACGTAAGCGTGGCATCATCAAAAGTCTGGATACCCATACTGATGCGGTTGAATGGCAAGCGGGAGAGCATTTGCACATATTCCGGACAGAGGTCATCCGGATTGGCTTCAAGCGTTATTTCATGGCAATTTTCCATTCCGTATACACGCCGGACGGTGTCGAACACTTTCCGGAAGTCCTCTTCATCAAGTTGCGAAGGAGTACCTCCACCAAAGTAGAGCGTTTCTATGGGCTCTCCTTTCAGGTAAGTATATCTCATTTCCAGCTCCTTGCAGAGGGCTTCGATGTAGTGTCCTTTCCGTTCGCTTCGCGTGGTGGAGTAAAAATCGCAATAAATACAGCGTGTCTTACAGAAGGGGACATGTATGTATATGCCTGCCATGATAGTCTGAGTTATTTTTGCGTTTTAAATTGCAAAAGTAAGGTTTTCGTTTTAGTAAACAACTTTGCAGGGCATATATTCTTTCTTATTTAACGGGAGGAAAGTTCCTTTTTAACCATTTGACAATCTGATTATCCGATGATCTCAGAATGCTTTCGTTTCGTGCCGCTCTGAAAGTTGGAGAAAAAAACGCCTGCATTTGCCGGTAGGATTTTCCCATGTGTCGCAGATCTGTGATATCTGTTCTCCAATAGATAGCTGTGCGGCGGAATCCTGCCCTTTTTCTTTTATTTTCCTCTTCCTCCGGTGATTCTGTTATATATGGTTTGACTGGCTTTACAGAACAACCGGAGGAGAAAGAGGCATTCATACGGCCTTTTTGTTATAACAATATATGTAATGTGGCAAAACATGAGGAGATTTTCGGAAAAGAAGTAAGCATTTCCGGAAAGTGCTTACTTCTTTGGGTCCGAATGCTTACTTCTTTTTCCGGAAATACACCGTCTTTGTGCTGAAAAACCGCTGTCTTTTGCCTCAAATACTCCCGTTTTGCGCCGAAAACCCCGTTACTGAATCCTATTTCATTCAGTTTGGCAGAAGACAGTGTAAGCAAATGTGAGGTGAATAATGTTTTTTAATAGGTAATAAAGGAAAAGACTTTCATTCTGTCAAACAGCTTGTTCTCTTGCTCTTTGTCTTGATATGTTGCATAACATTGTTTAGTAACACTGTCAATTTTCTTGCTTTTCATTTGATTAATGCCTAATTTGCGCTTCAGTAAAAAAAGGTATGTGAAAAACACATACTGAATCATTCATAAAAAAGCGAATATGAAGATGCTTACTTTGGAGTGTCTTGCAATAGGAGAAGGTACTGATACCGGAGAAGGAGGAGGAGGTAACTATTCATGTACAGTAACTGTAGAATGTGGATTTCCTCTATCTGGTTCAGTATCTTGTAGTGGTAAAAAATGTAGTAGAGGACTTGATTGGTTAAATGGTGCCTATGTTGAATGTGATGGAAATAAGACTTATTGCTAAAGGGTAATGAATAGAATATTGATTCTTATTATCGCAATTTTATGTTTTTCTTCTTGTAACAACAAGGAGAAAAATCGTAACTTAATGTATTGTCAGTCGGAAATTAAGATAGAAGAATATCCTGATTCTAGTTTCTTCTCCAACATTACGTGTATGACTTATTATAAGAATAAGATATATGTTTTGGATAAAAAACGGGGAGACATTGTGGCGTTAAGTGATAACTTAAAAGAGATGGAATATGTTAGCAAACATGGTGAAGCCCCTTATGAAACAACATGGCCATTTACCTTTAATGTACTGAATGACACGGTATATGTTGTTGATTTTGGAACAAAGTCAATGAAAAAATTTCATGGAGGAGTTTTCTATGGTGATTTTTCACTTTCAAATGCAAATGAAAACAGATTTAGTCTCAATGATTCTTTAATCTTTTTATCTGCGAATACGGATTCGACAAGTTTTCTAATGATTGATAAATATCACCCAAACAAACAAATCCCAATGGGAAAGGTTGTACGAGAAAAAACTCCTTTTAAAACCATTATATCTAACAAGAAACATATTCTTTATGATCAAGGCAAAGGGATATTTTCGATTTCAAATTGCTACCCTTATATAGAGCAATATAATATTCATGGAGAATATATTAAAACATTTGATATCTCTTCAATTCCTATAATAAAAGAAGCAACAGAAATTGCTAAAAAGAATTCTAATAAAGAGAAATCTGTCTATATATACATACGTGATGCTTATCTTGCAAATGACCATATATATATACTGTGTTCATCACGGAGCTCATCAGGCGATTATCGTGTAAATACTATTTTGAAATTATCAATCAATGACGAAATGAAGCATATCTCTACCTACATTCTTCCACATGATATATATTCTTCTTTTTGTGTTTCAGACACATATCTATTTGCTTCACAAGAAGTGGCAGGAGTAACTATTGAAAAAATAAAAATAGGTGATGAGAAAAGTAACACAGAGTAGTATGGGACTTCTTGCTAATAATCAATAACTTAAAATCGACTCTGTGTTACTCTGTGTCCTCTGTGGTGTGTTCGGACACAGCCTCTTGTTTGTGGATACAAGTTCGATAATACGGAAAGTTGTTTATCCTGATTCAACTCCGTTTAGAGAGCACCAAGAGTTTGTGACACTGTGATATCTGCTTAATAAACAGATCCTGTATGTTACATAACATTGTTTAGTAACACTGTCAGTTTTATTGCTTTTCATTTGATTAATGCCTAATTTGCGCCTCAGTAAAAAAAGGGTATGCGAAAAACACATACTGAATCATTCATTTAAATCTTATATATCATGAAAGTATATCAGACTAACGAAATTAAGAACATTGCCCTTCTTGGCAATGACGGCTCAGGAAAAACCACTCTCACAGAAGCGTTGCTCTATGAGAGTGGTATTATAAAACGTCGCGGCAGGATTACTGCCAAGAATACCGTAAGCGATTACTTTCCGGTGGAACAGGAATATGGATATTCCGTCTTTTCAACTATTTTTCATGTGGAATGGAATGGAAAGAAACTGAACATCATAGACTGTCCGGGCAGCGATGACTTTGTAGGCGCTGCCATGACGGCACTCAACGTAACCGATACAGCTATTTTGCTGCTGAACGGACAATATGGACCGGAAGTGGGAACACAAAATCATTTCCGCTATACCGAAAAACTGGGTAAACCGGTAATCTTCCTGGTGAATCAACTCGATAACGAGAAGTGCGATTATGATATGGTGCTTGAACAACTGAAGTCCATTTACGGACCGAAAGTGGTTCCCGTCCAGTATCCTTTGGCTACAGGCCCGAATTTCAACTCACTGATCGACGTGCTGCTGATGAAGAAATACTCTTGGGGACCCGAAGGTGGAGCACCCACTATTGAAGAGATTCCGGCCGAAGAGATGGACAAGGCTATGGAAATGCATAAAGCCCTGGTAGAAGCCGCTGCTGAGAATGATGAAGGCTTGATGGAAAAATTCTTCGAACAGGATTCACTGACAGAAGACGAAATGCGTGAAGGTATCCGCAAAGGATTGGCTGCACGTGGCATGTTCCCTGTATTCTGTGTATGTGCAGGCAAAGATATGGGTGTACGTCGTCTGATGGAGTTCCTGGGTAATGTAGTGCCCGGTGTATCCGAAATGCCGAAAGTGCACAATACCCGTGGTGAAGTGGTGGAACCCGATCCCGATGGGCCTACTTCACTCTATTTCTTCAAAACAGGTGTGGAGCCGCATATTGGCGACGTTCAATACTTCAAGGTGATGAGCGGAAAAGTGCATGAAGGAGATGACTTTACAAATGCCGACCGCGGTTCGAAAGAACGTGTGGCACAGATTTATGCTTGTGCCGGTGCCAACCGTATCAAAGTAGAAGAGATGGTGGCCGGTGATATCGGCTGTACCGTGAAGCTGAAAGATGTTCATACCGGAAACACGCTAAATGGTAAAGGTGCCGAAAACCGGTTTAATTTTATTAAATATCCGAATTCTAAATATTCACGCGCCATCAAACCGGTGAACGAAGCCGATACAGAGAAGATGATGGTTATCTTGAACCGTATGCGCGAGGAAGATCCGACTTGGGTCATCGAACAATCGAAAGAATTGAAACAGACCATCGTACATGGTCAGGGTGAATTCCACCTCCGTACTTTAAAGTGGCGTCTGGAGAATAATGAAAAACTTCAGGTGAAATTCGAGGAACCGAAGATTCCTTATCGTGAGACCATCACTAAAGCGGCCCGTGCCGACTATCGTCATAAAAAACAATCGGGTGGTGCCGGACAGTTTGGTGAAGTGCACTTGATCGTAGAACCATATTATGAAGGAATGCCGGTGCCCGATACGTATAAGTTCGGTGGACAGGAATTTAAGATTAATGTGAAAGGTACCGAAGAAGTTCCATTGGAATGGGGCGGAAAATTGGTATTTGTTAACAGTATTGTCGGTGGTTCTATCGATGCCCGCTTCCTGCCTGCTATCCTTAAAGGTATCATGTCCCGTATGGAGCAGGGACCTCTCACCGGTTCGTACGCCCGCGATGTACGTGTCATCGTATATGACGGAAAGATGCACCCGGTAGATTCTAATGAAATCTCGTTCATGCTGGCCGGACGCAATGCTTTCAGCGAAGCATTTAAGAATGCGGGACCGAAGATTCTCGAACCTATTTATGATGTAGAAGTCTTTGTGCCTTCCGATAAGATGGGTGATGTGATGGGAGATCTCCAGGGACGTCGTGCCATGATCATGGGCATGAGCAGCGAAAACGGTTATGAAAAGCTGGTCGCTAAAGTGCCTTTAAAAGAGATGGCTTCTTATTCGACAGCGCTCAGCTCGCTTACCGGAGGTCGTGCTTCGTTCATTATGAAATTTGCAAGTTACGAACTTGTTCCGAGTGATGTGCAGGATAAATTAATAAAAGACTTCGAATCCAAGCAAACAGAAGAATAATGTGGTTACAGCCTGCCGGACTACGGGCTGCAAATGGCTGAACTGCTGAGTTATAAAGCTACGAGGAGTGTACAATGTATGTGCAACTGCTCGTAGCTTTGTTCTTTTAAGGCATTCTGCTTGTGGTTGTAGCTGCCGTTACATGCCATTGACAGTTCGTCGGTCGTCTCTTGAAACCTGCTTACTCATTAACAATGATTAAAGAAAGTAGATTTTCTGAAGAGAAATCTTTAATTTTTTATTAAATTTGCAAACCAAAGGCATATACGTTTTGTTATAGTGGTCAGAATACGACCTAAAAAACGTCTTTCGGTTAATTATAGAGAACATCCTGTTAAAACAGGTTAAGCTGTTAGGAGTGTTAATTAGGGAGTGTTAATTTTGTTGCTATGAAAAAGTCAACAATCTGGATATTAGGCATTATTATGGGTCTTTCCTTTCTGAGTTTGCTCTATTTACAAGTGAGCTACATCGAAGAAATGGTGAAGATGCGTAAAGAACAATTTAATACATCCGTGCGAAATGCTTTGTTTCAGGTTTCAAAGGATGTGGAGTATGATGAAACGCAACGTTGGCTGTTAGAAGACATTACTGAAGCGGAACGTAGAGCACTGGCTCAGTCTTCTTCTACTACCGAACAGAAAAATGGTTTGATTCAGCAATCGGAGCGTTATAGGTTCAAGTCACCGGACGGAACCCTGTATTCGGAGTTTGAACTAAAGATGATTACCACCGAGCCGTCGAAGGTGCCAAAAGCCATGATTTCGGAGAGACATGGCCGGAATACCATTCCGCAGACATCGCGAAGCTTGACCGACGCTATTAAAAATAGGTATATGTATCAGCGTTTCCTGCTCGACGATGTAGCCTTGCGGATGATTTACAAAGCAAGCGATAAGTCGATTGGCGAACGGGTGAACTTTAAGAAGCTGGATAATTATCTGAAGTCTAACTTTATTAATAATGGTATAGAGCTGCTATATCATTTTTCGGTAATCGATAAAGATGGACGTGAGGTATATCGCTGTTCGGATTACGAAGAGGGAGGAAGTGAGGATTCTTATACCCAACCTCTGTTCCAAAATGATCCGCCTGCGAAGATGAGTATTGTGAAGGTGCACTTTCCGGGAAAGAAAGATTATATCTTCGACTCGGTTAGTTTTATGATCCCTTCGATGATATTCACTTTCGTACTGTTGATTACATTCATCTTCACTATCTACATCGTCTTCCGCCAGAAGAAGCTGACAGAAATGAAGAATGACTTTATCAACAATATGACACACGAGTTCAAGACACCGATATCTACCATCTCGCTTGCCGCGCAGATGCTGAAAGATCCCGCAGTCGGGAAATCACCGCAGATGTTCCAGCATATATCGGGAGTCATTAATGATGAAACGAAGCGGTTGAGATTCCAGGTGGAGAAAGTTCTTCAGATGTCTATGTTCGACAGACAGAAAGCAACACTGAAGATGAAAGAACTCGATGCCAATGAGTTGATTACCGGGGTTATCAATACGTTCGCTCTGAAGGTGGAACGCTATAATGGTAAGATTACATCGAACCTTGAGGCTACCAATCCTGTTATATTTGCGGACGAAATGCATATCACCAATGTGATATTCAACCTGATGGATAACGCGGTGAAATACAAGAAGCCCGAAGAAGACCTGGTGCTCGACGTGAGAACTTGGAACGAACCCGGTAAACTGATGATTTCGATACAGGACAACGGTATTGGTATTAAAAAAGAAAACCTGAAGAAGGTGTTTGATAAGTTCTATCGCGTGCATACAGGTAATCTGCACGATGTAAAAGGTTTCGGTCTGGGACTGGCTTATGTGAAAAAGATTATTCAGGATCATAAGGGAACCATCCGGGCGGAGAGTGAACTGAATGTAGGAACTAAATTTATTATTGCATTACCTTTATTAAAAAATGATTGATATGGACGAGAAACTGCGTATTTTATTATGCGAGGATGATGAAAATCTTGGCATGCTTTTAAGAGAATATTTACAGGCGAAAGGTTACTCTGCTGAGTTGTATCCTGATGGAGAAGCCGGATTTAAGGCTTTCCTGAAGAATAAATATGACTTGTGCGTGTTCGACGTGATGATGCCTAAGAAAGATGGTTTCACGCTGGCACAGGAGGTTCGTGCGGCCAACGCTGAAATTCCGATTATCTTCCTGACTGCAAAGACACTCAAGGAGGATATTCTGGAAGGATTTAAGATTGGTGCGGATGATTACATCACCAAACCTTTCAGTATGGAAGAACTTACTTTCAGAATTGAAGCGATCCTGAGACGTGTTCGTGGAAAGAAGAACAAAGAAAGCAATATCTATAAGATCGGTAAGTTTACGTTTGATACACAAAAGCAGATTCTGGCTATCGGTGACAAACAAACTAAGCTGACTACCAAGGAATCGGAATTGTTGGGATTGTTGTGTGCACATGCCAACGAGATTTTGCAGCGTGACTTTGCTTTGAAGACTATCTGGATTGATGATAACTATTTCAATGCCCGTAGTATGGACGTATATATCACCAAACTGCGTAAGCACCTGAAAGATGATGATTCGATTGAGATTATCAACATCCACGGAAAAGGTTACAAGTTGATTACCCCCGAACCGGAATCATAATGGAGAGGGGGATATACAGAAATAAAAAAGCCGGAAAACATTCGTTTTCCGGCTTTTTTATTTCTGTTGAAAATATTAATCCGCAATTCTTTTATTGATCGCAATGTAAGAAATGAGTCCGAGTACCACCAATACTATCGAGCCTCCCAAGATAGCGTTGTTGTTCACGTCTCCGGTCAGAGAACAAACAATCAGAATGATTATTCCGACTAAGATTAATATCAATCCTAAATTCTTTAATAAGCCTTTCATGTGTGTGTATTTTAATAGATTATTATATTCCAGTCACAAATTAACGCATAATTCTTTAACGAGCGAAATTATTTTCGCAAAAAAACCATTAATTAGCCATAAATAGTTGATTTGGTTGCTTTCACTTCTCCGTATTGATTAATCTTTGGTATTGAAAAATATCTTTCTCAATACTTCCTGGCTTACGCTTAATTCTTCGACTGTGATGCCGTGCAACGCCTCTTTCAGTGTTCGGTTGGCTATAACACGGGCTTTTTCTTCCAGTTCTTTTCCTGTTTTGGTCAGGTGGATCAGATTGGTACGACGGTCCTTTTTGTCGGAGATACGGACAACCAGATGCTGGCGTTCCATATTGTCGATTAAGCGGGTCATACTCGGTTTATCTTTAAAAGTTGCATTGCACAACTCTTGTTGGGTCACTCCGTCTTTTTCCCAGAGAAAAATAAGAACCGTCCATTGTTCCGGGCTGATCTCCAGACCGTTCTGTCTGAAGTTACGGTATAGCTTACGGTTGATGGCGGCAGAAACTTTGCCATTCAGGATAGCAAAGATTAGTCTGATATCAAAATTAAATTGTTCGATCATGAAATTATTGTTTAAGCAACTTTGCAAAGATAAATGTCTTCTTCGACAAATCCTATCCCGTGGCATAAAAAAAGATTAAATGTTTGCAGTTCAAAATAAAATGCCTACCTTTGCACCGCATTTTTAAAATCGAATAATTTATTTATTTAATTAAAACGAGTATGAATCAATACGAAACCGTTTTCATTTTAACTCCCGTTTTGTCTGATGTTCAGATGAAGGAAGCGGTAGAAAAATTCAAAGGCATTCTTCAGGCTGAAGGTGCTGAGATTATCAATGAAGAAAACTGGGGACTTAAGAAACTGGCTTATCCAATCCAGAAGAAGTCTACAGGATTCTATCAGCTGATTGAGTTCAATGCAGAACCTACTGTTATTGACAAGTTGGAATTAAATTTCCGTCGTGATGAACGCGTAATCCGTTTCCTGACTTTCAGAATGGATAAATACGCTGCAGAATATGCTGCAAAGAGAAGAAGTGTTAAATCAAACAAAAAGGAGGATTAATCATGGCACAACAAGTTCAATCAGAAATCAGATATTTAACTCCGCCTTCAGTAGACGTTAAGAAGAAAAAATACTGCCGTTTCAAAAAGAGTGGTATTAGGTATATCGACTACAAAGATCCTGAATTCTTGAAGAAATTCTTGAATGAGCAGGGTAAGATCCTTCCGCGCCGTATCACCGGTACTTCTTTGAAGTTCCAGCGTCGTATTGCGCAGGCTGTGAAGAGAGCACGTCACCTGGCGTTACTTCCATTTGTAACTGACATGATGAAATAAGGAGGAAAAGTATGGAAATTATATTGAAAGAAGACGTAGTAAACTTGGGTTATAAGAATGACATCGTAACTGTTAAGTCTGGTTATGGTCGTAATTACTTGATCCCCACCGGAAAAGCTGTTATTGCTTCTCCTTCTGCAAAGAAAATGTTGGCTGAAGAACTGAAACAGCGTGCTCACAAACTTGAGAAAATCAAGAAAGATGCTGAAGCACTGGCTGCTAAGTTGGAAGGTGTATCTTTGACTATCGCTACAAAGGTTAGCTCAACCGGTACTATCTTCGGTTCTGTTGGTAACATCCAGATCGCTGAGGAATTGGCTAAGTTGGGTCACGAAATCGACAGAAAGATCATCGTTGTAAAAGACGCTGTAAAAGAAGTTGGTTCTTATAAAGCTATCGTTAAACTGCACAAAGAAGTTTCTGTAGAAATTCCTTTTGAAGTAGTAGCTGAATAAGCCTATCATATGACATTGAGAAGGGACATTCCAAAACGGGATGTCCTTTTTTTTGAGAGATTATTGGGAGAGTGTCTTTGTTTATAAATAAAGAGATACCCGGCAGAGGTGCCCAGTGTTGAAGAAGGGGAGATGTGGAGGAAACGACTTCCGTAATGGAAAGGTACGGATATAAAAAAAGTCTGTACGTGCTTTTGCACGGCAGACTTTCAATTCTCTCTAATGTTGTTCGAGATTATTCAGCTACAACTGCTTCAGTTGCAGTAGAGTCAGTTGCTGTAGTATCAGCTACCTGAGCTGCTGCTTCAGCTGCAGCTGCTTCAACTGCTGCGATAGAGTCAGCGATACGGATAGAATCTGCAGTTGCTTTTTCAGCGTCAGCTGCTTTGTTACCACAAGATGCGAATGATACTGCTGCGATAGCTACGAACATCAAAACTAATTTTTTCATTTTCTTTGCTTTTTAAATCTGTAATACAATCAATTGCTTATTAAAACGATGCAAAGGTATGTACTTTTTGCATATGTTGTACTCCTAAACCCAACTTTTTTTTATTTTTTTTTTAGAAGAATGTTTCATTATGTTTTTTTGTATGTTTTAAAACATATCTAATCTTCTGCTATACTGTTATATAGATAGCGTTTGATACTTCTTTTCGGAGTCTTCTCAAACTCAGTGGGGTAGAGTTGAATCTGGCTTACTTTTTCGTAGGCTGCCACGCTATTATTCAAATTCTTCAGGTTTTCGTCCATAATCGTTTTCAGGTTATCTTCGTGGTTGAGTCCTAAAGAATCCAGCGCTTCATAATCGGCATATACCAAGGCAACCAGTTTCTTGTTTCGTTCTATGATAAGACTTTCGAGAATGAAAGGCAGATTATTAAGTTTAGCCTCAATTTCTTCGGGGAAGATGTTCTGTCCGCTCGAACTGAGTATCATCGTCTTCAGGCGGCCGCGGATGAAAATATTACCTTCATCGTCCATAGTGCCTAAGTCCCCGGTGCGCAACCAACCGTCTTTAGTGAAAACTTCGCGGGTGGCTTCCGGATTTTTATAATATCCCGTCATTACGTTTTCTCCACGCACTTGTATTTCTCCGGTACCGGCTTCCGGATTCTCCTTATAAATACGGGCTTCCATGATATCGAGTATTTTACCTGATGAGGAAGGGACGAATTTATCCCAGGGAGCATAACTGATGAGCGGCCCACATTCCGTCATGCCGTAGCCAATGGTGAAAGGGAACTTGATTTTATGGAAAAACTCTTCTACTTCCGGGTTCATAGCGGCTCCGCCGATAATAATTTCCTTGAAACGTCCTCCAAGGGCATCGATCAGCTTCTTGCGAATCTGTCCGTATATCTGGCTGTCGAGAAGGGGGATGCTCAACGCCCATTTCATGCCTTTCTTGCTGATGATGGGTTGGATTACATTTTTATAGATCTTCTCGATGACAAGCGGTACTGTGATAATCAGGTTGGGTTTGACCTCTTCGAAAGCTTTCATTATGATTTTGGGGGAGGGAACTTTGCCAAGCAGGGTTACGTGCGTGCCAACTGCCGTAGCTGTCAGAAAGTCGAAAGCACATCCGTAAGCATGGGCAAGTGGGAGGAAAGAGAGCACTTTATCACCTTTTTTTAGCAATTCCGTTCGGATACCGAAAGTCACATTACCGGCCAGGTTGTTGCCGGTCAGCATTACTCCTTTACTGAATCCGGTAGTGCCGGAGGTATAATTCAGTAACATAACCTTGTCGTTGGACAAGGTGGTGTAAAGGACATCTTCTTTTTGGAATCCTTTCGGGTAAGTTTCTTCCATGCACTGATTGATATGTTTCAGGAACTTTTGAACCGTTTCGCCATCGCGTTGGTGCAGGCAACGGAAGTCTGTCAGTGAAAAGACGGCACGGATGCCGGTCAGTCGTTCTTCTTCCAAAGTTTCCCAGATGGTGTCGCTGGTGAAAAGGAAGACAGATTCAGAATGATTTACGATATGGTGTACATCATTCGGATTGAAGTCTTGCAAGATAGGTACTACGATGGCCCCGTAGGTAATGGTCGCCATGTAGGCGATGCACCAACGGGCATTATTTTTTCCGATGACTGCGATTTTATCTCCCCGGCGCAAACTACAGTGCTTGAAAAGCAAATGAAGTTTGGCTATTTCTTCGGCTACTTCACCGTAAGTATAACTTTCCGGTTCACCATAATTGGTGTAGCAGGGCAAATCCCAGTTTTCACGGAAACTATTTTCGTAGAGTTTTATAAAGTTTTCTTTTATCATTGCACGTTTTTTGAAGATTTGTGCAAAAGTAGGTATAAACTTTCAGAATAGAAAACCTCTAACTCCTTTTAACTCCTTCTGCATCTTTACTCCTAATAATAATGTGTAACTTTGTACCGAATATGCGTTTTTACAGATTATGATAGATACCACTGTATTTCAAGATAAGACAGCCGTTTACTATACTTTAGGCTGCAAGCTGAATTTCTCAGAGACTTCGACGATTGGTAAAATCCTGCGTGAGGCAGGTGTGCGTACGGCCCGGAAAGGTGAAAAGGCTGACCTTTGCATTGTCAATACCTGTTCGGTGACCGAGATGGCGGACAAGAAGTGCCGTCAGGCTATTCACCGCCTGGTGAAACAACATCCCGGTGCGTTTGTGGTGGTGACAGGTTGCTATGCCCAGCTGAAACCCGGTGATGTGGCAAAGATAGAGGGAGTGGACGTTGTACTTGGTGCGGAACAAAAGAAAGACCTGCTTCAATACCTGGGCGACTTGCATAAACACGAAGGAGGAGAGGCTTATACAACCGCAACGAAAGATATCCGTTCCTTTGCCCCGTCTTGTTCAAGAGGTGACCGTACCCGCTTTTTCCTGAAAGTACAGGATGGGTGCGATTACTTTTGTTCTTACTGTACCATTCCTTTTGCCCGTGGACGGAGTCGCAACGGGACTGTCGCATCTTTGGTGGAGCAGGCACGGCAGGCTGCTGCCGAAGGTGGGAAAGAGATTGTGCTGACGGGAGTCAATATCGGAGATTTCGGAAAGTCCACCGGTGAGACTTTCTTCGATTTGGTGAAAGCACTCGATCAGGTAGAAGGCATTGAGCGTTATCGCATCTCTTCCATTGAACCCAATCTGCTGACGGACGAGATTATAGAATATGTGTCCACCTCCCGCAGCTTCATGCCTCATTTCCATATCCCTTTGCAGTCCGGTTGCGATGAAGTGCTCCAGTTGATGCGCCGTCGGTATGGAACGGAACTTTTTGCTTCGAAGATTGCAAAGATAAAAGAGGTGATGCCTGATGCGTTTATCGGCGTGGACGTAATTGTGGGTACACGTGGCGAAACCGACGAGTATTTTGAGAAAGCCTATGAATTTATTTCCGGACTGGATATCACGCAATTGCATGTGTTCAGTTATTCGGAACGTCCCGGTACCCAGGCACTGAAGATAGACCATGTGGTGACTCCTGAGGCGAAGCATCAGCGAAGCCAGCGTTTGCTTGCGTTGTCGGATGGGAAAACGAAGGACTTCTATGCCCGTCATATCGGCCAGACTATGCCTGTCCTGATGGAGAAACCTAAGGCAGGAGCGCCTATGCACGGCTTTACGGCAAACTACATTCGTGTAGAGGTGGAAAGTGACCCGGCATTGGATAATCAAGTAGTAAATGTTCTCTTGGGAGATTTTAACGAAGATGGCACTGCACTGAAAGGAACTATAACACAATAAACATGAAATCGAAACTTCTTTATTTGTTAACCTATGTGGGGATGTGGCTTTTGGCTATTCTTCCGTTTCCGGTGTTGTATGCCCTGTCCGATTTTATTTACTTCTGGTTGTACCACGTGATCGGTTACCGGAGAAAGGTGGTGGGTACCAATCTGAAGAACTCTTTTCCGGAGAAGTCGGCAGCAGAATTGAAGGCCATTGAACGTAAGTTCTATCATTACCTTTGCGACTATATGCTCGAAGATGTGAAAATGTTGCGCATGTCCGAGAAAGAGCTTTGCAAACGTATGACTTACGAAAACAAGGAAGCTTATCTCCGGATGATTGACGAACGGGGCGGGATTGTCCTGCTGATCCCCCACTATGCTAATTTCGAATGGATTACGGGGATGGGAATGATTATGCGTCCCGGCGATGTACCTGTACAGGTATACAAACCTTTGAAAGATGTTTATCTGGATGGTCTTTTCAAGTACATCCGCAGCCGCTTCGGAGGGTACAATGTGCCGAAGCACTCCACCGCCCGCGAAGTGATCAGGCTGAGACGTGACGGCAAGAAGATGGCTATCGGACTGATTACCGACCAATCGCCCAATACGAACGAGGCGCACCATTGGACTACTTTTTTGAATCAGGACACGGTGTTCATGGATGGTGCCGAGCGCATTGCCAAGATGATGGACTTTCCGGTTTTCTATTGTGAGTTGCGCAAGGAGCGGAGAGGGTATTGCCGCGTAGAGTTCGATCTGGTCACTGATCGTCCGAAAGAAACCACCGATGGTGAGATTACCGAAATCTTTGCCCGCAGATTGGAGCAGACCATCCGGAAGGAACCTGCTTACTGGCTTTGGTCACATAAGCGCTGGAAGCTGAAACGCCCCGAAAAGAAAGATGAATAAGATATCTGTCGTTATATTGAACTGGAACGGTTGCGAAATGCTCCGTTCGTTTCTTCCCTCCGTACTCCGGCATTCCGAGGCGGAAGGTGTGGAAGTTTGTGTGGCTGATAATGGTTCTACAGATCAGTCGGTAGAGATGCTGCGGCACGAGTTCCCTTCGGTTCGCCAGATTCTGCTGGATGAAAATCATGGTTTTGCCGACGGTTATAACTTTGCCCTCCAACAGGTGGAAGCCGAATATGTAGTTCTGCTGAATTCTGATGTAGAAGTAACAGAGCACTGGCTGCAACCGATGGCTGATTATTTGGATACCCATCCGGAGGTTGCTGCCTGCCAGCCTAAAATACTCAGTTGGCGACAAAAGGACCTGTTTGAATATGCCGGCGCTTCCGGCGGATTCATCGACCGTTATGGTTATCCGTTTTGCCGGGGACGGGTGATGGGAGTGGTCGAGGCGGATAAAGGACAATATGATACAGTATTCCCCGTGTTCTGGGCTACCGGTGCCGCCCTGTTCATTCGTCTGGCAGATTATCGTGAGGCAGGCGGGCTTGACGGGCGTTTCTTTGCCCATATGGAAGAGATAGACCTTTGCTGGAGGCTTCGTGCCCGTGGACGGGGGATCGTTTGCATTCCTCAAAGTACGGTGTATCATGTAGGAGGGGCCACATTGAAAAAAGAGAATCCGCATAAAACCTTCCTCAACTTTCGTAATAATCTTGTCATGCTCTATAAGAATCTTCCGGATGAAGAGCTGCCCGGAGTGATGCGGGTACGTTGCTGGCTCGATTACATTGCGGCAGCTACGTTTGTTCTTAAAGGACAGCTGCCCAACGCAAAGGCCGTTCTCCATGCCCGTCGTGAATTTAAACAATTGCGCGATAGCTTCCGGGATGCAAGAATGGAGAATCTCAGAAAAACTTCCTCACACTTTATTCCCGAACGGATAAAAAGTAGTATCTTAGTGCAGTTCTATGTGAAAGGGCGGAAGTTCTTTTCGCAATTACCAGATTTTAAAGGATAACGTTATGGAAAAACTAATTCGAAGAATCGGGCTGGTAGCACACGATGCTATGAAAAAAGACCTGATTGAATGGGTTCTTTGGAACTCGGAGTTATTGATGGGACATAAGTTTTATTGTACAGGTACCACTGGTACGCTGATACTGGAAGCATTGAAAGAGAAACATCCCGATGTGGAATGGGATTTTACCATTCTGAAGTCAGGTCCTTTGGGGGGTGACCAGCAGATGGGATCGCGTATTGTGGACGGAGAGATCGATTATCTTTTCTTCTTCACTGACCCGATGACCCTGCAACCGCACGACACGGATGTAAAGGCACTGACCCGTCTGGCAAGTGTAGAGAACATTGTTTTCTGCTGCAACCGTTCCACTGCCGATCATATTATTTCGAGTCCGCTCTTTGTTGATCCGGATTACGAACGGACACATCCGGACTACTCCGGCTATACGAAACGTTTCGAAAACAAACCGGTAGTTACCGAAGCGGTAGAATCGGTAAAGAAAAGAAAGAGAAAGAAATAAAAATATACTTGTTATATTAAAAGCCGATTGATTGTGTGTGCAGTTAATCGGCTTTTTCGATAGATAAAAACTATATCATTATGAATTACATGGGTAGATTGGCTGAACTTTGGGAACGTATTCCGGAGCAATTGCCGGAACGTATCAAAGAAAGAGGCTATATGGTTTCTGTAAATCAAGAGAAGAAGGACATATTGATTACAGGCATTAATCCGTCTTTTCGGGAAAGGCAAGATTGCACCGGACACTATGCTTTTGACTTTCGGAAGGACATTCTGGAAAATCCCAAAGGGGACAGATACTGGACACCACTGAAGAGAATGCTTTGCTCTGGAGAGATTGATTTAAGACCTCAAGCGGCATATCTGGATTTATTCTGCCATAGAGATAAAGAACAGTCCTCTTTGCGTAAAGAGATTCTGTCTTGTGACGGAGGAGTTGCTTTTATTGCGGAACAACTGAACATCGCCCAGCATGTGATAGAAGAAATTGTCGTGCCCAAAATTATTGTCGTATCTAATAGAGAAGCGGCAGCGTATTGGGGAAAACTGGCCGAAAGAGGATGTATATGGATGGGCTATAAACTGAAACATATCGAAGACTTATCGTGTGGAGAATTATATCAGGTGGAAGGATTGCTCGAGTCGGAAGAGAGAATCGCACTGGAGATCAAAGAGTCGAACTTGAAGGGAAGCCTTATTCTGTTCAGCTCTTATGCGTGCTATACCCCCAAAGAAAAAAGACCTACGGCAGAAAAGCTACAAGAGTTGTTGACCCAATGTCCTATGTAATTAGGATATGGAGTTTTTTCTGTCTTTTTTGTCAAGAGTAGATTTATGTATTGTTAACTTCCAAGCCTTCATCTTTCCCGCCGTTGATTATCAATAGGAGAAAAAAGATTATCTTCTGATGAAAAAACATTTTCATGCCGGGAAATGTGTCCCGACATACCGGGAAAAGTATCGGAAGCAACCGTCTGAATGAGTAAAACTCAGGCTCTAAATGGGGGGAACACCGGCTCTGCAGGCTTTAAACCAACGCTCTTCCGGAATTTTTTGATGCAGGTACAAAAAAATAGGGAGAAACATTTATTCCTCCCTATTACCGTATTTTAATTCGAATATACTTTATGATTACATAGGCAAAGATACTCTGTTTTCTTGCAGAAGTCAAGCTTTTGCCTGTTTTTATTTTTCCAATGATCCAGCCGGGAATATGTTTTCACTCATTATAATAGGTGCTCAACTGTTCTATTACCTTTTCCGGTTCGTCCGGGGCGGCTGCGTGTCGGATAGCTATTTTTCCTGTTTTATCAATAACGACAAAGCAGGGGATACTCAGTATTTGCCGTTCGTTTCCAAGTTCGGCATACAACGATTTTCCTAACTTTTCGTTTACCAATAAGTGATAGCCTTTCAGTTGGTGATATCCGATGGTTTTCTCCCATTTCTCCTTGTCCTGAGGGCGGTCTATTGAGATGTATAGGTACACAATGTCCATGTTATGTGTTTTTTCTTTGAGGGCGGGCAGGTATTGGAACTTTTTGATGCATGGGCCGCACCAGGTAGCCCATACGTCGATATAGACCACTTTGCCTTTGAAGGGTTTTACCGCATCTTCCAGATTTTCAACTGTGGAGTCGCAAGGCAGAATGTGATAGTCCTTGTCGTCGATGCGGCTGTTTTGGAAGCGGAGGTTTTTATTAACGCCCGGTTCAAGAACAGATAGAAAGGGGCTGTTGGGGAATTCGGCCTTATATCTTTCGTATAGTTGGGGGATTGAGGGAGTATTTCTTGTTTGAAATTCGTCTTCGTAGATAAGTAGCGCTTGTGCATATTGCAGATTGTCGCCTTTGAAGAATTTCCGGTAGCGGTCGAAGCGGAAGGCGCAATAGTCCTTTATCTCTTCGGGTTTGCCATTTTCCAGTTTTATGAATTGTGCGCCGATCAAGTCGTTTATAAAGAGTCCGATTCCGCGGTAGGAACGCAGATAATCACTGTCTACGGGTTGATTGATGATTTCTGCAAGTTCTTTGCGCCAATTTTCAGTAAAGTTTTCATTTTTCACCAGATACATTGCGACGTGCAGAAAGATAGACCGATGGGTGTAATCAATGTGTGCACGCTGCTCTGCGAGAAACTCTTTATCAAGTCCGGAGGCATTTACAGAGTCGAGTGCCTGTTTCATCCTGGCATCTGCCAACTGATGATATTGTTCCAATGAAGTCACCCCTTCGAGTTCGTGAGGCTGCATGTATATCAGATTGTCGCTATATTGCTGATAGTCGTCCACCGCTTTCAGACATCGGTTGTAGACCCGGTTGGTGCCACTGAAGTTGATCGTATCTTTGGCCACAGCGATAGTATCTTTGCTTCCCGGTGTCAGGTAGAGCGTGAAAGAATTATTCTCTTTGGCCCATACATGAATCGTAGTGGGACGGCTCACGCTGAATTCATGAACGAACTGCCCCTGAGGGTCAGCTTGTGCCTTAGTGCCCAAGGTAATGAAGAACAGGTGATCTTTTCCTGTAGGCCAGTAAGCGATTTCGTTGTCCGGGGTGGTCTTGACTACAATTGTCGCAGTTTGTTGTGCGCTGATTTCTCCCGTTAGCAACAACAGGAGGATTAATAAAAGGTTTTTCATCGTATTAGTATATTAATGTTGATTCAGTCTCTCGTGCAATGCATCTCTACTCCGGCAGAGTCGATGTCTGCTCCCATGGGCGGATTCCTTTTCGACAGTTTGATTTCTATCTCACTGATTTTCGGGAAGTCCCGGAAGAGCCTTTTCACGATTCGTCCGCAGGCGTGTTCCAGCAGTTTAGAGGGAATATCCATTTCTTCTTTCAGCGCGGCGTGTATGTCTGCATAGCTGACGGTATCTTCTACTTCATCCGTTTCGGTGGCTTTGCCAAAGTCGGTTTTCAACCTCAGGTTGATGATGAACTCGTTGCCAATCGCAGTCTCTTGTGGAGCTACTCCATGATAACTGTAGAAACGGACGTTTTCCAAAAAGATATAATAATGGGTAGTCATAAATATAAAGATTGATATTGTCTTCTGGCAAAGATAAGATAATAAATGCAATTATGATTCCTGTTGTTGCGATTGCTTGGTTTTGATAAAGTCTTTTTGCGCCACAGCCTGCGGAATCAGTTTCAGAAATATGGGAGTTGCGGCAATGCAGATTGTCAGGGTGAGCAATAGCAAGACAATGGCTTGTCCCCATTCATTATGGATAAACCGGCTGACAACCGGATATTCGAAATGTAAAAGGGGGGCATGTATTCCCAATGTAATGACCGAGTAACGTCCTAAATAAGAGATGACAGGGAGCTTTTTAAACTTTTTGCAGAAAAGCATAATCATAAAGATGCCGGCAAACGCTGAGGCCCAGAACTGGAAAATGTTGCCTGCATAATTGTTGGTACGCATACCGACAAACGTGGCGGTGAAGTACATCACGACCAAGGCTGCCAGGATACATAGCGGAATCAGTTTGTCGAAACGGTGGGGAAAGAGGAAAAAGTTGTAACGGCGAATCCAGAATCCGGCCACATAGAAGGGTAGGGCGGTCATGGCTATGTCTATGTACAAGGGCAGTTCGATCTGGTGTTTACCCATATAGAATCCGGCGATTCCGATCAGGAGGGTGAGGGCAAACATTAAACCTAACTTCCGGTCGCGCAGGCTGTGGACCAGATAGAACAGGATATTGCAATTGAAAAGTGCCAGCAAAAACCAGATAGGAGGGTTGAACTTGATCAGGGCATGATCATGAAACACAACTAAAAGCTCTGTCCAACTGACCGGGAGTTGAAATACACCCGGAGCAATTTTCCATACAATATACTTCAGGAGGAATGCGCTGAGATAGAAAAAGAGGAAGGGGACGATCAATTTGTTTATCTTCCGGATGAAGAATCCGAAAAGCCCCTCGTACGACTTGAAGAAGATACCTGAGATAAAGAAATAAAGGGGCATACGAAAACTGGCGATCATCGAATGGTAATCAAGCTTTTCGAAAGCTCCACCGATGTGTGCCATCACCACCAGGATGATGCAGACTCCTTTCGTCAAGTCTACAAAATCAATTCGTTTGTTTTTGTCGTCTCCCATTCTGACTGTTTGTGCATTGGTGCAGCAAAGATACTGAATATTACTGAAAAGCAAGAGAGAAGAGCGAAAAACACACCGGTTCGCTCTTCTCTCTTTGTTCTTTTTCTTCCTTGGGAAACTGACGGATATTATTTTTCCGGATTTCTGCCGGTTTGCTTAACCAGTTCTCTGATTTTCTCATTCAGGCTTTCGGCTTTCATGAGCTGTTCCAGTGTCAGATGCATCCGGTAACGCCAGTAGTGACGGGGATTGGCAGGGACATTGATCCGTTCTTCCTGCACGTTCGGGTTGCGCCATCTTCCGTCCATCGACAACCAATCTTGTAGTGACAGAATGCAAAGGATGGAGTTACTGTAGAGGTGGTTGCGGACCACTTCTTCACACAGTTCCGGTGTTGCTACGGCAGGGGCGGCACCATAATGCCCCAGCATCTGATTGTAGTAACGTTGAGTCTGTTGATAATCCTCTTCCCACCATCCGCGTAAAGTCGACATGTCATGGGTAGAGAATGTGCAAACCGAGCGATACGGGTATTCGTTCAGGCGACCGAACTCTTCAGCCGGGTTCTTGGGCATCCGCTGGATTTCGAGACTCAGAATGCGTAGGTCGTTCATCACCCATGCCACGCAATCCGGTATCATTCCCAAATCTTCACCACATACCAGCATGCGGGTCGACTGAGTCAGTTGTGGCAGTTTCTTCATGGCTTGTTGTTGCCAGAAATCATTATGGCGATGATAATAATACTGATCGTAAAGCCGGTTGAATGCTGCTTTCTCCCAATCGTTCAGGGCACGGTAGATGAAGTCGTGCTGTACTCCGATACGCGGATGAAAGAGGTTCGTGTCCTTACGGTCGGGCACAAACAGTACGTCACTTATCAAGGCGTACAATCCGTCTCTGATCCATATGCTGTCTTCATCGTTCTTGCCGGCAAAGAAAGCTTCCACTTTGCGTTGAGTGTCGAACTCTGGACGCATGCGGTACACTTCGTACGTGTCGGTCGGCTCAATAAAGGTTTGTTTGACGTAGTCGGTGTGGGGACCAAACACCTGTCCGAGGAAGTACTCGTGGATATAAGGCGTCAGGAATTCTTCGCGGAAAGGTAATCCGTAGCTTTCTATTTCTTCACGGCTCATGGGCAGTGCGGGAACAAACTGTCCCAGTAATCCATGCACGGCATTCATCGGGATTTCCCAAATGCGGAAAAATCCCAGAATATGGTCGATGCGGTAAGCGTCGAAATACTCGGCCATCTTTTGGAAACGTTTCATCCACCATTTATAGCCATCCTTTTCCATTACGTCCCAATTGTAGGTGGGGAAACCCCAGTTCTGCCCGTTGACAGAAAAATCATCGGGTGGGGCACCGGCCTGTCCGTTGAGATTGAAATAATAGGGCTCTGTCCAGGCTTCCACACTGTTGCGGCTGATGCCGATAGGGATATCTCCCTTTAGTACCACTCCGTGCTCGCGGGCATAAGTGGTTGCTTCCAGCAGTTGTAAGTGGAGGTTGAACTGTATATAGAAATAGATGGCGATATTGGGGTAGACTTCCGTACCGGGACGGCAAAGCTCTTCAATCTCTTGTGCATTATATTCCGAATATTTAGGCCATTCGCGGAAGTTTGGTGTCCGGTATACGTCACGCAGATAACTGAAGGCAGCATAGGGTTGCAGCCATTCTTTGTTGGCCTCAAAGAAATCACGGAAGGCTTTCGAAGCCAATACTTTTTCTCCTTCTTGCTTGAATAGCTGATGGAAATATTCCCATTTTCCCCGGTTCACTGCTTCGTAGTCGATGGCAGAAAGTGAATTCAACTCTTTCTGTTTTTGGTTGAAAGCGGTAGCGACTTCTTTATCTTTCAGGGTACCCATCTGTTTAAGGTCGGCATACATCGGGTGGAAAGCATAGATGGAAATACTATTGTAAGGGTAGGAATCTGTCCATGTATGGGTCATGGTGGTGTCATTGATCGGTAGGATCTGTACCACTTTCTGGTTGGTACAGACTGCCCAGTCTACCATTCGTTTCAGGTCTCCGAAGTCTCCTACACCGAAGCTTTTCTCCGATTTGAGTGAAAATACGGGGACGGCCACTCCTGCACCTTTCCAGGCCGGAACGTCAAAGTAGACATATCGGTCGGAAATAACCAGTGTTTCGTTTGCTTTAATCTCGGGGGCAGCCATGTAACGGTTAGGATTGTTTTCCCAAGCTTCAGCTTTCTTCTCTTCCTTATTATATAATACAAATTTGTACTCTAATGGAAATTCCAGTTTAGATGCATCCAATTCGGCTTGCCATTCCGGAAAGTTGATGTCGCTCATAGGCCATGCTTTGTCCGGGTTCCAGTTGCCAAGGACTTTCTGATTGCCACAGATGGCCAAACAGTAGTTGCCGTTGATGCGTGGAGCATAAGCCTTGATCATCAATCCTTTTTTGTAACTTTTGGGGGTTGCACTCCGGTCACGGTGTGCCAGAAGCGATTCGGTGAATGCCGAACTGTAGAAATACTGCTGCTCCGGAAGGTTCTTCCAGCAATCATTGATGCGCAGACTTTTTTTGTCATCCGCAGGCAGGTAGGCACGCCGGGGGAAAGAGTTCCATTCAGTACGGATGTTCTTATTGTCGCGATAAATGTGATAACTGTATTCTATAACTCCTTCTGCCGGTGATTGAAGAGCTATTTCACTGCTCCAATGGATACCGTCTACTGTGGTGAGGGAGATAGCTTTATCCGGATCATTGTTTCCAAGTTCGGGTACAGAACCTAATATTCTGACTTCTTCTCCCCAACTTGTGCGATACTCAATATGAAATGATACTATCATATATATTAGATTTAATTTTTGACTAATGATTTTGCAAGTATAGAAATATTCTACGTATGTCGTATCTTTACTTTCATCGAACTACTTTAAAATAGTATGCAAACGTTTGTGTTGTTTATGTTATTAAACATTGAAAGGAGCCAAGAGGCTCCTTTCAACGCTTTTGCTTATATATTAATCATTTACAGGTTTGTTTTTTATCCGCACCTGGATGCACCGCAAGTGGTACAGATGAGACAACCTTCCTGATAAACCAATGTCTCATTTCCGCAGTTCGGACATTTTTTGCCTTTAGCTTCCGTTCCGTCCTGCACATATTTCTTCAGCGCACGTTCTACACCATTCTTCCAGGTATTGATGTTTTCGCTGTCCAATTGTAGCGAACCTACCAGTTTGATGACTTGTTCGATCGGCATTCTCCAGCGGAGCACACCTGAGATCAGTTTGGCATAGTTCCAATATTCTTTGTTGAACTTCTCGGACAGACCTTCGATTGTCATTTTGTATCCGCGTTTGTTTTCAAACTGGAAGTCGTAACGTTTGTTTCCGTTCTCATCGACATTCTTGATGATGCGTCCGGTATTTACACTTTTCGGAATAATGATTCCTTCGTCATCGTCTTGCAGACCGGTGAATATTTCGTAAGGTCTGCCGTCGAGCAGGCCGACCAAAGCTACCCATTTCTCTTTATTGTTCTGGAAACGCACAACATCAGCTTCAAGTACCGGCGGACGTACTTCAACTACCGTTGGCGGCTTGCAAGGAGGAAGCTCTTCTTTCTTGTCTTTGTCGGACTTCGCAGAGATAAGCACTCCTGAACGGGAACCGTCACGGTAAACCGTACAGCCTTTACAACCGGACTTCCATGCTTCGACATACAGGCGGTTCACCAGTTCTTCGTCTACATCGTTCGGCAGGTTAATGGTCACACTGATGGAGTGGTCTACCCATTTCTGGATTTTGCCTTGCATACGGACTTTCATCAACCAGTCTACGTCGTTTGAAGTTGCTTTATAATAAGGTGACTTGGCCACCAGTTCGTCCACCTCTTCCTGAGTATATCGTTTGGCGGGATCGTAACTGTTCGCTTCCATCCAGGTCACGAATTTGTGGTGGAACACGATGTATTCTTCAAAAGCGTCTCCGGTTTCGTCTACAAAGTCAACGCGTACGTTGGTGTCATTCGGGTTCACTTTTCTTCTGCGTTTATATACCGGGAGGAATACAGGCTCGATACCTGAGGTTGTCTGAGTCATCAGACTGGTTGTTCCGGTAGGAGCGATGGTCAGACACGCAATGTTACGGCGACCATATTTCTTCATGTCTTCGTACAATGCCGGATCAGCTTCGCGCAAACGGTTGATGAACGGGTTGTTCTTTTCTCTTTCCGTATCGTATACATCGAATGCACCACGCTCTTTGGCCATATCCACCGATGAACGGTAAGCACCCAGTGCTACGGCTTTGTGTACTTTCTCAGAGAAGTCAGTCGCTTCTTCTGTTCCATAACGCATTCCGAGTGCGGCGAGCATATCGCCTTCGGCAGTGATACCGACACCGGTACGTCTTCCCTGACCGCTCTTCTTATAAATCTTTTCCCACAAACCGCGTTCAGTGTGTTTCACTTCTTCGTTTTCCGGATCCAGATCTATCTTCTCCATGATGCGTTCTATCTTTTCCAATTCCAGATCGATGATATCATCCATGATGCGCTGAGCCAGTGCTACATGTTTATGGAAGAGCTCAAAGTCAAAGTAGGCATCTTTAGTGAATGGGTTGACTACATATGAATACAGATTGATGGCCAACAGGCGGCAAGAATCATAAGGGCACAAAGGAATTTCTCCACAAGGGTTTGTCGAAACCGTTTTATATCCCAAATCTGCATAACAGTCGGGCACTGATTCACGGATAATGGTATCCCAGAACAATACGCCCGGTTCAGCCGATTTCCATGCATTATGCACAATCTTCTTCCACAAGTTGGAAGCATCGATCTCTTTCACCGTAGTGGGATGGTCAGAGTCAATGGGGTATTGTTGGGTATACTTTCTGCCTTCTACAGCTGCTGCCATGAATGCATCATCCAGCTTTACTGAAACATTGGCACCTGTAACCTTGCCTTCTGTCATTTTTGCATCAATGAATGCTTCGGAATCCGGATGCTTGATCGATACACTGAGCATCAACGCACCGCGGCGTCCGTCTTGGGCAACTTCACGTGTAGAATTAGAATAACGTTCCATGAATGGGACCAGCCCGGTAGAAGTCAGGGCTGAGTTTTTCACAGGAGAACCTTTGGGACGGATATGGGAGAGGTCATGACCTACACCTCCGCGTCTTTTCATTAGTTGCACCTGCTCTTCATCTATTTTGATGATAGCTCCGTATGAATCGGCAGAACCATCAATACCAATCACAAAGCAATTGGAAAGTGAAGCAACTTGATAATCGTTACCGATACCTGTCATCGGACTGCCTTGCGGCACGATATACTTAAAATGGTCAAAAAGCTCAAACAGCTGTTCGGAGCTTAGTGCGTTTGGGTACTTTGCCTCGATGCGGGCCACTTCGTTAGCAAGTCTCCAATGCATGTCCTTCGGTGATTTCTCGTAAATATTTCCGAAAGAGTCTTTTACTGCGTATTTGTTTACCCAAACTCGCGCAGCAAGTTCATCGCCCTGAAAATATCGTAAAGATTCTTCGTAGGCTTCCTCGTAAGAGTAAATTTGCTTTTCCACGATGCAATGTGTCTTAGATATCATTATTAATAAGTAAATATGTAGAAGCTTACTTATCATTAACAAACGTGCCTGCAAAGCTATGAATGTTTTTTGGTATATCAAAATAAAAACGAGATAATTTATTAACCGGTACTAAGTTATCCGTTTATAAATGATAAGCAATTGATAAACAAATGAATGATGGTTTTGTTCAGTGCCTGAAGTTTTCCAAAAAGAAAATTAATCTAAATTGGAAATGAGATAGAATGATTATTCTTTTTATATCTTTGCAGAAAAAAGATATGATGGATACAGTTAAGAACAGAAGAACTATCCGCAAATATCAGCAAAAAGATATTACGTCGGATTTGTTAAATGATTTGCTTGAAACTTCATTTCGTGCTTCTACGATGGGCGGAATGCAGCTTTATAGTGTGGTTGTCACTCGTGATGCCGAGAAAAAAGAAATACTTTCTCCGGCTCATTTTAACCAGCCGATGATAAAGTCTGCGCCGGTGGTGTTGACATTTTGCGCAGATTTCCGTCGTTTCTGCAAATATTGTCAGGAAAGGAATGCGGAACCGGGATATGATAATTTAATGTCTTTTTTGAATGCGGCTATGGATACTTTATTGGTTGCACAAACCTTTTGTACGCTTGCCGAAGAGGCCGGACTGGGTATTTGTTATTTGGGTACTACTACTTACAATCCTCAAATGATAATTGATGCTTTACACTTGCCGGAACTGGTATTTCCCATTACTACTGTAACAGTGGGATATCCGGCGGAATCTCCTAAACAAGTAGATCGTCTGCCTATAGAAGGTATCATACATGAAGAGAGTTATCACGATTATACAGCCGAAGATATAAACCGGCTGTATGCTTATAAGGAGTCCTTACCTGAGAATAAGCAGTTTATAGAGGAGAATCATAAGGAGACTTTGGCTCAAGTGTTTACAGATGTTCGTTATACAAAGAAGGATAATGAATTTATGTCTGAAAATCTGTTGAAAGTACTTCGCCAACAAGGCTTTATGAATGATGGGCAATAACTGGCGGTGATTAATAAACAGCGAACGATGAACAGCTTGCATGATTGGTTGCAAATGTTCATCGTTCACTGTTTATCGTTCACTGTTTATATTTCTTTTCTTTAGTAAAGTTTCTATGTTTTCCAGATCGGACCGGAAGCTTTTATCAACTTCGCACTGGCCTTTTACTGTTTTGCATGCATGTAATACGGTGGCATGATCTTTATTGCCTATGAATTTTCCGATTTTGGAAGTAGAGAAGTCTGTATGTGTCTTGGCTAAATACATGGCAACCTGACGTGCCTGTACCACTTCTCTTTTTCTTGATTTGGTGTGGATGGCTGATGATTCCAAGTCGAAATGTTTGCAGACCACATTAATGATATCATCGATGGTCACAGCTTTCGTTTCACTGCGGACTACTTTGCGGACAATGCGTTGTGCCAGATCCAAATCGATTTCTTTATTGTAAATAGTCGAGTGGGCCATGATAGAAATAACAATGCCTTCCAAATCACGCACGCTTTCGTTTACATTCTCGGCAATGTAGTCTATTACTTCAGAAGGGAACTGTAACCCATCCCTATGAATCTTATTTCTTAAAATGTTCTTTCTGAGTTCTACAGTCGGTTTTTCCAGTTCGGCTACCATACCCCATTTGAAGCGGGTTAACAGACGCTCTTCCATGCCTTGCAGTAATACGGGAGCACGGTCGGAAGTCAATATCAACTGTTTGCCGTTTTGGTGTAGGTGATTGAAGATATGGAAGAAAGTATTTTGTGTTTTGGTGACACCGGCAAATTCTTGAATATCATCAATGATCAGTACATCGATTGTCTGGTAGAAGTTGATAAAATCATTCGTTGTATTATTGCGCACAGAATCGGTGTACTGTACCTGAAATAAATGTGCTGAAACGTAAAGCACTCTTTTGTCCGGATACAACTCTTTTATACGAGTTCCGATGGCGTTGGCCAAATGGGTTTTTCCTACTCCCGATGCTCCATGAAGAAACAACGGATTAAAGACCGTCTTGGCCGGATTTTCGGCAACGGCCTCGGCAACACTTCTTGAAAGTTTATTACTATAACCTTCAATAAAGGTTTCGAAATTATAGTTCGGATTTAGATGTGGGTCAAGGTCTTGGACAGCCGGAGCACGCAATAACCCCGGAGCTTTCCTTTCGTCAACCCGGGGGAGTCCGGACTGAGGGATAGCCGTAGAGCGGGTAGTAGACTCCTGGTTCACGGTTGTCCCTGAACTTTTGTCTACCAGCACATTGTACATCAACTTAGTGCCGTCTCCTATAACCTTATATAACGTCTTACGTAGCAAGTCCACAAATTTATCTTCCAGAAATTCATAGAAAAACTGGCTGGGAACTTGTACGATTAACGTTTTGTCCTCATATTTTAAAGGAACAATGGGAACAAACCATGTTTTGTATGTCGACTCAGGAACATTGTCTCTTATAATTTCAAGACAGCGGTTCCATAGGCCGACATGACTCGATTCACTCATAGCGGCTGTAATACATTTATTAATTAAGCAAAACTTCTACGATTGCAAAATTGGGAATCTTATTTGAGAAAAACAAATCTCTTTTTTCTTGTATTTCTCACTGAAAGAATAATGTGTTTACTTTCAATGACTTATCATTTTCCTGTAAAATACCCCTTGCCGGAAGCTATTGCTTTTTTGTAACTACTTATTAATTAATTGTTTATCAGATAAATTTCCACATACTATTCTTGAACCTGATAGCCGGTACAGATATCCTTTCTGTCTATGGATAGACTTTTAAAGGATTTCATCCTGTCCTTGTTTTGTAGGCGCTTATTTAGATAAATTCTATTTAAGAGGTTTCACCTACTTATCTTTTTTGCCAAACAGGGAGAAGTGGACATATCGTTTGGGATGTTCCTTCAGGTCTTCAAGCAAACTTGCTGCATTGATGGTAGTTTGGTTCAGGTTATTGTATAATTGTGGATCGTTTAGCAGCAAACCAACGGTGTTGTCTTTGCTGTTAAGCTTTTCTGTAAGCATTTTTACGTTACTGAGGGTTGCGTCTATTTTTTTGAACGTAGTGGCATAATCAATTTCTTTCAGATTGCCACTGATTACGATAAAGTTGTCTCCGATGGTATTCAGCTTCCCTGTTAATTGTGGAATATCATTATTCATCAATACTTTCAGCTGGCGGCTGGTAACTTCCAGATTGGCCGTCGTCTTTTCAATAGAATGCAGAGTTGCCGGGATACTTTGATCCGCCATAATCGTGTTCAGTGAAGTGAGGATAGAATCTAATTTAGGCAGCATCTTTTCTACGGCGGGCATCATAGCTGCTACCTTTTCCATCATTCCGTTGTTCAGAGTTCCGGGAATTGTATCACCTACCATATAACGTTCGCGCGGATTATTAGCCAATAAGATATTCATTCTTACTCCTCCCATCAGTTCGGGCACCAATTCGGCAGAGCTTCCTTTCGGTATGCGAAGATCAGTGTCTACTTCTACTTCCACGATGACATTTTCCGGTTGGTTGTAATCATAGGCAATATCACGGACAATACCTACACGGACACCGTCGGCAAATACCGGGCTGGACTGTGCCAGACCGTTTACATTATGGAATTTTACATAAAAATAGCTGGCAGGCTTAAACATATTAATGCCCTTCAGATAGTTAATTCCGAAAACGAGTAAGCACAAGGCTGCAATACCTGCTATTCCTATTCTGACTTCTTTCGTAATGAGTTTCATGTTTTGTTATTTAGTCTTTTTATTTATTTCTTCTTTTCTTAAATTCGGCTATAGCCTCATTGATATTCATTTTCTCTCCGTTGCGGAATGCAATGATGAAAGCATCCTTAAATAATGGAGTCACCGTATTACGGCGCGTCCGCAGCACCTTGTTATAATCAGGAGATGCCCCGTAAGTGTATTTGTATATTCCGCCTTCTTTATAGTAATCTACGTCTTTCAATCCCTTCAGTCGTTTGTCATTTTTGGCCAATGGACGTGAGGAAGTAAGTATTTGTATCTTAAACGTAATTTCGGAGTCGTTTGTTGTGCTTTCTGCAACAATTGGACGTTGAGTTTTCGCTTCTGCCATTAACTCTTTGGGGCGTGAAGAGTTTTTAGGTCTTTCTGCTGCTTTTTCTTGTGTACTCTCTGTCTGTGCAATCACAGGTGCTTCTGTAGCTTCTTCGTCATCATTTGGCAAAATGGTACGACTGGCACCGGTCAAACGGATTTCGTGTTCTCTTTTATAAGCCAGAAATGCCCGATAGATTCCTCTTGCTAAAGTAGTAGTTCCTTCATCCGTATTCAGATAGCGTTCCTCTTCAGGAGTGGAAATGAAACCAAGCTCAACGAGAATACTTGGCATGGCACTGGCCTTTAATACCAGAAACCCGGCTTGGTGTACACCACGGTCTATCCGTTTGCAATGATGGCGAAACTGTTTTTGAACCAGAGATGCCAGATGCACACTCTGCTCCATATATTTATCTTGCATGAATTCGAAGATGATATATGATTCTGCAGAATTAGGGTTGAAACCTGCGTAACGGGTTTTATAATCATCTTCATATAGGATTACAGAGTTCTCCCGTTTGGCGACTTCCAGGTTGGCATCCGATTTGGCCAGACCTAATGTCCAGGTAGAAGCACCTTTGGCTGTCCGGTTATTGGCTAAAGCATTGGTGTGGATTGAAATAAATAGATCGGCTTTGGCATTATTAGCAATTTCGGCACGGCGATCCAGTGGTATAAAAACATCTTTGCTGCGGGTATATACTACTTTTACGTCGTTGCAGTTTTGCTTAATCTGATTTCCCAATTTCAATGCTACCTTCAGATTGATGTTTTTTTCTTTAGATATCTTTCCGATGGCTCCGGGATCATGACCGCCGTGTCCGGCGTCAATAACGACAACAAAATCTTTTGCCCAGGTACTACCGACGTTTAGTGGAGAAACGAGTAGCCAAAGGCAAATCAGTATATATAATATGTGTGGTCTACGTAGTTCCATATAAAAATAATGTGCAAATGTAGCAGAATTTTGTTGAAAACTCACTATTTAGTGTTAAGTTTTGAGTTTTTTACCTTACTTTGCACTCGAAACTTAAATGATATAACGATGCTGAAGTTCTTGAAAAATTGGACGCTTCCGGTAGCGATGTTGTTAGGCGCCATTGGTTATCCTGTATTTATCAGCCTTTCTTTTTTGACTCCGATACTGATTTTCACTATGTTACTGCTTACTTTTTGTAAAGTATCTCCTTGTGATCTAAAGCCTAAACCCTTACATTTGTGGCTTTTGTTGATCCAGATATTCGGTTCATTGGCGGTTTATCTTCTTCTTTATCGTTTTAATAAAATTGTAGCGGAGGGAGCAATGGTTTGTGTCATTTGTCCTACAGCTACGGCAGCGGCGGTCATTACTTCTAAATTGGGTGGAAGTACTGCCAGTCTGACTACTTATACGTTGATTGCAAATATTGGGGCAGCTGTTGCAGTTCCTATTTTCTTTCCGTTAATAGAGGCAAATCCGGATATTAGTTTTATAGATGCATTTCTGGTTATTTTGAGTAAAGTCTTTCCATTGTTGATTTGTCCTTTTCTGGTGGCCTGGTTTCTGCAGAAGTTCATTCCCAAAGTTCATCAGGTATTGTTAAGCTATCACGAATTAGCATTTTATTTGTGGGGTATTTCTCTTGCCATCGTAACGGCACAAACTATTTATTCGCTGATTAACGATCCGGCGGACGGACTGACGGAAATCATGATTGCAGTAGTTGCTTTGATAACTTGTTGCTTGCAATTCTTTTTAGGGAAAACCTTGGGTAGTGTCTATAATGACCGAATCAGTGGAGGACAAGCTTTGGGGCAGAAGAATACGATTCTTGCCATTTGGATGGCTCATACTTATCTGAATTCACTTTCGGCTGTGGGACCGGGGAGTTATGTTTTATGGCAAAACATTATTAATAGCTGGCAATTGTGGAAAAAGAGAAAGAATGATATGAAATAGAGAATGTAAGATACCGATTTGAAGCTGTTGGACTTTGTTTGTCCCTTTGTTTTTCCTTTTTCCTACTTATTACTGGATTACTATACTGGCGATGTCGTCAGAAAATAAATAAGGATGTAATTATGGATATTGTTTCATTGCGAAAGAATCCTCAATATTTAGAGGAAGCGATTGCTTATTTCCAAAGTAAATGGGCTGACGAAAACAGTAAAATGGTCTATGACAACTGTTTTAGAACCTGTGTGGTGTCAGAATCTCCCTTACCACAGTTCTATCTTCTGATGGATAACGAAGAAATAATAGGTTGTGCCGGACTTGCAACAAATGATTTTAATTCACGAATGGATTTGTATCCGTGGCTGGTTGCCTTATTCATAGAGGAGCGATATAGAGGACATAATTATGGAAGATTATTAATCGAAACCGTAGAAAAAGATACCCGACAATTGGGGTTTGGGGATTTATATTTGTGTACAAAACATATAGGCTATTACGAACATTTCTGTTTTAATTATATAGGAGATTGCTATCATCCGTGGGGGAAGCATACACGAGTTTACCAAAAACATATCACTTTCTCAGCTGATCTTTAGAGATACTTCTGGCATTTACACGTTTGCCACAAGTTTAGTATATTCCTTTGTCTATATAGCAAACTAAACCTTACTTCTATTGGAGCCAAAATATCTGTGGTAGTAAAAAGAAAAACAATCTTTTTCTTTTTACCAGCTTTGTTTTTATGATTGGCTACCTTTTGTTACCTTTGTGTATCAGGCTCATTATTCGGTGAATATTTTTGTTTTCTTACTATCTTATTACCCCGTTATTAATTATAAGAGTATATTTAGTTTGGTATATCTATAGCCGGTATAATGTACAGTGGAGATAAAGAATTTAAAGTGCCCTCTATCCGGTGGGACGGAACTATAAAATATTGGATTATGGATAAAATATTGCGAGCTTTCTGGAATCGTTATTTTCATTATGATTGGGCTTTTGGTCTGTTCCTGATTTTATTATTCGGTGTTCCCCGGTTTGTTATTGTCCTGCAATCTTACGTGACAAGAAGTTATGGTATAGTGATGTTTGTTTTTTTAGCCATGTGGTTTGTACCCTTTATTTTCCTTACCCGATACGGACGGAAATGCATTGGCATAAGGAGGCCTGATCACTGTGGACGTTTGTTTTTGTCTTTTATTGCGGGAGGGATGTCTTGTGCTGTTATATTTGCCCTTTTCTTTTTATTATATGATAAAACAATGGATAACGCGTTTGTATATATAGGAGGGAATAATCCCGGGGCATCCATTTCAGGACCTGACAAGCAGCTTTATTTTTGGATAGCTGTTATTCCAAGTATGATATTTAGCCCGATAGGGGAAGAGTTTTTATACCGTGGGGTGATACATGGCAGTTTTGTTCAAAGGTTTGGTGAGTCGAAGGCCTCTGTTTTAGATTCATTGGCCTTCGCTGTTACCCATGTTGCCCATTTTGGTATTGTTTATGTTTCTGGTATTTGGCAATTTCTTCCTTTCCCCGCTGTTCTTTGGGTTTTATCCATGTTTGTAGTCAGCCAGATTTTTTTCAGATGTAAGCAGTTTTGTAATTCCATTTGGGGAGCCGTGTTTGCACATGCGGGTTTCAATTGCTTCATGATGTATTTTATTTTTTATCAGTTATAGAACACACTCTCACTTTCTGAATTTAGTTAAGTTCTGATAGTTTCATGTGTTCTACATCGAATACTACTCGCTATTGATATATTCCGAATAACTTTTACGTAACTGATAATCTTTGCCGGAGAAGTTCATACGGTCGAAGTTGAGTGTACAGGTTTCGAATCCGTAGAAGAATGGAAACCCTAATAATCCGGATTGTCTGGTTATGGAATCCGCTGTATATGTATTGAAGAATTGTACCGGACAATCATTCACGTCCATCACTTTGACGGAAGCCATGTCCGGTGTGTGTATGAAACTTCCTTCTCCGCCTGTGTCTAATAGATAACTCCGGTTGTTTGCGAATAGAAAAACACAACCGGTTTCTGCGAAACATATATTGGGATCGATGGGCTGCCTTTGCTCCTCTTTTTTGAAAGTTAATTTGCCAAATTCGAATTCTATTTTAGAGATTCTCCGGAGTTCCTTTATTCCTAAGATGGCATCGTGACCGGAAAAGATAGGATCCTTTTCAACAAGAGAAACATGGACTACCGTGTTGTGGAAAGTGATATTACCCAATTGTAAAGTCTCTACGAAACCGGTGGTAGCTTGTGAAGTACCGAACATGCTGTTTACGGATATGGTATCTCCCATACATGTCACGTTACATTTCGTCGGGGCGATTAAAATAATAATTCAATGATACTTTTGCATGTAACCGGGTTGCTTCATCCATCACAGAAGAAGAATCGTTATACAGTTTCCACAGTTGTGGAGCATCCTGATAATCGTCTAATGCTAATATTTTCGACCTTAAAGAAGTGGTTGTTTGTGAAAAGGCAGTCATTGAAAAACAAATTGTCCAAGTAAGAATGCCGAGCTTTAGTCTTGCCATAGTAGTATATGTTATAATTCAATTAGTTCTTGTGAGTTTATGTGTTTTTTATGCAAGGTCATCAGTGTCGGCATCAGAATCCGGCATCCTTTTTATATAAGCCATAGATTACACTAAATGTAGATAATCTGTCCGTCCTACCTTCAATGTAGTCTATGGCATATTAATGAAGTTTTGTTCGTTGACCCGAATCTTTAGTGTGCGAACAAGTCGTTTGTCGGAATTTCATTTCCTTCGCTACCTGTTACAGTCATTTTCAGTTGTCCACCGTTTTGGTCAAAGTATCGTACTTCTATCGGGTGGTATCCTTTGCCCAATGCTTTCTGTCCAATCACTTCGCGCGGTCCGTGCGGTCCGTCGTTGTTGATAACTTCTTCACCGTCTATCAGTAAGGTACTGCCGTCATCAGACAGCAGGGCAAAAGTGTATATGTCATCTTTCGGAGCATTGATAAATCCTTTGATTACCAAACCGATGTTTCCCTTTGCTTTTTCCGGGATCATTATTTTCTCAATGGCATAAGTTCCGTTCAGTGGAGCTTTGGGGATGTCAGCGCATTTGCTGCCTTTAAATTCATACCATTTAGCTTCCAGACCTTTGCTGGAAGGAGTGGTAGTTGTGGCTGGAGCATATTCGCTCTTAATGAAACGCGTACGTGCGATATCACCGGCTTTCCCGTTAGGACGGAACGTACGGAAGGTAAAATCGGTTGTTTCTTTCACTGGGATAGGACCTTCGTATTTGGATGATTGCAGCGTCGGAATGCTTCCGTCGGTAGTATAACGAATATCTGCACTCGGATCCAGGCAAGTCACACTAACACTTCCCTCACCAATGAAAGCGTTGTTGCGGTGGAAACCTTCCAGATCGGGGATACGATAATTGATACCCATGATGTTGAGGCGTTCGAACTGATTGGCCAACCGTTGCGCGAAGGCATTCCAGTCTTTTTGCGAAGCCTGGCTCCATCCCAATTCGGCAATAGCCAACAGACGTGGAATTGCCATGTATTGCATCCGTTCACGTGAGGGAATCCATTCGCACCAAATGTTTCCCTGTACGCCTTTGAGAAGTCTTTGTTGTTCAGGAGTCGCTCCTTCGATCGTCAGGTCGAGATCATAAATATTGCGTATAGAATTCTTGTCTTGCTGGTAATCCAGGTAGAATTGGCTGTTGGGGGAGAAGATGATTGAGTTGCCCTGTTGGGTAGTCTTTTTCGGAGCATCCTTGACCCAGCTTCTCCACCACATGACAGTAGCAGTCGGGCTTAATCCTCCTTCGATGATTTCGTCCCAGCCGATCATCTCTTTGCCTTTTGAGTTGAAAAAATTCTCCATGTCATGGATAAACCAGGCTTGCAGTTCTTCTTCTGTCTTCAATTGGTTGTCTCGCATACGTTTCTGGCAGTCGGGACATTTTTTCCAGTTTGTCTTTTCCACTTCATCGCCGCCGATGTGCACATATTTATAAGGGAACAGGTCAATCAGTTCGCTATATATGTTTTTACAAAACTCTATTGCGGATTCTTTTCCGGGGCAAACGGGAGAAGAGAATGTGCTTCCCCAACCTACTTTGTCTGTACAGGCTACTCCGGAATAATTGCTGACGGCTGCCAGCATGTGACCCGGCATGTCAATTTCGGGAACAATGTCGATGCCGCGTACTTTGGCATATTCTATTACTTCTTTTATATCCTCTTGTGTATAATATCCGCCATACAGCGTGTCACCTTCCACAATGCGAAGCTTGTTTACCGGAATCCGGTAATCGGGGTTATCTTCCGATTTAGCCAGTTCCATGCATGACCGGTCGTGTGAATTGAACGTACGCCAAGCTCCTTTTTCGGTGAGTAACGGATATTTTTTGATTTCAATGCGCCATCCCTGGTCATCTGTCAGGTGCCAGTGGAACTTATTCATTTTATAAAGTGCCATTACGTCAAGCAGTTCTTTTACTTCTTCTTTGGTATAGAAGTGGCGGGATACGTCGAGCATAATACCACGCCATTCGAAGCGCGGGGCATCTTCAATCTGTACGGCGGGTATGGCCCATGTCACGCTGTCCACCACCTGCTTCGATTCAATCTGAGGCGGAAATAACTGGCGAAGTGATTCGATACCGGCTATCACACCGTTATAAGAATTTCCCGTAATCTCTATTTGATCGGGTTTTGAGGTGAGCGTATATGCTCCCTCCTTGCCTTCTATAGCAGCGGTAGAAAGAGTGATGTTTCCTTTGCCTTCTTTCACCTGGATGTTATATCCGGTGGCTACTGACAGAATACCTTTCAGGTACTCTGCTGCTGGAAGCAGTTCCGGATTGGTGGTACCGATGATGGTGTTTGGGGTTAATACAAACGCACCATGGTTCTGTTGCACTTTGTTTGGCAACGGTACAATAGAAACATCTCTGGTAGCGGGAGTGGGGCTACAGCCCGTCAGCAGTAATGCGCCGGTGAAAGCACAGGTTGCTAACCATTGTTTGTAAGATGGTTTTGTCATAAGGATAATTATTGGATTGTTTTTCAAATTAGTTTTAGTCTGCTTACTTTTACTGTATGAAAAGCACAAATATACAATCAATTCTTTTGATAATCTTCATTCCTGATTGAAAAACTGTTGCTATCTTTGCTCTTACGTAAACTTTCGCAGTCGGCTGTATGTTTCTTTTTCAGAAGAAATCGGTTTATTAAGTTGCTTTTTGCCTGTTTGTCAGTGTTTGTCATGGGATGGCTAATGTTTTGACGTATTGCTTCTTTCGATTTATGTACGTGCCTTCTTGAGACCACGGCTGTGATTCAAAGAGACCGCAATTGTGAACTGATGGAACCACAGTTGCAGATTGAACTGAATAACAAACTAAAAACTGTTGATAAAGGCGTGAAATTGATAAGATAAACAGTGTGAATTTGCTTACTGAATAAGGAATGAGCAAGCCGGAAATTATAAAAAGTGAATAGAATATGGGAGCGCTTGATTTAATTGATAAATATTATCCTCAGGATAATGAGTTAAAAAATATATTGTTGGTTCACAGTCGTTCGGTTGCCGATAAGGCATTATGGATAGCCGATAAGCACCCGGAGTTGAACCTTGATATTACTTTTCTGAACGAAGCTGCCATGTTGCATGATCTCGGAATTTTTCTGACACATGCTCCGGGCATTAAGTGTTTGGGTAAGGAGCCATATATTTGTCATGGATATCTGGGAGCCGAGCTGGTGCGCAAAGAAGGTTTTCCGCGGCATGCTTTGGTTTGTGAGCGTCATACCGGTGCGGGACTTTCACTGGAAGAGATTATTAAACAGCAGCTTCCTATTCCGCATCGTGAAATGTTGCCGGTCAGTATAGAAGAACAAGTGATTTGCTTTGCTGATAAATTCTTTTCGAAAACACATCTTGATCGTGAAAAATCGGTGCAAGATGCCCGTAAAAGTATTGCCCGGTACGGTGACGAAGGACTTCGACGCTTTAACAATTGGTGTGAGCTGTTTCTTTAGTGCCTAAAAAAGAATTAAAAATCAAGATTCTCAAGTATATTTGGTGAAGATTGTGTACTTTTGCCCCTTCAAGCGTAAACTATTAGTTAATGACGCCATTGAAAGCAAATACAATACTATCATTTATACTATTATTGATCCTCTTGATGCTTCCGGATGAAGCGATGGCTCAACGTCGCCGTGTCAGAGAGGTGAAGGGGCCTATCACTTATTCGCCCCAGCAAACTGATTCATTAAAAGCAGACACGCTGAAGGCTGATACCTTGTCGTTGCAATCTGCCAGGAAGAAGAAACAACCTCTGGATGCCCCTGTGGTTTATTCGGCTAACGATTCCATTGTTTTTACCGAAGGTGGCTTTGCGCATCTGTATGGCGATGGTAAAGTGAATTATGAAAAAATAGAATTGGGGGCACAGATTATCACCATGAATATGGATAGCAGTACGGTGTATGCTCGTGGTGTGACTGATTCGTTAGGGGTTGAACAAGGCAAACCTGTGTTTAAGGATGGCGATACGCCTTATGAAACCAAAGCAATCCGGTATAATTTCAAAAGTAAAAAAGGATTTATCAATAACGTTGTAACTCAGCAGGGTGAAGGATATGTTGTGGGCAATAATGCCAAGAAAGGAGCTAATGATGAACTGTTTATGGAAAACGGACGTTATACGACCTGTGATCATCACGATCATCCACACTTCTACATGCAGTTGACCAAGGCCAAAGTTCGTCCCAAGAAGAATGTGGTGACTGGGCCTGCCTATTTGGTGGTAGAAGATGTACCGTTGCCATTGGCTGTACCTTTCTTTTTCTTTCCTTTTTCCAGCAGTTACTCTTCAGGTTTTGTGATGCCAAGCTACATGGACGATTCCAGTCGTGGTTTCGGATTGACGGGAGGTGGTTATTATTTTGCCATCAGCGATATAATGGATCTTAAGTTGACCGGAGATATATTTACGAAGGGGTCATGGGCCGGTAATCTGGAGACTAATTACAATAAACGTTATAAATATTCCGGTTCGTTACAGGCTGGCTATCAGGTTACTAAATTGGGAGATAAGGGATTGGCTGACTATTCGGTTGCCAAAGACTTTAAGATTGTATGGAATCATCGGCAAGACCAGAAGGCCAGTCCGAACAGTACTTTCTCGGCAAGTGTGAATTTCGCGACCAGTAGTTATGAGCGTACCAATATCAATAACCTCTATAATTCTCAGCTGATGACTCAGAATACGAAAACTTCGAGTGTCAGTTACTCCCGCAGTTTTCCGGATCAGAAGCTGACGCTTGCAGGTACTTTCAACATAGCCCAGACCATGCGTGATTCTTCAATAGCTGTCACTTTGCCTGACTTGAATATCACTCTTAGTACTATTTTCCCTTTTAAACGCAAACGTGCGGTAGGTGAAGAGCGTTGGTACGAAAAGATTTCCTTGCGTTACTCGGGGCGTCTGACCAACAGCCTGAAAACCAAAGATGACCGCTTGTTTAAAGCAGGTTTTAGAGAGTGGGAGAATGCGATGCAGCATAACATTCCAGTGCAGGCTACTTTTACTCTTTTCAAGTATTTGCAGGTAGTGCCTTCATTCAATTATACAGAGCGTTGGTATACCCGTAAGGTGATGAAGAGCTATGATGAAACTACTCAGAAATGGGATACACACCCCGGTGATACGATTCATGGGTTCTACCGGGTATTTAATTATTCGGCCAGTTTGTCGTTGAGCACAAAGATGTATGGTATGTATCAACCTCTGTTTATGAAGAAAAAGGAAATACAGATTCGTCACGTCTTTACACCGCAGATTTCGTTGAATGGTTCTCCAAGCTTCGGACAGTTTTGGGAATACTATCGTGATGCAGACGGTAATGACCAGTATTACTCTCCTTATTCCAGCCAGCAGTTTGGTACGGCTCCGCGTGAAAAGTCTGGAACGGTTAGTTTCGATGTATCGAACAACCTGGAAATGAAATACCGTAACAAGAAGGATTCTCTTATGAAAATAAGTCTGATCGATGAGATAGGCTTTAATCTTTCTTATAATATGGCGGCAAAGAAACAGCCGTGGAGTAACCTGAATATGCGTTTGCGTATGAAGTTTAAAAAGTTTAATAACTATACGCTGAACATGAATGCGGTGTTTGCCACTTATGCTTATACATTCGATAAGTCGGGTAATGTAATAGTCGGTGATCGTACAGAATGGTCTTACGGACGTTTCGGACGATTCCAGGGATGGGGATCTTCTATCAACTATACTTTTAACAATGATACTTGGAAGAAGTTGTTCGGAAAAGATAAAGATAGCGATCAAAAAAAGAAAAAGGATAGTGCTGACGACGAGGGAGGAGATTCAACCGGTGACGAAGTGGTTACTGAAAAGAAAGTTGAGAAAGCACAGGCAGACAGTGACGGATATCAGGTTTTCAAGATGCCATGGTCACTGAATGTTAACTATTCGTTCCGTATTAGTGAGGACCGTAGTAAGCCGATCAACCGTAATACCATGCGTTATCCGTTTAAGTATACGCAAAATATCAATATGTCGGGTAATCTGAAGATTTCCAATAACTGGTCGTTTACATTCAATTCCGGATATGATTTCGAAGCGAAGGAGATTACTCAGACCTCTTGTACGATTACTCGTGATTTGCACTGTTTCAATATGTCCGCCAGTATTTCTCCTTTCGGACGTTATCGCTATTATAACTTTACGATCCGTGCAACGGCCAGTATCCTGCGTGATTTGAAGTGGGATAAGAGAAGCCAGACTCAAAGCAACATCCAGTGGTATTAATAAATATCTATGAACGATAAACGGTGAACAATTTGTAGCATGAAGGCGTAAATTGTTCACCGTTTATCGTTCATAGATGGCTGTCTTCACTACCAGTTTATCTCTGTTTTTCCGTGGGTCTTCAAGTATTCATTCGTTTTGCTGAAATGCTTATTCCCAAAGAAGCCGTTGTAGGCAGAGAGGGGAGAAGGGTGTGCCGAACTAAGTACCAAATGCTTGTTACGATCAATAAAGGCACCTTTCTTCTGTGCATAACTTCCCCATAGGATGAATACCAGATTTTCTCTTTCTTCCGCCAGAACACGGATAGCAGCATCTGTAAATTCTTCCCATCCGTGGCGTTGGTGCGAACCGGCCTGATGGGCACGTACTGTCAAAGTAGCGTTGAGCAACAGGACACCTTGTTCAGCCCACCGTGTCAGATTACCAGTGGGAGGAGTTGCCGTACCAATATCTTCTTTTATTTCTTTGAATATATTCACCAAAGAAGGTGGAAAGGCTACTCCATCATTTACCGAGAAACAAAGACCATGTGCTTGTCCGGGACCGTGGTAAGGGTCTTGTCCGATAATGACTACTTTTACTTTGTCAAAGGGACATAAATTGAATGCGTTGAATATCAACTTTCCAGGAGGAAAGATCTGGTACTGGCTATATTCGCTTCTGACAAATTCGGTCAGTGTGCGGAAGTAGTCTTTCTCAAATTCTGGTTGTAAATGAGCTTTCCAGCTCTCTTCTATTTGTACGTTCATAGGCTATTAAATAAGGTGTATATTAAGGGCTGTACATTCACGACGCATTTCTTCAGGCCAGATACTTGCTTGAATCTCACCGATATGCGCTTTGCGCAAATAGAACATGCATAAGCGTGACTGACCGATACCTCCACCGATAGAGAGTGGAAGGGTATCATCCAATAATCTCTTATGGAAATAGAGTTCCAGTCTTTGTTCTTGATTTTCTTGTTTTACTTGGCGCAAAAGAGCTTCTTTATCCACACGGATACCCATGGAAGACAATTCAATGGAACGTTGTAGTACATCGTCCCATAATAACAGGTCACCGTTCAGGCCAGGTAAGTCGTTCAGCCCTTTGCTGGTATAGTCGTCATAGTCCGGAGCACGTCCGTCATGTTTTTTACCATCACTCAGTTTGCAACCGATACCAATGATAAATACGGCTCCATACTTTTTACAGATGGCATGTTCACGGCATTTAGGTTCCATATCCGGATATAACTGGCGTAATTCTTCAGAGTGGATGAAGTGTAACTTTTGTGGCAGGCAAGGTTTGATCTGCGGATACATTTCGTATACCATATATTCCGTACGGATCATGGCGGCATAGATACGGTTGACAATCTCCTTAAGGAAGTCTGCATTGCGGTCCTCGGCAGTAATTACCCGTTCCCAGTCCCACTGGTCTACATAAAGTGAATGCAGGTTACCCAGTTCTTCGTCCGAACGAATTGCGTTCATATCCGTATAGATACCATAACCCGGTTCAATGTGATAATCTGCCAAAGTAAGTCGTTTCCATTTAGCAAGTGAGTGGACTACTTCAGCTTGTGCATCACCCAAGTCTTTAATAGGAAATGAGACAGGACGTTCTATGCCATTCAAATCATCATTGATACCCATTCCTTTGAGCACAAAGAGTGGAGCTGTCACACGTCGCAGACGTAATTCCGATGAAAGATTCAACTGGAAGAACTCTTTAATTTGTTTGATGCCCAATTCTGTCTGTTTCAGGTCAAGCAAAGGTTTATAATTCTGAGGTTTTATTAGGTAACTCATAGGTTTATTGATTGTTATTTGTCGGCAAAGATATGAATAATATCTATATCTGTACGAATAATTGGCTAAAATGTTATCAAATTGATCGTTTTATATAGCATAAGAGTTGCAAAATAATATTTGAGGATATGGCGTTCGGTAGATAGATACTACAAAAAATGGTGAATCATTAGGAAAATGCGAAGTTTTTTTATACTTTTGTCGTCGCATAAAACAATGCTCCTGTAGTTCAACGAATAGAATGTAGGTTTCCGGTACCTAAGATAAGGGTTTGATTCCCTTCGGGAGTACAAAGATATAGCTGATAATTATTTAATTATCAGCTATTGTTGTTTTAAGGAGCGGTTAATGTAAGAACCGGGCTAACGCTTCCCATGACTCACATAGAGCTTGCATGGAAGGAAAGAGTAAATCGGCTCCGGAGTTTAACAGTACCTGCCCATCCAATGGACCAGTATTAACAGCAATGGTGAATATTCCGGCTTTGTGTCCGGCCTCTACTCCCAAAGGGGCATTTTCAATAACAATGGCTTCATAAGGCTTTAATCCTCCCTTTTCCAGTGCCATCAAATAGGGTTCCGGATTCGGTTTTCCGTATTTGACGTCGAAAGCAGTTACCATCAGTTCTTGTCGGAACATTCCCGGAAAATTGTGTTCAAGTCTGTCTAATAATGAAGCTTGTCCGGATCCGGTGACTACAGTCGGAATGATACCTTCAGATTTAATTTTTTGTAGTAATTCCCAGGCACCCGGCATACGTTCGGCTTGGGGATGCTTGTTGAACTCAATGCTCTTTTCATGATAAATACTCTCTATCTCTTCCGGCGTGGCGTCGCGTCCCAGTTGACGCTGACATACGATGTTGATGGTTCCCGCTCCGGTGCGGCCTTCGTGCAAATAAGCTTCTTCTTTGCTCAAATGAAGTCCGTGAGCTTCCATCGTTTTGTGCCATGCTTCGGCGTGATAAGGCATGGAGTTGAAAAGTACGCCGTCCATATCGAAAAGTGCGGATTTCAACTGAATGGATTGATAATGATTTTGTTGGAGATATTGCGTAATTGCTTCCTGAAACATGATATATACCTATTGATTTGGAGTGCAAAGATACGATTATTTTGGTGAATCGAACAGAATATGTATTTTTGCAAAATCTATAAAGTGATATGATTGCATGAGAAAACTATTTTTTCCTTTACTGTCGTTATGCTTGCTGACTACTGCTTGCAAAGATTCTGTTCCCAGTCCTACAATCGAAATGGAAGGGCTTTATATCAATGACGGAGAGATGGATTATGCCCGGCAAATGGAGGCATTACCCCCTCTAAAAGTAGATGATGAACTTGAAATTTCGCTGAAACTGGATGGAAACGGAGAAGAACTAAATACGTTTCTGGTGAAGGAAGAGACTTTGGGCAGTGAGGTAAACGCTGTGGCGATTGATTTTAATGAATTGCCGGAAGAAGCTCTCAGTGATGATAAGGAGTTTACGGATAAGGATAATGGTAAATTAGGTTTTAAAGATGGAGTCTCTCAGACTAAAGTGGGGCTGCGGGCAAAGGTGCAGCAAGTCACCGAGGATGGAGTGAAGCTTAAATTCTATCTTTTCTCCAAGCCTGTTAATTGTGAAGGAGCCAAGTATGAGTTGGAAATCAAAACTTCCGATAAGCAAGACGATTGATCTGATGAATCGGTATATAATAGAAAAGAGCGGTACTCCGTAGTGTGCCGCTCTTTTCTATTATATACTTGTTTTATTGGGTTCTTACAATCTTGCCTGAATAGCTTTTGATTCTTCTTCATATCCCGGCTTGTTCAGCAAAGCAAACATATTCTTCTTGTATGCTTCCACACCCGGCTGGTTGAATGGGTTTACGCCCAGCAGATAGCCGCTGATACCACATGCTTTTTCGAAGAAATAGAGTAATTGTCCGATGCTGTATTCACTCAGTTCAGGAATTACGATACGCATGTTAGGAACACCACCGTCTACATGAGCCAATTGAGTTCCCAGTTCGGCCATCTTATTCACTTCGTCTACGCGTTTGCCTGCCAGGAAGTTTAAGCCGTCCAGGTTAGCTTCATCCGAAGGTACTTCTAACTTATGGTTCACTTTGTCTACAGAGATCACTGTTTCGAAGATTGTGCGTTCGCCTTCCTGAATCCACTGACCCATCGAGTGCAGGTCTGTAGAGAAATCGACTGCTGCCGGGAAGATACCTTTGTTATCTTTTCCTTCAGATTCTCCGTAAAGCTGTTTCCACCATTCGCTTACGTAGTGAAGCTTCGGGCAGAAGTTAACAAGAATCTCTATTTTCTTGCCGTTCTTGTACAGTTCGTTACGAGTAGCGGCATAAATCGCTGCAGGATTTTCTGCGAAAGGAACATCGGCTCCACAAGCTTTCTCCATGTCGGCAGCACCGCTTACCAGTTGCTCGATATCGAATCCGGCTACTGCGATAGGCAATAAACCTACCGGAGTCAATACGGAAAAACGTCCTCCTACATTGTCAGGGATAATGAAAGATTTGTATCCTTCTTTATCTGCAGTAACGCGTGCAGCACCTTTCTTGGCATCTGTAACTGCTACGATTACTTTCTTTGCCATCTCTTTGCCGCGTTGATCTTCACACTGCTTCTTCAGCAGGCGGAATGCCAGAGCGGTCTCCGTAGTCGTACCGGATTTGGAGATATTGATTACACCGAATTTCTTGTCTTTCAGGAATTCTGTCAGTTCATACAGATAATCTTCACCAATATTGTGGCCGGCATAGATGATGACCGGAGCTGTTTTCTTTTCCTGCAACCAGGTGAAGCTGTTTGACAATGCCTCGATCACCGCACGGGCGCCCAGGTAACTTCCGCCGATACCGGCTACGATCACTACTTCACAGTTGTCTCTCAATACTTGTGCAGTAGCCTTCAGGTCAGCCAGATGCTCTTTGCTGATAGAAGAGGGTAAATGCAACCACCCCAGAAAGTCATTACCTTTACCTGTGCCGTTTTCCAGCGCTTCCTGTGCGGCTTTAACCTGAGCTTCATAGGCAGAAACCGATTCTTTGGAGATGAATCCAAAAGTCTTTTCAATGTTCAAACTAATCATATCTTTTTTATTTTTACGTTATTAACTATCTAAACGAGTCAGTCAACAGTTTAATTTCAATCATCGGAGATATGCGTTCGTATAAGATGTTGTATACAGCATCGAGTATCGGCATATTTACATGATGATGTTTATTGATTTCCTTAATACATTTTGTTCCGTAATATCCTTCCGCTATCATTTCCATTTCTATCTGGGCACTCTTTACGGAGTATCCCTTCCCGATCATGGTACCGAACGTGCGGTTACGGCTGAAGTTAGAATAGCCTGTTACCAATAAATCACCCAAATAAACAGATTCGTCCACGTTTCTGTTTATGGGATGCACCGTATTTAAGAAACGGTTCATCTCTTGAATGGCATTTGATATCAATACAGCCTGGAAATTATCTCCGTATTTCAGACCGCTGCAAATACCTGCAGCGATGGCATATACGTTTTTCAGTACGGAACTGTATTCAATCCCTATCACATCGTCGCTGACAGACGTTTTGATGAAGCTGCTGCCCAGTCTACGGGCAAAAACACGTGCCTTATCCTTGTCCGGGCAAGCGATGGTGAGATAGGAGAGACGTTCCAGTGCCACTTCCTCAGCATGACAGGGACCAGCCAATACAGCGATGTTTTCGGGAGGAACACCATATTCTTTATTAAAGTATTCCGAAACAATCAGATTGTCATCGGGAACAATACCTTTGATAGCGGTAATAATGAACTTGTCTCTGATCCGTGTTTTCAGCTTTTTCAGGTGAGCTTTCAGATATGGAGAAGGAGTGACGAAAATAAGCGTATCAGATTCTTTCACTACATCGTTGATGTTGGAGCTGAAATTGATGCGCTTCATGTCGAACTTTACGCCTGTCAGATAGGCTGGATTATGTCCGAGTCGTTTAAAATCGGCAATGCGGTCGTCGCGCCTCATGTACCAATTGATAGACTCTTCCTGAGCCAGACACATCTTTGCGATGGCTGTAGCCCAGCTTCCTCCGCCCATTATCGCTATCTTACCGGGTAATTTCATTTCTATAAATTAAGAATTAAAAATGAAGAATGAAGAATGGTGCATGAAAGATAGGGAGACAAATGTTCCGGTTCTTCATCACCATTCTTCATTCTTGATTTATTTAATTTTCTGTATCCACTCGGCTACATCGTTTACTGACGGATTAGTCAGTTCCAATTTGTATTTCTTATTGATGCCACAAATATCCTGATGTAATTTCTGCGGATTTACATCTTTCATATCGGCTACCAGGTTGTATCCGGCTTTTTGAATTGCAGGCACCCAGTCTTCGGCAATGCCTAACTCCATGAATTTGGCGGCACTATCTTTTGGTACGACTTTTTCCGGACGCATCTGCGGGAAGAACAATACTTCCTGGATAGTTGATTGTCCGGTCATCAACATAGTAAGGCGGTCCATGCCGATACCCATACCCGAAGTAGGAGGCATGCCGTATTCCAATGCACGGACAAAGTCTTTGTCGATAATCATTGCTTCGTCGTCTCCTTTTTCACTTAGCTTCATCTGATCTTCAAAGCGTTCCAACTGGTCGATCGGATCGTTTAACTCAGAATATGCATTACACAATTCTTTACCGTTTACCATCAATTCGAAACGTTCTGTCAGTTCAGGGTTGGTACGGTGCTTTTTGGTCAGCGGAGACATTTCGATCGGATAGTCAGTGATGAAAGTCGGCTGGATATAAGTTCCTTCACAGAACTCACCGAATATTTCATCGATCAGTTTACCTTTACCCATCGTTTCGTCGATTTCCATATTCAGTTTCTGGCATACTTCGCGGATTTGTGCTTCGTTCATACCTGTCAAGTCGTAACCGGTATGTTCCTTAATGGCATCCAGCATGGTGACGCGTCTGTACGGAGCCTTGAAGTTAATGATATTGTCACCTACTTTTACTTCAGTAGTACCATTTACGTCCAGACAGATCTTTTCAATCATCTTTTCGGTAAATTCCATCATCCAGTTATAGTCTTTGTAGGCTACATATATCTCCATGCAAGTAAATTCTGGATTGTGCGTACGGTCCATACCCTCGTTACGGAAGTTTTTACCGATTTCATATACTCCCTCAAAGCCACCGACAATCAGACGTTTCAGATACAACTCGCTGGCAATACGCATATAGAGTGGGATGTCCAAAGCATTGTGATGGGTCATGAACGGGCGTGCGGCAGCTCCTCCGGCGATGGCCTGGAGAATAGGAGTTTCTACTTCCATGTAGCCTTTCGAATTGAAATATTCGCGCATAGAACTGTACACCTTGCTGCGTTTCATGAATATATCTTTGATACCTTCGTTTACGGCCAGGTCGACATAACGCTGACGGTAACGGAGTTCAGGATCTTCGAAAGAGTCGTAAGCCACACCGTCTTTGTATTTTACGATAGGCAGTGGTTTGATCGATTTGGCAAGTACAGTCAGTTTCTGTGCATGAATACTGATTTCGCCCATCTGAGTGCGGAACACGAAACCTTCAATTCCGATAAAGTCGCCTAAGTCGAGCAGGCGTTTGAACACAGTATTGTACATCTCTTTGTCCTCTCCCGGACAGATGTCATCGCGAGTGATATACACCTGAATACGGCCTTTAGAATCCTGTAGTTCGATAAAAGAGGCTTTGCCCATCACGCGGCGGCTCATCATACGGCCAGCTACAGATACCTGGCGAGGTGCTTCGTCGTCTTTGAATTCGGCTTTAATATCGGTTGAGAAAGCGTTGGTTACATACTCTGCTGCGGGATAGGGTTCGATGCCCATCGCGCGAAGTTCATTCAGACTGTTACGTCGGATGATTTCCTGTTCACTTAGTTCTAATATGTTCATTTCGTTAGATATTAACTCAATTTTGGAGGCAAAAATACGAAACTTTTCTTAGAAATACGGCATTGTAACTCTTATTCTTTATTCTTCACCTTTAATTCTAAATAGATTTGTATCTTTGCACCCTCAAAACAATAGGTATGACAGGACAAAAAACACCCACTGCGCTGGGTACTGAAAAGATTGGAAAACTTCTGATGCAGTATGCCATTCCGGCTATTATCGCCATGACTGCATCTTCTCTTTACAACATGGTGGACAGCATTTTTATAGGTCACGGAGTGGGTCCGATGGCTATTTCCGGACTTGCTCTGACTTTTCCCCTTATGAATCTTGCCGCTGCTTTCGGCTCCTTGGTTGGAGTGGGAGCCGCTACGCTGATTTCGGTCAAACTGGGGCAGAAAGATTATGATACGGCACAACGGGTATTGGGCAATGTGCTGGTACTGAATATCATCATCGGGCTTGCTTTCACCATATTAACCCTTATTTTTCTTGATCCTATTCTTTACTTCTTTGGAGGCAGTGACGAAACGGTGGGCTATGCCCGTGACTATATGAAAGTGATTCTTTATGGGAATGTCATCACCCATATTTATCTGGGGTTGAATGCGGTACTTCGTTCAGCCGGGCATCCGCAGAAGGCGATGGTTGCCACCATTGCTACAGTGGTTATCAATACCATTCTCGATCCTTTGTTTATTTATGGTTTTGGCTGGGGCATCCAGGGAGCGGCCATTGCTACGATTACGGCACAAGTGATTGCCCTTGCCTGGCAGTTCAGGCTCTTTAGCAATAAGGAGGAATTACTCCATTTCCACCGAGGAATTTTCCGGTTGAAGCGAAAAATAGTTCTCGATTCGCTGGCTATAGGTATGTCTCCTTTCCTGATGAACCTTGCATCGTGTTTCATTGTGATTCTGATAAATCAGGGTTTGAAACGGTATGGGGGTGATCTTGCCATCGGGGCATTTGGCATTGTCAACCGTCTGGTATTTCTATTCCTTATGATTGTGATGGGACTGAACCAGGGTATGCAGCCGATTGCCGGATACAATTATGGGGCAAAACTATATCCCCGTGTCACCCGTGTGTTGAAACTGACCATCTATGGTGCGACCATTGTCACCACTACCGGTTTTCTGATGGGAATGTTTATTCCCGACCTGGCAGTGTCCGTCTTCACATCGCACGAAGAGCTGATTCGCCAATCTGCCGAAGGTCTCCGCATTGTGGTACTCTTTTTCCCGATTGTCGGCTTTCAGATGGTCACTTCCAATTTCTTCCAGAGTATCGGGATGGCAAGTAAAGCTATTTTCCTTTCCATTACCCGTCAGGTACTCATCCTGATTCCTTGTCTGTTGATTCTACCGCGTTTTTGGGGGCAGACGGGTGTCTGGATCAGTATGCCGACTTCTGACCTGATAGCCAGCCTGATATCGGCTGCCATGTTGTGGTGGCAGTTCCGTCAGTTCCGTAAAGCGGCTGCCCAGACATAGGATTCTTCAGCCTGTGCTAAACAAATCATTGCCTGCATTTGTCTTTTATCTGTAACGATCTGAAAGCAATGTAGCAGCCATGAAAAAGTATGTAAGTTTCTTGTTGGTTTTATTTGTCAGTCTGTTTCTTTTTCTGCCCGCGCATGCGCAGCAGCGCAAATCAGTAGCTGTGGTGCTAAGTGGGGGAGGAGCAAAGGGGGTAGCCCATATCGGTGCCCTCAAAGTGATTGAGGAAGCAGGTATTCCTATCGACTATATCGTAGGTACCAGTATGGGGTCTATCATCGGCGGACTTTATTCCATCGGATATACCCCCTGTCAGCTTGATAGTATGGTCAATCACCAGAATTGGTCTTTTCTGTTGAGTGACCGTATCAGTTGGGAAGATCAAACGATGACTGAACGGAAGAATTCTGAAACTTATATTCTTTCTGTTCCTTTGAAAAAGGATTTGAAGGCGAATGTGTTCGGAGGGGTCATTAAAGGGCAGAACCTGGGTAATCTTTTCTCCGAACTGACTGTAGGCTATCACGATTCCATTAACTTCAACAAGCTGCCTATTCCGTTTGCTTGTGTCTCCGAGAACATTGTGAACGGTGAAGAAGTAGTGTTTCACAATGGTGTATTGGCTACCGCTATGCGTGCCAGTATGGCTATTCCCGGTGTATTCACGCCCGTCCGTATGGGCGACGAGATACTGGTTGACGGAGGAATGAAAAACAACTTCCCCACGAACATAGCCCGGGCTATGGGAGCCGATGTGATTATTGGTGTCGATGTACAGAATGATCTCCGGACTGCGGATGAACTGAATAATCTTGGTGAGATATTCAACCAGATCATCAATCTGACCGGCCAAACCCGATATGAAGAGAATATAAAATTGGCAACGGTGTATATTAAAGTCGACGTAAAAGGCTATTCTGCCGCAAGTTTCAACATTCCCGCACTCGACACATTGATGCACCGTGGCGAAGAGGCAGCCCGCGCGCAGTGGACTGCTTTGCGCAGACTGAAGAAAGAGATCGGTCTACCCGAAGATTACGTTGCCCCCCGACACGGCCCGTTTACTTCTTTATGGTCCGAGAAAGATATATTTGTGAAAGAGATCACCTTTGACGGTATCGAAGACAGTGACAAGAAATGGATTATGCACCGCTGTCACCTGAAGGAGAACAGCCGGATGCGTATGGAGCAACTTTATGAAGCACTTGCTACATTGCGCGGAAGCCAGGCTTATTCCAATGTCAGTTACAAACTGACCGATACCGACCAGGGATATTTGCTACACTTTATTTTGGAAGAGAAGTACGAGCGTAATCTCAATCTGGGGATCCGTTTCGACTCGGAAGAGATCGCTTCATTGCTGTTGAATGTGAGCACCCGCCTCAATACACGTATTCCATCGTGGCTTTCACTGACCGGACGTCTTGGAAAACGCTACCTGGCCCGGGTGGACTATACATTGGCTCCGATGCAGATGCGAAATTTCAATCTCGCTTATCAGTTTGAGTATAACGATATTAATATTTACGATCACGGGAAACGTGCTTATAACACTACTTATAAATACCATTCCGGTGAGTTGGGGTTTTCGGATGTGTGGTATCGTAACCTTCGTTTTGGAGCCGGACTGCGTTTTGAGTTCTTCAAGTATAAGGACTTTCTATATAATGCGGGCGGGCAACAGTTGAAGGTGAAACCCCAACACTTCTTCAGCTATTATGCCCAACTGCATTATAATACTTACAATAAGGGATATTTTCCCTCGAAAGGGACCGATCTCCAGGGGAATTATTCACTTTATACCGATAACCTGACACAGTATAAAGGTCATGCTCCCTTTTCTGCTTTGACCGCCTCGTGGGCCAGTGTCTTTTCGGTTACCGACCGTTTTGCTTTGATTCCTTCTTTGTATGGACGTATTCTTATAGGCAAAGATATCCCTTATCCCTATCTGAATGCCATCGGTGGAGATAATTTCGGTCATTACTTGCCCCAGCAACTTCCTTTTGCCGGGATCACCAATCTGGAGATAGTCGATAATTCTGTTATCATAGCCGGTTTGAAGGTACGTCAGCGTATCGGGGGTAAGAATTATGTCACTCTCACCGGGAATGTGGCGTTGCGGGAAGATAACTTTTTTGATATCCTAAGTGGTAAGCCGGTTTGGGGAGGCAGCCTGGGATATGGTTACGATAGCTTGTTCGGTCCGTTAGAGGCCTCTTTCGGCTATTCAAGCAGGGCACACGATGTAGGATTCTATGTGAATCTGGGATATGTCTTTTAGAGTTTTCATCCTTTGCCGTTGATACTGGAGTTATCTTCCTGTTCTTGAGATTCTTCCTCCTCGGCCGTTCCTGCCCGCAGTAAATGCCCGGGGAAGTATTTGGATAGTGGGTAACGGTAAAACGTCATTTGGCTGACGCGGTGTGTAAACTTACGGTCGACGATGAAATCTATTTTCGACACCCGTACTTCGTGGGGCAGTACATCCTCCGGGTGTTCAAAGCTATTGCTTGTGATGGAACTCCGGAAAATAAATTAATGCAAAGCCTTCTTATGGGAAAAATCATTTCGATCTTCCATCTTCCACTTGCTGTTTTAAGGCGAGAATACTGTACAGGCCATTAATTATCAACCATAAACTATGCATTTCTTAAGCAAAATCACCTCTTAAAGCATTTTGTTTTTCCTTCTTGTTCAACCGGAAATGGTGCAATCTACATCCGGTCTCGCGCAGGCGTGCCCATGAGCTCGGGTACACGGGACCGGATAAAGACACCTATATGAATGGTTAAGTGTTGATAATTAGGGAGTTAAATATGCAATAGAATAAAGAAACGATTCATGTGAACAGGTAAAATGAAAGAAAAAGAACCGCTGTCCTCCGGGGGGTAGAGTGACAGCGGTTCGGCGAGTTAACTGGTTTGGTGAGTCGGATTTAGATTTAAAGTCAATTATAAAAGAGAATTTATTATGAAAGATCAAAGTACTATAGTCCGTCTATAATGACAGGCGTTTTGTGATAATGGTTCTTTTTGCACATTTGATTGATCCGGGATATATATTTGGAAGTGGCATATGCCTGGCTTGGTGTACGTTTCAGGCATGAATATTTCACTTTGTGAATTTCTAAAAAAAGTTCGGCCACAAAGACAATCATGTCTGCACGTTCGATATGGGAGGGTGAACAGAAACACTCTGCATATTCGTAATCCCGGGTAGAGAGGGTATAATGCAGAATCTTTTTACCTCGCTGAAAAATAAAATCCAACCGATACCAACCGTTTGCGTTGGTTCTTCGCCGGTGGAAATACAAGATTTTGATAATAGATTGTTTGCCCATAGCTCAAACGTATATCGGGCAGGGAAGAATGAACGGCCCTGCTGACCCGTTTGAACTATTTGACATTCGATGCCGAAACAAGGAAAGAAATATGCTAACCCATTACGAAGTTAGACACGGGGGCAGAGCCGTCTTTATCCAGAAACTGTAGGTATATAAAATTATACACCTACAGCTAGTGTAAAAACAAAGGTTATTTATTTCCTTTGTTTCTGCCTTATAAATATCAAATAGTTCACCACAAAGATGGTGATTATTTCTGAAATAGCATAGCAAACGGACGAAAAATGTTCAATAAAACACTTTTATCAGGAGGATTGTTTACTGAACGCCGTTAGTATAGGGAGATTTAACGAAAAGAGAGCGGATCTGTGTTTACCCGCTTGCGTTATGTAAATTCAATGCAGAACAAGGAAAAAATATGTGCCGACCCATTTTTAAACATTCATCAGGACATGGACAGGCAGCCGGCCACCTTCGTGCGAATAAAGAACCTGCTATATTATAATAGATTAGTGAAATGCCATTGCGTCATATATTTCAATTCCCACCGGCTGGCTTGCATATATACTTTCTGTAAACAGGAGTTGATCCTGTATCAGGTTTGACATTTCTTTCTCAAAAGACGATTACATTTTTTGGGGGGGAGGCCGATCACATCTTTATTTCTCCTCGGATTCTGCTCAGTGACTGTGGCGTTATCCACAGATAGGAAGCTATGTGTTTCAAAGGTACGTTTTGTAGCAGTTCGGGATGTTCTTTGATAAGTGTCAGGTAACGCTCTTTGGCTTTTGGACTTCCGGCACTGATCAACCAATTTTCAGTGCTGAGTAATTGTTGCTCCATCAGGCGGCGTCCCAGATTGGCAAGACCGAGTGATGAGGCATAAAGACCGTTCAATGTTTGTCCGGATATACAATAGGCTATGCTGTCGCACATCACCTCGATGGTGATGTGCGATGCTGTATTTTCCACGTATCCCCATACCGAAAAAGCGGCTTCGCCTTCCCCGGCAAACCAGATGGTGGTATCAACCCCGTCTTTCAGATAATGAGCGCGCCAGATGCCTTGCTTTATCAGATATAAATTTCCGTTTCTGGAACCTTCATGAACAATGACTTCTTTCTTTTTGAAACGCACCTCCTCCATATAATTGAGAAGAGTCTGCGTATCGGTTTCCGAAAGACGATAGCTATTCCTGAATTTTTCAATAAATGTTTCCATAAGGCTCTTTTACATCTGTTTGAACGATGCAAAGATACGCATCATCGGCGAGTGGCGAAAGAGTCTTTCAGGTAAATTCCAATAATCAGCAGCAAAGTCAGCAGTTCGGCAAGAGGGACGGCAAGCCAAATACCTTTTATTCCCAGTATCGGAGGCAGGAGCAGGAAGCCTGTCAACATAAACAATGTTCCCCGGAAAAGGGTGATGACAGTGGCTCGCCGGGCACGTTCGATACTTTGATAATAACCGATACCAACTATGTTGAGTGCAAAGAACAGATAACCGACTGCAAAATACGGAATTCCATCTACTGCAATGTCATACGCTTTGTAACTTTTGTCGATGAATAGTCCTACTATTTCGTGATTGAATACAAGAGTTGCAGTAAAGAATAAAATACCACATCCCAAAGCTGTTTTCAATGCCAGTCGGATGGTACGTGCCACTCTGCCCGGATTCTGTTGCCCGAAATTGTAACTGATGATGGGTTGTGCCGATTGGGCGATGGCGTTGTATACCATAAAGATAATAGGAAAGAAGTAACACACGATGCTGAATGCTGCTACACCACTTTCTCCCAAATGGCTGATAAATACGTAATTCCCCAAAAACATCATACTGGCTATAGATGCTTCGCTGATGAATGCCGAAGAGCCGAGCCTCACCATATAGCCGATATTGCGGAAGGTAAGCTGCATACTTTTCCGGCTGAGTTTGATACGATAAATGCCCACGTTGCGAGAAAAACGGAGTAGATAAATAAGAGTCATCAATCCGCCGACCATAGTTCCCAAACTGGTGGCAAAGGCAGCTCCCATCATCCCCCAACCTAATTGGAAGATGAAAATATAATCGAGTACGATATTGATAATGGCTGACACGGCATTGCACATCATAGCATAGTTGGGCGATCCGTCCAGACGGATATAAAACATGCCGGCACTCAAAAGCAGATAGAAAACGAGAAAAGGAACATACCAGTTCATGTATTCCACTACCAACGGCAGCAATCGTTCCGAACTGCCGAGTAATCGTCCTATCGGTTCTGCAAAGTAGCAGCAAAGTGCTGATAATACCAGGATTAGGAGGGATGAAAAGGCAAGTGCCTGTGTGATATTGATACTTGCCACTTTTCGTTTGCCTTGTGATAAATGGATGGACGCCACGACAGATGCACCCACTCCGAACATCAATCCGATGCCGGTGGTGATCATAAATAGCGGGGCCGTGATATTGACTGCCGCCAAAGCGTCGCTACCAATTCCTTTACCGACAAAGATACCATCGGTAATTACAAAAATGGCGGAAAAAACCATTCCGAGTACTGTTGGAATCAACAACTTCCTGAACAGTCTCGGGATTTCCATGTTTCCGAAATCAATACTGTCTTTCATAAAATCTATGTTTTTTTTAGCGGATGCAAAGATACGTCTATGGAAAAGAAGAAAAGTTACCAATTGATAAGAAATGCGATGTGCCGGATATTGGTACATTATTTATTTCCTTCTTTCGGAAATAATGTGTATGTTTGCTATTGAACCAATATACAAATGTACTATGAACGGTAATTATGTCATCAATATCGGCCGTCAATTGGGCAGTGGCGGAAAAGAGATCGGGGAAAAACTGGCAGCCAGGTTAGGCATTGATTTTTATGATAAAGAGCTGATTAATCTGGCTTCAGAGGAGAGTGGACTTTGTCGGGAATTTTTTGAGAAAGCGGATGAAAAAGCTTCCCAAGGTATTATAGGTGGATTGTTTGGGATGCGTTTTCCTTTTATCAGTGATGGTGCTATGCCCTGTACCAATTGTCTGAGTAATGATGCTCTCTTTAAAATTCAGAGTGATGTCATCCGGCATCTTGCAGCAGAGAAATCTTGTGTATTCGTGGGGCGTTGTGCCGATTACATTTTGCGCGAACATCCCCGTTGCGCCAATATTTTCATTTCTGCTTCGCACGAAGACCGCGTGGCGCGTTTGTGCCGTATTCATGGCATTTCTGAGGAAGCTGCTGAGGAAAAAATGAATAAGGCAGATAAGAAACGCTCCGAATATTATAATTATTACAGTTATAAAACTTGGGGAGCGGCTGCAACCTATCATCTTTGTATTGACTCTTCGGTATTGGGAATCGATGAAACGGTAAGGTTTATAGAAGAGTTTATAGTTAAAAAACTAAATTTATAAATCAGAATCGGGCATGCTATAATATGTTAATGGCCAACTACGGTGTAAATGAAAACACAGTAATTGGCCATTGCTATTTTTGATTTGTTACATCATTAACAACAAAATCATTTGTCCCGCAAGGATACGGAGGAACATAGACAGCGGATATACTGTAGAATAGCCTACTGCCGGAGCATCGCTACCGGTTGCCTGGTTGGAATATGCCAATGCGGGAGGGTCTGTATTACTACCCGCAATCAATCCCATCAGCATGAAATAATTAATTTTATAGTATGATCGTGCTATAATTCCGATAATCAGCAAAGGGATAATCGTAATCAGGAAACCACAACCTACATAAAGCAGACCGTCTCCATGGATCACAGTATCCACAAAATTAGCTCCGGCTTCGATGCCCACACTGGCAAGGAAAAGAACAATGCCGATTTCACGTATCATCAGGTTGGCACTTTGAGTTGTGTAGGTTACCAGATGTAATTTGTGTCCGAAACGTCCTATCAGGATAGCCACCACCAATGGTCCGCCGGCAAGACCGAGTTTTACCGGAGTCGGCATGCCCGGGAATGCAATGGGAAGGCTGCCGCAAAGGATACCCAGGAAAATACCTACGAACAATGTGACAATGTTCGGTTCGTTAAGGCGCTTCAGTGAATTACCCAGTACACTCGCTACTCGTTCTACAGCATCTTCGGAGCCTACCACCATAACACGGTCACCTACCTGAAGTACCAGATTCGGGTTGGCAAAAAGATCGACACCCGAACGGTTCACACGCGTGATGTTGACATTGTACATGCTGCGGAAGTTCAACATACCAAGTTTCTTTCCATTAATTTCCGGTTTGGTTACCAGAATACGACGGGATACCATCGGCATATCTTGCTTTTCCCAGTCTACTTGCACTTCACGTCCGATAAAGGCTACAATAGCATCTGAGTCTTCTTCTGAACAGACCACAAATAATTGGTCGTTCTGTTCCAGAATAGTACTGTGATTCGGAATGCTGACGTGTCCGTCTTTACGGATACGCGAGCAAACAAACGGACGTCCGAGGAAGCTGCTGATTGTGCCCAGAGTTTTTCCGTAGATGGCTTCATTATGCACTTCCAGGCTCATCAGGTGTGGTTTGTGGTGTGTACCGTCAGTTTCTTGATTCCAGTTTTCTTCTTCTTTGGCGAAATTGATACGGAAGATGTAGCGGACAGCAATGATGGAGCCTATAATACCCACTACTCCTAACGGATAAGCACAGGCATAGCCTAATGCGATCTGTGGCCCGGAGTAGCTCAATTGATTCAGTGCTTCTTGTGCGGCACCGAGCCCCGGGGTGTTTGTGACTGCGCCGTATAGGATACCCACCATCATAGGGAGCTCGATTCTGCCTCCCAGAATGAAATAAAGTGCCATTGCTACGGCGATGTTTAAGACCACAATTCCTACGGCCAGCATGTTCAGGGTCATTCCGCCTTTCTTGAATGAAGAAAAGAAAGAAGGCCCCACTTGGAGACCGATACAGAATACGAACAATATCAATCCGAATTCACGGATGAAATGTAGGATATGGGTATCGCCTGTGAAGCCAAAATGTCCCATCAGGATGCCGGCAAACAAAACAAAAGTAACCCCTAACGAAACTCCGAAGATTTTGATTTTTCCCAAATAGACACCTGCTGCCACTACGAAGGCGTAGAGGAAAACAATGTGGGCTACGGAGTTGGGGTTCCATAATAAATCTTGTAACCAATCCATAATATAGTAGTTTATAATTTTTTGTAAACGGGTGCAAAATTAGCTATAACCTCGGAGGTAATCAAATATTTGCCTGCCTTTTATTTTAAGGGAAGCACGGGGGGACGGCTCTTTCATTTTACAACCGTCTTCCTCCCTTGTCTTTCCTCCCCCCCTCAAAAAAAGCCTTCCATTCGCACACGAGGCTGTGTCGAAACTTTTTTCACCACGGAGTAGCACAGAGCCTTTTTGCTAATAATCAACAATTTAAAATCGCCTCTGTGTCACTCTGTGTCCTCTGTGGTGAGTTTTGACAGCCTCTCGTTATTTCTTTTTAAAGAAAGAATTCGGGCGGCTATTACCGGAGAAGTGTAGTAGATTAACCATTGTCATAAAACTCTTTAGTCCATCCTGCATACCCGGGCCGGTGAGCCCGCATACCCGGGCCGATGGGCCCGCATACCCGGGCTGATGAGCCCGCATGCCCGGGCTGAGATAAAGATCCGGCCATTTGTACTAAAGATAGTAAGGAAAATGAAATGCTTTTAGAGAGATAAACGGATAAAAAATTGGATATATCCATTTGCTTTACAGTCTGTTATCACTGAAATGTCCCCTAAAACAGTGGGTGGAAGATGGAAGATAGGGGTGGAAGATAAATGGCATAAAAATCGCATCTTCCACCAAGTTATACATCTCACAATCAATAATATGTGTTCTGAAAGGTGGAAGATGGAAGATCGAAACGCGTTTTTTGTATGAGAGCAAGGCAGGTTAATGAAAGAGCCGTGGTACGGAGGCGGTGGGTAGTGCGAATTTTCCCTAAAAAAAGCGTAGGGTTTAGACTATTTCAGTATATTTGCAAGTCGCAATCTTACATTTTGATAAAGGATTCAGAGAAATAAATTGAGATAACAATCTTATTTTAATTTTAAATAAATAAACTATGGCAGACAGTAAAGAAAAACTCTTCTCAGATTTTTCTCCTGTTTCCACCGAGAAGTGGATGGAGAAGGTCACAGCCGACCTGAAAGGAGCTGATTTTGAGAAGAAACTCGTTTGGAAGACAAACGAAGGATTCAAGGTAAAACCTTTCTACCGGATGGAAGACCTGGAAGGACTGAAAACAACCGATGCGCTTCCCGGAGAATTTCCTTATTTAAGAGGTACAAAGAAGAACAGTAATGAGTGGTTGGTTCGCCAGGAGATTAAGGTGGAATGTCCGAAGGAAGCCAACGCCAAGGCTCTGGATATTCTGAATAAAGGTATCGATTCTCTTTCTTTCCATGTGAAGGCTAAAGAACTCAATGCGGAATACATTGAGACTTTGTTGAACGATATTTGTGCAGAATGTGTTGAGTTGAATTTTTCTACTTGTCAGGGGCACGTGGTAGAACTGGCTGATTTGCTGGTAGCTTATTTTCAAAAGAAAGACTATGATTTGACAAAGCTGCAAGGCTCTATCAATTACGATTTCTTCAATAAAATGCTGACAAAAGGCAAAGAGAAAGGGGATATGGTACAAACAGCCAAAGCGCTGATCGAAGCTACTGCCCAATTGCCTAAATACCGTGTACTGAATGTGAATGCCCTGACACTGAACAATGCAGGTGCTTATATTTCTCAGGAATTGGGATATGCATTGGCATGGGGTAATGAATATATGAGTCAGTTGACCGAAGCTGAACTTCCTGCTGCCATCGTAGCAAAAAAGATTAAGTTTAATTTCGGTATCAGTTCTAATTACTTCCTTGAAATTGCAAAGTTCCGTGCTGCCCGTATGTTATGGGCTAACATAGTGGCTTCTTACAACCCGGAATGTCTGCGTGATTGCGAAAATAAAGGACCTAACGGAGAATGCCGTTGCGCTGCTAAAATGAAGGTACATGCTGAAACATCTACTTTTAATCTGACTCTGTTTGATGCTCATGTAAACTTGCTTCGTACACAAACTGAGGCAATGTCGGCTGCTCTGGGTGGTGTAGATTCAATGACGGTGGTTCCTTTTGACAAGACCTATGAAACTCCGGATGAGTTTTCCGAACGTCTGGCCCGTAACCAGCAACTGCTGTTGAAAGAAGAATCACATTTTGATAAAGTAATTGACCCGGCTGCCGGTTCTTACTACATTGAAAATCTGACAGTCTCTATTGCTAAGCAGGCATGGGAAATCTTCCTTGCCATTGAAGAAGAAGGAGGCTTCTATGCAGCATTGAAAGCCGGTACTGTTCAGGCTGCTGTGAATGAAAGCAATAAAGCACGCCATAAAGCTGTGGCTCAGCGTCGCGAGATTCTGCTGGGTACTAACCAGTTCCCAAATTTCAATGAAAAAGCGGGTGATAAGAAGCCGGTAGAAGCCACATGCTGTTGTGGTGGACACGATACTTGTGAAAAAGATGTTACTACATTGAACTTCGATCGTGCGGCAAGTCAATTTGAGGCGTTGCGTCTTGAAACCGAAGCCAGTGGGAAACGTCCGAAAGCATTTATGCTGACGATCGGTAATCTGGCTATGCGGCAGGCACGCGCACAATACTCTTGTAATTTCCTGGCTTGTGCCGGATATGAGGTGGTTGATAATCTTGGTTTTGAAACGGTTGAAGCAGGCGTAGAAGCTGCGATGGCTGCAAAAGCCGATATTGTGGTGCTCTGTTCAAGCGATGAAGAGTATGCACAATATGCTGTTCCGGCTTTCCAGGCTTTGAATGGCCGCGCCATGTTCATCGTTGCCGGAAATCCGGAATGCGCCGAAGAACTGAAAGCAGCCGGTATTGAGAACTTCATCCATGTACGTGTAAATGTACTGGAGACACTTAAAGAGTTCAACGCTAAATTATTGAAGTAAGATGAGAAAAGATTTTAAAAACTTAGATATCTACGCAGCATTCCAGCCCGCTAATGGTGCAGAATGGCAAAAGGCTAACGGAATCGAGGCCAACTGGAAGACTCCGGAACACATCTGCGTAAAGCCTGTTTACACAAAAGAAGACCTTGAAGGAATGGAACATCTGGACTATGCTGCCGGTCTTCCTCCTTATTTGCGTGGTCCGTATTCGGTGATGTATACCCTTCGTCCATGGACTATCCGCCAGTATGCAGGGTTCTCTACAGCTGAAGAGTCGAATGCTTTCTATCGTCGTAACTTAGCTTCCGGACAGAAAGGCCTGTCGGTTGCTTTTGACTTGGCTACACACCGCGGTTATGACCCTGACCATGAACGTGTGGTAGGTGACGTTGGTAAGGCCGGCGTGTCTATCTGTTCGCTTGAAAATATGAAAGTCTTGTTTGATGGCATTCCTTTGAACAAGATGTCTGTATCTATGACAATGAATGGTGCCGTACTTCCGATTATGGCATTTTATATCAATGCCGGATTAGAACAGGGAGCCAAACTTGAAGAGATGGCCGGAACGATCCAGAATGATATTCTGAAAGAATTTATGGTGCGTAATACCTATATTTATCCGCCTGCATTCTCTATGAAGATCATCTCTGATATTTTTGAATATACTTCACAGAAGATGCCGAAGTTCAACTCTATCTCCATTTCTGGTTATCACATGCAGGAAGCAGGTGCCACAGCTGATATTGAGTTGGCTTATACGTTGGCTGATGGTCTGGAGTATCTTCGTGCCGGTGTTGCTGCAGGTATCGATATCGATGCTTTTGCTCCGCGCCTCTCTTTCTTCTGGGCTATCGGAACAAACCATTTTATGGAAATTGCCAAAATGCGTGCTGCACGTATGTTATGGGCAAAGATCGTGAAACAGTTTAATCCGAAGAATCCGAAGTCGCTTGCATTGCGTACTCACTCGCAGACTTCCGGTTGGTCATTGACTGAGCAAGATCCGTTTAACAATGTAGGACGTACTTGTATCGAGGCTATGGCTGCTGCGCTGGGACATACTCAGTCGTTGCACACCAATGCGCTTGATGAAGCTATTGCTTTGCCGACAGACTTTTCTGCCCGTATTGCCCGTAATACTCAGATTTATATTCAGGAAGAAACTTATATTTGCAAGAACGTAGATCCGTGGGGTGGTTCTTACTATGTAGAGTCATTAACTAATGAACTGGCTCACAGTGCTTGGGAACATATTCAGGAAATTGAGAAGTTGGGCGGTATGGCGAAAGCTATCGAAACCGGTATTCCGAAGATGCGTATTGAAGAGGCTGCTGCCCGGGCACAAGCTCGTATCGACAGTGGTTCACAGACTATCGTCGGTGTAAATAAGTATCGTCTTGAGAAAGAAGACCCGATTGATATTCTTGAAGTTGACAATACCGCTGTTCGTAAAGAGCAGATCGAGAACCTGAAGCGTTTGAAAGAAGGCCGTAACCAAGCTGAGGTGGACAAAGCATTGGCTGCCATTACCGAATGTGTCAAAACCGGTAAGGGCAATTTACTTGAGTTAGCTGTAGAAGCTGCTCATGTTCGTGCAACATTGGGTGAAATCTCGTATGCTTGCGAACAAGTAGTAGGACGTTATAAAGCAATAATTAGAACTATATCAGGCGTGTATTCATCAGAAAGCAAAGGCGACGCTGACTTTAAGCGTGCTTGCGAACTCACTGAGAAGTTTGCAAAGAAAGAGGGACGTCAACCTCGTATTATGGTTGCAAAGATGGGCCAGGACGGTCACGATCGTGGTGCCAAGGTAGTAGCTACCGGTTATGCCGACTGTGGTTTCGACGTGGATATGGGACCGTTGTTCCAGACTCCTGCGGAAGCAGCTCGTGAAGCGGTAGAGAATGATGTTCACGTAGTCGGAGTTTCTTCGTTGGCTGCAGGGCACAAGACATTGGTTCCGCAGATTATTGAAGAATTGAAGAAGTTGGGACGTGAAGATATCGTAGTAATAGCCGGTGGTGTAATTCCTGCCCAGGATTATGACTTCTTGTATAAGGCCGGTGTAGCTGCGATCTTTGGTCCGGGTACTCCGGTGGCTAAGGCTGCTTGTCAGATTCTGGAAATCCTGATGGATGAAGAATAAAAAAACAGTCTTTGAGAAATGATAAACGAAGAGGCGGAGTATTGCAATACTCCGCCTCTTTATGATTTTAGTTCTATCCCGGTCAATATCATCTACGGATTATTTATGGAATAAATGGTTGCATGACTATTATTGGGGGGTGAAGGAGAATGCAAGCGCGTTCACCTCTGTTTTCAGATTCTGAGGTAAATAGACACGTACCCGATTGTTCTTTATTTCCCATCTTACTTTTTTACCGTTTTGAAGGCAGTAAACAGCACTTCCTTTAGCAGGAATATTATTTTCCCATTCTATGTAGTTAGGAAGAGTCCGGGCTTTCGGATCACTGTATAATGCATACATTGTTTTTTTGTTTTTGTTCATGGTAAACCAGATGCCTTCACTATGATAGTCAGGAGTCGTAACGGTATTGTAGATAGCCGGGCCGTTTTTCGTCATCCATTCTCCTATAGTGTCCAACCGGCTGACAATTTCTTCTTGTAATATTCCTTCAGGGGTAGGGCCGACACCGAGTAGCAAACTTCCGCCTTTAGCTACGATTTCCATTAACTTTGCTATCACTGTAGTGGGTGATTTGAATACCGCATGTGGAGTGTATCCCCAGTCTACTCCCAGTGTCATGCAAGTCTCCCATGGGTAGGGAAGTTGTCTGTCCGGGATTTGTTGTTCCGGGGTCTGATAATTTTCGTATTTACCATGGATGGTGCGGTCTACGAATAAAATACCCGGTTGTGCTTTTCGTGCCATTTGCGATATACGGTCCATGTCCAATACCGATTGGGTTCCGGGGTTATTTACCCATCCTCCGTCTAACCATAAAATGTCGATAGAACCGTAGTTGTGCATCAACTCGCTGATTTGGTTGTAAGTGAACTCTTTGAATTGATTCCAGCGCCAGGGGTTCTTTTCTATATTGTAATTTTGTGTACGGCGGGGAGTAGCGTAGCGGGGCCACCAATAATATTCCGAGTGCCAGTCCGGTTTAGAAAAATAGGCTCCTACCATTAAGTCGTTGTTGCGAAAAGCTTCAAACACATATTTGGCTACATCTGCCCGGGGATTTGTTTTGAAAGGACCCTTTGAAATTGAAAAATCGGAGTAAGCCGTGTTGAACATATTGAATCCATCGTGATGTTTGGTGGTGAAGATGGCATAACGCATACCTGCCGCTTTGGCAGCCTGTGCCCACTGTTCCGGGTTGAAACGGGTAGGATTGAATGAATCTTTCAATCCCCAGTACCATTTTTTATAATCTTCATAGGCAATGGTACTATCACGCGGTATCCAATCCGCTTCTTCCGAACAGATGGACCATGATTCTACAATTCCGGCAACGGAATATAATCCCCAGTGAATCAGCATTCCGAACTTCTGGTCCTGCCAGTGATGGAGTTTCCTGACCACCAGAGAATCTTCGGGAGGTGTATATTGGTCAGAGCGTTCATGGACATATTGTGCTTTCGCATTGAAAGCAAATACAAAGAGTAAGGTAAGTGCAAATAATAATTTGTAGCTTTTCATGTCTTTTTAAATTTTAAAGATTGTACAGAGCAAAGCTACAAAATAAATGGCGATGGATTACTACTTCCCCCTTTCTATTTTTTTGTATCTTTGTCTGCTCAATTCTCATTATAATAAAAAACAAATGATAGTTTGCATTGCCGAAAAGCCCTCTGTGGCACGTGATATTGCTGATATATTAGGAGCCCGCGAACGGAAAGAGGGGTATATTGAGGGGAACGGATACCAGGTAACCTGGACGTTCGGCCATCTTTGTACCCTGAAAGAACCCCATGAATATACTCCCGGATGGAAATCATGGAGTTTGGGCAGTCTGCCTATGATTCCTCCTCGTTTTGGCATCAAACTGATAGAGAACCCTACTTACGAAAAGCAATTCCGTATTATTGAAAGGTTGATGCAACAGGCCGATGAGATTATCAATTGTGGTGATGCCGGCCAAGAAGGAGAGCTGATTCAGCGGTGGGTGATGCAGAAAGCCGGAGCGCGGTGTCCGGTAAAACGTTTGTGGATTTCTTCGCTGACCGAAGAGGCTATAAAAGAGGGTTTTGCAAAGTTAAAAGATCAGGATGATTTTCAACCGCTTTACGAGGCAGGTATGTCCAGAGCCATTGGCGACTGGCTGCTTGGGATGAATGCTACGCGGCTTTATACCGTAAAATATGGACAGAACCGACAAGTGCTTTCTATCGGACGTGTTCAGACACCTACTCTTGCCCTTATTGTCAATCGGCAGCTTGATATTGAAAATTTTCAGCCAAAACAATATTGGGAACTGAAAACAATGTACCGTGATACGACTTTTTCTGCCCTTATTCGTAAGAGTGATGAAGAGTTGGCTGCTGAAGAAGAAAAAGCCGGTGGCAAGACTAAGAGAACAGAGAACCGGGGCATTGACCCGATAGCTAACCGTGACGAGGGGATGGCATTGGTAGAACGTATTAAAAACCTGCCTTTCGTGGTAACTTCTGTGGTTAAGAAAGATGGGAAAGAGTATGCTCCCCGTCTGTTCGACTTGACCTCTCTTCAGGTGGAGTGCAATAAGAAATTTGCCTATTCTGCTGACGAGACCCTGAAACTGATTCAGTCGCTTTATGAAAAGAAAGTGACTACTTATCCGCGTGTAGATACTACTTTCCTCAGTGATGATATTTATCCCAAATGTCCGAATATCTTAAAAGGGCTGAAAGATTACGAAGTACTGACTGCACCGTTGTCCGGAACTTCATTGCCTAAGTCAAAAAAAGTTTTTGATAGTTCGAAAGTAACCGATCACCATGCCATTATTCCCACAGGGGTTCATCCGCAAAATCTGACGGATATGGAACGTAAGGTTTTCGATCTGATAGCCCGTCGGTTTATAGCCGTTTTTTATCCTGATTGTAAAGTCTCTACCACGACTGTAATGGGGGAGGTAGATGGCATTGAATTCAAGGTGACTGGAAAGCAGATTCTGGAACCGGGATGGCGTGTGGTCTTTTCCAAAGATGTGAAAGATCCGAATGAAGAAAAAGAAGGTGAAGAGGAGAATGTACTTCCTGTTTTCGTGAAAGGAGAAAGTGGCCCGCATCTACCCGACTTGAATGAGAAATGGACTCAGCCACCTAAACCTTATACCGAAGCCACTCTGCTTCGTGCGATGGAAACTGCCGGTAAATTGGTTGACAACGATGAACTTCGAGATGCGTTAAAAGAAAATGGTATTGGTCGGCCGTCTACCCGCGCAGCTATTATCGAGACCCTTTTTAAGCGTAATTATATCCGTAAGGAGAAAAAGAACCTGATAGCTACCCCTACAGGAGTGGAATTGATCCAGTTGATTCATGAAGAGTTGTTGAAATCAGCTGAGTTGACGGGTATTTGGGAGAAAAAATTACGTGAGATAGAGAAGAAGACTTATGATGCACGGCAGTTTCTTGAAGAGTTAAAGTTGATGGTAGCCGAAATAGTCAACAGTGTTCTGTCTGATAATACGAACCGCCGTATCACTATTCAGGAAGCGGCAACGGCAGAAGAAGAAAAGAAGAAGAAAGAACCGAAGAAACGAGAACGTAAACTCACTACTCCGAAAGAGAAAAAGATGAAAGTCATTTCTGCAACTGAGAATGCGTCTCCTGCCACCGGATCGGCTCAACCGGATGTGCTGACAGGGGCAGACTCTTTGGTGGGACAACTTTGTCCGCTTTGCGGAAAAGGAACGATTATTAAAGGTAAAACTGCTTATGGTTGTTCCGAATGGAGAAATGGATGCACTTATCGGAAAGCCTTCGAGTAGTCTTGTTGTTTTGTTAATACATAATTTTAACTGAACTATTTTGCAAAAGGCTCGTTATTAATACCACTTATCAATTAATAATGAGCCTTATGAATACAATGTTTTTCAATGCAGTATCTTGCTTTTTCGTATGTGCCGGTCTTATCATAGCCCTTATTCTGGCAATTAACGTAATATTTCACAAACAATCCATGAAGATAATGAATATAGTCTGGGTGCTTACCGGGCTGTGGGGACATTATTTTGCGTTGTTTGCCTATTATACTTTTGGTATCCGGAAAGATAGCATGGTAGAAGTGGCTCCCGTAGAAAGTATGAAGATGGATATGAAAATGCCGATGGAGATGGACATGCCTGATATGCGTCCCAAATGGCAGTCCATCACTTTGTCTGCTTTTCATTGCGGGGCGGGTTGTACGCTGGCAGATCTTATTGGAGAATGGTTTACTTACTGGGTACCTCTACGGATAGGGGGGAGCTTGATAGCAGGCAGCTGGGTACTTGATTTTGTTTTAGCATTGGTTATAGGCGTTTTCTTTCAATTTGCCGCAATCCGTGAAATGGAGAAAATCTCTTTTAGTAAAGCTGTTTCGCGTGCCTTTAAGGCCGATTTCTTTTCATTGTTAGCCTGGCAGGTGGGTATGTATGGTTGGATGGCTGTTGTTACTTTTGTACTTTTTACAGATGCACCTCTTGAGAAAACATCCTGGACATTTTGGTTTATGATGCAGATTGCCATGCTTTTTGGTTTTATCTTATCCTATCCGGTGAACGCATTGTTAATCAGAGCGGGTATCAAAAAAGGAATGTAATTTTCTGATTCAGGAAAAATAGCCCAAAGAGCATTGATTCTTAGAAAATATCTATATATTTGCAGATACACACCTCCTTAAATTATACTATTATGGACCGATATCTGCTTTTTGACCGGTTTTCACAGCAAGCGTTGCAGACTTTGCATCGCTATCGTGCCGTTATGTTCAGCCCTACCATGTTTCTGTAATTGTAAGTTGAGATTATTTTCTGATTCAATACATTACTTTAACATTGATTTCTTATGGACAGACCAACTATTGCTGAAGTAAACGAATGGGTACTGAAACTCTACAATACCTGTGAAGCAACCATTACAAGTGAAGAGCGTCGTGAGCAACATAAATATGCCGTAATGGTGCAGCGTCCTCAAGATAAAAAATTCCTGGTGAAAATGCTGGACGAATCTTCCCAGATACGTGACCGGAAGAAACTTGCCAAACGAATCAAAACACTGATAGATGAATATGGAGTTCCTGAATTTCTAAATAAAAGGGATACTTTTCTTTTTAAAATGTATCAGGCTTTCGGACATCATTTTGATTTTATCGCTATCCCTATTATCAAGAAGCGATTGCGTACGGATACCTCTAAAGTGATTATTGACGAATCGCGTCCGAACCTGACAGAACATTTAGCGACTCGTTTTAAAGAGAAGATCGGACAAAACGTCAATTTGTTGGGGGAAGTGGTTTTGGGTAATGGAGAGGCTGATCATCGGTATCATCATTATCTGGAAGCTTTGGAATCTCCGGATATAAATTATATATCGGTTAAAATCTCCGGCATCTATGCTCAGACACATGCATTGAATTATCGGGAGAGTTTTCCTGAATTGGTCAGACGCATGTCTGCTCTTTATCAAAAGGCGATCGATAATCCATATGTAGACGAAGGCGGGCTGAAACGTGCTAAGTTTATCAACCTTGATATGGAGGAGTATAAAGATGCACATTTCACTATGCGTCTGTTTAAAGAGGTGCTGAGCAAACCCGAGTTTAAAAATTATTCGGCCGGTATTGTCGTTCAGGCATACTTGCCCGACGCTTATGATTTTCAGACTGAGTTGCTTGAGTTTGCCAAAGCACGGGTAGAATCCGGGGGGGCACCTATCAAGATGCGTCTGGTGAAAGGCTGTAATCTGGAAATGGAAACCGTTATTTCTTCACTTCGTGGATGGCCTAATCCGGTACGCCCGTCAAAGACGGAAGTAGATGCCAATTATTTGCATTTGTTGGAGCGTGGCTTACAACCCGAAAATGCTGAAGTGCTTCATTTGGGAGTTGCTTCGCATAATCTGTTCTCTATAGCATATGCCTATTTGTTGAGCCGGAAATTGGGTACATCAGACTATATGACGTTTGAGATGCTTGAAGGAATGGCCAATCATTTGTGGCGTGCACAGTCTATGTTAGGTAACCGGGTGATTCTCTATACTCCGGTTGTGAAAGACGAACATTTCCTCAATGCAGTGTCTTATCTGGTGCGGCGTATGGATGAAAATACGGCTCCTGATAATTTTCTGACCCATTCGTTCAATTTGAAGCCGAATACCGATACCTGGAACTTTCTGGCTCAACAGTTTGAAGATGCTTATGCGATGAAAGATCATCTGACTCATACTTCGCCACGAGTACAGGATCGGAATAAACCTTATACGCCGGCTATGCCTTCAGACCGAATGGAAAATGAGCCGGATACAGATTTCGACCTGAAGCAAAACCAGGAGTGGGTGGAGAAGATATTTGCCAAATGGAAAAAGTCGAAAGAGGATGTGCCCGAAATTATTCCATTGCAAATTGGAACTGAAAATATAATTACGGAGAAACGTTATAAATATCTGGATCGTTGCCAGGAAGAGGATGTTTGTATATGTGAGATGTCACAGGCCAATGCGGAGCAGGTGGAACGGATACTTTCTATAGCCGAAGCCGATCCTGCCGGATGGAGAAAAACCAAATTGGAAGACCGGCATAAGATAATGTATGCTGCTGCCAATAATCTGGCGGAGATGAGGGGAGATTTGATAGGCTGTATGTGTGCAGTAACCGGAAAAACAGTTGTTGAAGGAGATGTAGAAGTATCTGAAGGAATCGACTATGCACGTTTTTATACTACAACGATGAGAACTTTTTCGGAGTTGGGTGATGTTAGTTTAACAGCAAAGGGGACTGTACTGGTTATTTCTCCATGGAATTTTCCTTGTGCCATTCCCATAGGTGGCATTGTTGCCGGCCTGGCCGGGGGAAATACTGTTATACTGAAACCCGCTACGGTGGCAGCTCCGGTGGCTTGGTTGTTTGCCAAAGCTTTTTGGGATGCGGGAGTACCCAAAGAAGCATTGCAAGTGATCATAACTGATCGGGAGGCTTTGAAGCTGCTTACCACTTCTCCGATAGTGAAACATATTATTTTGACCGGTGGTACAGATACAGCCCGTAGTATAGCAAAATCAGCTCCGGTTACTCCACTTTCGGCAGAGACCGGAGGAAAGAATGCCATTATACTTACCGCTTCCGGTGATCGTGACCATGCTATTATGAATATTGTTTCTTCTGCTTTTGGCAATGCAGGACAGAAATGTTCTGCCTGTTCGTTGCTGTTAGTGGAACGTTCGGTCTATGAAGATAAGAGTTTCCGTGAGAAACTGATTGATGCGGCTACCAGTCTGAAAGTAGGGAGTGTTTGGGATCCGGGCAATGTAGTGGGGCCTATGATAACAAATAAAAATGAAAAATTACTGCAAGCATTAGTGCTGGAACCTGGGGAGACTTGGTTAGTGCCGCCAAGATTCATTGATAAGAAGCAATATATACTGGCTCCTACTGTAAAGTGGGGAGTGAAGCCGGGTAGTTACTCTTTTCGCACCGAGTTGTTCGGTCCGTTGTTGAGTGTGGCTTGTATTGAAGATTTACAGGAAGGAATTGATTTGGTGAATGGATTGGATTATGGCTTGACATCCGGCCTCCAGAGTCTGGATGAAACCGAACAAAAGATCTGGAAAAATTCGTTAATGGCCGGAAATCTGTATATCAATCGGGGTATAACAGGGGCTATTGTCAACCGGCAGCCATTTGGCGGGATGAAACTTTCGGCTTTCGGTGGAGGAGTGAAAGCTGGTGGCCCGAACTATTGCAGTTGCTTTGTGAAAATAGCCGATAAACCTGATAGTAAAACCGACTATCGTCAGAGCTATACTAAAGCCTTTCAGGAGGAATTTTCAAAGCCGAGGGATATAAATGATCTTTATGGTGAACAGAATTTGTTCCGTTATTTGCCACTGAAGAGTATGGTATTGAGGCTTTTCCCGGATGACAGGAATGAAACAGCAGAGATGATAGTATATGCTGCCCGGTTGTGTGGAACTCCACTTACCATTAGTTATGACCCATCGGACGATCGTACCGAAGCTTTGGCAGACACAGGTTGTCGGTTGAGGAAGGAGACAATGGATTCATTTATCAGTAGTATCTCCGAATACGAACGTATCCGTACCTGCTCACCGGAAATACCCGTGAAAATATACGAAGCAGCTGTACAGACTGACAAGTATATTGCTACAGCACCTCCGGTGAAAGACGGAAGGGTAGAGTTGATACATTATATTAAAGAGCAAAGCATTGCTTTTGAGTACCATCGGTACGGAAGTATTTCGGAAGTACCTGCCTGTGAATAAAACTAATACTCCATGGTTTTGTTATCTAAATGCAGATAACAAAACCATTTTAATTAATAAAAAGAGTATGAGAAAGAAAATTATGATGGCAGCTTTGGTTACTATAGCTGTCAATTTGATCTGGGGTGGACAGCCTGCGAAAGCATGTACACGTGCAGTTTACATTGGACCGGATAATATGGTGATTACAGGACGTACGATGGATTGGAAAGAGGATATTCAGTCTAATTTATATCTTTTTCCCCGTGGTATCAAACGTGCAGGGTACGATAAAGGAAATACGGTAGAATGGACTTCGAAGTATGGTAGCATTGTGGCTACCGGGTATGATATCGGTACTTGCGATGGCATGAATGAAAAAGGATTGGTTGCCAGTCTCCTGTTTCTGCCGGAGTCTGTCTATACCCGTCCCAATGACACCCGCCCTGTAATGGGGATCAGTATTTGGACACAGTATGTGCTTGATAATTTTGCAACAGTACGTGAAGCTGTTGAAGAGCTAAGTAAACAAACCTTCCGCATTGATGCTCCGAACATGCCTAATGGCTCTGCATCTACATTGCATATGGCTATCACTGATGAAACGGGTAATTCCGCTATTCTGGAGTATATCAATGGAGACTTGATCATCCATGAAGGTAAAGAATATCAAGTAATGACAAACTCTCCCCGTTACGATCTTCAATTGGCTGTGAATGATTATTGGAAAGAGGTAGGCGGTTTGAATATGTTGCCGGGAACCAACCGTTCAAGTGACCGTTTTGTGCGTGCTTCTTTCTATATTCATGCTATTCCGCAGACATCGGATGCGAATATTGCTGTACCGAGTGTATTGAGCGTGATGCGGAATGTATCTGTTCCTTTCGGAATCACAACTCCGGACAAGCCGTATATTTCTTCCACACGTTGGCGTTCGGTTTCTGATCAGAAAAATCGGGTATACTACTTTGAGTCGACTTTGACTCCCAATCTGTTCTGGGTAGATTTGAATAGGGTTGATTTTAGTCCGAGTGCAAATATCAGGAAATTATCTTTGACACACGGGGAAATTTATACAGGAGACGCAGTGAAAGATTTCAAAGACAGTAAATCGTTCACATTTATGTTTGAGTTGCCATGATAAGTCTTACCACAAATAACACGGATTAAAACAGCATTCAATTTTAGGTCGCAACGGAACCTGATTGATATCTGTTTTAATCCGTGTTATTATTTGTGATAAGAAGCTTACTTTTTACTGTATGTCAGATGAAATTCTACAACTGCCTCGATCCCTTTTCTGAATATATCCAGAGAGAAGTTTTCATTAGGCGAATGGATAGCATCCGATTCCACTCCGAATCCCATAAGTACGGTTTTTATTCCTAACACCTGTTCGAAGGTTGATATAATAGGGATACTCCCTCCGCGACGTACGGCCAATGGTTTTTTACCGAAGGCTATTTCAAATCCTTTTTCTGCTGCCTGATAGGCCGGTAGTGATATAGGGCATACATATCCCTGTCCTCCATGCATTGGTGTCACTTTTACATCCACTGTAGCCGGAGCGATCCGGCGGAAGTAGTCTGCAAAAAGCTCTGAGATTACATGATGGTCTTGGTGCGGAACCAGCCGACACGATACCTTGGCATAGGCTTTTGACGGGAGTACGGTTTTAGAGCCTTCACCGGTATAGCCACCCCAAATGCCACAAATATCGAATGAGGGGCGGCAACTGTTTCTTTCCAGGGTACTGTATCCCTTTTCACCAAAAAGCTCTTTTACACCGATGGCTGCCTTGTATTTTTCCTCATTAAAAGGAATATGGGCGATCATTTCCCGTTCTGCTTGTGGAACTTCTTCCACGGCATCATAAAATCCGGGGATCGTGATGCGTCCGTCAGCGTCAATTACTTTACTCAACATGCCGCAAAGCACATTAATCGGATTAGCTACAGCCCCACCGAAGTGTCCTGAATGCAAGTCGCGATTTGGACCTGTTATTTCGATTTCCCAATAGGCCAAACCACGCAGCCCGGTAGTTAATGAAGGAAGATCGGCACCCAACATACTGGTATCTGATACCAGTATGATATCGGCCTTTAGTAGTTCCTTATGCTCTTCACAGAAGGCTTCCAAGCTTGGTGAACCGATTTCTTCTTCTCCTTCGAAAATAAATTTCACGTTGTTTTTCAGCAGATTGTATTTTACGAGATACTCAAAAGCTTTTACTTGAATAAATGCTTGTCCTTTGTCGTCATCGGCACCTCGCGCCCAAATATGTCCGTCACGTATTTCCGGTTCAAAAGGTTGGCTTTTCCACAAATCGAGAGGTTCGGCAGGCATCACGTCATAATGCGCATATATCAATACCGTTTTAGCGTTAGGGTCTACTATCTTTTGTCCGAATACGATAGGATTTCCTTTTGAAGGCATAACGATGGCTTCATCTGCTCCGGCTTCGAGTAATAATTGTGTCCAGCGTTGTGCACATGCCAGCATATCGTCATGATGTTCCGGTAATGCGCTGATACTGGGAATACGGATGAGGCTGAATAAATCCTCCAACATCATCGGTTCGTTCTCTGCAATATATTTCTGAATTTCGTTCACGTTGAATAATTATTAAAGTTGCGTCATTCTATCCAATAAATAATAGTCGAGTATGGTCATTGCTGCCATGGCTTCTACAATAGGTACTGCACGTGGCAATACACATGGGTCGTGACGTCCCCTGGCTTTCAATGTGGTATCGATGCCGTCGATATTAACAGTTTCCTGTTCCATCAGTACCGTGGCTACCGGTTTGAATGCTACCCGGAAGAAGATATCTTGCCCGTTACTGATCCCCCCTTGGATTCCTCCGGAGTGGTTGGTTCGTGTTTCTATCCGCCCATTATTGTTGTAGAACACATCGTTTTGCTCTGATCCTTTTTGTTTGAGTCCTTTGAAACCGTCTCCATACTCAAAAGCCTTTGCAGCATTGATACTCAGCATGGCATTTCCCAATGCGGCATGTAGCTTACCGTATACAGGCTGTCCAAGTCCGATAGGACATCCTTTGATGACACAAGTCAATACGCCTCCAATGGTATCTCCTTCACCCTTGATTTTATAAATCAAATCCTGCATTTCTTTTGCTTTTTCGGGGTCCGGACAACGCACCGGATTGCTTTCAATCAAGTCAAGGTCGTAATCCGTATAATTACCCTCCAATTTAATTGGACCTACCTGTGAAGTATAAGCTGTGATGTGAATTCCCAATTGACGCAATGCGAGTTTTGCCAAAGCACCACCCACTACCCTTGAAATGGTTTCACGTGCAGAAGAACGTCCTCCACCACGGTGATCACGGATTCCATACTTTACAGTGTATGTATAATCGGCATGTGACGGACGATATACTTTTTCCAGGTTATTATAGTCGTTTGAATGTTGGTTCTCGTTCCATACGATAAACCCGATGGGGCATCCTGTAGATTTTCCTTCGAAAATGCCCGAAAGAAATTCTACCTTATCAGCTTCTTTGCGTGCAGTGGTAATGACCGACTGCCCCGGGCGACGGCGGTTCAGTTCTTGCTGAACGAACTCCTCGTCGATAGTGATACCTGCTGGAAATCCATCAATCACTCCTCCGATTCCTTTACCATGAGATTCGCCAAAGCTGGTTAGTCTGAAAATATTGCCAAATGAATTGAACATATTGAATAAGGCTTTAAAGTTTAGTATATGCAAATATAACAATAAATTTCAGGAAAGAGTTGTTCTCTTCGGTTTTCCTTCATAAGGGGAGATTGAATTTCGCTGTAATAGATGCCGGCTTTTGTTTGTCCTCTAATTAGTACAAGAAAGAAGATTAGCAATTATAAAGGAATTTTATAGTTAAAAAGAGAGGCTTCTTGACTACCTTTAATGAATTTTTGCTTATTTTGCGCAACTGATGTTGTCAGAAGTCATGCGATATGTATAATAATGATCCCGTTGAGAGTAGTAATGCGAAGTGGCAGTCATTTCTGGAAGGAGATGACAATGCTTATGCATGGCTGTATTCTCAATATGTTCAGCAACTCTATCAATATGGGTGTCGCTTTACTACAGATACAGAGATGGTGAAAGACTGTGTCCAGGATGTTTTTGTGAATATCTACAGACAGAAAGGTAAATACTCTTCTCCTCCTGCCAATATTAAAATCTACTTAATGTCTTCGTTAAGGAATTCTATCTTTAATGTCTTTAATAAAGGGAGTTTACATGACACTTATATCTCTAATATAAATTATGAGTTCGATTTGTCGGTAGAAGAAAAAATTATTGAGACCGAAGATGAAACATCTCAGAAACATACTGTTGCCCATTTGTTGAATACGCTTTCTCCCCGACAGCGTGAAATCATCTATTATCGTTTTTTTGAAGGGCTGGATTACAGTTCTATTTGTGAGCTGATGGGGCTTAATTATCAGTCAGCCTATAATTTACTTCAGCGATCTCTCACCCGATTGCGTGAAATGTATGGTATATTGCCATTTTTCTTTCTATTCTAATTCCTTGTTTTTCAGCTGGTAATAGAAATTCAATAAAAAAATCCGCTTTTCACTGAGTAGATTTCAGAGCTCTGTCTGTCTTTTTATAAAAAGAAGAAAATGGAGCGAACTCACTATATACACTATACCGCAGCTGATTTGTTGAACGACGGACCTTTTCTGGACTCAATGCAGCATCCTACGGAACAAAGTGAAGATTTTTGGGCAAGATTGGAGAAAGAAGACAGCGATTTTGCCAAAGAGTTGCATATGGCTCGAAGTTTTTTAAAGATTGTAGCCGTAAGTCCTCAAAAGCAGATGACAGACGATGAAGTGGGAATACTTTGGGAACGAATCAGCTATCAGGTAGCGGTTGAGAAAAAAGCGAGAAGAGGAAAAAAACGATTAATTTTCCTGCGTGTAGCGAGTATTGCTGCCTGTATATCAATGTTGGTCTTGAGCTGTTATTTTGTTTTTTCCCTTATTGCTTTTTATGAAGAAAGTTCATTTTACAGTTTGGCCAGTATCTCCCAACCGGATCATAGCGATGACATACAGTTAGTCTTGTCGAAAGGGCAGAAGGTGGTTATGGATGGGAAAGAAAGTAAATTACACTATAAGAAGGGTGGTAAAATAGCCATCAATTCCGGAACGGCTCAGGCAGATGAAGAAGGGGGCGCAGGTTATAATCAGTTAATAGTTCCTTCCGGAAAACGTTCTTTTATAACATTTTCCGACGGGACACGGATAGCCGTGAATGCTAATACCCGTGTGGTATATCCGACAGAATTTGCGGCACATAGGCGGGAGATTTATGTGAATGGAGAAGTCTACCTTCAGGTATCTCCTGATAAAACCCGGCCTTTCATCGTAAAGACCAATCGGATGGAAGTAGAGGTGCTGGGCACGAAATTTAATGTGAGTGCTTATGATTCTGCAGAGGAACAATCGGTGGTTTTGGTATCCGGTAAAGTGAAAGTGGATACACATAAGCATCCCGAGAAAGTTCTTAACCCCAATGATATGTTAACTTATGATGACCAAGGGAGCGAGTTGCGGATAAATACAGTGGATGTGTCTGAATATATCAGTTGGGTAGAAGGCTATTATTGCTTTGAACGTGAAAAGATTGAAGTAATCATCGAAAAGTTATCTCAATATTATGGAAAACACATCACAGCTGATTCGGGGCTGATCGGGTTAACCTGTAGTGGTAAGCTTGATTTACGGGAAGATTTATGGGATGTTTTGGAAATGTTAAGTAAAACCATACCTGCGAAAGTAGAGATCAGAGAGAATCATTTTTTATTAACCAAGTAATTTCTAATAGTATGAAACAAGGACCTTAAATTTTTTAAGAAAGGGTTGGATAATACCCTCATATCATCCAACCCCTGATTAGATTAAACTACGTAAAAACAAATTTGTTAATCAAATCGTACAAATGTATGAATAATCATGGAATATTTAGTCCCAATAGGACTAAAGTAGGAACTTTATTATCAATAAAAAGTATTTTTTTATTTTTGTTATTCACTTTTGCATTCGAAATAGCTTATGCTTCAAGTGTTTACTCGCAAACCAAAGTCTTTACTATGCAATCTGCCGGAAAAACCGTACTACAGGTTTTTAAGGAGATAGAGAAGAATAGTGAGTTTATCATCTTTTACAGGGATGGTGTTATTGACTTGAACCGGAAAGTCAGTGTAAATGTGGTTAATCAGTCGGTCGAAAAAATATTAGAGCAATTATTGGCACATACCGATAATGGATTTACCATTAAAGACCGTCAGATCATTATTTATAAAAAAGAAACTTCCGAGTCCGCCTCTGCCCCTCAGCAGAAGGCTAAAATCAAAGTTACCGGAGTCGTTACCGATGCAAAAGGAGAGTCAGTCATCGGTGCAAACGTAGTGGTAAAAGGAAATCCTACTATCGGTGCCATAACCAATATGGAAGGACGTTATGAAGTCATGCTTCCGTCGGATGATGTGATTTTGCTGGTCTCATACCTGGGATATAATACCGAAGAAATCAAAGTGAAAGGACGTCGTAACATCAATGTCGTATTGCACGAAGACTCAAAAGCGCTTGATGAGGTAGTGATAGTCGGTTACGGTAAACAGAAAAAAGAGAGTGTGGTGGTATCCATGAGTTCGATAAAACCCAAAGACATTGTCGTTCCTTCCCGAAGCCTGAATAACAGCCTTGCCGGTCAGGTGGCAGGTCTGATTGCGGTCCAGCGTTCCGGAGAGCCCGGTTATGATAATGCCGAATTCTGGATTCGCGGAGTCAGTACTTTTGCCGGAGGAACTTCTCCGCTTGTACTTGTCGACGGAGTTCCCAGAAATATGAGTGATATTGAACCGGATGAAATAGAAACATTTTCTGTACTGAAAGATGCGGCCGCTACTGCCATTTATGGTGCGGAAGGAGCTAACGGTGTAGTACTGGTGACTACTAAGCGCGGACGGGTTGAGAAGGCTAAAATATCTTTTAAGACAGAACATACGATTTCGTCACCTACTCGTCTTCCGGAATTTGTTGGTTCTGCCGATTATCTGAGCCTGTATAACGAAGCATTGCGCAATGATGGAGAGGGACCTCAATTTTCTGATGAACTGATAGCCCATTACCGTAACAACGATGATCCGGATCTGTACCCTAATACCAATTGGATTGACGAACTTCTTCGTAAGAATACCTTCAGCCACCGTTATACACTCAATGTACGCGGTGGTACGGAAAAGGCCAAGTATTTCGTATCAGGTGCCTATTTTAATGAAAGCGGATTGTTCAAGAACAGACCGAATGGGATTTATGATACCAATATCGGTATTGACCGGTTTAATCTGCGTTCTAATATTGATATGGCTGTATCTTCTACTACTACAGTAGGAGTAGATCTTGCCATGCAATATCTCATTAATAATTATCCGGGAACAGGTACTTCCACCATTTTCCGTTCCATGTTGATCACTCCTCCCTATGCTTTCCCGGCTGTGTACAGTGACGGAACAGTAGCTACTTATGCTCAGGAAAGAGATGCCAATATGCGTAATCCTTATAACTTATTGATGAACTCCGGTTATGCAAAAGAATACAGAACCGGTATCCAGTCAAAAGTAAATGTCAATCAAAAACTCGATTTCATTACCAAAGGTTTGTCTGCCAACCTGAATATAAGTTATGACTATGACAGCGAGATGATTATCCGTCGTGAATATAATCCGACACGATATCATGCTACTGGTCGTGATGAATTGGGACAACTGATTTTCTCTACGGTTGTATCGGGTAACCCGGATATTCAGGATCCCAAAAACAGTGCGACGTCTGCCACCAAGAAAATTTATATCGATGCGTCTGTCAACTACAAACGTACGTTTGGAAAACATGACGTGGGGGCCATGTTGCTGTATATGCAGAAAGAGACACAACAGCACAATGTTCCTCTTCCTTTCCGTAAGCAGGGGTTTGTGGGCCGTGCCACTTATGGCTATGACGGACGCTATTTTGTCGAAGGCAACTTTGGTTATACCGGTTCCGAAGCATTTGCCGAAGGTAATCGTTTCGGCTTTTTCCCGGCAGTCGGTGCCGCTTACTATCTTTCTAACGAATCATTCTATCCGGAAGCGGTAAAAAAGATAGTTAATAAACTAAAGCTGAGAGCATCTGTCGGACGTACGGGTAATGATAAAACCGGACAGGAACGCTTTTTGTATCGTCCTACTTTCACGACCAATGCCGGTGGATTTACGCAGGGTATCGGAGATACTGGCGGAACCAACGGAATAGGTAACGGTATTGTTGAAGGACGTTTTGCAGCCCCCTATCTGGCTTGGGAAATTGAAGATAAGCAGAATTATGGTTTTGATCTTGGATTGTTCGATAACCGTATTGATATTATTTTCGATTATTTCCGTTCCGAACGTAGAGATATCTTGCTGCAACGCCGTACTGTTCCCCAGTTGGGCGGACTTCGTCAAGACCCATGGCAGAATTTTGGTAAGGTACGTAATCAGGGTGTGGATATGTCAATGAACCTCAATCAGCAGATAGGTAAACTGAAACTCAGCGCCCGCGGGACATTTACCTTTACGCGCAACAAAATTCTTGAATACGATGAGCTACCTCAGAAGTACGATTATCAAGCAGTTACCGGTACCCGGGTCAGCGAAAATACTCTTTATATTGCCGACCGGCTTTATACCGAGGACGATTTTATAGTCAGTACCAATGCCAACGGATTGAAAACCTATAAACTTCGTTCGGAACTTCCGCGTCCTACTTTGGGAGGATTGGTTGGTCCGGGTGATATCAAATACGTCGATGTAAATGGTGATGGTGTGATTGACTCTTACGACCAGGTAAGAGGAGTAGGGAACCCGAGTACCCCTGAAATTATTTATGGATTTGGCCTTAATGCCGAGTACAAGGGTTTCTATGCAAGTATCTTTTTTCAAGGGGCAGGCAATACATCTGTTCTTCTGGGAGGGGCTACTTCAGAAGGATGGTACCCGTTCTCCTGGGGTGTAGACCAGTCCAATTATCGTACGTTTGCTTTAGACCGTTGGACCGAGAGCAATCCCAGCCAGGATGTCATTATTCCGCGTTTGCATAAAAACAATGCCAATAATGCCAACAACCGGGTGGCAAGCACCTGGTGGTTGCGTGATGGTTCCTTCTTACGACTGAAAAACATAGAGTTCGGTTATCAGCTTCCTAAGAAATTTATGGATAAGATTGGTTTTGAGGCTGCCCGTATTTATATTATGGGATATAATCTTGCTGTGTGGGACAAGATTAAGTATTTCGATCCGGAAGCCGGTAATGCCAACGCAGGTTTGAATTATCCTCTGCCACGTACTTTCACACTCGGTTTAGACTTTACATTCTAAAAAGAAAAAACAGATTAATAAATAGAAAGATGAAAAAGCAAAATTCTATATATACTTTGCTGATAGCGCTATTGTGCTTTGTTAGTTCTTGCGACTATCTGGGAGTTTCCGACCAACTTGCGGGAGGTTTGCAGAATACCGAACAGGTATTTGATAACGTATCGTATACAAAAAGATGGTATGCCAATGTTTTTGCCGGCATCCCCGACTATTCGGGAATAAACAGCGTGAATGTGGGAGCTTTCAAGAATCCTTGGACGGGTATGTGTGATGAACTGGTCGTAGGATATGGAAACTCTTCCAAATACAATAATTCGGATAGAAATGCTTCCAACATGGGATTTCATCGTTATGGCGACTGCTACAAATACATCCGTCAGGCCAATATCTTTTTGCAGAAGGCCCATCCGATAATGACTACTGGTACTCAAGGTGATCAGTTGCTGGAAGACGAGCTGACGCAGATGAAAGCCAACGTACGTTTTATGCGGGCATTTTATCATTATTTGTTGTTTGAACAGTACGGTCCGATCATTTTGGTGAAGGACAAGATATACGATGCAACTGAAGATCAGGACGTACCCCGGAACACAGTGGACGAAGTGGTAGCGTATATTGATTCCGAACTGACAGCAGTTGCTTCAGAATTGACTCAGGAGCCCATTTTTGAAGATAAGGATTATCGTGCCTGGCCGACCAAAGGAGTTGCTCTGGCCGTTCGTGCCAAGTTGTGGCTGTATGCTGCAAGTCCTCTTTTAAACGGAGGATACAGAGAAGCTTTGGCGGTGACGAATCCGGATGGTACCCGCCTGTTTCCCGATTATGATGCCGGTAAGTGGGAGAAAGCTCTTGCCGCTTGCAAAGACTTTATCGATTATGCCGAGGCCGGAAGATATGAATTGTATAAAGAATATAAAGACGACAACGGTGCTGTCATTGATCCGGACAAGTCTGTATATAATCTGTTTCAGAAGTATACACACGAAATTATCTGGGCCACGGCAAATAATGATTGGGGAGGGATGAATGGCGATGCTTTTGATCGTCGTATCGCTCCGCGCTGTGAAAAAAATGGTTTGGGTTCCACCGGAGTTACGCAGGAATTGGTAGATGCTTTTTATATGAAAGACGGGCTTCCCATTTCGGCTACGGCTTATTTGCCGCAATCCACACTTTATCAGGAAGAGGGATACGGGACTTACAAAGATCAGAATGATAACTTCTCCAAGAAGTATACCAACGTGTCTGTCAGCAACCGTTACCTCAATCGTGAACCTCGTTTTTATAACACCGTTTTCTTCAATGGACGTCAATGGCCTGTGAGCTGTAATCAAGTGTTGTTTTACAATGGTGGAAACTCCGGTGTGCAAGAAGGACAGGCCACGCTGACCGGTTATATGCTTTTCAAACGTTTCAACCGTTCAGTCAGTTTGACCAATCCGGGGGTAGCCTCTCAGTTCCGTCCTTCTATTATATTCCGTTTGGCAGATTTTTATTTGATGTATGCCGAGGCAGCCAATGAAGTCAATCCTAACGATGTGAGAGTTTTGAAATACCTCAATCTCGTGCGTGAGCGTGCAGGATTGCCCGGTGTAGAGACCTTGAATCCTGCCATTCGTGGTAATCAGGAATTGCAGCGGGCTGCTATTCAGCGCGAACGTCAGGTGGAACTGGCCACAGAAGGGCAACGTTATTTTGATGTAAGAAGATGGATGATTGCCGATAAAAACGGAGAAGGTCGTCAGAACGGTTATGCACATGGAATGAATGTGCGTGGCGAACCGAATGATATTGACGATTTCAATCGTGTAGTGGAAGCAAGTCAGATTGTATTTAACCGGAAAATGTATTTATATCCGATGCCTGACTCGGAAATGCGGAAGACTAAGAATCTGGTACAGAATCCGGGATGGTGATTTTGAACGAATAAAAAGACTAACTTATGAATAGATTTAATTATATAGCACTGTCAGCTTGCGTTGCATTGTCGGTAAGCAGTTGCGATGACAGTTTTGATGTAAGTTCCAAAGCCGATGGAGTTTTGGCTGTATCTCAGGAAGGATTCAACACACTGCAATCCTATAATGTAGGTGAAAAGTATACGGCAGATTTATGGATACAACAGGGAGGATTGAAATCAACCGCCAGTGTGGTGAGTTTCTCGGTGGACAAAGCCCTGCTCGATTCGATGAATGCAGCTGATGGAACGTCGTACGAACTTCTGCCGGCCGATTGTTATCAACTGACAAAAGGGACAGTCGATATTCCGGCAGACGAAAGACTGCTGAAAGGTGAACTTACTTACGATCCGGCTAAGATACAACAGCTTTCCGGATACGATCACTTGAAATATGTGTTGCCTTTGCGTGCCACATCCAACGGGATGCCTTTGGTTCCGGGACGTTCTGCTTTGTTGTTGGGATTTAAGGTCTCAGAACCGATTGTAACCATTATGAATGCCGGAGTCGAAGAAATCAATCTGGCAGACGTAAAAGAGTTGCCTGTACAGATCGGCGTTCCGTTTACCAATAAATGGGAAATAACCTGCCGTCTGGAAAACCGCCAGTCGGTGATAGATGCCTATAACACAGCCAACGGCACTTATTTCAGTATGCTTCCGTCCGATGCTTATGTAGCACCCGAGACCCCGGTTCTTCAGAACGGAGTAAATCAGGTAACAGCAACTTATAAACTGAAGGATGACATTTTGCCGGGAAATTATATGTTGCCCGTACAGATAGCAGAGGTAACTTCTGACGCCACTATACGGGCAGATAAGGATACTTATGCTGCTTATAGCATCATAAAAGAAGGAGATAAACTTTCTAAAACGGACTGGAAAATCGTGTCGTTCACTACCGAGGAACCTTCGGGTGAAGGTAGCAATAACGGACATGCCAAACACCTGATCGACGGAAACGCCGAGACCTTCTGGCATTCTCGCTGGCAAGGAGGTTCCGATCCTCTCCCCTACGAGGTAATCATTGATATGAATCACCGTGTTAAGATAGCTCAAGTGGAACTCTTGCCACGTGGGCGGGGAAGTAATAATCCGAAGTGGTACGTTTTGAAGTCAGTGAGGATGGAAACAACTGGGAGTCGATTGGTCAGTTTGGCTTCACCAATCAGGATGCCGCATTGAAATATTATGTAAAATCATCAACGGCACGCTATATCAAACTTGTCATTCCTGATGGGGTAGGCAACGGTACGGTGGCTGCTATCCGTGAGTTGGACGTAAGAGGTACGGTAATCAACTGATATAAATAAGTAATCATGCGAATCAATAGTTGGGAGAATTCATCCAATTATTGATTCGCATTCAAGAGAATAATAGCCTGATAAAGATAAAAAGAATGGGTAAAGATCTTGATGTGATGATATTAATATGCTGTCGGGTTGTTTTTATGCTACCAAAGATGTACCGTTGACGTTCTTTGATTAAGTAATTATTTTACAATACTTTTCTATAAAAATGTTATTGATATGCGGTTCTGTTTGGAAATAAATAAATTCAAAAGTACTTGAGAAAAGTTCCTGTAGAACTTGGAAAGTTTTATGCGCAATACATACAGATGCTACCTTTTAGATTATCGAGTTAACAGTTTTAAAAATACGTAATAAATGGTCCATTTTCGTGGCAAATATAGCAATAACTTTAATAAAACGCTTATTTAAGCATGTCTTTTTTTAAAATATCGTAATTGCAACTCTGAAAATTCTTCTTTATAAGATGGTTTTCTATACTATTTAATATCAATGATTTGATCTTTTCTCTCTCCATTATGTGTTTTTTCTTGTGATATATATCGAAGTATACAGAGGTGGAAAATAGGTATATCTCTTTCTCGTTTTAGACTACATTTTACAAATACTCCTTTTCGTTTACATCATTTACCTTTAAGTTCAGTTGTCTTTCTTCTTTCTTAAGTTCTACAGGAACTCTGATAAAATCAGGCGTTTTGCGTAAATCAATATCAGCATGGTTCAGTATAGATGACGTGTTAACCATATTTATTACGCCTATGAAAACATAAGAAAGACCGGATTTCAAACAGAACTATGCATCGATAGATGGATAGTATCACTTTTTCCTGAAAATTAATTTAAAACCTACACAACAAAAAAGATTTAAGCTTATGAAAAAACCTTTTATGCTAATATCAGTTTTGCCGATGACTGCTCATATTAGTAATGATGCTGATACTGCCGGTGATCGTACCGGGAGGATGCCAGAAGAATATGCGTTTAAGAATAAAGTATTGAGATTGATCTGCTTTATCCTGTTTTTATTGTCTTTCGGGCTGAATTCAGTCTTCGCCCAGGTTCATAATGCCACCGGACTTGTGGTGGATGAGAACGGTCAGCCTTTGATCGGAGTACAGATTAAACTGGAAGGGACTACTACAGGAGTTATTACTGACGTAAATGGTAACTTCTCGATAAGTGCCAAGAAAGGAGATATACTTCTTTTCTCGTATGTGGGCTACGAATCACAACGGATCACCTACAAAGGTGAAAAGATTCTGGCCATAAAGATGCTTCCCAATACCGAATTGCTGGATGAAGTAGTGGTTATTGGTTACGGTAAACAGAAAAAAAACAGTGTCGTAAGTTCTATTAATGCTATCGGACCTAAGGAACTGGCTGTATCGTCCAATAGAAATCTGACTAATACCCTGGCCGGACAAGTGCCGGGTTTGATTGCCGTTCAGCGTTCGGGTGAACCGGGATATGATAATTCCGAGTTCTGGATCAGAGGTGTAAGTTCCTTCAAAGGAGGTACAAATCCGTTAGTTTTGGTCGACGGTGTGCCCCGTAATATGCAGGATATAGAACCTGATGAAATCGAATCGTTTACTCTGCTGAAAGATGCCGCGGCGACTGCTGTGTATGGTGCCGAGGGTGCTAACGGAGTGATCTTGATCACATCTAAACGTGGTAATTCGCAGAAACCCAAAATATCCCTTCGTGCCGAATCTACCTTGCTCACTCCGACTCGCCTGCCTGAATTTATGAATTCGGTAGAGACGCTGGAACTGTATAATGAAGCTTTGAACAATGAAGGAACAGCCAGTATACGTACAGCGGAAGAAATTGCCAAATACGGTCCGGGAGCCGATCGCGACCTTTATCCCGACACCGACTGGTTGAAGGAGATGCTGAGAGAGCATACCTATAATATGCGCTATACCCTCAATGTAAGAGGCGGATCCGAGCGTGCACGTTACTTTGTTTCCGGAGCCTTTTATCAGGAGAACGGTATTTTTAAAGAGGGCAAGAAAAACGAGTATGACAATAACATCGGGCTGAAACGTTATAATTTACGTAGCAATATTGATTTTGACGCGACGAAAACAACATTGGTGAAAGTAGATATTAGCGGACAATACCTGCAAACGAATTATCCGGGTACAGGCACAAATACAATTTTCAATTCGATGTGTCGCACTCCCTCTTACCTGATGCCTGCTGAATACTCGGACGGAACGATTGCCGGACATCCGCGCCCTTCCGGTAACCGCGTCAATCCATATAACTTATTAGTGAATTCCGGATATGCCAAAGAGTGGAGAACGTCTATCCAGTCGAAATTGGAAGTAAACCAGAAGTTGGATTTTATCACCAAGGGGCTGAATTGGAAAGGTCTGATCAGTTTTGACGCTGATATGAAATATACGGCAAAACGAACCAAGACACCTACTCAGTATCTGGCAACCGGACGTGATGAAAACGGGGCACTGCAATTTAAGAAAGTTGTGGAGGGTAGCGATGTGTTGACCGAGAAACTGGAAAACTCTTCGAATAAAAAAATCTATTTCGAAACGTCGTTTAACTATAACCGGACTTTTGCGCAGAAGCATGATGTGACCGCTATGGTCCTTTATATGCAAAAAGAGACCCAATACCACGACAATGCTTTGCCTTACAGAAAGCAGGGCCTTGTGGGACGTGCCACTTACGGTTATGACGGACGTTATTTCGTAGAGGGTAATTTCGGTTATACAGGTTCTGAGACCTTTGCAAAAGGATTTCGCTTCGGATTTTTCCCGGCAATGGGATTGGCATGGTATGTCAGCAACGAACCTTATTATCCGGAGGCGTTGAAGAAGGTGGTTAATAAGTTGAAATTCAGGTTTTCTATCGGACGTACGGGAAATGATGACACCGGTGGTGACCGTTTCTTGTACCGTGGCACGATGAAACAGGATAATGGAGGGTATAATCTCGGCTTCAGCGATACGGGAGGCATGGGCGGTATTGGTAATGGAATTACCGAGGCCCGGTTTGAGGCTCCTTACCTTTCATGGGAAATTGAGGAAAAGAAGAATTACGGTATTGATCTCGGGTTATTCGACAACCGCATTGATTTGCAGGTAGACTATTTTAATAATAAACGTAAAAGCATTTTGTTGCAACGCAACACGGTGTCCAACGTAACCGGTTTCCAGCAGATGCCTTGGCAGAACTTCGGTATTGTGAAGAATCATGGAGTAGATGCCAGCCTCACCCTTAATCAGAAAATAGGGCAAGTCAACCTGAGTGCACGCGGAAACTTCACGTTTGCCCGTAATGAAATTATCGAGTACGATCAGGTACCGCAGGTATATCCCTGGTTGGAAAAGAAGGGCACCCGTCTCAACTCGAACAAGCTCTATATCGCCGACGGTTTGTATACCTATGATGACTTTATCATCAACGGTGAAGGACTTAATCGCACCTATGAATTAAAACCTGGAGTCGTTTCCGGTCTTTCGAGCGGTGTTCGTCCGGGTGATATCAAATACAAGGACCTGAACGGTGACGGTAAGATTGACAGCAATGACCAAATGGAAGATGTAGGAAATCCCACTGTTCCCGAAATTGTCTATGGTTTCGGATTTAATGCCGAATGGAAAGGTTTTTATGCCGGTATCTTCTTTCAGGGGGCTGGCAATACTTCAACTGTATTGGGAACCGGAGCCGATGCGACCTTCTTTCCTTTCCAGTGGGGAATTGAAGAATCTGCGGTGCGTTCGGTGGTAGCCGATCGCTGGACTGAACAGAATCCGAGTCAGAATGTGATGTTTCCCCGTATGCATAGTAATAATTTCCAAAACAATACGGCAGCCAGTACGTGGTGGCTGCGTGATGCCAGTTTCCTGAGACTGAAAAATATAGAATTCGGTTATAATGTTGATAAGAAGTTATTGAAAAAGTTAAATATAGAAGCATTGCGCTTTTATGTACAGGGAAATAATTTGTACGTATGGGATCGTATTAAGATGTGGGATCCCGAGCAAGGAAACAACAATGGAGGTTTCCCTTATCCGCTGAACCGTACGTTTACTTTTGGTCTTGACTTTACATTCTAACTAAATTAATAATAGTATATATATGAAAGTATTTAAAAATTTACCGACCTTCATACTTGCACTTGGATTGAGTGCGACCCTTCTTTCCGGCTGTAAAGATTATTTAAATGTATCTGACGATCTGGCTGCCGAAATGACTATGGAAGAAGTATTTAATAACACAAGTTACACACGCCGGTTTCATCGTTACATCTATACCGGTATCCCCGATATGTCGAATATCATCATAACGGGTGCCTATGCCAGCCTGACCGGTTTGGATAATCCCTGGCCGGCTGTTTCAGACGAATTGAAGTCAGCACAAAACAATGTGAAAACGATTCCAACGATAGGCTATCATGCCGGATCGGCCGATTTGTCACGTTGGAGTCTCTACAAGCAGATCCGGCAGGCAAACGAATTCATCGCATACGCCCATGTCATTCCGCAGAACGGAGATGTAGCCGACTTCATTGATGAAAAAGAACTGGCTCTTCTGAAGAACGAAGCACGCTTCCTACGTGCTTATTATCATTACCTGTTGTTCGAGTTATATGGGCCCATTCCTATTATGACCGAAATAGCCGATCCTTCGGCCGCTGACTTGGATTATTACAGAAATTCGGTAGATGAAGTAGTTGCCTTTATTGATAAAGAACTCAATGAATGCTACGACTTGCTACCGGAGAAAGAACTGAATCCGGATGGTACTATTAACAATGAGCGTGCGGCGGCACCGACCAAGGGGGCAGCGTTAGCTATCTTGGCTAAATTGCATGTGTATGCGGCAAGTCCGTTGTTCAATGGTGGTTATCCCGAAGCTGTTGCTTTGAAGGATAATCAGGGCAAACAACTCTTTCCGGCAAAGGATGACACGAAATGGAAAACCGCTTTGGATGCTCTACAACGCTTTATTGATTATTCAAAGGGGCGCTACTCGTTATACCAAGTGATAAAGGATGGTGAGATTGATCCGGCAGAATCGCTTTATCAGCTGTTTCAGGTAAGCGTTAACAATTCGGAGGCGGTTTGGCAAAGCAGTAAGAACTCCTGGGGAGGAGTAAACGGTGAAGGCCGTGAACGTAGATGTACTCCGCGTGCTATTTTCAGTGGGTTCAGTTGCGTCGGAGTTCTTCAGGAAGCTATTGATGACTTCTTGATGAGTGATGGTAAAAGCATTGAAGAATCGGGTTTGTATAAAGAAGAGGGCATCGGTGAAGACGGTATACCCAATATGTATAAGAACCGTGAACCGCGTTTCTACCAGGACATTACTTATTCCGGCAAAATATGGCAAAAGACCGATAAGAAGATTTATTTTTATAAAGGAATGCCGGATGACAACTCGAAGGCGGATATGAGTTATTCGGGATATTTACTTTATAAAGGTATGAACCGTGATTTGCTGAATCAGGGCAACAATCCGAAATCCAAATATCGTGCAAGTATGTTGTTCCGTCTGGCCGATTTTTATTTGTTGTATGCAGAGGCCCTGAATCATGTGAATCCGGGTGATGCGCGTATCATCCAGTATGTGGACAGCATTCGTTATAGAGCCGGTATTCCCTTACTGAAAGACATTAAACCGGAAATTATCGGTAACCGGGAGTTGCAGGAGAAAGCCATACGTCACGAGCGCCGCATTGAATTGTTTGCCGAAGGACAGCGTTATTTTGATGTACGTCGTTGGATGTGTGCCGAAGAAGAGGGATATAAACAAGGCGGCCCTGTTCATGGTATGGATATGAATGCCACCGATCTTGAGGGATTTATGAAACGCACTGCTTTTGAGACCCGTATTTTTGAGAAGCGTATGTATTTGTACCCCATTCCGTTGGCAGAGATACAAAAGTCGAAGAAATTGGTACAAAACCCCGGCTGGTAAGGAAACACACGTACAATAGGTATCCGATATAGATGAAACCGGGTTGTAGACAGATGGACTTTACATTTGTTTACAACCCGGTTTTTGTGATCATGATTTCAGTAGTGAACTATTATTTGAACTTGTAGAATACAAGTACCGGATTGTCGTCTTCTTTTATATCTCTATATGCTTCCAGTTTCCATTTTTCTATTGTTTGAGGAGATAAGCGATTTAACTCTTCGCATATCCATGAAGCTTCTACCGGGTTTATGAGAGTGTTTTTATAAGCTTGTCTTGCCCACCAGAAACAGAACTCTTCCGGATTTTTTTTTACTGGCGGTTGTGTTGGTCAGATAAATTCTGGCTGTTTTTTTATTCCAAAAAGATGAATACACTTTACCTTTGAATCCAAAATCAACATGTAGCCATTGATCGGTTTCCTGAAAGTTGATCATTTGGATTACCGATTCATTGATTTGGTTGATTTCGTCCGGTGACATATTTTTTCTGAAATCAAGTTCCCCATGATAACTTCTTTTTCCGAAATCGTATTGATAGCGTGGAGACACTTTACCTAAAGAATCTATTTGGTAAATATGATAGTCTCCAAAGATAGGCTCTATTAATATTAAGTTTTTGTAAGTTGAGAATCTATAAAGGGCACCTTCTGCGGGATGTGTAATAGGAAAGTAGCCTTCTGTAATTTGTATAGAACCATTTACGCGATATAGCATTGAGCGCTTGGGGCTGGCATCTTTGATACCTAAAGTCCCTCCCCACAAAAAGTATCTCTTTCTGATCGTTGACATAAAAATCTCTAAGAGAAAGATATTCTCCCGGTCCTTCCCCTTGCCTGCCAATCTGCCTTATCAGCTTTCCATTATTATTGAATATTAATAATTTCTTGCGATCGTCATTGATGATAATTAATGAATCATATACTATAAAGTGGAAAATATCAGCTATTTCATATCCTTGTTTGGTTTCTAATGGTAACAATTTTATTTCTGAAAATAATGAATCTATAGGAGTACTTATATTAAGATTTTCAGGAATCGAAATTGATGTTATCTGCAAAGCAGATGATTCCTTACTTTTCCTGCTGTTATTACATGAAAGTAATAGAAAGAAAAGTAAGGAATATAAAAGGACTTTTGTCTTCATGGAATTAGTGGGATTAATCAAAAGCAATAACCATTAATGCAGGCTGTATTGTAACAGCCACCTTGGCCATAATCACAATAAGAGGATTTAGAAAAGCAGTTGGCTTGGCTAAAGAGACAATATTTTGGCCGTAAGAGTGAGAAGTTGGCTCATCTGGCCCCCAGTCAGCTCAACTTGTTTGAGAGCTCCCTCTCTGAGCAGTTACAAGAAATTGAAGCAGCTAAAGAAGCAGCCGAGAAAGAGATTAAAGAATCCACAGTAGAACGTAAAAAGGAACGTCAGACATGCAAGATGCTTGAAGGTCTTCCTGTGGTTGAAGTTGTAATAGAGCCGGAAGGTGTTGATTTAACCCTGTACAAACGTATCGGTGAAGAGAGAACACGCACATTGGAGTTCGAACCCGGTAAATTGTATGTGAAAGAAATTGTTCGCCCTAAGTATGGCCTAAAAGCAAATACAACTTTACCCGAAGCCGGTAAATCAGGGGTGATGATTGCACCACTTCCACTACTACCAATCTATAAAGGACTCCCAGGAGCTAGTTTATTGGCTGAGATGCTACTTCAGAAATATGAATACCACGCTCCATTCTACAGACAAATACAATCGTTTCGTCATTTAGGGGTTCGTCTTAGTGAAAGCAGTCTTAATGGTTGGTTTAAACCAGCTTGCGAGTTATTAGCTCCGCTCTATGAGGTCTTAAAAGAAGAGACACTCAAAGCTGATTATATCCAAGTGGACGAGACCACGCTACCTGTAATAGATAATCAGGCCCATAGGGCTAAGAAAGAATATTTATGGGTAGTTCGATCGGTCATTGATGGAGTAACCTTCTTTCATTATCAAGACGGATCACGTTCTACCCAAGTAGTCGAGAAATTACTCACTACCTTCCAAGGATACCTGCAGAGTGATAGATATCAGGTATACAATGTCTTTAGTGACAAGGAAGGCGTGTGTCTTGCAGGCTGCATGGCCCACATTGGACGACATTTTGAACAAGCCTTAGATGAACATAAATCCTTAGCAGAGTATGCATTGGCTCAAATACAAAGCCTCTACAATATAGAACGGATGGCAGATAATGATGAGTTCGCTCCTGAACAACGTGCAGAGCTACGTCAGCGCTTGGCGACTCCAATTATGGATGCACTGGAACGCTGGATGGAGGCTACCTATCCCAAAGTACTACCTAAGAGTCGTATGGGACAAGCTATAGATAGGCTATGCGTATCAATTATGGTCAAGAATGAGGAGTTATCTGCAAGATGGTAGACTAAAAATAGATAATAATCTGGCTGAAAACGCGATAAGGCCTATTGCCTTATCTAGAAAGAACTTTTTGTTTTGCGGAAACCATGGTAAGCATTCGGGAGTCTGTGCAAAAACTACTTTTAGAGGAATAGTGATCTTCTTAAGCTCACACTTTTCCTTTATATCAATTCAAGCGTGTGTATTTGGATTACATATTTAAATCACAAGATAAAGTTCTTTTTTCTGCATTTCATCTTTTATCAACAATAAGGACATATATAATGATACTAAGGGCAAGAAAGCCTTTAGTCTTCTTTTGAGTTCGTCCATCCCCATTATGGTGATACAGCGCGTCAGGTTATATATGGTCATAAAGATGTTAACCTCACTCAACACATTGGCTTTGCCTTTCATTAGAGTATATGTAAATCCCCATTGGCGCTTTAAAATCCCAAATTGATGTTCTATAATTTGTTGCCTCAATTTGTAGTAATTCCTATTTCCTATAACCCTAGCGTTATTTTCATCTATTATATCTTGATATTCACTTCTTTCTATTACTCTGCCATTTTGATTTTGAGTACATTTTTCTCTTATTGAGCAATTTACACAGGCTGATGTTTTATATACTTTTGATCTATAATTGGGGCGGCTCCTCCATTTCCCTGTTGTTGTCATTTGTTCTCCACAAGGGCAGATATAATAATCTCCGTCATTTATATAATGAAATTCAGCTAGTGGTATGGAATTGGAATTAGGCGATGTTGATGGCATAGGTGATGAATAAGTACATATTCCCGAATATTTACAGGCTTGTAGTTGGTCGCCACTAGTATAACCGGCATCGCTAAGTGTGTTGAACGAATCTAATTGTAGTAGTTCCTGGACGGTCAATGCCGCTGTTGATAGTTCTCTTTTATCAGTTGATGCTCCAATATGAGAGTGAACCAATAATTTGTGTTTACTATCAGAGGCTGCTTGAACCGCATATCCAACTCCTGATACATTATTGGTTAACATTAATGCTCTTGAATCTTTGTCTGTCAGACTTACTTGAGTATCATTACTATTCTTCAATTCCGTATCAAGAGTTTCGTATTTCTTACGCCGATCTTGTTGTAATTTAATCTTAGGTTCAAGAAGTTCTTTTTCTTCCTCTTTATCAGTCTCATCTAAAGCTGCTTCAAAATCTTTAATACGTTTATCTATATATTCAAGATGTCTGTCTATCTTTTTTTGTGTATAATTGTTTCTGAGACTATTTTGGGCAAATATCTTAAAAGAATCTATACCTATGGTTTCGCCTTCTATCAGACCCATATCCTTTAACATAAGAACAAACTGCCTAAAGACTTTTCTAAAAGCCTCCGCATTATTTTTTCTAAAATAAGCAATTGTCCGAAAAGAGGGCATTAAGCCTCCTAATAGCCACCATAATTCCACATTTACTTTACAGGAGTGTTCCAACTTTCTTGATGACCTTATTGAGTGCTTATAACCATATAAATACAATTTTAGTAATGTTACAGGATTATACGGTGGTCTCCCTTCTGATTGAAGTTTGACATGTTTAAACCCAAGCTCATCTATAGGCAAGATATCCACAAATAAATCGATAACCCTTGCCCAAGAATCTGGAGCAACCAATTGTTCAAGAGCTATCATTTGAATTTGATTTCTGTTTTCTCCTACTATGTAGTTCATAGATATATTGTTTAGTTTCTTTCCATAAATATACGAAAAATAAATGATAATTCAATATAGCGTCTAAGGTTTTTGCACAGACTCTCGGGGGCTTACACTTTATCGGAGGCTTACCGAACAAGTAGGAGTGCACTACAACTTCGTCAGAGCATTTTGAAAAAACAAAACCAATCATACTATTTTTAAGACCAATCCCGACTCATGTAGGAGACGGCAAAGTCGGGATTTTAGCTTTTGGAGCCGACGGGATTTACTGAAGGGTTACTAAAGTTTTGCTTATTTCGCTCAATATAAAATTTAAGAAAGTCTAACATATAGCCTTTATAATAAATGCATGGATTATTTGCTCCATTTTCAAATTTATTTTGTATTCTTTGAATGGGGCATCCTCCGCCACAGATGGGTAGATATTTACACTTCACGCAATTAGCATCTTCTAAAGGATCCGCTCCATATAGTTGACGATTTATATTTGTTGCATTTAACTCTATCAATTCCCCATTCAAGTTTAACCTGCCTATTGCATACTTCTTGTCTCCGATTACTTCCCAACATTTATATGCATAGCCTTCTGGATCAAAAGAAATAGCTATGTTATTTCTAATAGCACATTCTCCAAATCTACGATTAGGGTATCTAATATATGGAGTATCTATTCCCCTACCTGCCAATGATAATATGTATTTTGTACGCTCGTCATGATTAAATAATAAGGAGTTTAAACAATCATTACTTATGCAATCAATAGTTCCCCTATTTATAACGAATGAGGGAGCAATTGTAATATTCTTCGAATTTTTAAATGTTTTCCAAAACAACTCTAATAATTGTTCATATTCATGAGCATTCTTTTTTGTTAAATTAACTCGAATTGTAATCTTTATATCTGGAGCCAATTCATGTAACAATTCAATATTATTCCAAACCTTTGAAAATACATCTGGACAATCTGGAAGATATTTAACTTGGTTATGAGTTTCTTTTATTCCATCAATTGTTATTTGAATAGAATTAACACCAATTTTTTTTAATATCTCAATAACATTCTTATTTATATGGTATCCTGTAGTTATAATATCATTATCTATCTCTTTCATCCAGATTTTGGATAGCTTCTCGTTGAATTCGACCATTTCCTTTATAGCCATTAATGGCTCTCCGCCAAACCATGTAAGCTTAATTATTTCAATATTTTTTCGAGAATTAATATATTTAATAATTGCATCTATAGTTTCGGATGGCATATATTTACCCCCTTTACACTTTTCAAAACAGTAAAAACAGTTAAAGCAACAATCCATAGTTGGCGCAAGTGTTAAATGCATAAAATTGGTTTGGTCACGCATCTTTTTTATTATTGCTTTATATTTTAAATAATCATCTTCATCATTTTCTGTGAGAATTCCATTCTCAAATAAAATATCACATAATTCTTTATCGAACGTTATATCTGATAATTCTGCCCTACCTTCATTCTTTTTTAGATCAGAATATATCTGCTTATCTATTTCAATAAGAGCATTCGAGAGAGTATTATATGTGAAGTAATTGATCTCATTAACATCAAAAAGGAATGTATATTTTGAAATTTTCATCTTGATTATTGGATTTTTGTTAAATAAATATTGCGTTTGATAGAGGGGAAACCTACTTCTATTTGGAGGTGGTTTTACTAAAAAAAGTATAATACTTGTTTGTCCCAAAGTGTTTCTAGCTTATTTACCCCAAAGAATCTATACTTTTATTTCCATTAATTTTCAAGTAATCATATAGAAAGTATTAATAAAATACAAGGTCACAATCAACATTATTATTTAAATTATAATACTTTGAAGATTGGAACGCATTTGGATTTAACTTAACACCATATTTACAATTATACTTTTTAGTTTCCGAATTCAATTTCATTATAAAGCTGCATTTATCATCACTCCATTTTACCTTATTAAAATCAACTGGTAATGGCTCACAGCCAGAAGGAACTCCGCAAAATCCATAAGAGCCATTCATTGGTTGTGAAAACGTGATTATTATTTCATCAACTCTTATTAAGCTTGTGTTGGGTGCAGGAAATATATTTGTAATAAATGGACTTAAATATTCATATTCTTTAATTACTAAATCAAAATTATTAGCTATATATTTAAAAAAAGAAATGAGTTGTGGCATAAACTTTTCAATAGACATATAACGTTCCCTATTTAGATTAAAGTTATCCATAAAATCCATACTTCTTTGCATCCATATAAAACCTTTTTGCATGTCTTGAGCAAGATTAAATTCCATCGTTTCATAATTTATTTGCTTCAAATACGTCAAAACAAATAAATTATTCAACCACTCCAATGCCATTGTTTGCGCATTACCATATGCAATCTTAGTCATTTCTTTGTTTATAAAAGGGTAAATTTTATTTGCAGTATCTTTCATTTCATCCCAAAAAGCAAAAAATATAGAATTTGTATAATGATGTAATATTTCATGCACCAAAATAGGAAGTGATTGTAAATTAGGGGTGGGAAGCCCCTCTTCGTCTCCTATAACACCTATTATAACACCACCCGGAAATGCATAATTATGACGTCCATTAATGAGACTAATATAAATATTTAGGTCTTGATTCATTCCCCTCCCATAAAACGAATTCAACCATTCATTCAAATTGATATTAGCAAAATATTTCCCCATACGCTCTTCAGCGATTTTGTAAAGTTCCTTGTGGTTGTTAAAAAAGACATCAAATTTACTTTCCTTATAAAAGCGATTGAGCATTCTAATGTATTCAGTAAGTAATTTTTCATTCCATCTTGAGTCTATTTCAGCCAAGTTAGAAATATCTGACCTTAGAGTCACTCTTCCTTTTTTTATTTCTAAAAAAGCAGTTACATTAGCAACTGCATTATATCCAATTTTATATTCCTGATTAAGTTTTCTTACATAATTTATAGGTTCTGTCAATTCATAAGGAGTAAAATAATCTAGGTCTCTAAAATAGGATGATATTTTGCTTTCACAAAACTCGGGAACACCTGCTAAAGCAAAAGTTATACTTGTTAGTTCAAAACGCTCATCAATACATGGAATTATTCGTGCTTCCCCTATGTGGATATAGAGTAACATCATAAAAAGCAAAAGTGTTTTTTTCATATAAATACTATTAATGTGAATCAGCAGTTGAATATCAACTTCCTTTTCACTTGTTAATAAAATGTTATTATTTAGTTATTTGTCTCAATGAAATATTTTAGATCTCCTTGAAAATTAGTATATTAAAAGAATAAAACTGCTTTTTTTAAAATTATGATTCCCTAGAAAAAAGAATTAAAATTATAAAACTATATATGTATATCTGCGTTATTTACGAGTCCTCACTAAAGCTCTACTGTCAAAGATTCAGCGATAACAGTAATCCAGCCTATTTGTTCTGCGGAACTTAATCAACAATACTTCAAAATCAAAGGCATACATACTTTTACTAAGGAATATCTACTTTCATGGTTCCCCAAGTTACCTCCTTACAAGACATTCAATTATAAATTGAATGTCTTGTAAGGGCTGTCAGAAAACTAGTCAGACAGTTGATCCATTTATTCAAATCTCAAGATTGTGACATGACAAAATCATTGGTTGATTCAATGCCTATTGTCACTTGCGCTGGTAAGAATAAACCAAGCAAAGTGGCCACTGAAATTACATCCAAAAGATACTGTTCAACTATGAATATGTATTGCTCTGAATGATAGAGAAGTATATACCTGTTGAAAAAAACGTCAAAATAATTTATTTAACATTCTCTATATACGGTACAACTTCAACTAGTGTTCTAATTAATAACTTTTTATAAGACTAAACTTATCTTTTTGCTAATTTCGCACTATTTGGTACCTCCACCGCCATAAAAACTTCCAGTCCCACAAGTAGTAGACCAAAAACCAATTCCCATACAAGTACTGCTTCCATATTGCATATCATTGCCACATAAAACGGATGATCCGTCAGTCATATATCCCGTTGGCATTGCTTGTGCTGGACCACATGTGGTAAAGGTTGTTGGTGGGAATCCTTGACAATTTGAATAAGGAGACCCCACAGTACAAGTTATACCTCCTTGTACATCATTCATTTCTTCGTTGCTAAGGAATCGACTCTTAACTAAAATCTTAATTTTTTTCATATTTACTGTGTTTTAAAATTGATTTTTTCAAATATACAAAAAAAATAGGAAATAAAAACAGGATAGAGAAAATTAACGAAAAATAACAAGTTGCATGCCTGATAATTTTGTCAAACTTAACATGATATATTTAGAGCCTGTTTGAATTTTATTTAATAACATCCTAATGGATGCCCGTTTTACCATTTCCTCTGCCGAATCGAATGTAAGTTCATAGTTTCTGCAGAGTCTTCTGTAATTGTCAAAACATGAAAAAGTTCTTTCCATAACCCACCTTTTTCCTATTGGTTTAAATCCGTTTATCCTATCTCCACTTATAGTTGTAACTTCAAGGATATATCCAAAGGCTTTTTTAATCTTTTCCGCTATTTCTTCACGATAACCTGCATCTGCCAATATGATTTTCACATTGCAACATAGTTTCCTAAGACATCTTGCTAAGAGATAAGCGGCCTTGCTATCATGCACACAGGCAATCGTTGCCATGACAGCAAGTAGAAAATTATTCTTATCTACTACCACATGGCGTTTAATCCCTTTTACTTTCTTGCTTTCTTGTTCCCCTCAATGCCATTAGGAGAACGGTTATCACCCCAACGTACGCCTTGGCTGTCCATGATACCGATACTAACTTCTACTTTTTGCCCCATTTTAATACGCACTTTTTCTCGTAAGTTATTCAATAGCAAATCAAATTCATTCAAAGAAGACCATTTGCGGTAATAGTAGTAAACTAATTCCCAAGGAGCAAAAACAGAAGGAAGCATGCGCTACTGACACCCGATTTTTACCAAGTAGAATATAGCATTCCATATTTCACGCAAATTATATTTTCGCTTTCTTTCTTGCAAGTTCAAGATTTTCTTGATAACTTGCCACTGTGTTTCTTCTAAATCCGTACAATACATAATTATTTGAAGCTTGGTAACCCAAAATAATCATTTGGACGGAAAGAGGAAGCACTCTTTTTATTTCAAACGATAAAATTTAAACAGGCTCTAGTATTCATAATTATTTCACATATGCTAAAACTGTTGTATCTTCGTCATATACAAAATGTACATGCGAATGAAGATCAAGACATTGACGTTGACAGAATCAGAACGGAGAGAATTAACCTTTGGCTTTCGCAATGGAGAAAGCCATTGTTTTCGAATGCGTTGTCACTGTGTATTATTCAAATCGGAATGCTTGAGCTCTGTCCAAGTGGGAGAGTAAACCGAAATGATGTCTCAAAGTGTCAACGGTTGGGTGAAACGGTTCGAAACCGATGGCATCAAAGGCTTGCGCACTCGTCTCGGACAAGGGCTCAAACCCATCATGGACTGTTCGGACGAGGAAGCAGTTTGCAAGGCCATCGAATCGGACAGACAAAGCGTTCGCTCAGCCAAGGAAGCATGGCAAAACTTCTCTGGCAAAGAGGCGAGCGATTTGATATTTCGACGTTTTTTATCCGCATTGACGCAAGTAGACTTATAAGAAAACGTCTAAAGGGTGCACCCTCGTCGCAGTTCTACGTATATAAAACAGAGAAGCTGCAAGAACTTGAAAGGCTCTATGTCAAGGGAGAAATCAACCTCTTTTACGGTGATGAATCGCATGTTTGTACCGAATGCTATGTCCCATACGGATGGCAGTTTCCCGGAGATGATGTATTTGTACCTTCGAAAAGAGCTAAAAGACTGAATATCTTTAGGATGATTGACCGTGATAACCGCTTCGAGGTCTTCTGCACAAGTCAAACTATTGATGTCGGAAAGGTTGTCGACTTTCTTGAACAATATTCCTTCAGAATTGACAAAAAGACAGTTGTGGCGCTTGACAATGCCAGTGTACACAGGAATGTCAAGATTCGAGAGATGCGTCCTATTTGGGAAAAGCGGGGACTCTTTATCTTCTACATTCCTCCATACTTCCCTCATCTGAATATTGTCGAGACTCTTTGGAGGGTAATGAAAGGGAAGTGGCCCAGACCACAAGATTATACCTCCGCTGATACACTTTTCTATGCCACCAACAGGCTGTTGGCTGAAGTAGGGAAAAGTTTGAAAATTAACTATGCGCATATTGCTGCTTAATTATGAACACTTACTTAAATAATTATTTAATATTATGATTTTACAAAAATTTAATAATGCTGAACGAATAGTTCATTACTTAATGCTAAATTCATATTTTATAAACGACATGGGTTTATGGTATGGACAAATGGGAGTTGCATTGGCTATTTCGAGTTATGCTAGATACACAAACAATCAAATATATCTAGATGCGACTTCCTTTTTATTGAGTAATATTATGAAAAATATTAATCATTGCAGGACATTATCATTTTCTTCTGGGATATTGGGCATTGGATGGGGAATTGAGTATCTGCTTCAACAAGAATTTATAGAAGGGGAAGGCATTGACATTTGTGAATCTATTGATCGGAGCATAATGGAAATCAGTCCGAATAGAATCTTAGACTTATCTCTAGAAAATGGCATTATGGGATTATTACATTATGTAATTTATCATTTACAAGGAGCATTAAAGACAGGATCTGAGCTACCATTTGATGAAGAATATTTTTCTGAATTACATAAGCTATGTATAGCTTTAAAGAAACTGGACAATCCAAATTCATTAAATTTGCTATTAGATATTTATATCAATTTTTATCATTATAGATCAATCAGTAATTACAATATTAGTATAACTAATTTCATAAAAATAAATTCAGAGAAATTACAGAAAAAATTATCTTTTTATCCAATAGGGCTAAGAAGTGGATTATCGGGTATATTACTAAATATTATAAATAAAAAAAATGAAAGCAATGAAAAATATCTATATATTTGATGAATACCTGAGTTCTCAAAAGAATGGAATTGGCATCTATCTTCAAGAGTTAGTTTATTGTTTCTGTTCTCTGAAATACAACATCTGTCTAATTGTTTTTAATGCAAAAACTGAAGAGTTCAAGATCATCAAAGAAAAAAAAATAAGAAAAATTCTTTTTCCTGTTTTAAAAATTCACTTTGTGTATTATGTAGATGTTATAGAAAAATTCCTGCGATTATATATTGAAGATAGTTTAGAGAACGTTTTTCTCATTAATCACACTCCATGTGATGATCTTATGGAATCATTGAAAACATATTTTCCGTTATCTAAAATTGTATTCACCATTCATGATTTCTATTGGACCGTATCACTCATGGGAAATATAGATGAATATGAAAAAGTAATAAAAAATGCTTATATGTCAAAAAATGTAAATATGAGATCCAATATGGATTACATTCTTAAAATGTACAAAAAAGAGATGAGAATGTATGAATTAGCTGATCGCATTATATGTTTGTCTAATGACACTCTTTCCATATTACAAAATATTTATAAAATAAATAAAAGAAAAATTTACTGTATTTCTAATGGACTTAGAGATACAAAGAAAAAAGATTTGTTAAATGAAAAAGATAAAGATACAAAGAGAAAAAAGTTATATTTAAGAAATGAAGATAAAGTTTTACTATTTATTGGGCGACCGACAAAACAGAAAGGAATATTTGAACTATTATCAGCAATGCACATCGTACTAAGAGAATATCCAAATGTAAAGCTTGTTATAATTGGTGATGGAGATGAAGTTTCAATAAAAGAAATCATAAACGCATCATCTCAAATTGCTTCTTCAATAATCATAACAGGGAGATTAAATAGAAAAGATGTTAAAGAGTGGTTAACTATTGCAGACATTGGAATAATACCTTCTTATTATGAGCAATGTAGCTATGTTGCTATAGAAATGATGATGTATGGTTTGCCAATAATAACATCAAATGGCTTAGGTCTCAGAAATATTTTTATTGATGGAGTCAATGCAAAAGTAGCTAGAATTGAAAGTAAGAGACAATTATATCAAATAAATTTAGCTAGAAACATTATTAATTTACTTGATCATCCAGAACTATGCAAAAATTTAAGTAAAGAAGCAAAAAGAACATATAAAACAAAATTTGCAATCAAATACATGAAAGCATGCTACATGAAACTTATTGATTCAATGTATAGGGTATAAAGTGGAAAATATCAGCTATTTCATATCCTTGTTTGGTTTCTAATGATAACAATTTTATTTCTGAAAATAATGAATCTATAGGAGCACTTATGCTAAGATTTTCAGGAATCGAAATTGATGTTATCTGCAAAGAAGATAATTCTTTACTTTTCCTGCTGTTATTGCATGAAAGTAATAGAAAGAAAAGTAAGGTATAAAAGGACTTTTGTCTTCATGGAATTAGTGGGATTAATCAAAAGCAATAACCATTATGCAGGCTGTATTGTAACAGCCACCTTGGCCATAATCACAATAAAAAGTGACTTCTCAACCTCCCATTGTATTTATACAAGGTCTACAGGCTGTAGTGAGATTTTCTTGTGCCCATTCCATATTAGCTAATGCTTCTATATTAGCTAATATGATATTTGTCTTTCTTGCTTCTTTGTGAGAGTTTAGATTAAAACTTATCACCAAAGTGATTATACCTGTAATAAATAATGAAGTGATCAGATGTAGCTTTCTTTTTTTTTCATAATACAAATATTTAAGAGGTTGATACTTTTTTGCAAGATAGTTGCTTTTTTATTAAATCTTTTATTTTTCAAGTTAAAAAAACGTAATGCTCTTTATTGAGGATTATATAATTTTAGCACTTATTTAAGTTCTCCTTGAATAAATTTTCAGATTGGTTCTATCGAGCTGTTTTGAGTTTCCTTTCGGTCTATGTTTTCCGTTTTTGTGAGGAGTATAGCAGGCTCTGTGACTTTTTCGATTGACATTCGTCTATGCTTTGAGATTAGTTTAAGTAATGCTTAGAAAACAATCTCTTGGTACGCATTATGCTGACTTAAAGAGGTGATACAACATGTTTTTATGATCACTTACAATCTGTCATTTTGTATTTTAAAAATGCGTAGAAACGCTTTTTACGGTCCGAAGGAAGATGGGCTGAATAAAAACGCATGGATTTTGAAATAGCATAATTCATGCGTCTTGTGTTTGGACGATATTTTGATTGTAATAAAAGGCTGTTGATGGATATTGTAATAAAATGAAAGTAAAAGTGTTGTAAATGTTTTAAAATGCTATTTCTATGATGTCCGTTTGTGATTGGATTGTAGAAAAAAATGCTCTTTTTGGGGGCGATTTATTCTATTTTCTACGACGTGATCTTACTTTTTTTTCTGGAAGACAAACATCGTGTAAGCAAGAAGTTAACTTCCTGCTTTCACGATGTTAACTCTCTCTTGGCAAGAAGTTTGTTTTTTATCTTTACGATGTTAACTTCCTGTTTTCTGTTTCCGGATTTTAGGGTATAAACAGACCAAATATTTGCATTTTGTTTGCCGATTCGCTTCTGTTTCACTGTTTTTGGTAAAATGAATAGTTAGCCTAAAATTATTTATTGTATTTTTTTAATACGGATTTTGGAATATTGCTTTCATAATGTCAATCGGTAAGTATGGGTGCGGGCAGTGCTTTCAATGGCTATGGTTATCTAAGACCCTGTTCAGATACCTGTTTTTATGGAGATGAGAAAAACGGTTCGTTTGAAAACCGTCACAACTTATTCCTTACGATTACTAAAACAGTTTCTTAAAATTTTGAGATTATTATTATTATTTGTTACTTTGTCAATGTCTTTTTATTAACTAATGCTTTAAATGAAGAAAAACGCAATGTATTCGAACCTTGAGTCGGTAGAGCAACTGTTTCGGCAATATTATAAAGTGTTGCGGGTGTATGCGTTTCGCTTTGTGAATGATTGGGATGTTGCAGAAGACATCGTTCAAGATGTTTTTGTTGCTTTATGGAATAAGCGTGCAGATATTGAATTCGATGGAGCAGTAAAGGCCTATCTTTTTAAGGCCGTCTATAATAAATCTCTCAACTTTCTCACCAGTAAGAAATATACTGAAGAAGAGTCCATGGAATGTTTTTCAGATCAGATCGATGCGTTGCAGATTCAGGAAGATAATCAGGAGAACTCATTATTCATGAAGGAACTTCGGGGTGAAATCGAAGCTTTTGTCGAAACACTGCCTGTACAGGTAAAGAAGGTATTTATACTAAGCAGAAGCTACGGCCTGAAGGTAAAGGAGATTGCTGTTCAGCTCGATCTGTCACCCAAGACTGTAGAAAAGTATTTGACCCGTGCTCTGTTGGAGTTGCGTACCCATCTTAAAAATAAAGGTTTAATGAGCCTTTTATTCCTACTCTATCTCTGCTCAAAATAATATTTTTAAAAAAAGTATGTTTTGGAGGAGGGTTTTTTAAATTTCACTTGTATTACTTAATAGAGGAGCTAAAAATGAAGAATGAAATAGGAGACATAAACGAAGTGATTATACGTTTTCTGGATGGTACAGCTACCTGTGAAGAGAAAGTTTTTCTTTTGAACTGGCTGAAACAATCGGAAAAGAACCGGAACGAGTTTTCCGAAGTTCGTGATTTATGGCTTTTAGGCAATACGCTGGCTACTGATGATGTTGAAACGGAAGTAGCACTCGACCGGTTTAGATCACGGATACAAATACCGGAATCCGGTTCCCGTAAAAGCAGATTCGTTTTTCCGGAACATTTCAGTCTGTTCCTGCGAGTGGCAGCCGTCTTTTTGATACTGTTTGCTGTCGGTTCTGTTTCTTATTATTGGGGTAGCAGTTCGGCTCCGGGGCAGAAGGAAGTCATGAACCGTTTGCTGACTGCCAATGGAAGTAAAGGCCGTTTTGTATTACCGGATAGTACGGTTGTATGGCTCAATTCAAATAGTTTGTTGGAGTATCCGGAAACGTTCAGTGCATCAGTCCGTGAAGTCAGTTTGTCCGGTGAAGCCTATTTTGAAGTGCGGAGAAATGAGCAACTTCCATTCCGGGTGCAAGCCGGAGAAATGAAAGTGGAAGTGTTGGGTACACGCTTTATTGTCGACAATTATCAGCGGAAATCCGGAGTCGAGGCAGTATTGGTAGAAGGTAGTGTGAAGATTGCCGGTTGCAAGATGAACCATTCGGTGGTACTGACTCCGGGGCAGTTGATAAATTATGATAAGAAGAGTGAGCGGACCAAGGTACAGATGGTCAATACGGATGATTATATCAGTTGGATTCAGAATGAGCTGACTTTCGACAATGATAAATTGGCCGATATTATCATTAATTTGAATAAATGGTATGGGGTGGATATTGAATGTCCGTCAGACTTTGCTGAGAAAGTTTTTATGTCATTCTCTGTTCGAAGCGGGGAAGAGTTGGAAGAAATCCTGAAAGCGATGACTTTGGTCGCTCCTATAAAATATAATTGGGAAAATGGTGTTTTACACATTCTTCCCCGAAAGCGATAGAAAACACAAGTATTAACCTTAAAAATTGAATGAAAATATGTAGAAACACACAACCAGACAAAAAAATAGGTAAATGTTGCAGCATTTACCTATCTCAGATTTCTTTTAATCACGTCTCTTGCAGGAGACGCAATTATTTACTTTAAATCTTTTACAAAGATATGAATAAATTTAAATGGAGGAGCTTTTTGAGCTTTTTCTTAACAGAAAGAAACATTCGTTTAGCAAGACTTATGTCTTTTATTATGTTCCTGTTTGTTTTTCAGGGAGTTTATGCTCAGCAGACACGTATTAATCTCCATGTGAAACAAGTTCCCCTGAAGCAGGTTCTTAAATCGATTGAATCGAAGAGTGAGTACACTTTCTTCTACAATGATGCGGAAATTGACATGAACCGTAAAGTCACGGTTGAGGCCGATAATGAACGTATTGACGTAATTTTATCCCAAATTCTGCCGGACTGCAAATGCGTAGTGGAGAATAGAAAGATTATCCTGATTCCCGGTGCGGAGAAACAAAATGTCCGGAATGACCACGTTGCAAAAATGAAAGAGATAACCGGTACCGTTACAGACGCAAGGGGTGAAACCTTGATCGGAGTAAATGTAACGATATTGGGAACAACTACCGGTGTCATAACCAATATCGACGGCAAATACTCATTGAAAGTTCCGGTAGGCAAGTCGCTTCAGTATTCGTATGTCGGCTATATCACCCAGACGGTGAAGGTAGGCGATAAAACAGTGATGGACATTGTAATGCAGGAAAACAGTAAAGCACTGGACGAAGTTGTGGTAGTGGGATATGCTGTCCAGAAGAAAGTCAACCTTTCGGGTTCGGTAGCGACCGTATCTACTAAAACAATCGAAGACCGTCCGGTACTGAACATGGGGCAGGCTTTGCAAGGTGCCGTTGCCAACCTTAATGTATCTGTCGGTGATGGTGAGGCAGATGACTCCCCTTCCTATAATATTCGTGGTACTACTTCTCTGAACGGAGGTTCTCCGTTGGTAGTCATTGACGGGGTTGTTTCCACCAGTGATCAGTTGAATCGCATGAATCCTGTTGATATAGCCAATATTTCTGTGCTGAAAGATGCCGCATCCTCTGCTATATATGGGTCGCGTGCTGCGTTCGGTGTTATTTTGGTTACAACTAAAAATGGCAGCAATGAAAAACTTACTGTTAACTATAACAACAATTTTGTATTGCGTACCAACACTCGTATGCCGGAAATTATAACAGACCCTTATCTGGTGGCAACTACGAGAAATACAATGTCATATCCGTGGTATAACCTTTATAACGAGGAACAACTGGCCTATGCGAAAAAATGTTCCGAAGATCCTTCCACTTCTCCCTACTTCCTGAATCCGGATGGTTCTTATACTTATTTTGGACGTACAAACTGGGTGGACGAGGCTTACAATGATGTAGGTTTCTCTACGATCCATAATATTGATATTTCCGGGAAAACAGACCGTATCTCTTATTACTTTTCGGGAGGATACAATCGTCAGAACGGTATGTTAAGGTATGGAAACGACATTTATAACCGGTATAACCTGCGTACCAAGTTACAGTTTAAACTGACGGATTGGTGGAGTCTGAGCAGCAATGTGAGCCTGACCACTTCCGATTATGACTATGCGAATGCCATGACCAACACCTATAAACAGATGTACCGTAAAAATCCGATGGATATGGTTAAGAATCCTGATGGAACCTGGACAGATGCCAGTGTGGGTACATTGGGGGCATTGGCCGAAGGCGGACGTGCTACAGACTGGAAAACAAATACAAATATCAACCTGTCTACTAAGATGGATATAGTCAAAGATGTCTTTTGGGTACAGGGAACCTTTGCTTTTGCAAATACCAAGACCAGAAGCAACTGGTATAATCTGCCTGTCACTTATCGCAATGGACCCGAGTTGCCTGTCCTGACGTTTAATCCTATTTCTACCGTATCGGATGCTTCGAGCAGTAATTCCGATACAAAGCACATCTTGTTTGATGTTTATGGTACTTTCCAGAAAACATTTGCGAAGAAACACGCCATTACTGCTGTTGCAGGTTTCAATCAGGAAGAGTATAAATATGATTATGTGAAAGCGAATCGTAAAGAGCTGATTTCAAGTTCACTTCCCACCATTAACCTGGCCACGGGAGATATGAATATGTCTCAAAGTATAACGACTTGGGCTTTAAGAGGTGCGTTCGCGCGTTTGGGCTATATCTACGACGATAAATATATCTTCGAATTTAACGGACGTTATGACGGTACTTCGCGTTTCCCGAAGAATGATCGTTTTGTATTTAATCCTTCCGTATCATTGGGCTGGGTCATCTCGCGTGAAAAGTTCTTTGAGCCTTTGAGTGATGTGGTTAGTTTCTTGAAGTTGAGAGGTTCTTATGGTAGTCTGGGAAATCAGGATGTGGATGCGTATGCATATCTTGCCACGATGGGATCGGGAAAAATCAGCCAGATACTGGAGAAACAACAGCCGGTATATGTGGGAGCTCCCGGATTGGTAGCCGGTAACTTGACTTGGGAAAAGGTAACTACCACCAATATTGCTGTAGACGCTAATTTTTTCAATAACCGTTTAAGCATAACGGGTGAAGTATATGTACGCCGAACAAAAGATATGTTGACGGCAGGAGTGACACTGCCAAGTGTTTTGGGAACGGATGTTCCCAAGCAAAATGCAGCCGACTTGAAGACAGAGGGTTGGGAATTGACCGTAGGTTGGAAAGATCAGTTCAAATTGGCCGGAAGACTATTTTATTATGATGTGAACTTTAATCTGGCAGATAGCCGTGCCTATATTACGAAGTACGAAAATCCGAAAGGATTGTTGGGTGATTACTATGTAGGAAAAGAGATTGGTGAGATATGGGGGGTAGAGACTTTAGGCTTTTTCACTTCCGAGGAAGATATAAAGAATCATGCAGACCAGTCATGGTGTACTTCCTATCCGGGTACCCGTCCGCTGGCTCCCGGTGATCTGAAATTTAAAGATGAAAATAAAGACGGTAAAATAACCGATGGAGCATGGACACTGGAAGACCATGGTGATTATAAAGTCATTGGTAACAGCCGTGCACGCTATACATTTGGTCTATCGGCCAATGCACAGTGGAATGGATTCGATCTTAGCCTGTTTGCCCAGGGGGTAGGTAAGAAAGATTATTATCCGGGTACAGGCGACCTTTATTTCTGGGGTATTTATGCACAGCCCTGGACAAATATTACCGTGGGTAATATGTACGACCATTGGACAGAGGAAAATCCGGACGCGTATTTCCCGCGTATGAAAGCTTATGTGGCGGAAAATACAGACAGGGAGTGTGGAGTTGTTCAGACCAGATACCTGCAAAATGCGGCTTATGTCCGTCTGAAAAACCTCACCGTAGGTTATACTCTTCCTAAAGTACTGTTGAATAAGATAGGAATTGAACGTTTGCGTATTTTCTTTTCCGGTGATAATCTGTGTGAGTTTTCAGGCTTATACAAACATTATAAGGTAGATCCGGAAAGTTTAGGTAATATTGTTTATCCTCTTCAGCGTTCTTATTCATTTGGTTTAAATCTCACATTCTAATTAAGATAAGTTATGTGTTCAAAAATAAAACATATATTACTGACTGCGTGCTGTCTGACAGGCGCAGGTCTGATGACAAGTTGCAATGACGGATTCATGGATCGTTTCCCTGAGACCAGTATCACGGAGAAGGTATTTTTCTCTTCTCCTGCCGATTTGGAAACCTATACCAATGGCATGTATGGCTATATTGGTGCAAGTTACTCGGATACGCCTTCTGACAATATGCTGTATCCGGAAGATACTGATATTTATAAGATGATGCGTGGTGAATATAGACCCGATAACATCGGTAAATGGAGTTGGACGAATATCCGTACGGTCAATTTTATGTTGGCAAGGACAGACCGTGTGGAGGGCGACCGTGGTGAGATTAATCACTACATCGGGCTGGCGCGCATGTTTCGTGCATTAATCTATTATTCAAAAGTGAAAGACTATTCGGATGTGCCATGGTATAGCCATGACCTGCAAACGACGGACACCGAGTTACTATATAAGTCACAGGATCCTCGTTCCCTGGTCGTAGATTCCATAATGGCCGATCTTGATTTTGCCGTGACCCACATGAAAACAAACAATAGTACGACCCGTATTTACCGGAATGCTGCTTTGGCTATACAGGCGCGGATTGCTTTGCATGAAGGGACATTCCGTAAATATCATCCCGAGTTGAAACTGAATGATGGCGATCGGTTCCTGAAAATAGCGGTAGAGGCCTGCCGGAAGATTATGGATACAAAACATTACAGCCTGTCGACTTCCAAAGAGAGTGGACTGCCTGCCTATCAGTCACTTTTCTGTAGTGCGGATCTTACGCAAAACCCGGAAATGATTCTGGTGGCTGATTACGATAAGGCATTAGGACGCCTGCACAATGCTCAGGCTCAGTTTGACTATAATACGGGACTTTCCCGTAGTCTGATGGAAGATTATTTAGTCGTTGAGGACGGACAAACCAAATATTTTCATGAAGTGGAAGGTTACCGGACCAAGACGGTACTGGAGATCTTTGAGAATCGGGACCCTCGTCTGGAGCAGACTTTTATGAAACCGGGTGTCCTGAACGTGGGTACTACCGAGCCTCACCGGGCTAAACTGAATCTGGGTGGATATCCACAGATCAAATTCCGTCCGTTGACATTCGATCAGATGGATTGGGGAAAATCTTATACTGATTTACCTATTATCCGTTACGCTGAAATTTTGCTGATATATGCTGAGGCAAAGGCCGAATTGGGTACGCTTACACAAGATGACATCAATAATACAATCAATCTGATCAGGCAGCGTGCCGGTATGCCGGATGCTTCGTTGGACGACTGGCTGGCTAATATTGATCCGGTACAGGAAGAACGTTATTCCAATGTACAGTCTTCACAAAAAGGTGCTGTGCTGGAAGTACGCCGTGAACGCAGAATCGAATTGGCATGCGAAGGGTTCAGATATGGTGATTTAATGCGTTGGGGATGTGGAAAGTTGTTTGAGGCTGCTCCGGAAGGGGCGTATATTCCGGGAATGGGCTATTATGATGTAACAGGTGATGGTACACCGGACATTGCAGTAGTGGAAAAGAAAGCGGATGTAGATAAGATACCTGAGGAGGACAAGCAAAAGTATAAATTGACGGTTTATGCTTTGGAAGGTAATACGATTGGGCTCACCGAAGGGACAAAAGGCTATATCTACCTGATAGCGCAACATGGTAAGTATACTTTTGTATCTCCGAAATATTATTATTATCCGGTTGCTACCAAAGATATTACTGTTAACGAAAACCTCTATCAGAATCCATTCTGGGAATAGGTTTATCATATCGAAAACAGAAAGGCTGCTCCGGCAGTAGCGGGAGAAGCCTGCTGTTTTCGTTAAGAGATAAAACTGATTAATATAGTAAAACAATAAATATGTTGAAGTTATTTGCAGGTATAGCGGCTTTATTCCTGGGAGTTGGCAGTTCTGCTTTCGCACAGATAGAAGGCGGGGTTTATATCGACACAAACAGAAACGGCATTCGTGATGCCGGAGAGAAAGGGATAAAGGGGGTCTGTGTGCAAGATGGGCTCCATGTGGTGCAAACGGCGGAAGATGGTAGCTTTATACTTCCGGGACATAAAGACACCCGGTTTATCACTTTGACCGTGCCCGATGGATTTCAGGCATCTGCTTCCCATTATTTACCTTTCGACGGGACCGGGAAAAAGTATGAACTGGGAATTTGCAAGAGTCCGGTAAGGACAGGAAATGGATATTCGTTTGTACAAATCACAGATACAGAGACATCTCTGTATGGTGACTGGATAGACAATCTGAAAGAGTATGTGAAAACAAATCCGACTGCTTTTATCATCCATACAGGTGATATTTGTTATGAAGCCCATCAGGATTTTCACGGACGTTATCTTCGTTCTGAGGATTTGGGGGTTCCGACTTATTATTGTGTGGGTAATCATGATTTGCGTGCCGGAAGGTATGGTGAAGAGTTATGGCAGAGTCATTTCGGTCCTTCATGGTATTCGTTCGACGTTGGTAATGTGCATTATGTGGTTACTCCGATGCTGGGTGGTGATCATGCACCCTCGTACAGGCGTGCTGATATCATCCGTTGGCTGAAGAATGACCTTGCACAAATAAATAGAGATAAAAGGGTAGTTTTATTTAATCACGACTTATGGTTTTGGGGAGACGATTTGCTCTTCAAGGATAAAAACGGCGAACAGATAGACTTTGCAGATTATAATCTGGACGCCATGATTTACGGACACTGGCACAATCATTATTATAAGCAGTTGAAGTCGGGACTTCAGACCTACTGCTCATCTACTCCGGATAAAGGAGGAATCGATCACGGAACGTCCTGTTTCAGGATTTATCATGCTGATACCAAAGGTAAACTCAGTTCGGAAACCCGTTATACTTATATCGATGGAATCTTGACTTCTGCTTATCCGGCAGAAGGTGAAATTGTTTCTGTCTCTGATGGTAAAATGACAGTTCGGATTAATGCTTATCGTACGGTGTCGTACGCAAAAAAAGTAACGGCTTCTGTTGAACGGAACGGGAAAATCATGTCGTCTGTCACATTGTTACCCGAAACAGACTGGGAATGGAGCGGAACAGTCCGTGTGTCCGATGGCAAGCAGCGCTTGTTGGTGACTGCCGAGTTTGAGGATGGAACCCGTTTGACGAAAAGGGTGGATTACACCGTAACCGGGCAGCCGGCAGCTTCGGCTGTGGCATCCGCCATTTGGGCGGGACTTCGTGGAAATGCCGCCCACAATCAACTGGTGAATGACACAGTGTCTTTGCCTCTGCAAACCAACTGGGTCCGAAATGCAGGCAGCAATATTTATATGTGTTCGCCCATAGTGGCACAGAATAAAGTGTTTATAGGAACCATTGACGATGATAGGGCAGAGAAATGCTTTATAAAAGCCTATGATGCTGCAACAGGAGGTCTTTGCTGGACTTTCAGTGCTTCTAATTCGATAAAGAATACCATTGCTTATGAAGACGGGCGCGTGTTTGCTTCGGATGCTTCGGGGATGCTTTACGCCATAGATGCAGAAAAAGGAACGGTTTGTTGGCAAACACAGTTGCCGGTTTCTCTATTGCCACTTCTTGATGAAGGCTTGGCGGTTGTCGATGGTGTGGTGTATGCCGGACATGCGAAAGGAACTTGTGCCGTACGGACTGCCGATGGAAGGATCCTGTGGCAGAACAAAGCCTGGGATGGAGGTGAGGGAACCACTTCTACTTTGACTGTAGGTGCAGGAGTATTAGTGGCGTCTGCACATTGGAACGGACTCTTCGGACATGACATCAATGACGGTACTTTATTGTGGAAGAAGCGTGACAGTAAAATTCGTTTCCGTGACGGATCGGCAACTTTTTACGATGGTAATTTCTATCTGGCCTCATGTGAGAATTTATATGTGATCAACCCACGTTCCGGAGATATTCTGAAAATGGCGGAAACTTCTTATGAGTTTAATTCGGCCTGCGCTCCGCTTGTGACGGATAAATATCTGGTTGTTTCCACTTCCAATAAAGGAGTGGTTGCATTTGACCGTCTTACTTTTAAAGAGGTCTGGAACTATCGTACCGGAACAAGCCTTTTCTATACTGTCCCTTATTCTCATAGCCATGAATGCACAGTCGAAGTTTCGCCTGTACTTGTGGGAGCCACCGTTTTCTTTGGGGCCAGTGACGGGTATTTGCATGCCGTTGACTTGGACACAGGCGCCTATCGTGGGAAACGTGCTTTGGGAGCTCCGGTATTCTCGAGTGTGGCAGTAAGCGGTAACTGTCTGTTCGTTACCGATTTTGGAGGTAATATTTATAATTTTAGGTTACACGATTAATTGTATATACAAAATGAAAAAGATTTCGATATTATTCATATTTTCTGTGATTCTTAGTTTATTTGCCGGTGAAGTAAATGCAGCCGGTCCCCGTTTGAAGAAACATCCGAAGCATGTAGTATTAATTGCTTTTGACGGTTTAAGTGCCGTTGCTATCCGCAATCATCCCATGCCCAATTTCAACCGGTTGATGGAAGAAGGGGCTTATACACTGAACAACCGTTCGATTCTGCCATCATCGAGTGCTCCAAACTGGGCCTCTATGTTTTCCGGAGCCGGACCGGAACTTCATGGATATACGACCTGGGGAAGCAAGACACCCGAGATTCCTCCTTTTATAACCAATCAATACGGTCGTTTTCCGGGACTTTACGGATTGATACGCGATACATATCCTAAAGCAGAAGTAGGCTATATTTATGAATGGGATGGAATGAGATATCTGGTTGATTCGCTCGCTATCAACTACTTCGTACATGCTCCGCAAACAAAGGAACATCCTAAGGGAGCGACACAATTCGCCGTGAATTATCTGAAAGAGAAAAAGCCTATGTATTGTGCCGTTATATTTGAATATCCTGATCACACCGGACACAGCTACAAGTGGGAATCCAAAGAGTATTATGAAAAGCTCGATGAATTGGACGGTTATTTAGGTGAAATAGTAGCAGCCATTGAAGAAGCCGGTATGATGGATGATACTGTAATTATACTGACTGCGGATCATGGCGGAATCGGTACTAATCATGGCGGAAAAACTCTCAATGAAATGGAGACCCCGCTTGTATTTTATGGAAAGGGTGTGAAAAAGAACTATAAGATAACTGAGAGTACAATGGTGGTTGATGTGGCTGCAACGGAAGCTTGGTTGCTGGGGGTTGAGCCTCACGAAGCCTGGTTGGGCAATCCGGTAACGACAGCATTTTTTACTAAATAATTAAAATGTACTTATCCAATGGGGGAAATAGCCCCCCATTGGATGATACCTGTATAAAAGATTGATATGAAAAGATTTATATATATGCTAATTGCGTCTTTGGCAATTAGCTTTGTCTCTTGCACACCTGTGGAACGTGCTAAGGAGAAGGAATTAAAAGTTTTGTCATGGAATGTATGGCATGCAGGACATGCTAAAAACTATCCCGAAAAGGGCTGTGAAGGAACTATAGGGATTCTGAAAAAGAGTCAGGCGGATGTTATTTTGATGATTGAGACTTATGGTGCGGCTCCAATGGTGGCAGACTCTTTGGGATATGATTATGTATTGTTATCAGACAATCTGTGCATTTATAGTCGCTATCCGATAAAGAAAACGTATCTTTTTCCTGATTCCATTTCTACATTCAATTTCGGAGGAGTCGAAATAGATATGGATGGTACGCCGGTCCGTTTATTCGATACCTGGCTGCATTATTTACCCGATATGCGATTAGTGCCTACAGAGCAATCAGAAGCCGATATTTTGGCTTGGGACGATGCCGGAACACGAGATGATGAAATACGCCGCATACTTTCTGTTTTGCAACCGATGATTCGTCAGACTGACAGTATTCCCATGATTATGGGGGGAGATTTCAATGTACATTCCCATCTTGACTGGACAGATACCACGAAAGATATGTATAGCCATGGTGGTACCGTTGTGGAATGGACTGTTTCTAAAGAGATGCAAAACGCAGGTTTCAAGGATAGCTTTCGTGAAATTCATCCCCAACCCGAAAAGAATATAGGAGCTACCTGGATCTACGATAATGAAGATAAGCCTGTCCGGTCCGACCGTATTGATTTTATCTATTATCAAGGTAAGACTATTCGTGCGGTGACGTCTGAATCTTATAACCAGGAGCTGACTAAACCTCTGGAGTTTATGGGAGAAAAATTCTTTTATCCTTCCGATCACGGTTTTGTATTGACTACTTTTAAAGTGTCATCGTTGGAAAAGTAGTGCCGGGTTATCATATATTGAATTTTTATGAATATTAGATTTGTATGTTCTGCATTGTTGGTACAAACAGCAGGACTCCAGATGGTGTATGCGGGGGATAAGGTTACCGATTCTGTCCGTCCCAATATTATTTTTGTGCTTGCGGATGATTTGGGTTATGGAGATCTGGGATGTTTCGGACAGAAGCGGATCGAAACTCCTCATATAGACCGTTTGGCTGCCGAAGGAATGGTATTCAGTAATTATTATACCGGATCTCCGGTTTCGGCTGCTGCCCGTTGTGTTCTTTTGACAGGAAAACACAGTGGTCATTGTGGCATCAGGGGGAATGATGAAGCTCCGGAACGTGGTAGAGTATGGGATTTTCTTGCGGCTGAGCGCGATTCAACCTTAGAAGGTCAACGCGGATTGCCATCCGGTACGAAAACATTTGTGTCAATTTTGAAGGAAGGAGGATATCGTACAGGGATAGTAGGAAAGTGGGGATTGGGTGCTCCGGGTACTGAAAGCCTGCCTTTGAATCATGGTTTTGACTTCTTCTATGGTTATAATTGTCAGCGTCAGGCACACACTTACTTTCCATTGCATTTGTATCGGAATGAACAGAGGGAGTATCTGGCAAATGATACGGTGATACCGCATACCAAACTTGATCCCGGAGCCGATCCTTTGAGCCTGAGCAGCTATGATAAGTTAATCTCACATGTTTATTCGCCCGATAAAATTCAGGAAGAAGCATTACGTTTTATGGAGGAGAACAAAAAACAACCCTTTTTTCTTTACTACGCTACTCCTTTGCCACATGTTCCAATTCAGGCTCCTCAACGTTTGATTGATCATTATGTCAGGAAATTTGGTGACGAGTCTCCTTATTTAGGACAGGCCGATTACTTTCCGGCACGTTATCCACATGCCGGATATGCGGCAATGGTGACTTACATCGATGAGAAGGTAGGTGAGATTGTGGATTTTTTAAAGAAGAATGGATTGTATGAAAATACGGTCATTATCATTTCAAGTGATAATGGCCCGACCTTTAATGGTGGAGTCGATTCGCCCTGGTTCCGGAGTGGAGGTCCTTTCCGTTCGGAATATGGATGGGGAAAGTGTTTTTTGCGTGAAGGAGGAATCCGTGTGCCGCTGATTGTAACATGGAAAGGACATATCCGGACAGGAACACACACTACATTACCATGTACGTCTTATGATTTTTACTCAACGATATGTGAACTGGCAGGTGTGAATCCGGCCACAGAGACCGATGGAATCAGTTTTTATCCGACTTTAATGGAGAGTGGAGATCAAATGAAGCATTCTTATCTCTATTGGGAGTTTATGGATATAGAAGGACAGCAGGCTGTACGTATGGGCAAATGGAAAGGATTGCGTAATGGACTGAAAAGAGGAAATATGAAGATCGAGCTATACGATCTGGAAACAGATTCTTGTGAACAGAGGGATGTTGCCCCTAAGCATCCTGAAATCGTCAAAAAGATTGGTGAGATTATGAAAAAAGAGCATACTGTTCCCGTATATCCTGCATTTCGGGTGAAAGTATTGGACGAATTATATTGATTCTTAAAAAATAGGATAGTCGGTAGTGGCAACTTAGAATGTATATATACGATTATATTATTATGTATAAAGACTGAAAGGGAGTAAGAGATCTTTTTTGATAGAAAGGGACTCTTACCCCTGTCTTTTTATAACCAGTGTAATATAAGTAATTAGCATAAGAAAACTATTCTGCCATTATATTATTAAAGATGATGATTGAGAGATGTTATATCTGATGGATTAGAATCATAGATTGAATTTTTTATGATACGATTTCGGCCAATAAGCAACTTAATCTTAAATTTAGAACATAAAATACGTAAGATAGACCTTGTTTGGATGGAAATAAAGCAGTTACTTTGCTCCGTTTTAGAATAAAGATTAAAAATTACTAACTAAACGTGATTAATTTATGAAGAAAAATTTATTGTATCTCTTCGCACTGATTTGTTCAGTGAGCTTGTTCACTGCTTGTAGTGACGATGATGATAACAGTTGGCAAGAACTTCCTAAAGGTGAAATTAAGGCAGAAAATGTAGATTTCCAGTTGAATGGAGCAAGTACCACGGGAACTGTAAACTTTGAAGCTACAAGTCTTCAGTCTGCAACAGTAGGTTTTAAAAATGTGATTGATGGTTATAGTGATGTAACTGTTGATGTTGCAATGGAAAAACAAGCTGACGGCTCTTTCAAATTCAATGGGACGAAAGATATTATGACTAAACCTGTAACAAGAGAAACGGCTAAACCGACTCCATTGTTAAAGGTTACAGTTGATGGTACAATTACACCTGAAGGTAAGGTTGCCTTGAATGTTAGTGCAACAGGTGCCGGTCTTTATATCGGAACCTACAAAGGTGAAACTTTAGTTTTGACTTATGGAGAAACTGCACTGACAGGTAAAGAAGTAGTGTTTGATGCCACAGATGGTGATAATGTAAGTATCCTTTTGAAGGACGTTATCCCAGGAGAAACAGAAACTACATTGACTGGCGTTCAAGTAGCAAATGGAGGATTCAGTGGAAGCACCAAAACAAATAGTTCTACTATAGAATATACTGGTTATCGCAAAGATAAAGTGTTGACTTTGAACTTGAAAGTGACAATGAATGATCCTAAAGGATGGGCTAAGACATATACTTTGGGAGAATACACTCTTGGTACCTTAGATGTAGATGGTACACCTATGCCTAACTCTGTATTAACAAGTTCTTTATATTCTAACTGGGAGGTTGAGGATGCATATTATTCTACTTTCTTCCCTGCGGTGCTCAGAACTATTGGTGGACTAATTTTGCCTCAAGTTTTGCAGTCTGTAACTCTTGAAGCTGATGGTAATATTTCTGCAAAATATTCTTCAGGTTCTATAACTTTTGAACCAAGTTGGGCAATGGGATTAATTTTTGGTGGTGGAGCACCAGGAGTTGATGTTTTAAATAAATTAATTCCTACTGATGGATGGCAGCAGTCTCCTAAAAATTTAGCTTATTGGTTTCCTAAAGATGATAAACTGTATTTGAAATTAAATGTTCCTGCCATTATTTCTCAGGCAATGGGTAGTAATGCAGAATCGCTTGCTCCGATAATTTCTGAAATTTTAAATGGTGATGCTGCTACTGTTAAGAAACTAATAGGTACAATGTTGAAGGTTGATATGAGTTCTATTAGTGATGAGACATTTGAAATGTTGCTGAGTTGGGTGAATAATGGTGTACCTTTGAATGTAAAAACCACAGATAAGGGGCATACTTATATTTATCTTGATAAAACAGCTTTTGACCCAATTATGGTTGATAAAGAAATGTCTGCTGACTCTTCTGAATTTGGTACTGGATCAGATTTATTTAAGTTGTGGAAGATCATGATGGATGCGAAAATAATTCCAGAGGATGCAGCTGCGGCTATAATTCTTTTAATTGGATTACCACAGAACTGGCCATCTACAACAGGTTTTGATCTGGGGTTGGATTTATTAGCTAAATAAATTGTTTGTAGTATATAATGTTAAAACAATAAATAATGAAAAAGATATTTACCTTATTAATGTTACTTTGTACGATAAGTGTGTTTGCAGCAAATGCTGCTGGTACTTATACTGGTAGATTGACGATTTCGGTTGATGGTGGTACCCCAACTGTGAAGGATGGTCAGAATGTAATTGTGACAGAAAGTGATATTGTGACATTAACAATTCCTGATTTTTCTTATTCTGGTTATCCTAAAGCGGATGTTGTTATTACGGCCTCAAAAGATGCTACTGGAAATTTGACTTTGAAAACAATTAAATATGGCTTTTTGAGATTATCTGCGAAATTCGATGATGGTTCAAAGGTTAGTGATAGTAACTGTAATATCTCTTTGGCTATTTCAGCTGTTCTTCAAAAAATAGAGGTTACTTTTGTTGGAACTAAATAAATTGTATAGATAAAAGGAGGATGCTTTCCGGGCGAGGGCACTGAAAAAGTCCTCCTGCCTCCCTTCTATAAAAAAATGGCGGTATAAATCCAAGAAAATCCGGATTTATACCG